>Ga0137415_10006147_pt1 | contig 11876 bp, 8 predicted proteins | sample CZODoug3_1_1_16f_FD_183082 | JGI IMG/M metagenome (GOLD analysis project Ga0137415, IMG submission 183082) | Vadose zone soil fungal communities from Angelo Coast Range Reserve, California, USA - CZODoug3_1_1_16fungal (Hybrid Assembly) | ecosystem: Environmental > Terrestrial > Soil > Vadose...
TGGGTCGCGCCCTCTTCGATCATCTGCAGCACGGTATGCAGCACGCCGTTTACAGCGCCGCAGGGTCGATCGTTGCCTTTGTTGAAGCGGCGCAGGCCGTAGAAATGGCGAAACAGCTCGTAGGTGCCATCAATGAGATGAACGATCACGATGTATCTTGGCCAAGTGAGGCTGGATCGGCAATGCCCTCAGCCGCTGGCCCGTGAGTCTGAACAACGCATTGGCCACCGCTGGCGCCACCGGCGGTACCCCAATTTCCCCGACCCCTGACGGTGGTGCGCTGCTTGGCAGGATCTGCACGTCCGTCATCACCTGCCCGTTCGGCGCAATCCCGATCCACGCATCGAAAGGTGAGGGCCCGGTTGTCTTGGCTGCATTCGTCAGGTCCCAATGGATCCCGAGCAAAGCACCGACAGCACATGACCCGGTCAGGCCGAGGAACTGGCGACGCCCCGGGTCGCAACCCGAGGAGGCACGAGCCCTGGCCGCGCTTGCCGTGGCCGACCTGCATGCGAACGAGGCTAGACCCGGTGCCTGCAGCTGGACGATGGTGGCATTGTCAACTACCGCGCGGATGCGTCACTTCATCCTGTTACGCCCTGGTGCGCATGCGCAAGGACTGCCAGCTGGCGTCGGCTATCCAACCACCATCCACCGGCAGCGCAACGCCGTTCACGAAGCCGCTCTGCTCGGCATCCGTGAGGAACGCGATCGCTGCCGCCACATCCTGCGCTTGGGCAAAACGCGCCATCGGAACGCGGTTGACTATATCCTGCTCCGAGTAGGCGCCACTGCCCTGGTCGGCAGTGTCCATTTCGGTTTTGATCCAGCCTGGACAGACCGCGTTAACCCGCACGCCGCGCCCGCCCCACTCTGCGGCGAGTGCCTTCGTGAGTCCGATCACACCGTGCTTGGACGCACAGTAGGCACTGCGGTGGCTGATCCCTGCGAGGCCCGCCACCGATGCGACATTGACGATACTGCCAGTGCGCCGCTGCAACATCTGGGCGCCCAGATACTTGCACAGCAGAAACGGGCCGAGCAGGTTGACGCTCATCACTTTTTGCCACTGAGCCGCCGTCGTTTCTTCCGCAGGCGCGATCATGCTGATGCCGGCGTTGTTCACCAACACATCGGCGGCGCCGCACTCCCTTGAAATCTGCATCGCCACCTGTTGCACGAACGATTCCGACGATACATCGCCGCTGATTCCATCAACATGGAGGCCTGCGGTTCGCAAGCGCGCCAGCTGGCCATCAACGGCTTGAACGTCGATCAGAACGACTCGGAAGGCGCGTTGCGCCAACATCGAAACGGTGGCCAGTCCGAGGCCCTGGGCTGCTCCGGTCACTACCGCCGTTTTCATCACGGACCGCTACTGCGCCGGCAGGCGAGCCTGCAGGGCCATGGAAATCAGCGCCGCACCGCCGACGATCATATTCACACCGAGCAGCACGCCGAGTGCCCACACCGCCGTCCCGGGCAGGCCGGCCAGGAGGATCACGGCGAGCACCAGGTCCAGGAGGCCGCTCGCCAGCATCCAGCCCCAGCCGGCCGAAAATCCCTTGCGGTGCTCGGTCGCGTAAAAGATGGATACGACGCCTTCCGCCATAAGGAAAGCGATCAGAACCGCTGTCAGTGACAGGGTTCCCGGCACCGGCCGGGCGAGGAGCAGTACGCCCGCAACGAGTCCGATGAGCGCTGACAGCAGCGACCAGCCAAAACCCGGTGCGTGACGCGCGCGCATGCTGGTTACCAGGCCCATGGCGCCACTCAGCAGCAGGATCCAGCCGAAAATCAGCGTCGCTGCCAGCGAGGCGACGGCAGGCAGAAGGATCGCAAGCATACCCAGCACGGTCAGCAGGATTCCCTCAACCAGGAACAGAACCCAGTGCTTGTTAATCGTCGCAGTGACGGCGGCGGCAACCCGTTCGACGTCGGTCGTCTGGTTCATGAACGCGTCTCCCAGTGATCGGAATGGAACCCGGAATCATCCGCAGTGCCCCGGGGCCGCCTGGGGCAACCGGCGAGCGCGCCGTCGGCGCCCGCGCTGCGGGCGTGAAGCCTACGCCGACACCCAGCGACCGTCCACGCCCCGGGCCTTGGATTCCATGTGCAGGTGCACAGGGCCGGAGGAACCTGGAACTGAATGGAGTGCGCAGTTCCTGGCTGCCCGCGAGAACTGCGTCACGCCAGAGTCTTTTTTTGCTGGCCGGCTTCGCGATTTAGCCTCAAATTCGCCCTGCGGCGGCTGACTCATCCCCTAGCCGAGCGTCCAGTCAGCCGACGGAATCGCTTACCAGATATCCGACGTGGACACAAAAGTACTACCTGCGCAAACGATTCGATTCGGAGCGGCACCACGCTGGGTTGATGTGCTCTTCATCGCGCTCGTGGTTTACGTCATCACCGGCACGCTCTGGATGCTTACCGGTTTCGGCGGAGCGGAGGTCACCCACTACGTCGGACTATTATCCGACGCGCCGGCCGCGCTCGCGAGCGCCATTGTTGCCGCTGCCACGGCACGCCATTCAGCCCGTGGTGCGCTGCGAACGGGGTGGATCTGGTTGGCGGTCGCGCTGGCTCTGTATTTCGTCGGCGTTGCCATCGGCACGATTTCCTGGCTGCGAGGCCACGATCCGTTCCCGGGTCCCGCTGACATTTTCTTCTGCGCATTTTATCCGGCGCTGGCGGCGGCGGCGCTGTTTCTGATACGGGCGGCGGCCGTACGCGTACCCTGGATCCAACTGTCATTGGACGCGACGATTTTCGTCGTTGGTTTCGGCGCGTTCTTCTGGTTCCTGGTGATCCGCCCCGCGGCAGCGCACGCCGAAGTCGACTTGCTCAAGCAAGCCCTGAGTCTGGCGTACCTCGGGCTCGACTGCGTTCTGTTGCTCGCGTTGGGCGTACTGGTCCTCACCGGTGCCGGCAACGTCGGCGGCTGGCGCATTCCTTTGCTGCTGCTGAGCGGATTTGCAACCATGTTTCTCGGCGACATCCTCTGGTCACTCGCCAAGGTGCGTGGCTACTACCTGCCGGGTGGTTTTCAGGACGTGCTGTACCTGTCCTGCTACGCGCCGGTGGCCGCCGCCGGGCGCGCACAGATGCGTACAATTGTGGTGCCGGCGCGTGCAGTGTCGAACGCCCCAGACGCTCTGGCGCGTTCGCTCCCCTATGCGGCGATGCTCGCAGCGTTTCTGGTACTGGTGTACTTCGCCCGCGGCGACATCGGCGGGCCGACGACCGTGATGACCATGATCGTGTTTGCACTCACGCTGCTGTTCATGGTCCGGCAGGGTGTGGTTTTGCGCGGGGATGCATTGCTGCGCGAGCGCCGGGCGGCTCGCATGGTCGAGGAACGATACGCATCGCTGATAGCGAATGCCTCCGACGTCATTATGATCGTCGCCGCCGACGGCGTTCTGCGTTTCGTGTCGCCCGCTTGCGAGCGCACCTTGGGGCTCAAGCCGGAAGAGATCACCGGCAAGAGTCTTCCTGAGCTGTGGGTCGGCGAGGACGGTGAAAAAGTGAGAGTGTTCCTGGCCGAGGTCGCCGCGACGCGCTCAGGAGCGGTCGGCCCGGTCGAACTTCGCATTGAACGAGGCGCGCGGCGCTGCGTGATCGAGGGCGTCGGCAGCAATCTGACGGAAGATCCAGCGGTACAGGGGCTGGCGCTCAATTTTCGGGATATCAGCGAGCGCAAGGCGCTCGAAGAACAGCTGCGGCAGCTGGCTTTCCACGATCCCCTCACGCTGCTTGCAAATAGAAACTTGTTCCGCGATCGCGTGCAACACGCACTGACTCTGGCCCAATCTGGACACAGTTCCGTCGCGGTCATGTTCCTGGACCTCGATAACTTCAAGAACATCAACGATTCACTCGGTCATGATGCCGGCGATTGTCTGCTGCAAGCGGTCGCACAGCGGATCGTCAAGACGACCCGTTCCTCGGACACCGTTGCACGACTCGGCGGAGACGAGTTCGCCGTTCTGCTGGAGGGGATCGCAGCGATTGCAGACGTGAACCGTCTCGCCGATGCGCTGATCGAGACGCTGGGTTTGCCGTTCGCGCTCGATGGCGTGGAGGTACGCGTCGCAGCGAGCATCGGCGTCGCCTTCTCCACGCCCGAAGGCGGCACCGAGGCGCTGCTGAGCAACGCGGACATCGCCATGTACCACGCCAAGGCGGCGGGCAAGAACCGCCACGTCACATTTAAGCCGCAAATGCAGGACATGCTGCACGAACGCTTGCGCCTCGAGGCGGATATCGGTCGTGCGCTCGCCAATCAGGAATTCTTTCTCGAGTATCAACCGATAGTTGACCTCGGGACAAGGAGCCTTCTCGGTGTTGAAGCACTGGTGCGCTGGAGGCACCCGGAGGCCGGCATATTGATGCCCGGCCGGTTCATCCAGGTGGCGGAGGAGTGCGGCCAGATCGTCAAGCTGGGCCGCTGGGTCCTGAAGCAGGCATGCCTTGATTTGTGTGCGTGGCGCAAATCCATAGCCGGCGGGGCCGGATTACGGCTTGCCGTGAATATCTCGGGGCGCCACTTGCAACACGGCGAGCTGGTGGATGACGTGGCGCAGGCGCTGCAGGAATCCGGACTTGAGCCGGGCAATCTCGTCATTGAATTGACCGAGAGCACGACCATGTACAACACCGATGCAAACCTCGAGCGATTCCAGCGCCTGAAGGCGCTCGGCGTCAGGCTCGCGATCGACGATTTCGGTACGGGTTACTCGTCGTTGTCCTACCTTCACCGCTTCCCGATCGACATTCTGAAGATCGACCGCTCTTTTGTAAGCCGTCTGACCAACTCCGACAACGGGCCCGAGCTTGCACGCGCCGTCATCACGCTGGGCGAGACGCTCGGACTCGATACTGTGGCAGAGGGAATCGAGCTCGAACCGCAGGTCGCCGCCCTGGTTGCGCTGGGTTGTGTCGCCGGGCAAGGGTTCCTGTTCGCAAAGGCCGGCTCCCTCGAGCAGCTATCGACGAGTCCGTTCGTCGCCCGTCGTAAGGCGCTCTGGACGGCGCAAGCAGCGCGTGAAGAGCTGTCCGCGACGGGTCGCTTCAAAGCCCTAAGGGCAATAATGGCCCGGCGGGCCGCCGGGGCCGCGTAGCCCCAAGCGCTATTGAGAGCGGGCCGGGGCGAGGCCCAGGCGCTGGCGCGCTTCAGCGGCGGATTGCACACGTGCGCCCAACAGCTCCACTATCGCAACCGCACGTTCGACCAGTTGAGCATTGGTCGCAGGCACGCCCTTTTCAAGGTAGATGTTATCCTCCAGACCCACCCGCACATTGCCCCCCAGTAGCACGGCCTGGGCGACCATCGGCATCTGCATCCGGCCGACGCCAAAGGCTGACCAATGGACCCCGTGCGGCAGGGCGTCTCGCATCGCCTGCATAGCCTCGGTCGTGGCCGGTGCGCCGTACTTTATGCCGAGACAGAGTTGGAACAGGGCGGGCGCATCGATAAGGCCTTCCGCGATGAGTTGCCTGGCAAGCTCGATGTGCCCGAGCTCGAAGACTTCGATCTCGGGGCGCACGCCCGTCCTGCGGTACTCTCGAGCCATGTAACGCAGGTATCGGGGCGTCGTGCCGTACAGGGCTTCATCGAAGTTCAGCGAACCGCAGTCGAGGCTGCCGATCTCAGGCAGTAATTCGATGATGTGCGCAATGCGCTCACCGGGACCTACGAAGTCAGTGCCGCTGGCGTAATTGAGGGGCGCATCGTCAGGTCCCAGCAACAGATCACCGCCCATGCCTCCGGTCAGATTGATGATTACCTCATTACTCCTGCCGCGGATCCGTTCGAACACCTCCCGATACAGCGCCGGGTCGCGGCTCGGGCCGCCCGAGGCCGGATCACGAACATGAAGATGCACGATGGCCGCCCCGGCGGAATGCGCCTCAAGCGCCGACGCGGCGATCTGCTCGGGCGTGACCGGAACGTGCGCGTTCTTCTTGACCGAATCGCCCGAGCCCGTGACGGCGCAGGTGATAAAGACCGCGCTGGTTAACATCGCTGCAGACTTCGCATCGGAGAGCAGGATCAGCGAAGCGCTGTAACAATTCAAGCTCGCCATCCTCGGCAGCTTGCCGTGGTGCCGGCGGCAAGACACGATAGCAGCACGGCAGTCTGATCGGCGGGGAGGGCGAGGTGACGACTACTTATGATGTGATCGTTATTGGATCAGGACACAACGGGCTGGTGTGTGGCGCCTACCTCGCCAAGTCTGGTCTGAAGACCCTGGTACTGGAACGGCGCGAGATCGTGGGTGGCGCCGCCGTCACCGAAGAGTTCACCCCGGGTTTCCGCGCATCCCGATTTTCCTATGTGATGAGTCTCTTGCATCCACGCGTCATCAAGGATCTGGAACTCAACTCATTTGGGCTGGAAGTATTGCCGGCCAACGATCTGTTCTGCCCGCTCGGCGCCGACAACTACATCGTCTTCAGTGACGACATCAAGAAAACCCAGGCTGAATTTGCGCGATTCTCGCGTCACGACGCGGAGATCTATCCACAGTTCGCACGTTATCTCGAGGAGTCCGCGGCTGTCGTGCGGCAGTTGCTCTTCGAGACACCGGTTGATCCGGTGCGGCGCAGCTGGAGTGGCTTCAAGAAGAGTGCCGCGCTGCTCTGGCGTCATCGCACGATTGGCGATGGTGCGTATCGGATGATCGACCTGTTGACTCAGAGTGCGTACGACTATCTGTCTGCCTGGTTCGAGCACGACACGATCAAATGCCTGCTCGCGTACTACGCCTCGATCGGCACCTTTGCCGGCCCGAAGTCCCCCGGCACGGCATACGTGCTCATGCATCACCTGATGGGCGAGCATCAGGGGGCGGGCGGTTGGGGTTTTGTGCGCGGCGGCATGGGCGGTATCACGGCAGCGATCGCGCGCTGTGGAGCTCGCTCTGGCATGCAAATCATGACGCAGGCACCGGTGGCGGAGGTGCTGGTGAACGCAGGCCGTGCGCAAGGCGTGCGCACGGTCGACGGGCGCGAATTCCACGCCCGGGTCGTGGCCTCCAATGCCGCGGCGACCACGCTGTTCCGGCGGCTGGTCGCGGCCAGGCACTTGCCTGCGGACCTGTTGCGTGAGATCGACACGTTCCGCACGTTTTCGACGGCCTTCAAGATGAATATCGCCGCCCACGAACCGCCGCGCTATCGGGCCTTCGATGCCGCGCGGGAGCAGTTCAGGTACCCGACGTACGTGCACGTCGCGCCGGGTATCGATTATCTGGAGCGCGCATACGACGATGCCAAGTACGGCTGGTACTCCAGCCGGCCGTTTCTGACCGCGGTCGTGCCCACCATCGTGGATGATTCGCTGGCCCCTCCAGGCAAGCACGTCATCAATGTCTTTGGCGGCCACGCGCCCTATACGCTGCGGGACAATGCCACGTGGGCCGATGAGAAGCGCAACCTGACGAAGGCAGCGCTCGATGTGCTCGACGAGATGGCGCCCGGGTTTTCCGGACAGGTCATCGATATCGAGACGCTCGTCGCGCCGGACCTCGAGGCCATCGTCGGCTTGCCCCAGGGCCATATCTTCCACGGCGAACTCTCGGCCGATCAGCTGTTCTGGCAGCGTCCTGCACCCCATTGGGCGGACTATCGCACTCCGATAATCGGGCTCTACCAGTGCGGCTCGTCCTCACACCCGGGGGGCGGGGTCTCAGGCATTCCCGGACACAACGCGGCGCGCGAGATTCTCAAGGACTGGAAGCGGCTTTAGGCGAAACCTTGGCCTTGGGCTTCCCTTGTGTCGCGTTCGGGGTACGATGTGATGGTCAACTGATCCTCAATTCAAACGAGACTACGACGCGTGAGCACCGAGCGTTACAGCAAGCCTGACATTGCGGGTAAGAATGCTTATGACCCGATGAAGGAGCCGCGCTATACCGAAATTGCAACATTCATGCGTGCTCCTCTGGCAACCACACTTGAAAGTGTGGACATCGGACTGATTGGCGTCCCGACTGATCTCGGGGTCACAAACCGGCCTGGCGCACGACATGGCCCGCGCGAAATACGCAACGCGTCCAGCCTCATGCGTGCATTTAACCTCGGTCTGGGCGTCAATCCGTACGAGCTGTGCCGAATTGCCGACCTCGGTGACGTACGCCTTTCTCATCGGTACGACCTGGAAAGGCAGAACGACGATATCGAGGCTTTCTATCGGAAGGTCAAGGCAGCGGGCGTCATACCGATCAGCGCCGGCGGTGATCACTCCATTACCTACCCCATATTCAGGGCAATTGCTGCCACGGCGCCGATTGGCATGGTGCATATCGACGCTCACACCGACACATGGGGTGAGTTCTATGGATCAAAGTTCACTCACGGTGCGCCTTTTCGTCTGGCCGTTGAAGCCGGCGTGCTGGACCCCAAACGCACGATCCAGATCGGCATTCGCGGCGGCCAAAACTTCATGGATGGCATCGAGTTCTCCCGCTCGCATGGCATGCGCGTGGTTTTCATTGAGGAGTTCGCCTCACTTGGCGTTGATCGCGTCATCGCAGAGGCGCGTGCAGTGGTAGGGGATGGACCCTCGTACATCTCATTTGACGTAGACGGACTCGATCCCGTCTACGCACCCGGTACAGGCACCCCCGAGGTCGGCGGCATTACGACATTGGAAGCCCAGCGCCTGTTGCGTGGTTTGCGGGGTCTGAACCTGATCGGTGGTGACGTGGTTGAGGTTGCGCCGCCTTACGACCAGACAGGCAACACTGCATTGGTCGGAGCTACGATGATGTTTGAGATACTGTGCCTGATCGCTGACCGACATTTTGGTGCCCGGGAATAACAACGACGTTCAGCACCCAGTCGTGCAGGGGCCGCTCACGGCATTCCAGCTGGGCGCCATCGCGGTTTGCATTGGACTCAATATGCTCGACGGCTTCGACATTCTCGCGATGTCGTTCTCAGCCTCGGGGGTCAAAGCCGCGTGGGGCCTGCAGAATTCCCAGCTGGGGGCATTGTTGAGCGCCGGTCTTGTCGGCATGGCTCTGGGCTCGCTGTTCCTGGCCCCGTGCGCCGACCGCTGGGGCCGGCGCCGGATCGTCCTTCTGTCAGGCACGATCGCTGGAATCGGGATGTCGGGCTCCACGGCTGCACGCGGCTTCGCAGATCTGCTGGCGCTGCGTGCACTGACCGGAATCGGGATCGGTGGCACGATTGCCAGCGTTGCGGTCGTCGTGTCCGAGTACGCCCCGGACCGATGGCGCAGCACTGCGCTCGCCGCCTATGCCACCGGCTACCCGGTCGGGGCGACGATCGGCGGCGCGCTCACCGCACTCGCCATTCCGCGCTACGGCTGGCGCTCGGCCTTTGCGATCGGCGGTGCGATGTCGCTGGTGCTCCTGCTGGTCGCGTGGCGCCGGCTGCCCGAGTCGGTCGATTTCCTGGTAACACGCCGCCCGCCGGGGGCGCTAAGTCGTCTGAATGCGCTGCTCGGGCGAATGAGCTTACCTGCGGTGAGCGTTTTGCCGGAGCGTGCGGTAGCCACGGAGGCCGACTCGGGCCGCACGTCACTCCGGCTGCTGCTTACCCCCACCACCGTGCTCGTTTGGGTGACGTTCTTCTGCACCATGGCGGCTTTCTACTTCATCGTCAGCTGGACCCCGCGGCTGCTGAACGCCGCGGGCTTGACGGCCACCCAGGGATTGACCGGGGGCGTATTGCTGAATCTTGGCGGCATTGCCGGCTGCGGCGGCTTTGCAGTCGCGGCTGCGCGCGCTGACGCGCGACGGCTGCTGCTTGGCGCGCTGCTTGCGTCTGCGCTCTTGATTGCCGCGTTCGGAATCGCGGTGCACCGGCTTGACCTGGCGCTGTGGACCGCGTTGCTCCTGGGCGTGCTCTCGAATGCGGCAATGGCGGGCCTTTATTCTGTCGGACCGCCGCTGTACCCGACCGCGGTGCGCGCGACCGGCATGGGATCTGCGATCGGTATCGGTCGCCTGGGGGCGATCCTGGCGCCGCTCGCAAGCGGCGCGCTGCTCGATCATGGGTGGGCCCCCGCGCAGCTCTACTACTTGTTCAGCGGTCCGTTTGTGGTCGCCGCGATCGCGATGCTGATCATCGGGCGGTCCCCACCGCGCTTCAGATGAGTGCAAATCGCGCCATTGGCTGGGGGATGCAAGCGCTGCCTCGCATCGTGAGAGGCGCAGGGAGCTACGTCTATGACGCCGATGGCCGGCAGTATCTGGACGGTTCGGGCGGCCCCGCCGCGTTCAGCATCGGTCACGGTAACCGCGAGGTCAACGCGGCGATCGTCGAGCAGCTTGGAAAGGTGGCGTGCGGTTACCGCTACCTCTTTACCAGCGAACCACTTGAGGAGCTGACGAGCCTGCTTCTCGCGCGCTGCGGACCGCAATTCGGGCACATCGTGTACTCGTCCAGCGGTTCGGAAGCGGTCGAGTCGGCGATGAAGCTGGCGCTGCAATACTGGGATGCCCGCGGTGTGCCCACGAAGAGGCGTTTCGTGGCTCGGGAGCGCTCCTATCATGGCAATACCTTGGGCGCGCTTTCCGTGTCAGGCTTCCTGGAGCGCCGGCGCCCGTTCGAAGGAAGCCTGCTCGACGTGTCGTTCGTGTCTGCTGCCAACGCCTACCGCCCTTTGGGCGGCCTGTCCGCATCTGAGCTCACGGCTGCTTTGGCTGATGAACTCGATGCACGGATCAAAGCGCTCGGCTCACAGCATGTCGCGGCGTTCATGTTCGAGCCAGTCGTGGGGGCGGCGGGCGGTGTCGTGCCTGCTCCTCCCGGATACGCGAAGGCGATCCGCGCCGTTTGTGACCGGCATAACGTCCTCGTGATCTCCGACGAGGTGATGTGTGGGGCCGGCCGGTGCGGGACCTGGCGTGCTCTTGAACATGATGGAATAGTCCCCGACATCATGGCGGTCGGGAAGGGACTCGCCGGCGGCTACATCCCGCTGGCGGCAACGATCTTACGCAAGGAACTCGGCGACACCATCCTGTCCGAGCAGGGCTCGTTTCTGACCGGACACACGTATTCGGGACACACGACCGCGTGCGCTGCGGGTCTTGCAGTTCAGCGCATCATCGAGCGCGAGTCATTGGTGTCCCATGTTCGGATCCGGGGCGAGGCGTTGCGCCGCGACTTGCGGGAAGCGCTCGAGCGGTTCGATGAAGTCGGCGACGTGCGGGGCCGGGGCTATCTGATCGGAATCGAGTTGGTGCGCGATCGCGCCACCAAGGAGCCCTTTGCGGCGGAGCGGGCCGTCAGTCATACGATCGGTCGGCGCGCATTCGAGGACGGGCTGATCTGCTATCCGTGCGCCGGCCACGTGGGAGGCGTGCTGGGCGACACCATCATCGTAGCGCCTCCGTACAACGCCCGCGAGGCGGAGCTGGCGGAGCTCATCGGAAAGCTCACCGGCGCCGTCGAGCGCACGCTGGCCGCAGGGTGAGCTGCCGCGCGTCGGCAACAGCTGCGAGTGTGGGCCAGGGGAGGGGGGCGAGCCGGGGAACCATCCATACCCAACCTGCCAGGCCCAGAACACTGACCATCGCGGCGACCAGGAATGCCGCTGTGAAGTGATGGGTCTCCTCGACGAGCAGGCCGGTGAGCGCCGGAGCGATGACACCGGCGAGATTACCTACGGCGTTTTGGATTCCCACCCAGCGGCCCGAGGCACCTGGACCGGCGAGGATCTGCGACATGGCGAACGCACCCGGCGAAGACACTCCGCAAAGGATCTGATAGACGAAGATTCCCCCGACTGCCCAGGGGGGCGATGCCAGCGCGATGCATAGCATGCAGGCGACCGACCCCACATGCGCCGCCACCATCACGGCCTTGTAAGCGAGGTTCGCACGTCCGGAGCGCGC
>Ga0137415_10006148_pt1 | contig 11876 bp, 10 predicted proteins | sample CZODoug3_1_1_16f_FD_183082 | JGI IMG/M metagenome (GOLD analysis project Ga0137415, IMG submission 183082) | Vadose zone soil fungal communities from Angelo Coast Range Reserve, California, USA - CZODoug3_1_1_16fungal (Hybrid Assembly) | ecosystem: Environmental > Terrestrial > Soil > Vadose...
CCCGAACGCCGCGATTTCGAATTGATGGGTGTGCTGGCCGATACACAGCGCAGGAATCGCGCTGAGACAGAGCACCAGGAGCGTCGTCCGCGCGCGCATATCTATCCCTAGGTTAGGGGCACTCCACTCTAATAATCGGTAGCCTCGATCACCAGCCGTTGGGGCCCTGCCCCGGTCGTTTAGGGGTGTCCGTTTCCTCCTCTGATGAAGCGGAGCGCCTGGGAAAGCTGCTCGGCGAGCGCTGACAGCTCGGTGGCGCCCTTGGCGAGGTCCTGGATGGCCCGCAGCTGTTCGGATGCCGCGGCCGCGACCGCCTCGGCCTCCTGACTGGAGGTCTGCGCGCCGGCGCGCGCCTGCCCGAGTGATTCGGTGATCCGCGTCGCCAGCTCGGCACTGTGGCGTCCGACCTCCGCCACCTGCTTCCCGGCGCGCGCCGTCTCGGCGGCCGCTTCCGCGATCCGCTCGAGGTCCTGCACCCACGCCGCGGAGCTCTGGACGACCTGGCCGAGGTCGCCGCGGATGCGCTCGATGAGCTGGGCGGCGCGGTCCAACGCGCGCCGCGTGTCCTGGACCGCTTTGCCGACGTTGCGCGCCTCCCGCCCGCTCGCTTCGGCGAGCTTGTGCACCTCATCGGCGACGACGGCGAACCCGCGCCCGTGAATCCCGGCGCGCGCGGCTTCGATCGTAGCGTTGAGCGCGAGCAGATTCGTCTGATTCGCGACGAAGCCGATCGTTTCGGAAAACTTTTCGACTTGTGTCGCCACCTCACGCAGCCGCCCGACTTCGGCGGCGCTCTCCTCGGTCGTGACGCCGAGGTCGGTCAGCTGGCGCACGGCGTTTTGGGTCGCCGTGCGCACGCGGTCGGTGGTCTTTTCCATCTGCGCGCCCGCGTCGCGCGTCCGATCGCCGGCGGTCGCGAGCTCACCGGCGCTGTCCTTCAGCTGTCCGGCTTCGCGGGCGGCGACGCTCACCAGCGTCGCGGCCTGACTGGCGCCGTGACTGGCGCGCTGCGCGGCTGCAGCGACTTCCTCGCTGGATGCGTGAATCTCCTGGGTCGTGGCCGTCAGCGTCTGTACGTACTGCGTCGTCTGATCGGACGCGCCGGTCACCGGGCGCAGCGAGCCGTCGATCGCCACCATCAGCGCGAGCTGCGGCGCCAGCAGCTCCAGGAGGTCGCCGTCCGACTGCCGGTACATCGTGGGATCGGAATGCCGAACGCTCCAGAGACCCACGAGCTGGCCGGCATGGTAGAGCGGGACGAGCATTTCCGAGCCAGGCGTTTCCGCGCCCGGCAACACGACCTGATCTCTCGCGAGGCCGTGCGCCACGACGGGACGGCGCAGCCGCAGCGCTTCACCCGTGAGCCCCGCGTCGGAATCGAATCGAAACGCGGCTCCCGGTTGCGCTGCCGTGTCGGCGACGAGCTCCATTTGACGCGTGCGCGGATCGTAGCGGGCAAATCCCATCTGTTCCCAGGGGACCAGCTGCCGCGTCAGCTCCTGCACCCGCTGGAAGCTGTGACTCAACGAGAGCTCGGCGGCGATGACCTGGGCGAGCCGCTGAATGAGCTGCAGCTCGTCGGCCCGCACGCCCAGACGCAGCACGCGCAGACTGCCCCAGGTCGCGAGCGCTAACGCACCGGTGAGCAACAGCCGCGTCCCGACGGGGATCGTGGCGTGCACCACGGCCAGCCACGCCAGCGCCAGAGCGGCAGACACGAGGTAGACGACCGATTCCCAGCGCAGCGTGAGCCGCGCATCCACCCACGCGATCGTTTGCCCGAGGGCGAGCTCCAGATAGAACGTGCCGTTCACGATGATCGGCAACATCACGACCGTGAGCGCGACGACCCAGGCGTTGTCGGCGGATAGCGCCGCCGCTCCGGTCGCGCCGCTCAAGCGGGCGTACATCAACCCCACGAACGTCGCTCCCGCCGTGAGATGCGCCGCGTTCCCCAGCGCCGCGCGGAGCGGCAGGCGGCGCAGCAGCACGTCGCCGACCAACATCGCAAAGGGCGCGACGATCGCGGCGAACGCCCAGCCGCGGTCGAGGATCGTGAGCAGCATGACACCGAGCACGTACGAGGAAAACCCGTTGCCGGGAAGCGCGATACCGTAGCGGCGAGTGATCGCGGCGACGAGGACGAGCACTGCGCCGGCCAGCGGCAGGTTTTCGCCGGCCGGCACGTGACCGTTGACGTACGCAGTGAGCCCGGCGCCGAAACTGACGACTGCGGCGAGCGAAACCGCGACGCGGACGAAGAGCGCGGGCGCGGTCGAGAATCGCGAGAGGAGCCGCATACGCTGTGGCGCAAGGTCGGCGCCGTGGCGCGGTGTGTCAAGCACGACTATCGTTTACGACATGACCGTCACAATCGAATACTGCGTCATTTGAAACTACGAACCACGGGCCACCGGTCTGGCGGCCGAAATCCGCAGTGCCTTTCCGCATGCTGAAGTGCGGCTGATTCAATCCTCCGGCGGCGTCTTCGAAGTGGACGTCGACGGGCGCCGCGTGTTCTCCAAGAAAAGCACGAAGCGCCACGCCGAAGCGGGCGAAGTCGTCCGGTTGATTCGCGACGGGGCCGGGGGCGCCGCCGGTAAGCAGTGAGAATTGCGATCTCCACGGGCGGCGGTGACGCGCCAGGCCTGAATGCCGTCATCCGCGCCGTCGTACTCAGCGCGGTGCATCGCGGCTGGGAATGCGTGGGGATCAGACGGGGGTTCGGGAGCCTGCTCGGCGACTCCGAGCTGATGCCGCTTGGCCCGCAGGAAGTCCGCGGCATTACCCACCTCGGCGGCACGATCCTCGGAACGTCGAATCGCGGCAATCCTCTCAAATGGCGCGTACAACGGCCGGACGGCTCCTGGGAGGAGCGCGACCGCACGCAGGAGCTGCTCGACTCGTTTCGTGCGAATCGACTCGACGCCATGGTGGCGATCGGCGGCGAGGGTACGCTCGGCATCGTGCTGGATCTCTGGAAAAGAGGTCTCCCCGTCGTCGGCGTGCCCAAGACGATCGATAATGACGTCGGCGGAACCGTCACGACGTTCGGGTTCGACTCTGCCGTTTCCACGGCGACCGACGCGATCGACAAACTGCACTCGACCGCGGAAAGCCATGAACGCGTGATGGTGGTGGAGGTGATGGGCCGCTACGCCGGCTTCATTGCCCTGAACTCTGGAATCGCCGGATCGGCGGACGTCATCCTGATTCCCGAGATCCCTTTCGATATCGACAAGGTCTGCGACAAGATCCGCCGGCGCGAGGCCGAAGGGCGCCATTTCAGCATGGTGGTGGTGGCGGAGGGTGCGGTACCGAAGGGCGGCACGGTGTCGCTGATCGATCCCGCGCACGAGCGCCTCGGCGGCATGGCGGAAAAAGTGGCGCACTCGATCGAGCAGATGACGGGGAAAGAGACTCGGGTCTTGGTGCTCGGACACCTGCAACGGGGTGGCGGCCCGACGACCTTCGATCGGATGCTCGCGCTGCGCTTCGGCGCGGCCGCGGTTCGCCTGGTTGCGGAGCGTCAGTTCGGCATGATGGTGGCGTTGCAGCCGCCGAGCATTGTCGCGGTGCCGCTGGAGGAGGCGCTGGCAACTCCGCGCCGCGTGCCGCTCGATTCTGACAGCATTGCCACTGCCAGAGACCTCGGTATCAGTTTCGGAGACTGAACAAGGACAACGTGTAACAACCGACGGACAGCAGCGCTCCTCGCTGCAACGCGTAACTTTTTACCAATTAATCACTTACTGCCAATGACCAGCATGGCACGCCTCTTCCCTAGTCGGTCGACGCCAAGGAGGCAACCATGAAACGCATCTTCGTTATCGTCGGACTCTTGCTTGGTCTCGCTACCGGCGTCGCGACGGCCCAGACGCGGGTTGGCGTCTCCCTGAGTTTTGGAGACCCATATTTCGCTGGACAGGTTGTGATCGGCCGACCGTATCACCATCGCTACGCGCACCCCTACTACCACAGTTACCAACCGTTTTACCACGCGCCACGCGTGATTGTAGTCAGGCCGCACCGCTACCACCCGCACCGCTATCACCGTCGGGACTGGTAGGGCAACCCACTAATTCAGAGGCGCCCGAACACGGCGCCTCTCGCTTTTCTATATTCCAGCAGTGCGTATCTCTCGCGACCATTTCCTCCCCCCCGATCCGCAGGCATTCCTCGCAGCAGAGCCGCCCACCGGGAGAGTCATCGTCATCGCCCCAACACGCGCCGCCTGCGAGACGATCGAACTGGCCCTCGGCCTGAACCTGGAGACGCTGCTCGAGCGCGAGCACGGCGACGACATTCGACGTCTTGCCGGATCGGGCCAGGGGTTCGGCATCGTGGCCGGTACGGGCACCGGGAAGACGCTCGCGATCCGCAGCATGGCCGAAACCATTCTCACGGCACCGCTGAAGGTCGGCGTCGTCAATCGCGAGCGTGAAGCGACCCCCGAGACGCCGACGTGGAACGTCGTGATCATCACGACCGGAATCGCCCGCCGCTGGTTCCAGGATGGCCTCATCACCGCGCAGGACACGCTCGTCGTCGACGAGATTCACCAGACGTCTGCCGAAATGGAGCTGTGCCTGGCGCTGGGGAAGCGCGCGCGTTGCCGCTTCATCTGGCTGTCCGCGACCGTGGATCCCCGTTTCTACGCGGATTATCTCGCTTCTGCCGAGGTCCTGGAGACCCGGGCGTTTGATCCCGCCAAGGCAGCTCAGGTCAATGTCCTGGCGGAGCGGCCCCTCGAGTTCTTGAACGATCGTTTCATAAAGCGTGTCATGCGTGAGCGACGCGGGGTTGCCGTCTTCGTACCAACCCGTGCCGAAGTCGAGCAGATCGCCAAGGAGCTCGGCGATCGCTGGCCCAATTTGGCGACTGCCTTCTACCACGGCGGTGAGCCAATTCGCGTGATTCGACCTTTTCTTGACGGTTTGGTCAAACGGCCGTTCCTGCTCGCCATGACTGCCGCAGGACAGTCCGCTCTCAACATCCGCGGGCTGGACACGGTAGTGGTCTACGATGCGCGCTACACGAATGTGGTGGAGCGCGGCAAGAACGTGCTGACACGGGCCTACCTTGGGGCCAACGAGATCCTACAAATGGCCGGCCGAGTGCACGGGCGGGTCCAGCACGGCGAAGTCTACATCCTGAGCGACCGCGATCTCGCGTTCGAGGATCTCCGGCCGACGGCTCCGGAGTTCCAACTCGCGGGAGACGCGGAACGTGTGGCGATCACATGTGCGGCTATCGGGGTCAACGCCACCGAGCTCGACTTGCCCGTCCCACTCGACCGTCGCGCCTATCGCGACAGCGTGGAACTCCTGACCGAACGTGGGCTCATAGAGCACGGCAGGCTAACGAGTTACGGCCGCGACGTCGAGGCGATGCCGGTCGAGCGGCCGTGGGGAGAGCTGCTCTATCATGCCGAGCCGCCACTCGTTCCACTCGTTGCGGTCGCATCGAACATCGAGTCGCTGCATCGCATGACCCGAGAGGAGCGACAGCTCGGCGGCCTGATCGTGCCGGGTTCCGATCACATCACCGCGTACAACGTGTATGCGGAGGCCGTGAACAAGCACGGGTATCTCGGCGAAGTGTATGGCCTGCCGCGTCACCTGTTCCGGGAAGACGACATCGAGCGGTGGGCTGAGGAGCGGGGCGTGCTCGTAAAGGCGATCGAAGACATCGCGCTGGGGACGGCCTCTGTCTATCGCCAGCTGGAGCTTCCCTTGCCGGCCAAGCTGCCGTACGGCGACCGAAAAACACTGGAGCTTTTTGCTGACCTTTTGGCCAAGATCATGCCGTTTGATCTGGTGATCGACGAGCAGACAGCGGACGGACGCGAAGCGCGGGTGAGCCGCAGCTCGGTGTGCGGTAGCTGGGGCGCGATTGCCGGATCGCTTCGCTATTTCGCCGACCGCTTCGGTGTGCCGCGGGCGAGCATCGAGGGAACGCAGATTCCCGAGCGCGCCATTCGGGGGTACGCGCGCAGAGGCAGGCCTGACGTGGTGTTCGAGCGGCAGCGCCGTCGCGAAGGGCTGATGATCGTGCGGACAGTCGAGTACTTCGGGTTCACGCTCGACCGGGAGGTGGAGCCACTCCCCAGTCCATTCCCCGATGAGCTCGCTGACTCGGCCAGGCGGGCATTAATGGAGGCCTTGCTCGCCGGCGAAACGCCCCACCCGGATCAAGGGAAAGTGCGGCGGGCGCTGGAGCGCTTCGGACACTATTGGCGTCGCTCGGGCGGTCGGTTGAGCCAGGCGCAGCGCGAGCACGTCGCCGAGCAGATCGCGGCACAGCTTGCGGGCGTGCGTTCCTGGGATGAGTTCATCGGGACTCGGATCGTGCTCGATCCCGAGGCGGCCATTCCCGAGGGCGAACGGCACCGGCTCGATGCCCTGCCCTCATCGGTCTTTCTCTACGGGGACCGCGTGCCGGTCGATTATGACGTCGACCAGGGGGTCGGCGTTGTTCGGCTCCGGCTCAAGGAAGGGCAGGCTCGCCGGCTGCATCCCAGGGACCTGCCGACCTTCGACCGGCCGATTCGCTTCACGGTGACACGCGGCAAGCACGAGGCGGTACGGGCGAGCTCGCTCGACGAGCTTCGACAGGGATTGCGGAGTTTGGGGAGCGCGCACCGCGCGCGTGTGGTGCGAGGCGGCCGCCGGCCCCGGCGCCGCTAGGACTTCTGAGTCACCTCGAGCAAGGTTAACCAAAGAGCGTCGTAAGCGTCTCTGGCATCGGCGAGTGGTACGCCGGCGGCAAGCGCGATGGCGGAGCCATCGATTACCGCTTCCCGGGCGGCGTCCTCGAAGTGCGTATTCCTGGCCGATCGGTCAATAAGGCCGGCCGCGCAGAGGCTGAGCCATGCGCGCGCCGTCCCGTCCTCGGCCTGCCGGCGCAGCTCCTCCCAGCAGGCGTCCAGCGCACCCGCTCCGGGAGCACTGGCCAGGGCGCGCTCGATTGCGCCGCTGCGCGACGTGGCGATGTGGGCTGCAGCCGCTCGCAGCAACCGGCCGCGTGATGCGTAGTGATAGAGGATCAGGCCTTTGACGACTCCGGCGCGCCGGGCGACGGCATCCAGCGTAAAGCCTTCGAGGCCTCCGCGCTGCAGCGTCTGCACGGCGGCTGCGAGGATGTTAGAGCGGGTGGCGGCGGCGTCCTTGGGCACGTTGTTGTCCCAGCGGTCAATAATGGGAGTCAGTGAGAAGGACGCAAGCCGAAACAAACCAGCAACCTTTTGCCCTATGACCGAGTCTCATCTTGACACGAATCTAACAACCCGCGTCGTCCGCATGAAACCTTGGAGCTGCAAGTTTTGTATGAGGATAACCAACCAATGATCGACAAACCTGTAAGCCCCGCGGGTAACCCGCCCGCCACGTTTTCCCCGCTCGTGCGCGCCGTCATCGACTCGGTCGCCGAAGGCGTCGTCATCTTCGACCAGCAAGGCCGTGTGCTGTATGCCAACACGTCGGCCCGACGCGTGATCGACGGTCAGAACGGCGATGTGCGCAATCGACTGCAGAGTCTCGGCGCCCGGTTCGCTCCACTGAAGAACGGCGCGCAGAATCTCGGGGAAGCAGCGATCCTTCCCCCGGCCGGTGCACTCACCCTCGCCGAACGCGAGCGCCAGGCCATCGCCGACACACTGCAAGACACGAGTGGCAAACTCGCCGAAACCGCGCGACGGCTCGGCATCAGCCGCACAACGCTGTGGAGACGCCTCAAGTCTTACGGGATGGACGGCTTTCGCGCCTCTCCCTAGGCTCCTAGCTTCTCCGGGGGATGGGCCCCCCCGACTCCGCGCCGCAGCCGTTCGTCATTGAAGAATACGTCCGCTGGTCCGACGTAGACTTCGCCGGCATTATTTTCTACGGCTCGTACGTGCGCCTGTTCGAGATCGCCGAGACCGAAATGTTTCGGCACTGTGGTCTGGCGTACGCGAGGATGTTCGACCAGTACGACATCTTTCTCCCGCGCAAAGCCGTACACAGCGAGTTCTACTGGCCGGCCCGCCTGGATGATCGCTTACGCATCGCCGCGTACGTGGGCAAGGTCGGCACAAAGTCTCTGACGCTCCACTTCGATGTCTTGCGGCCCGACGTGTCGGCGCTCGGTGCGGCAGGATGGATGGTGCTGGTTTGCGTCGATCGAACGCGACTGAAGCCCACGCCGCTGCCGGCCGGATTGATCGCGTCCCTCGCGCCGCACACGCTCAGTCCCGACGCCGCGCGCAAGTCTCTCGGAGTCGCACCATCTTCTCGCTAAGAGCGGTCCCTGCCCTGTTCGTGCTTCTTACGAGCTGCCACGGACGTGACGCGGGGGATCACATGCGACAGCCGATGCGACTCGATGCGACCGTAGCATTTCCCCCCAGAGACACCATCCGTTTTTCGCTTCCGGCGACGACCCATCGCTGTACTGATGGACGAACGCTCCTGCTCGAGGCCGTGAGTCCCGAGGGCAACGGCGTGCTCGTCGGTTTGCATGTTCGCGACAGCCTCGTGGCGGGTTCGTATCCGGTCGTCGTACCGGGCGACCCGACCGCGCCCGGCGCCGTGGTCGCGGTGCGCTACCTGCTTCGCGACGCGCCGCACGCGTTCTTCTTCGACAGCGGCGCTGTCCAGGTCCGTCGCGAGCGAGACAAGATCAGCGGCCGAGCCGACGGATCAGGAGTCGAGACCGGCATTCGGACCCCGACACACATCCAGTATCACGACGTCGCACTCCCCGCGCCCACCGACACGGTGCCGTGCACCTTCCAGCCGTGACGACATCGCGCGACGTACGCGTCGGCTTCATTGGATCGGGATTCGCCCGCCGCGTGCAACTGCCGGCTCTCGCACTGGTGCCGGGGACCAAGCCCACCGCCGTCGCCAGCGGCCACCGGGCCAACGCGGAGGCGGTGGCTCGGGAGTTCGGATTGCCGCACGTCTTCACTGATGGAACGGAGCTGGCTCGCTCCGCGGACGTGGATCTCGTGGTCGTCGCGTCGACACCCGATACACACGCGCGGTATGCGATCGCGGCACTGGAAGCGGGGAAGCATGTCCTGTGCGAAAAGCCAATGGCGATCGATGCCTTTGACGCCGCACAGATGGTGACAGCATCAGAACAGCATCCCGACAGGTTGGCCTGGATTGACCACGAATTGCGCTATGAACCCAACCGGCGGCGCGCGCGCGAGCTGATTCGGTCCAACGCGATTGGCGAGCTGCGACACGTGGAGCTGTCGCTCAAACCGTACCTGCGGGGGGACGGCCGGCCGCAGGCTGCGGACGCGCCGTGGAGCTGGTGGTTCGATGCGTCTCGCGGCGGTGGTATCCTCGGTGCCGTCGGGTCGCACCTCGTCGACCTCTTCCGGTTCTGGAGCGGCAGCGAGATCACGTACGTCGCCGGGTTGGTCGAGACATTCGTCAAGCAGCGTAAGGATGAAACCGGTGCGATGCATCCGGTTACCGCGGATGACTTCGCGAGCTGCGTGCTCCAAACCGCAAGCGGTGCCGTCGCCACGATCACGTTGAGTACTGTCGCACACCACGGCCCGGGGCATCTTGGCCAGGTCACGGGGAGCGAGGGAACGCTGCTCCTCAGCGGCGAGACGAAGCTCGAGCTCGGCAAATCAGGTGGGCCGCTCGAGGATGTCTCGGCTCCCGATGACCTCTGGGAGAAGACGAAGCCCAACAACATGTGGGCGCGTTCCTTCATCCGGTTGCTGCGCGAGATGGTGCAGGTGATCCGTGGCGGTACACCGCAAGGCGAACCGGCCACCTTCCGTGATGGCTGGCAGGTGCAGCGCGTGCTCGACGCGATCCGCGGCGGGCGCGGTGTCCGGTTAGATTGAGGCCGTGGAACAGACCTACTTCCGCAAAGGCTTCGGCCTCAAAGGTGCGATCGAAGGCGCGCTCACGGCCGATTATCACAGCCGTGTCGTCGATCTCATCCGCGAGTCGGGATACGCGCTCGAAGTCGGCGAGCTGACATTCCGGCTCGCCCGCGAGTTCGGATTCTGTTACGGCGTGGACCGCGCGGTCGAGTATGCGTACGAAACGCGCACCAAGTTCCCCGACAAGCGCACGTTCCTGGTCGGCGAGATTATCCACAACCCGCACGTCAATCAAAAACTCGCCGCGATGGGCGTCGCGTTCTTGCACCGGCCGGAGGGGCAGGATGGCGAGTTCGACTTCAGCGCCGTGAACGCCGGCGACGTCGTGATTCTCCCGGCGTTCGGTGTGACGGTGCGGGACTTCGAGCGGCTGCGCGCGATCGGCTGCGTGCTCGTCGACACGACGTGCGGATCGGTCTTGAACGTCTGGAAGCGCGTCGAGGTGTACGCGCGCGACGGCTTCACCGCCTTGATCCACGGCAAGAACTACCACGAAGAAACGAAGGCCACGTCCAGCCAGGTCAACAAATATCCCGGCGGCAATTACCTCGTGGTGCGGGATATGAATGAGGCACGGGTCGTCTGCCAGTACATCGAGGGACGGGGGACGAGGGAGGAGTTTCTCCAACAGTTCAAAGGCAAGATGACGCCGGGCTTCGATCCCGACCGCGACCTGCAGCGCGTCGGCGTCGCCAATCAGACCACGATGCTCTCGGGCGAATCGCTCGCCATCGCCGGTGAGGTGGGGAAGAGCATGGCGCGGCGCTGGGGCGCCGAGGCTCTCGGCGAACATTTCCGCACATTCGACACGATCTGCTCCGCTACGCAGGAACGGCAGGATGCCGTGCTCAAGCTGATCGCCGAGCCGCTCGATTTGATGGTGGTGATCGGCGGCTACAACTCGAGCAACACCACGCATCTCGCGGCCATCTGCAACGAGAAGGTCACGACGTACCATATCGAGGATGCAGCGTGCATCGATGTGGAGGATGGGAGCATCCGTCATCGCCCGGTGGGCCTGCATGCGACCGAAGAGCGGCACGAGCGGTGGCTGCCCGAAGGCCGATTGACGATTGGTATCACGGCAGGCGCATCGACCCCCAATAACAAAATCGGGGAAACCATCGAGCGGATCGCCGCCCTTCGCGGCTAGCCCTAGTTTCGGGTATATTTCGGGCCTTATGCCGCTGTCGCGTTTCCATCCTGTCATCGAACGCTGGTTCGCCAATCGCTTCGCGGAGCCAACAGAGCCCCAGAGGCGCGCCTGGCCTGTCATCCAGGAAGGTGGCGATGTGCTCATCGCGGCGCCGACCGGCTCTGGCAAGACATTCGCGGCCTTCCTTTCCGCTATCGACGGGTTGGTGCGTCAGGGACTGAACGGCGAGCTGCGCGATGAGACGCAGGTCGTGTACGTGTCACCACTCAAGGCGCTGTCGAACGACGTTCAGAAGAACCTCTCGGAGCCGCTGGCCGAGATTCGCGCGACGCTGGCGGAGCAGGGGCTGCCCGACGCCCGTGTGCGGACGCTGGTCCGTACAGGCGACACGCCGCAGTCGGAGCGGCAGGCGATGCTCAGTCGCCCACCCCACATCCTCGTCACCACGCCAGAATCGCTCTATCTCATCCTGACGTCCGAACGCGCCCGCAACATGCTGCGGTCGGTGCGGACGGTGATCGTCGATGAGATCCACGCGGTGGCGCGCGACAAGCGGGGCAGCCACCTCGCGCTGACACTTGCACGGCTCGACGCGCTGATTGGGAAACGCCCCCAACGAATCGGGTTGTCGGCCACACAGCGGCCGATCGAAGAGATCGCGCAGTTCCTCGTAGGGACCGGCCAGCCGCTGCCGACGATCGTCGACGCCGGCCATATCCGGACCCTCGATCTCGCGCTCGAGATTCCCTCGTCGCCGCTCGAGGCGGTGATGTCGGCGGAAGTGTGGGAAGAGGTCAACACCCGCATCGCCGAGCTGATTTCGCA
>Ga0137415_10006151_pt1 | contig 11874 bp, 9 predicted proteins | sample CZODoug3_1_1_16f_FD_183082 | JGI IMG/M metagenome (GOLD analysis project Ga0137415, IMG submission 183082) | Vadose zone soil fungal communities from Angelo Coast Range Reserve, California, USA - CZODoug3_1_1_16fungal (Hybrid Assembly) | ecosystem: Environmental > Terrestrial > Soil > Vadose...
CGCGTCGACATTTCCAAGTGCGTCAAAATTTCGTCGACCGGATGCGTGCGCAAATACCTGCGCGGCAAACCTTCCAGGAATACCTGAAGTTTCTTCCCAGCCGCAGGGGCAAGCGAGCGGAGGTGATTCAGAACTTCATCGTTGGCGTCGGCGTGCACGCGTTCGTCCACGCTTCGGTCGAGATAGTTCGCCGTGCCGATGTAGAGCTGCCAGAGGTCTTCCGCCTTCCAGGCGGCGAGAGTCTCTGGACTAACCGCCTTGATGTCCGCATGCGTGAAAAGGCAGAGCATTTTCAAGCGATCGGGTGTGCCGACAATTTCCGCGAATTGCGCGATGGTGCGGGGATCGTAGATGTCCCTGCGAAGAGCCGCGCCCATATCGAGATGGCGTTCGATTAGAAATAACACCGTTTCGCGGTCGGCCGCGGGCAATTCCAGCCGTTCGAGGCACGTTTTCGCAATCGCCAAGCTGGCAGGGATCGGATCTTCTAATGCCACAGCCTTTCCGGTATCGTGGAGCAGCACCGCGAGATAGAGCACCTCGGGCTGCTCGAGTTCACGAACGATCCCACCGTACCGCTCGTCCCATTTGGATTTGGACTGGCGCAGGGCATGCAGATTCTCGATGATCTGAAGCGTGTGCTCATCGACTGTGAAACGATGCAAAGAATCGCGCACGGCCAGCGCATCAATGCCTTTAAGTTCCGGCAGAAACATCGTGAGCAAATGCAGGGAGTGCATGGTTCGCAAAGCGTCCACCGCATGCGAATCCGGCAGAATTTCCTGAAGAAAATGCCAGAAATCATTTCCCGCCGGCAGGTGGTTCGCGAGCTGTGGCAACACCTGCGCCACTTGATGTTCCACCGCCGGGCTGAGTTTGAAGCCGCGTTGCGCAATCAACCGAATCGCGCGGAACAAGAGCTGCGGGTCGGCGAGATTCCCGGGGGGTTGCAGAAAGATCAGCCCGTCCACGACGGAAAAATCGGAATCGGAGAATCCGGTTCGCCACGTTTCGAGTTGCCTGTAGAACAGGGACTGGGCCGCGGGCATCTCCTCCAGCAGCTGTCCGGAAATCCGGTCAATGGCGCGCGCATGTCCGAAGTAGATTCGCATCCACTCGGCGGAATTCGCGACGTCCAACCCGGCGGCGCCGACTCTCTGAGCCGCCGCCTCATCCTGCGCGGCCCAAGTGAGGACGTTGTCATCCTGTCCGTTGCGAAAATGGAGAAAGCAGCGCACCGCAGCAAGAAACTGCAGCGCCGAATCGAGCGCATTTTGAACGGCGAAGGGAAGTATCGTGTCCGGCGAGGGCCAGCCATGCTCTTCCTCCATTTTCGACATAAGGGCGAGCCGACAGGCCAGGGTGTAATCCCGATAACCGCCAAGACCGTCCTTCACGTTCGGTTCGAGATGAAAGACAGTGTTCCCGAATTTGCGGTGGCGAGTCCGCGTAATATCCGCCAAGTGTCCCACGAGGACCTGCGACTCTTGGGCCATCATTTCAGGAATCAGGCGGTCCCGTAGTTTCGTGAAAAGTTCCAGGTCGCCTGCAAGATAACGGCAATCGAGCAAGGAGAGAATCAACTCCGGATTATCCGAGTTAAATTGAGTGTAGTCAGAAAAGGTCTTCGTCGTTACGTTCAACTTCAACGGAAGAGCCCCCATGTCGTGTGAGAATCGACGGGCTGATTCGCTGAACTTCTCCGCTGTGTCTTCCGCCGCGTAGAGAAGCAGGAGGTCAATTTCCGAGTAAGGAAAGAGCGATCGCCTTCCAAAATCTCCCAGGGCAACGAGTGCAAATCTGGAAGGCCCGCTTTTTTCCGGGGAGACGAGCTGCTGCCAAAGTCGAAGAGCAATCGATTCGACGAGCGCGGATCGTTGTTGAAGAAAACCTAATCCGTCTTTGGCGGCGGAGAACTGCCGCTGAAATCTTGAGGATTCGGAAGCGTACAGGTCCCTCAAATCATTGCTGGGTGGAGATTGAGTGGGCATGCAATTTTTTCTGGTTTGTCACCCCCGGACAACTGCTTATGGAGGATACTCGCAAAAACGGTGTCCGGTGAAATCCAAAGAAATGAAGCTACGAATCGTGGAACCAGATACTGACAATCGACACAAGTCCCGGCCCGGAACAATACCAAATCCAGGGTTGCAACGCCACTCATGAGGGCTTGCCCCCGCAAGGGTCAAGTCATCCTCGGCCCTTTTGATTGTTTGAGATACATCCAGATGCGGAATCGCTGATGGGTCCGATAGATTCTTTCGTCGCATGAATGGAAGGCCGTCTTGTTAAAGTACTAGCATGGCGGCAATGCCATCACAAATGCCTTTGCAGGGGCTATTCAGCGACTACAAGGCTGGGCCGTTCTACGATGAAATGTTCTCGGCCCCCGATGAGCCGCGCCCCCCTTACGCGAAGATATACCAGAAACTAGCGAGGATGGTGGCATCGCAATTTGAAGAGCGGCGCCAGCATGCCGATCTTGCGTTCCTCCTGCAGGGAATTACGTTTACGGTTTACAGCGATGGGCGAGGCACCGAACGGCTATTTCCCTTCGACTTGATCCCCCGCATCATCCCAAATTCAGAATGGCAACGCATCGATCGCGGCCTGGCGCAACGCGTGGTGGCGCTCAACCTGTTCCTGCAGGACGTTTACGGGAAGCAGCGCATTTTTGCGGATCGCCAGATTCACCGCTCCCTCGTCTATTCCTGCAAACATTTCATGCGCGAAGTGATCGGCATCGAGGTCCCCCGCGGGATTCACACTCACATCTGCGGGATCGATCTGGTGCGCGATTCCAAGACCGGCGAATATTGCGTGCTTGAAGATAATGTGCGCACGCCCAGCGGCATCTCGTACGTGCTGGAAAACCGCGCCGTCATGATGCGCACTTTTCCCGATGCGTTTCAGGCCTACGAAGTGCTCCCTGTGAACCATTATCCTGCGGAGCTGGCCCGCATCCTCCGCAGCCTCTCTCCGCGAGGAGGAGACGACGCGCAAATCGTGCTGCTCACGCCCGGCATCTTCAACAGCGCTTACTTCGAGCACAGCTTCCTCGCGCAACAAATGGGGATCGAGCTGGTGGAGGGCCGGGACTTGATCGTGGATGGCGGGATCGTTTACATGAAAACGATTCATGGACTGAAGCGCGTCGACGTGATCTACCGGCGCGTGGATGATGAGTTTCTGGATTCGCTAACGTTCCGGCGGGATTCCGTGCTGGGAGTTCCGGGGTTGATGGGAGCATACCGGGCGGGGAATGTCGCACTGGCAAACGCCGTGGGGAACGGAGTCGCCGATGACAAGGCGATCTACGCCTACGTACCCGCGTTTATCCGTTATTACCTCGGTGAAGATCCAATTCTGAGGAGTGTGGATACTTATATTTGCTCGAAACGCGAAGACCTGGCGTATGTGCTTGAACACCTTTCGGAACTCGTGGTGAAGGTAGTAGGAGAATCGGGCGGCTACGGGATGCTGATGGGACCCACGGCGGATCGCGCGAGGATCGAGGAATTCCGGCGCCAAATTCAGGCCGACCCGCGGAACTTCATTGCCCAGCCCGTGCTTCCGCTTTCACGTGTCCCATCTTACGATCCGGCGCTGGAATGCGTTGCCGGACGCCACGTGGATCTCCGGCCCTACTGCCTCTACGACGGAGAGAACGTGACGATCGTGCCAGGGGGGTTGACCCGCGTCGCGCTGCAAGAGGGTTCGTTGATTGTGAATTCATCCCAGGGCGGCGGCAGTAAGGATACCTGGGTGCTTCGGGGAGAGGACTGAAATGCTGTCTCGGATCGCGGAATCGCTGTTCTGGCTGTCACGGTACATTGAGAGGGCCGAGTACACGGCGCGTATCCTCGACGTGAATTTCCATATGCTGCTCGAGCAATCCAAGGACCGGTACCGGCTGCGCTGGGAACCGTTGATCGTCATGGCAGGGGAAGAGGAGCGGTTCCGGCGGATCTACCATGAGGCGGACGCGCGTGCCGTGTTCGAATTTCTTGCGTTTTGCCAGGACAATCCCAGTTCCATCACGCAATGCATCGCCAAGGCGCGCGAGAACGCGCGAACCATTCGCGACTACATCTCCCGCGAGATGTGGGAGGACCTCAACGGGCTATATTTTATGGTGAATCGCTTCAATCCGGCCGAGGAAATGGAAGCGGGTCCGCACCGATTTTGCGATGCGATCCGGTTTGGGAGCCATCGCTTTCACGGTGTGACCGATGCGACATTGCCGCACGACGAAGGCTGGGAGTTCCTGAGAATCGGCTGGTTCATCGAGCGCGCGGAAATGACGGCGCGCCTTGTGGACGTGCAATACCAAAACTTGTACGACGCGCCGGCGGAGATCGGCGAACAGGACAACCATCAATGGATGGCGGTGCTCAGGTCGGTGGGCGCTTATGAGGCGTACCACAAGAAATACCATTCTTCCATTGAGCCGGAAAAGGTGGCCGAAATGCTCATCATGCACCCTCTGCATCCGAGGTCGATCCGCTTCAGCATGACCGAGGTGCAGTCCGGATTGCGCGCCATCAGCGGCACGGGACTGGGTTCCTACGCGAATGAAGCCGAAAGGCTCACGGGCAAGGTTCTCGAGAGGCTGCGGTACGACAGGATCGAGGAAATCTTCAAACATGGCCTGCACTCGTACCTGAACGAGATGTTGAGAATGTGCGGCTCGATTGGCGTCGACATTGCCCGGAACTACTTCTATTACGCGGTGGTGGCATGAACCGATACCATTTGCTGCACGCAACGGAATTTCGCTACGACGGACCGGTTTCCGAGAGCTATAACGAAGTGCGGTTGCGGCCGATGCACGATGAGGCGCAGAGCTGCCTGTCTTTCCGCCTCATCACGAAACCCGCATCCCGTGGCACGTCCTATCGCGATGCGTTTGGAAACTGGGTCCATCAGTTTAATATCCTGCCGGAGCATCAATCCCTGAAGATCGAAGCGGAGTCTGTCGTGTTGGCGCACGATGCCCCGGCCCCCTCGGCGGATGGCATGAGGCTTTCCGAACTGGATTCGCACCGCGAGGAATTGGAGGAAGAATATCTCGATTTCATTGCTCAGTCAGGATACGTGCCCCATGTGGCCAAGCTCGATGAACTAATTGCGACGGCTAGTCAAAGCTGCGACGGATTCGTCCCCGGCTTCGTGCAAGCGGCGTCCGACCTGATCCATCTGCGATTTGAGTACGTGAAAGGCGCGACGCACGTCAATTCCTCGATCGAAGATTCTCTCGCGGTCGGCGCGGGAGTTTGCCAGGATTTCGCTCACCTGTTGCTCGGCGTAGTCCGCAGGCGAGGTCTGCCCGCGCGTTACGTCTCCGGCTACCTGGTTCCTGAAAGCGCTGCTTCCCCAGACGCGAAGCTGCAAGAAGTAATCGGCGGCTACGCGTCGCACGCGTGGGCTGAGGTTTACTTGCCGGGTTCCGGATGGACTGGGTTTGATCCAACCCTGGGGAAGCCATTGGGGTTGCAGCACGTTCGCGTGGCATACGGACGGGATTACGGTGACGTGGCTCCGGTCCGCGGAGTCTATAAAGGTCATGCGGGACAACGGCTTTCCGTCGATGTCCGTGTGCTTCCCGCACTCGACGACGACGGACGCGAACAACTTAACGAAAACAAAGCGGCATCAGCGGAACCTCCTGTCATCGCGGAACGCGCGCACCAACCTGCCCAGCAACAACAATAAGTTCGTAGCTTTTTCTAAGCCCGGAGCTCCCATTTAATCTCCACCAAACCAATTTTTGGATGTCGCGCAAAAACGAGCCGTAAGAAGCGCGCGATCTCGCGACGGACTGCTCTGGTGGCAATTTCGTGCTGCCGAGGCAATGAAGTGTACGTTGCACAAGTCAGAGGTCCAAACCGGAAATTCCGGTTCATGCGATTTCAAAAACTGGATGGAGCCGTGAGCGAAGTCCGCTACCAGAAGATCTGTAAGATTTTACGGTATTTAGTGTATAGGCGCTGAGTAACGCGTTAGATATAACATCCTCGTTAGCGAAAAGTCTCCCCTAGAGGGCAAAAGGAGGTGTTGTGTCAACTTACCTGAATTCGAATACGGCCAAGGACGACCTGGAATTCGAGTTGCTGCTGTGCCTCGCTAAGATACTCGGGGTCATCGAACGTCTGGAGCCAACCGGCGTCTGTGAGACAAAGAGCCGAGCGGTGTTCGTGCCAACTCCTCCGAACTCGAATACGACCAAGGACAACCTGGAATTCGAGTGGCTGTTGTGCCTCGCGAGCACGCTCGATGCCATCCGGCGTCGATGGCCAACCGACGTCGGTGAGACACAGAGGGCTGAGGGAATTGGGGGAACTAAGGATGGAAAGTTCATTGAGGGAGAATCCCAGAAGGTATTGAATTTTACTCGGGGAAAATGGCATCCGCGAAACCGCGAACCGGTCTTCTCTTCGACCGATTGATGCCGTCGCACGGTTGGAACAGTTTCCAGAAGTGACGGTTTGCCAACTAAAGCACGGCAATGGCGGGTGGCCGAGCCTTTCATTTCACGGCGGGATGATACTAATCCAGAATAGAAGAACATCAAATTACGATGTCAGAATTTTTGCTCGATCACGATTACGCCAACGGGGTTTGGTTTCACGGAACCGCAGGGCTCGACGTTCTGATTGAACTGCGGGATTCGGGAATAAACCTGCACGGATAGAGGGGCGGCGAAGGTACAAGCGGGCAACGTTTTTAAGGGTCGCCGCCGGCTGAATCTGAAAGGGAGCTGTCGGCGACTTCCTTTTTTCTACTTCGCCGGCGCTTTCACAGTGATTATTCCCGCTAAATGCGTTGGCGGATCAACGAGAGTGCTCGGGCCTGCCTGCTCCGAAAATTGAGGGGCTAGATCGCTTCCCGCGCGGCGGTTGAATCCCCGTCTACTACTGAAGAATCCACTAGTTCCTTTTCTTCGCGAGTTGCTTCTTCTTGGCGCCGTTGTGATTGGCGCCATTGTGCTTGGCGCCGTTGTGATTCGTTCCGGCGAGCCGGATAATCCGGTTCATCTCGCGTTCCAAGGCGGCTTCAATGACTGCCGATTGGCGCTCTCCGCGAGCGACGCGGCTCACGTAAGACGGGTCCAGTTCGAGCTGGCGGGCGACGCGGCCGTAAAAGCCCCGGAAGAGGGATGCGAAGTGGAGGGGAGGTGCACTCACGCTGCCTTTGACTTTTGTCACCATTCGTGTTATTTCCTTTCTTGATCCCTCAGCGACCGCTTTGGAGCTGGCATCAATGTAACGGGGATGTTATACCAAAGTCGGTAAGGATGCAATGGCTAGGAAATCCTCAAGGCGCCGGGCCATTCCGGAGTGGGCAAATCAAGTTGAGATGCTCCGCCGACGACTGGGTCTCAGTCAATCCCGACTAGGGCAAGAACTTCAATACTCCGCAATGGCAATTTCCCGCTGGGAACGTGGCTTGCAAGAGCCACCCGCCGATTGCTATATCAAGCTAGGCGATTTGGCGGGCAATCCAGATTGCTGGTATTTCTGGGAGCGGGCAGGCTTGAAGAGTTCGGATGTGATCCGCGCTTTGCCGCTGGACAAGAGGCTTTTCCCAAAATCGACCTTCCCTGATTTCGATATTGTGGTGGCGGGAAGCGGCGGTAAACTTCGAAGCAAGAAGAAGACGCAACTGGTCGCTATCCCGCTATTAGCCGTTCACGCTGGAGCTCATGGTCAGGAAGGGGACAACACCTTGGATCTGAATAAGGCGCCGGTAGAGGACATGATTGCCGCGCCGGCATCCTGGTGCCCTAACCCTGCTTCCACAAGTTGTTTGCGCGTGAAGGGGATGTCCATGAGCCCCTTAATCCATGATGGGGACATCCTGGCCGTCGATTATTCGGCGGCGAACCACGCGGAACTGGATGGAAAAATTGTGGTCGCGTGGAATAAGGAGAGAGGGTTGTGTGTGTCCAGGTTCAGGAGCTATCGGGGTGTGGAAGTCCTCGAAGCTGAAAATAGGGATTATGCAAGCGTCACGCTCAATTCCGATCGGGATTGGCGCATCGTTGGGAAGATATTGTGGTGGACAAGATTGGCGCCTTGAATTCCGGGCCGCCACGAAATCAGGAAAAGATTAAAAATATGGATTGCGCTCCGATCCTCCTGGAGCGTTACACCCCTCCGTGATTCAAACGTCCACTTGGGCGGCTCTCACTCCATTTCGCTCCTTCCAAGGACCCGAGCCCTCTGCGATTCCCCAGGGCTATCGAACCCTCCGACCCGACCACGAGCGACGCGAATTGGCTGACCAAGGCGCCGTCCAGCCAGCCTCGATCTGCTTCTTCATAGAGAATGATCAGTGCGTGTGGGAGCGACAAGTTCCGCCGATACGATCGATCGCTGGTCAATGCGTCGCAGATGTCCACGATCTGGAGTGCGCGGACGGTCAAAGGTATTTGTTCACCGTGCAGGCCGTCCGGGTAGCCGCTGCCATCCATGCGTTCATGATGGTGGCGAATGAGGGGCAATACATGGCGGAGCGATTTGAGCGGCGCGCAGATCTGCTCTCCAATGATGGGGTGTTCCTTGACAATCTTGCTCTCGGCGGGATCGAGCGGACCGGGCTTGGAAAGTATCCCATCGGGGACTCCGATTTTGCCGATATCGTGGAGCAGCCCCGCGATTCTCAGCGCGTCAAGATCGTTTTGGGTCAATCCAAGGCTCTTTCCGAATCGCACCGCATTGTTGGAAACGCGCACACAATGCGCCTCCTCAAATGGATCTCGCACTTCGATGCTCTTTGCGAGAGAAAAGAGTACGGATTCAGCCTGTTCGTCGATGTAGGTTTTCATCTGGAGCATAGAATGGACCCTGCTGAGGGCCTCCCAAGGCGTAGGGGCGTGCCCCCAGAAATCGTCGGCCCCCGCGCCAATGGCTCTTGAGGCATCGGAATCGTCCCCAGCGGCCGAATTCAATATGATCGGCGTCAGACGATTGCGGGGATCGGCCTTAAGCTGGCGGCACACCTCCAAGCCATGCATATCCGGAAACGAGTCATATAAAAGGACCAAGTCGGGCCGGAGCTGAGGACAGAGGGTGAGCGCAGCCGCCCCGCTTCGCGCCGTAATGACAACGTAGCCTTGCTCCGATAAGAGCGCTTCCCAATCGGCACACCTCCGTGAATCCGCATCCACAACCAGGACCGTTGCCCCCATTTACATCTCCCCTCGTCACAAACCACAAGCTATCAATTGCGAGTTAAGATGGGGAGGGCGGCACAAAGGGGCTATGCCCTCAGTGTTTTCCCTCCAACAACCCGGCTCGAAGCTCTTCGGGGACGAAGGAGATAGTCGGCAAGCACAATTAACACGACGCACGAAGTCCTCCAGACAATGGGATTCATTATCAATTGGCAACAAGCGACTTACTATATCCATATGAGGGAGCGAAACTTGCTTGAAGAGCAAATTTTCCATCGGAGTGGAAAGTTTACGCGCTCCGATGACGGTTCTCGTTTTCGTCCAATCTTCGCCTGAATCTAGGTGCCACGGAGTGCGGGCTCTACTTTTACGCTGAACGGTTCAAGTGAAGCGTGGAGCCCGCCTAGATTATGTTAGGACGTATCATGGAATTAATAGCAATTTCCCGGTGGTCTTGCGCCCCTCCAGGTCTCGGTGAGCTTGCTGCGCTTCCCGCAGGGGGTAGATATGCTCGATGCGGAGTTTCACTTTCCCCGTTGCGATCATGGTCAAGACATCGGTCGCACGTTTTTGAAGTTCCTCATGAGCCGCCATGTAATGGACCAGAGTCGGGCGCGTGATGAACAAGGAGCCTTTTTGCGCAAGTTTGCCTACATCGAAAAGTGGCACTGGGCCGCTTGCAGCTCCGAATAGGACGAGATACCCGCGTGGACGAAGAACATTGAGGTCCTTATCGAACGTGGTCTTGCCAACGCCGTCGTAAATAACGTGAACTCCTTTCCCGTCGGTGAGGCGCTTCGTTTCCACTTCAAAATCTTGCTGCGCGTAAAGAATCACTTCATCCGCGCCGGCAGCGCGCGCGAGCTTTGCCTTTTCCTCGGTGCCGGCCGTGGCGATGACTCGCGCGCCGATATTTTTCGCCATCTGGACAAGAAGAAGCCCCACGCCCCCCGCGGCCGCGTGGATCAGCGCGGTTTCGCCTTTCTTTAGCGGATAGGTGTCGTACACCAGATAGTGCGCCGTCATCCCCTGCAGCATCGCCGCGGCGGCTTGTTGCTCGGAGATTCCGGGCGGCAGAAGAACAAGCCGGTCCGCGGGCACGGCGGCATATTCCGCATAGGATCCCCGGATTCCCGTGTACGCGACGCGATCTCCCGGCTTGAACGATTTCACATCAGCGCCAATTTCGCTCACGATTCCGCTGGCTTCCTGGCCGATGACGAACGGCAAAGACGATGGATACAGCCCTTCGCGAATATGAACGTCGATGAAATTGACGCCTGCGGCCGAAACTTTTACGACGGCCTCATTGGGCTTGGGCTTTGGAGCTGGAAGGTCGACGAGGGTAAGGACTTCGGGCCCGCCGGATTTTTGAACTTGTATCGCTTTCATCGCAATTCTCTCCACACTTGGATTTTGTCAAATTCCATTTACCGGTTGGCTCCACGTCCCGAAATGATTGGTGCATTCAGCGAAAAAATAGAGCCCGCACCAGATTCGTTCTTGCGCGCCGCAAGTATATTCCATTCGGAACTTCAGCGGCGCGCCTACCTGCGATGCACATTTTTAGAGGATTTCAAAATATTACTCGACCGGTTATTTAGAGGGTGGCTTCTTCAGCATGAGCGCGAGCCGCAGGCAGGAGGCGACTTCTTCATCGTGCTGGTTGAAACACCTGTGGATGAAAGTCACAACCCCCCGGTCGGGCTTGCTGCGGCTTTCGCGCACTTCGATGACTTCGGTCTGCACGTGAATGGTGTCGCCATGAAACAGAGGCTTTGGAAATCGCACCTTGTCCCAACCGAGATTGGCGATCGTGGTCCCTTGCGTGGTATCTCCAATCGAAATTCCCACCATCATGCTCAAAGTCAGGCAACTGTTGACGAGCCTCTGTCCGAATTGCGAAGTTTTCATGTACTCGGCATCGAGATGGAGCGGCGAAGGATTGTGAGTCATCGTTGAGAAAAGAACGTTGTCGGCCTCGGTAATCGTGCGGCGCATAGGGTGATTGAAAATCATTCCCACTTTGAATTCCTCGAAATAAAAACCTGCCATCGCGCTGCCTCCCTCTGGCCAGATTATTCTGGGACGCTTATACCACGCAACCGTGCAACGTCTCGCGGCGAAGATTTCCTTCCGACGCGGCACACACGCGATTCTCGCTTGTTGCCTGAGAATACGTTCCAATAATTGTGCTTGACAATCGTTCTTGAAAGGTGTACGCCTCGTTACATGTGAGGAAGTCCCGGGTGGGGTACTCGAGTGGACTTAGAACCCTGCCAAACTCATGTCATCGCCAACATTGCGATCGGCCCTGCACCTGTTGGGTTGCATGTGCACCTTAAGACAAATAGGTAGTTTCCTGATTCGTAAAATCGGTGCCAAGCCCTGACGAGCTTGCCCGAGATAGTTGCTATTGCTTAATTGGGAATCATCCCGGAGATGCCGGGGGTTCACGTTTGCAAGGCGGGAGCCTGCTTTTGCGGACTTTTTTGATGTCGGTGCAGGTGGGAAGTGACCATGAGCGAAGCTGGGGGAGGATTCTAGACTGACTCTTTTGGACAGGAGGTCGAGAAATGAATTCCTTACGTTCCATGAGCAAGAGGTCTTGGGGTGTTAGTTTCCGAAAAGCCATGCAATTGCTGGGTGGCGCGATGGGGGTGCTTCTGCTCTGTCTGCCGCTGTTTTCACAGGGC
>Ga0137415_10006152_pt1 | contig 11873 bp, 13 predicted proteins | sample CZODoug3_1_1_16f_FD_183082 | JGI IMG/M metagenome (GOLD analysis project Ga0137415, IMG submission 183082) | Vadose zone soil fungal communities from Angelo Coast Range Reserve, California, USA - CZODoug3_1_1_16fungal (Hybrid Assembly) | ecosystem: Environmental > Terrestrial > Soil > Vadose...
CCGCGCCCGTATCTTCGCTCTGCTGATCCCGCATGACCGGTGAACCGCAGCGTCTCTGGGGGCGTGGATACGTGAGCCAGCTCACAGTTGTCGCAGCCCATTCAGCGGGACAGGGTGTCGCGCGATCGAATGCGGCGGACGTACCGCGCGAAATCGTCGTTTCGGGGACTTGCGACAAGATTCCCCGGAAGGACTATCGCGTCTTTACGCGCGACTGCACTCGGCCGCGGAGCGTGTTTGCGCGCCCCTGGCCAGCGGTGACAAGTTGAGTTTTCGCGTCAAGAAATGTATCCAGGAGGCCCTGGAGCGCGCAAGCGCGCAAATCCCAGCGTTGGCTGGATACGATGTAAGGAAGCATAAAGTCAGGAACGGGTAAGACAACGGTCGATCGGAGCATATACGCTCCGATCGACGGGCGAGGAGCCAGAAGTGGTGGCTGTTAGCCCGTGAAAATCGTCTGAAGCGAGAATCGGGTTCATTTAAAGCGAAAGGTCCTTGCTGTAAACGACATCCAACAGGTTCTCGTACCAGCCTTTTATGACCGGTTTTACCAAATGCTTGCTCGTCAGAAAATACAACGGAATGACTGGCACATCGCTCATAGCGACCTGCTCGGCCATGCCAAGAATCTTTGCTCGCCGATCGGGGTCCTCCTCCAACGAGGCCTGGCTCAATAGTTCGTCAAAGTGGGCATTGTGGTAATGCATCATGTTCAGTCCGGAGTCGCTACGAAGCATTGCCAGAAGCGCTAGGGGGTCGTTGTAATCGCCGTCCCAACTGGAACGAAACATTTCGACTTGCCCAGAATCGATGTCGCCTAGCAGCACGCGAAACTCTTCTCCCACGAGCTGAACCTCGACTCCTAAGTTCTGCTTCCACATGTCCGCAATCGCGATGGCTAGCTTCGTGTGTATCTCACCGGTGTTGTATTTCAGCTCGAAATGCAACGGCCGCGACGCGGAGTAACCGGCCTCTGCCAGTAGGCGCCGTGCTTGCGCCAGCCGTTGCGAGCGCGATTGCACTGCCTCGCCCGACGTGACGTTGTAGTAATGATCGACTGTCGCGGGGACCCAGGAATACGCCGCTACCTCACCAGTCCGAAGCACACCTTGTGCAAGTAGCTCACGGTCAATGGCGAGATTGAGTGCCTGTCGCAGCTTGGGATTGTCGCGAAATGGCGGACGGGAGAGGTTGAAGCCATAGTAGTAGGTGCCAAGCAGAGGAGTTACATGTAGTTCCGTCGGAATGTCCGCTTGAATCAAGGCTAAGTCGCTTCGCGGAATTGTTCGCGTGATGTCTAGTTGGCCGGCGCGGTAACGGAGTAATTCCGCGTTGGCGTCGGCGATGTGAAGATAAATGACCTCATCCCAGTACGTTTTTTTATTGTTCCAGTAGTACGGATTGCGTTTAATCGATACGGATTCTCCCGGTACCCATTTGTCGAAGGAAAAGGGCCCATTCGATAGCCCATGCCACGCCTCTCGAGAGTTGTCATTTGCCGAGCTTATGGATTGATGATTCGGGCACGTGGCCGGATGCGAGAGCTCGGACAGGAGATACGGAGCGGGATGATCGGTTTGCACAACCACCGTCATCGAATCGGGGGCCGAGACACCGAGCTGATCAGTGGCTACCTTGCCACCCAGAATCTCGTGAGCGTTATGGATGTCCTCGATGAGTCCGCCGTACTCGGAAGCGGTCGACGGGTTCACGAGTCGGCGCAAGCCGGCCACGTAATCCTTTCCCGTGACCGGATCCCCATTGGACCACCGTGCATCGGCGCGCAAGGTAAAGGTATAGGTGCGGCCATCTGGGGACGTTGCCCAGGAAATGGCGCCGCCAGGTGCGGCTCGGCCGTCATGGTCCAAGGATGTAAGGCATTCAAAGACGTCTCGCAGAATAGCGTGTGCTTCCGCCGTGCGCGCCTTCTGAGGGTCCAGGGAATCGGGTTCCGGTCCGTTGCCCCTGCGAAGTATGTGTTTCTGCGCGGCTTGGCTCGCGACCGTAGAGCTCGAAGTCGATTTCCCGCAGCCCGTGAGGAGGGCAGCCATAGCGAGAATGAGACAGGCGGTCCAGAGTCCGCGCTGCTGCTGTAACGAGTTGGCCGACCTTGAGGTTGGCCAAAGGAAGGAAGGCGGTGACATCGCCGCACCACCCAGTCCATCTCTTCCCCAAGAAACCACTCGCATTTGACTTGCCCTCAAGTTATCAGCGACCAGCCCTCTCCATCGGCGCCTCGGTAGTTCCGGGCGACCAGATAGTGTGCAAAGTCTCTCGCAGTAGCGATCCCTACTTAGGTGAGTGCTTTAGAAGTTGTTGTGCGCGCAGAGTGTCTTGCTTTTCGGGTAGCTCCATTAGGTTTCAATCCCCGACCGGAAGCATCGTCTGTAGGCCCCCGATACACATAGATCCCAACCGACAACGGCACCGCGCGGCATTTCCGTTTCTGATCTCCGGCGCGCCGAAGTATGAAGTCATCCGCATATTTCAACAGCTCCATCCCGGAAGGGCGGAAATCACGTACCGCAGAGCGAAGGGTATGCTCAGGGACGAGGCCCTCTGCTACGTACTGAAACCATTGGCGCTCGTTCTGAGCATTGTGGTCGATGGTTCGCAATAGCCCGGCGAGTGCTTTTAGGTGAAGGGCGCTCTGATAAGCGGACTTTGCAGGCAATCTGATAAATCGCGACCGAGGCGCGAACAGAGCGCCGTCTCGCTTGAGCATATGGGACGCATCCAGGTAGTCGAGAGCTTCGCTCACAGTCATCAGCGGATGGACTTCATTGACCAATGCTTCGATCGAGGGGGCAGGGCCGTATAGCGGCAGTTGAATCGGTCGTGCTCGCTTGTTCAGGTACTCTGGCTTGGTGTACCACAGCGTCAGAACTTGACCTGGTTCGGCTATGGGGCATCGCCGACTGTGCTGGCCCACGCTTCGCGGAATCTCCTCGCAGAAAGCTTTGAAGTTGGCGAGCGCCTCATCTAACGAATAACCGCCCTCTGCTATGCGCCGGGCAGTGAGTCGGAGAATTTCCGTTGACAGATCATCCAGAGGAAATCTCCCATCTCGACGCCGCGCCAATGGCGTCGATCGACACAATGCTCGACTGGGCGCGTTAGCGCACCGCGACTTGCCGCGTAGCTGCTTCCTTTCCGACATCGCTGACCTCCTTGAAGTCTGTGTTACTCAGCTCCCCGCTTTTTCCCCCTCTTTACCCTTTCTGTAATTCTGTGACCCTGCGTTGGATGGTGTATTGGAGGCACCGTCGTTGGTCTGTCCGAAATAATGAAATGCCCGGAAAGTTGCCGTGCCTTTTGCGCAACCGCTTGTGGCTTAACCGTCACTCTCCTTTCGCTCATAGCCTCCTGGAAGCCATTCGCCCAAACTCCCGCATTTCCAAACGCGGCGTCCGTTAGTCGAGGCACGGCCTCTTTATCGATGTAGAGACCAACAACCCGCCTGTAGTGGTTAGGTGCACTCGGATTCATAATTCTACACACAAGGGTATATAAGCATTCGCTGCCAAATTCACCCAAGTCGCGAATACCCTGCCTTCGCCGGTCCGCGTCTAAATCGGCGCGATTTAACATTTCCAGGCGTCCTTCATCATTTATGCGTACCGCTTTGATGCGTAACAGCTCCTTAAGCACCGCGCCGGGGCGCATCATCGCGCCTTGGCCGCGGACCAGCTCGGTAAAGGACATCGGTCCTCGGTGAGGCAGGATGGCCGGCTCACCTTGTTCGTCTTGAAAATCAGGATCGCGGCGCCACGATTCCAACACTCGAAGGATTAGGAACAGTGGGCTTCGATTCGGGGCTGATAGTAGTGAGCCACTTTGGTCCTGCCGAAGTTGACTCACGCGCTTCCGGGTCAGGCCCACTCGGGCGGCGAGCGCACTGGTTGCCGGCGCTGCCTGGCCGTGCTCGGCCGCTTCTTTCTCGACTGCTCGAATGAATGCCTTTTCGAGTGCGGGAATCAATGCCCCGACGGGAATTTGCTCGCTCATCGCGAGCACAGCGAGCGGACCAAAAAGCTCCTCTGCGGCTTTGCAGAAGACATCGACGATGCTATCGCCCATTGGTGCCTGCGCCAGGGGCGGCGTCAGATTGGCGCGGATGCGCAGTCTTCTGAGGAGGGGTATTGACGGCCAAGGGCGATTTCGACTCGAACATCGGCGGCATCTGTCCTTTCATGGATGGCATGCGACACCATGCAACGGTACGCGGCGCAAATGTATCACACTTAGCGTCTCAGCCGGCCTTTTCGGGCGGCACCGCAGCAGAACGAGACTGAACTACCGGGCGAGAGCAATCGCTCTAAACATTACAAAAACAGGCAGTTCACATCCACGAGTCGGCCGTATCACTTATTATAAAACGCTTTTTTGGCATTAGCCTTTCGTAAGTGTGATATTAAAGGATCACAGTTATCGACAGAGTGACAGCAACAATCCTACGGTAGTAAACGCCATGATGCGACGAAGCAGCGAGAGTGGGCGTGAGTTCGCCCGCGACGGACAGGCAGGTCATAGAGCCGCACCAAAGACATTGAGCGACGCGCTCGATGCGATTGGCCAGCTGAATGAAGAGTTGTTAGCCGCGCTGGTTCACACAGCTCGCCGTGATTCCCAGCTGGTTTTCCCGCTTGCGGAATCCTTAAGGTCCCGATTTGCCAAACTCAGCGCTGACAAGTGTCGGGTCATTTCACACTGCGGCGTATTGTTGGTCGACGCGGCATTTACTGACATTGACCGATGGGAGCGCGTCGATCCGTCGAAGTCGATTGTAGAGCAGCCAAGTGAATGGCTGAGCCAGGATCAGGCGATTGCCCTCTCGGTGGCTGTTCTTATGCTGGCGTGGCACGTCGTTCACACGGCTCCGCGGATCTCCGGCGTGCTCTTGGGGATGTCCGAAGCGGTCCTCAATCGATACCGGGAGTTGGGCGTCAACGACCTGATGGTGCTCGCGTGCCAGGCATCACGCTGGATACAGCCGCGATGGATCAACAGTCCAGAGGTGTGGACGACCATCATCGACCTTGCGACTGATCCGGTCGAGCAGGAGCCCTCGAAAATGACCCTGCATTGCTTGAAGGTGACGGCTTCATATTCGAATCGCTTAATGGCGTCCGTGAGCTATCGATGGCCGGCATAGTTGTTGCGTATTTCGTGTCATTTGTAGGGGCGGCAGGCCCGACAGAGTGCCGCATTCTGTTGCACACCGATCTTCACGGTTGCAGCAACACACCGACTCCCCATGACGCGCCGACGACCAAAGGATACTGAACGCCCCGATACGCCAACCAGTGTGCAATTGCCGCTGGGAATCGACTGTACCCCCGATCCCCCGGATTTGAGGGCGCGACCGCCGATTAGGCGGGAGATTGGCAAGCCGCGTGATGTAGCGGTCGAGAAAATTCTTTGGATGTCCGACATGGTGGCCCTCACGGGCAAGCACCGGTGCACCATCCACCGATGGATTCACGACGGATCGTTTCCCAAAAAGGACGCACCTAAGCAGCGCCCGCGGGGGTGGCTGCGATCCACCTATCAGCGCTGGCTGTTGGGATCTCATGGAGATCGCGCGCAGCGAATTGCGCACTAGAAAAGCTCAAATGAAAAAGGACCTTCAGACGCTTGGGTTAACTGCTCGTGATCATCGAGTCGAGCGACCTCAATGAGAGTGACTGACGACCGCTATCAGTCGGAAATCGGCAATCTCGATTTGGCCAAGTGGATGATTTCGTATGGCGCGCGAACGAAGACCATTACGCAATGGACGGGACTGGGACGTTCTCGGGTTCAGGCGCTGTCGCGTCGTTACGAGAACAAAGTCGGAGATCATCGGCGGCGCGGTATCTCTCCATTTCAAACTGCGTTTTTTGGAAAGTCACTTCACTTGGAATCGGAGAGCCTCGTATTCGTCTTTATCGCGTGCGAATTGCAGGTGTTTCCGGCAGAGGATCTTCTTGATCCTCGACTACAGCTGCCCGGCCTCGCGCGGGGCGAACGTCTAAGGACAGCATACGAACTCTTTCTAGCGCTCGTGCCCGATACCAACATCTCGCTGGAGCGCGCAATCTTGCTGATCATGGAGTTCGCCGAGGGGCGCAGCTTGTCGCTTCGACGTTGCAGCACTTGCCCGCTTCCCATGGTGATTGAGCGTGTTGGCGTCCAGCACGATCAATGTCCCGCGTGTAGGTCGCGGAAGCGATCGGCGGTCACTGGGGGAAGCGGAGAAGCAGCGCCAGGGTAGGCGAGCTTCAAAATGATTTCTTTGGAGCGGGGGCGAGAGCCCGGCGGCATCTAATGTCGCAGCGCCGAGCGTCCCTGCTCAGGCGCGATCCGGGTTTAGCAGGTACAGAAAGGCCTGGTACAGCACCAACGCAGCCAGGCACCCCGTCGAAAAGCACATCGTGAAGAACATGGGAAAGTGCGAGTGGCTGACGAACAGATACACGAATCCGCACGCCAAATAGCAGATTCCAGCGGTCCCCAGCAGGACCAATGCGACGAGAGGGCTCAGCCATTCGAGGATCGCGCTCAGGCCGAGGCGGACTGCCCTCCAAAGCGAGCCGAGCGCCCGTAGCACGAAGTCACTCGCGCCCCGAGTCCATGCCGGCTCAGTGATTCCGGAATTCCAAGCCATTTTGTTCGCGTTCATTGTGCCACCGACCCATAGGGATAAGCCCAGGATGCCTATCCTGCGACCGTTTGGGCTTCGTTGCAATCTCTGACTCCCGTGAGCGAAATCCGCAACCCCGGGCAATCGTTCGCGCCTCCAATAGTTGTATTGAGTTTCGGTTCAATTCGCGCATGGCGCCCGCTCGCGCATTACGCGTGGGCGATCTCCGTTCTTTCCAAAAAAATAGTTGTGTTGATTTTGCCATCGTTTCCGAACTGCTTGGCTTGAGGGCCGAGTGTTGCACTAGCGCCCGTCGCAAATTCAAAGCGCAGCGGTTCGTCGCATAGAGCGCACCGGGTGATGGATGGCGACACCTCGCAACACTTCATTTCGGAGACCCTCACAGATGAAATCGACACACCCCGTAAGCGTGCTACGGCCATTGGCCCTGGCCTTGTGTTTGTTGGTCACGTTTGCTGCACCGGAATTGGCCCTCGCCCAGGCCGCTTCTCCGTTCGAGACCGGCGCGAACAACTTGGTGACCTCTCTGACAACGCTGGCCACTCCCATCGCCGTCTTGTTGGTCATGGCGCTGGGTGTCGCGGCCGCCGCGGGACGCATCTCCTGGGGCTGGCCGATCGGAGTGATCGTCGGAGTGGGTCTCGTGTTCGCGGCCACCCCGATTGTGACCTGGGTGCGCGGTCTGTTCGCCGTTTGAGGGCACGCCATGAGTGAACCAAACGAAGGGTTGGCGGCGGACTTGCTGTTCGTCGCTGCGACTCGGCCGCCAACCCGTTGGGGTGTTCCCTACCTCGCGCTGCTGCTCAATGGTGTGGCGACCATGGAGGTATTCCTCCTGGTGAAAAACCCGCTGATCTTGCTGCTCGCGATCCCGGTCCACGGTGTTTGCATGCTCCTCTGCGCCCGTGATGCACGTTTCTTCGAGCTGGGCATGTTGTGGGCGCAGACGCGCATGCCGGGACTCATCGGGAATCTAGTGGCGTGGAAGGGCAACAGCTATAGCCCGCTCACGCTCGATGCGCCTAACACGAAGGGGCGGCGCCGTGCTTCGCCCACCGCTTACATCTAACACCACATGAAACGAAAAGCACCAGCCGCCATCTTTCCAAACCGTGATTCGCTGGTGAGACGCGAGTTTTTGGCGTCGAACCAGGTGCCCTATACCGTGCACGTATCGGAGCACGTTGTTAGGACGAAGTGGGGCGATTACGTTCAAGTGTTCAAGCTCGGGGGCGCGAGCTTCGAGTCTGCCGATGACGAGACGCTGAACAACTGGCACGAGCGGCTGTCGATTGCGTTGCGAAACATTGCGAGCCCGAACGTCGCACTCTGGTCACACGTGATTCGGCGGCGGGAGCGCTCCTATCCGGAGGGCACTTTTGAACTTCCGTTCGCGGCTCGGCTGAACGAGCGCTACAAAGCCCGGATCAGTGGCGAGCGGCTCATGATCAATGAGCTCTACCTCGCCACCGTCTACCGATCGACCACCGGGGTCGTCACCGGGTGGACGGCGAAAGTCCTGTCGCGCACCAGTCGAGAGGCGGTCGAGCTCGATACGAGGGCGGCGCTGGAGGCGTGTGAAAAGCTCAGATGGTCCCTCCAGGCCTCCCTTGATCGATACGAGATCGAACCGCTGTCTTTGTACGAACAAGGGGGCCAACTTCATTCGCGGGTCTTAGAGTTCTTTGGCGTTCTATTGAACGGCGAGTTCCAGCCTTACCCGCTGCCGCGCGCGCCGCTGCAGGAGGTCTTGGCGACCAGCCGCCCAGTATTCGGTGTTGAGTCGATCGAATTCAGGCCCCCAACCGAAACCCACCTCGGCGCGATGTTGGGTATCAAAGAGTACCCGAGCCCCACGGTCACGGGCATGTTCCACGCGCTTTTGTCCGCGCCATTTCCATTCGTCCTCACGCAGTCCTTTACATTCCTCTCGAAAGTAAGCGGCCAAGGGTTATTACAACGTCAGTACGCTCGCATGTTGAATGCAGGCGACCTGGCCGTATCGCAGGCCGCTCAGCTGAAGGACGCACTCGATGCCCTGGCCGGCGATGAGTTTGTCATGGGCGACCATCACTTCTCCTTACTGGTGCTGACTGATCCGTTTCCGCGTTATCAGCGCGCGGAGGTCGCCGCGCAGCAAAAGGTCCTAAACGATCGCGTTGGTATTGCGCGGCGCATTCTCTCGGAGACCAACATGGCGGTGGCGCGCGAGGATCTGGCGCTCGAGGCCGCTTACTGGGGGCAACTGCCCGGCTATTTCAGTAGGCGCTTGCGCAAGGCGCCGATCACGTCGCGAAACTTTGCCGCGATGAATCCTCTGCACAACTATCCCGTTGGGCGAGCGCGAGGGAACCACTGGGGTGATGCCCTGACCCTACTCATCACCTCGGCGCGCTCGCCGTTTTTTTTCTCACTGCACGCCTCGGACCCGAAAGATCCGGACGGCGGATCGAGACGGGATGTTGGCCACACCTTTATCTGCGGCCCCACAGGGGGCGGAAAAACGGTCGTCATTGGCTTTCTGATTTCCATGCTGACGAAGTTTGGTTGCGCACAAGTGATCCTCGATAAGGATCGCGGCCTCGAAATCCTCATCCGGGCCCTGGGCGGCGAGTACTTGCCGCTCAAAAACGGCATGCCCACCGGCTGCAATCCGCTGCAACTCAACCCGACGCCGGCGAACCTGGATTTTCTCAAATTCTGGATCCGCCTCTTGGCGCAATCGAGCGGCGAGGAGACGAAGTTACCGGTACGAGAGGAAGGGGAGTTGGAATTGGCCCTGCGGGGCACCATGGCCTTGGACCACAGCGAACGTCGTCTTTCCCGCCTGATCGAGTTTCTGGACCCCACGAGCCCGGATGGTCTATACGCGCGGCTCTCAAAGTGGTGCTACCTGACGGCGGGCGACAGCGCTTGGGCCTTTGACAACCCACACGACGTGATCGTACCGCGTCTGTCTGCCAATTCCCTGATCGGAGTTGATTGCACCGATCAAATCAACCACGCCACCGTCCGCACACCGATGACGGCGTATTTGCTGCATCTGATCGGGCAGCTGCTCGGGCGCCGACCGCTCGTCTGTTGGATGGAGGAATTCCAAGCGTTACTCGCAAACCCCGCGCTTGCCGGGTTCGCCGATACGAGCCTGCCCACCTGGAGAAAGCTCGACGGCGTGATGTGCATGGCAACGCAGAGCCCCAACAAGGTCATCAAGAGCCCGATCAGCCGGACCGTGATCGAGCAGGCGCCCACCAAGATTTTTTTGCCCAACAGCGAGGCGACACGCGAGGACTACATGGAGGGATTCGGGCTGTCTGAGCGCGAGTTCAGGTTGATTAAAGAGCAGCTGGAGCCCGGCTCGCGCGCCTTCCTGGTCAAGCAGGGCCGCCACAGTGTTGTCTGTCAACTCGATTTGAAGGGCTTCGCCCAGGAGCTTGCAGTCATCTCAGGTCGATCCGCGACCGTGGAGCTCATGACCCATCTGATTGAAACCTTTGGTTCGGCGCCGGAGGACTGGCTGGACCCCTTCTTACAAGCCGCATTGCCGATTCCCGACCCATCCAAACCAACCCCCTCGCGAGGTGTCCCATGAGAAGCAACTTTCTAGCGCTCACGTTCATTCTAACCTGCGGTCTATTCGGGCTGGTGCCATCCGCCCACGCTCAATTTGCCGTGATTGATGTCGGCGCCATTGTTCAACTGGTCCAGGAAGTGCAGCAACTGGAGCAGGCCTTACAGGTCGCGAGAAACCAACTCGCCCAAGCCCAGCAAGCCTACGCCGCGATCACGGGTGGGCGGGGCATGGAGCTTCTTCTCGGCGATATCAACCGAAACTATCTGCCCGCCAACTGGGCACAACTCCTGGCCGCCGCCAATGGTGGGGGAGGGAAGTATGCCTTCTTGGGTGGCGATGTAACGACCACGATTCTTCGCAACGCAATCTTGCAGCCCGCCGACATGCTCGACTACTCGCCGGCGGAGGCCAATATTTTAAATGCCCGCCGGTCTTCAGTTGCATTGAATGAATCGCTCACCCGGCAGGAACTGCAAAACGTCTCTGATCGATTCGACTCCATCCAGAAGCTCACCAACGCGATCCCGACGGCAACGGATGAGAAGGCAATCCTCGACCTGCAGGCCCGCATCCAAGTGGAGCACGGGATGTTGGAAAACGAGAATTCCAAACTTCACGTGCTCTACCAGGCGGCGCAGTCCCAAGCTCAAACCGCGCAAGCCCGTGCCGATGAGCAGGCCATCAAGGATATCGGTCACCTGAGTGACTTGCCCCCGATGGGTCTTAACTAGTGGGCTTCTTCGCCGAATTCAACACGTGGCTGACCGCGCTACTCGATGACTACATTCATCAGTACACCGCGCTCATGGCCGCGATCTTGGAGCCGGCGTTGGTCACCCTCGGGACACTGTACGTGATGATTTGGGGTTTCCTGCATATCTCCGGGCGCATCGAGGAGCCCCTCCTTGAGGGGCTCAAGCGTATCGCGATTCTTGCGCTGGTGTTTTCCATTGGATTGGATCTTTGGCTTTATGACTCGGTGATTGTAGATGTCTTCTACCGCGGACCTGCGCTGTTGGCCGGGCGCCTGGTCGGCGCCAAAGACTTTGTCACCATCGTCGACACGATTTTCAAGGCGCTGTCGCGCAAGCTTCCGGGTCTCATCAATCAAGCCATCGAAGTTCAGGCCGACCGGGCACCCGCGCCGTTGGCCGGAAAATTCAGCGTCGCACGCCAACGCTCGCTGGCGCTCGATGTGCTCAAGGCGCTGGGGTTTCCGTTCGATCGCGGCCGTCTCGATGAAAGCGAGCATCCGTTCACCGAAGGGGTGCCCGGCGATATCCGCGTGACCACGCGCTTCGATGCGAACGATCCGTTCTCGGGGTTGCTGGGGGCGGTGCACGAGACCGGCCATGCCATGTACGATCTCGGATTGCCGCTGAAATGGCGGGATCAGCCGGTGGGCCGCGACCGCGGACTGGCCCTCGAGGAGAGCCAGTCGCTGCTGTTCGAAATGAACCTGTGCCGCAGCCGTTCCTTCGTCAAGTATCTGAAACCGCTGCTGGAGAAATATCTGCAGGTCAGCGGTCCCGAATGGAGCGAGGACAACCTATACCGGCATCTGATTCGCGTGAAGCGCAGCTTGATTCGCATGGATGCGGACGAACTCACCTATCCCGCGCACATCATGCTGCGGTACGAACTCGAGAAGAA
>Ga0137415_10006153_pt1 | contig 11872 bp, 10 predicted proteins | sample CZODoug3_1_1_16f_FD_183082 | JGI IMG/M metagenome (GOLD analysis project Ga0137415, IMG submission 183082) | Vadose zone soil fungal communities from Angelo Coast Range Reserve, California, USA - CZODoug3_1_1_16fungal (Hybrid Assembly) | ecosystem: Environmental > Terrestrial > Soil > Vadose...
CCAACCTCATTGCGACCCGTTGGCTCGCAATGACGTTGCTGGCTATTTTGAAAATTGAAGTTATGTGACCCTTGACCGCCCCACAAACGCACCTGTCATGCCCGGACTTGATCGGACATCCATCAATCTTCGTAAGAAAGTGTCCTTTCGAAGAAAGATGGATCACCGGGTCAAGCCCGGGCATGACGATCTCAATCGGTATCACGGTCATTGCGAGGAGCGATGCCCGCTTTCGCGGGGTATGACGGCGGGGAAACTAATCAAACAAGCTCGAGACCGACTCTTCCGACGCGGTGCGGCCGATGGCCTCGGCGATCAGCGAGGCGATCGACAGGGTGCGGATGTTGGCCGCGTTGCGCACCGCTTCGGTCGGCTGGATCGAGTCGGTGATCACAAGTTCCTTCAGCTTGGAGCTGGTGATGCGGGCGGCGGCGCCGCCGGACAGCACGCCGTGGCTGATATAGGCGGAAACTTCCTTGGCGCCGTTGGCGAGCAGCGCGTCGGCGGCGTTCACCAGCGTGCCGCCGGAATCGACCATGTCGTCGATCAGGATACAGATATGTCCGGCGACATCGCCGATCACGTTCATGACTTCGGATTCGCCGGCGCGCACGCGGCGCTTGTCGATGATCGCCAGCGGCGTGTTGATGCGCTTGGCGAGGCCGCGCGCGCGCGCCACGCCGCCGACATCGGGCGACACCACCATGACCTGGGTGAGGTCGAAGCGTTCGCGGATATCGCGTACCATCACCGGCGAGGCGTAGAGGTTATCGGTCGGAATGTCGAAGAAGCCCTGGATCTGGCCGGCATGCAGATCGAGCGTCATCACGCGGTCGACGCCGGCACGGGTGATCATGTTGGCCACCAGCTTGGCGGAAATCGGCGAGCGCGAACCAACCTTGCGGTCCTGCCGGGCGTAGCCGAAATAGGGGATCACCGCGGTGATGCGCCGTGCCGAAGCCCGGCGCAGCGCGTCGGTGATGATCAGCAATTCCATCAGATGGTCGTTGGCCGGATACGAAGTCGACTGGATGATGAACACGTCCGAGCCGCGGACATTTTCCTGGATCTCGACGAAGATTTCCATGTCGGCGAAGCGGCGGACCACGGCCTTGGTCAGCGGCAAATGCAGCCAATCGGAGATTTGTTGCGCCAGGACGGGATTGGCGTTGCCCGCGACGAGCTTGACGGAGCCGTTCTTGGCCGACATCGACCCTTCCCCCCGCGCCTTGCTGGATACGATGTTCAGCATATCGGGATACCCACAAAAAAGGCGCGTTTCGACGAGCGAGGTGATATCAAGGAGATGGCTCGGCTGGCAACCCGTCCTATCAGGTTTTCCTGCGCAAAATCGCTGGTCTGGCGACTATTTGTATCGTTAACGGGCGGTGTAGCTCAGGGCGCTGACGCTGAATGCACCCGAGGCGGGCAAAGGCTGTTCCGCGCTCGCCACCGCCGGGCCGTCCTTGCCCGGCGCGGCGGCGGGCGGCGCGTCCGCCGGCAGCGTTCCGTTGATCATGCCGCCGAGGCCGCTCAATCCGGCTTGGGCGATTTTCCGCAACACCAGATCGTCGGCCGCGGCCCAGGCGTCGCGTCCCGCGGTCTTGCCGGCCGGCTCCTCGCCGGCCAGGCGCAGCGCGCGCTGCTGGTCGCGGTCATAGACGTCCCAGACCCAGGCGATGGTGGCGCGGCCGTGGTTGACCTGGGCCGAAAGATAGCTTCGCACGCGATAAGCCGATCCGCCTTCGCGCGAGACAATCGACAGGTTGCGCAGCTTCGACTCGCTGTCGAGCGCACTCACCATCCGGTCGAACACCTGCGGCGGCGGGCCGTCGATCGATTCGAACGCGACCGTGGCACCGCCGCTGCTGCTGGCCATCGCATAGGCGCCGCTCGCGGCACCGCCGCCGGCGCAGCCGCCGAGTCCGCACGCCATCGCCAGCAGCATGGCTGCAACCGCGGCGCGCGGTGCGGTCCGGGTGCCCGCGACGACCCGGTACAGGGTTGCGATGGTGTCGCTCATCGGGGCGAGCGATATCGTTAAAATGTGTTAAGGTCTAGGGCAGGGAGCCGTCACATTTCGAAAAAGATTGGTCGCTTTTTTCGGACTCGATGATTTGGATTCCCTGTCACTCCGAGCTCAGCGCGCGGCGCCGCGCATGACGCGCAAACGCATGCGCGATCAGCCGGTCCATGAGATCGGTTTGGGACAATCCGCTGGCTTCCCAAAGCTTGGGATACATGCTGATCGAGGTGAACCCTGGAAGCGTGTTCAGTTCGTTCACAAACATGTCGTCGTCCTTGACGAAGAAATCTATTCGGGCGAGGCCCGCGCAGCCGAGCAGCCGAAACACCTCAACGGCAAGCTCCTGAAGACGAAGGGCCTGCTGCGGGGAAAGCGCTGCGGGAATAAGCAAAGCGGCGCCGTCAGCGTCGATGTATTTGGCCTGATACGAATAGAAGCCGTGCTGGCTCGCCGGCACGATCTCGCCGAGTTGCGATGCATGAATGTGGCCGTCTGGTTCTTCCAGGACAGAACATTCAATTTCCCGCGCTTCGCTCACGGCCTGTTCGACCAGGATTTTATGGTCGTAGCGGAACGCGAGTGCGCACGACGCTGCGAATTCCTCGCGCGAGCGTGCGCGCGACACACCGACCGACGACCCCATGTTGGCAGGCTTTACAAACAAATCGCTCGTCCCCAGCGCGGCGACGGCCGCGGCGTAGTCGATGGGAGACAAAGATGTTGCTGCGATGAACGGCACCACGGGAAGGCCGGCATCACGCATCAGGCGCTTGGCGACATCCTTGTCCATCGCGATGGCAGAACCGGTCACCGCCGAGCCGACGAACGGCACGTCCGCCAGTTCGAGCGCGCCTTGCAGGGTTCCGTCTTCTCCGTTCGGTCCGTGCAGGATCGGGAATACAACGTCGAAGCGCGTTACGGCGCTGCCTCTCGGTTGGTCGCTGTCGCACCACACGCAACTGCCTCCGCCGCCTGGAATCAGTGCGATTTGCGGCGCGTTGTCGGGGATTGCCAGCGCGGCGGCGCCGCTTCCCGCGCCGTTACCGGCATCGCAGATACGCCAGCGACCATCCTTCGCGATGCCGATCAGAACAACCTCATAACGGTCGGGGTTCAGGGCGCGAAGGATGTTCGCCGCAGAGGCTCTGGAGACTTCATGTTCAGCCGAGCGGCCACCGAACACCAGCCCGACCGTGATCTTGCGACGCTCTCCAGCCATCATTCCACCGTGTGCCATTGGGCCGTCATGACAGCCGTCAGCTCGAACCGAGGTCGCAGATTAAGACTCAATGGCTGGCAAAATGCAAAGCCGGGCCACAGCTGCGATCGGATCGCCGCTTTAATCGCCGGCCTTTTAATCGCCGGCATTGCGTTTTCCGAACATCGCCCGGACTTTGTCCCAGAGTTCGATCCGGACGCCACTCCTGCGCATGACGATGCTCTGTTGAATGACCGAAAGGGAATTGTTCCAGGTCCAATAGATCACCAGGCCTGCCGAGAACTTGGCCAGCATGAAGGTGAAGATAACCGGCATCCAGTTCAAGACCGCCGATTGCGTCGGATCCGTCGATGCCGGAGCGAGCCTGACCTGCACCCATTGCGTGAAGCCCATCAGCAGCGGCCAGGCTCCGACCGCAAGAAACCCGCCAAGCAGAGGCAGGGACACCGGGTCATACGGAATCAGCCCGAAAAGATTGAACACGTTGGTGGGGTCGGGGGCGGACAGATCCCTGATCCAGCCGAAGAAAGGCGCCTGACGCATCTCGATGGTGACAAACAGGACCTTGTAGAGCGCGAAGAAAACCGGAATCTGAACCAGCGTCGGCAGGCACCCGGCGATCGGGTTGATCTTCTCCTTTTTGTAAAGCTCCAGTGTCGCCTGTTGTTGCTTCACCTTGTCGTTGCCAAAACTCTCGCGGATAGACTGAAGCTGCGGCTGCAGGGCCTTCATCTTCGCCGTCGACGCATAGGCTTTGTTGGCGAGCGGAAAGAACGCGATCTTGAGCATCAAGGTCACGGCCAGGATCGCCACGCCAAAGTTTCCGACCCATCGAAAGATGGTATCGATCAGGATGAACATCGGTTTTGTGATGAAACGGAACCAGCCCCAGTCGATCGCAAGGTCGAACCGATCGAGATCGAGCGCTTTGGCGTAGCCGTCGAGAATCGCAACTTCCTTGGCGCCGGCGAACAGCCGGGCGGTGGCGGTTGCGGTGCCACCGGGCTCAATGGTCTGCGCAGCCTGCACATAGTCGGCCTGATAGGTCTTGAGCGCGCCGAGGGAGCTTGCGGAGAATTCTGCCTGGAGCTGCGAAGACGTCCCGGGGAGCAGGATGGCCGCCCAGTATTTGTCGGTAAAACCGAGCCACGCATGGCCGATATTGAACGCCATCCGCTTTTTGTCATCGAGGGTCTTGTAGGTGATTTCCTGCAATCCCTGTTCGCCAAGAACCCCGATGGCGCCTTCGTGAAGCAGATAATAGCCAAGGGTCGGTGGCGGACTGTGACGGGAAATCGACGCATAGGGAGCCAGAACGACGGCTGCCTGGCCGTTGTTGGCGACCTCGTCGCGGACGTTGAAGAGGTATTCGTCGTCGACCGAAATCGTTCGCCGAAATGCCAGCCCCTCGCCATTTTGCCAAACCAGCCTCACCGGGCGTCCAATCCCGAGGCTTTCGGATCCCTCCAGATGCCATTTGGTTTCGGAACCGGGCAGCTGCAGATTGATGCCGGAAGAATTGATCCAGCCGAATTCCGCATAAAATGGTTGCGGGCTGCCCGATGGCGAAAGCAGCTGGATGGCAGGCGATTTGGGATCGGTGGTTTCGCGATATTGCACCAGCGACAGATCGTCGATCCGGCCGCCGGTCAACGCAATCGAGCCTTTGACCCGGGGCGTATCGATGGCGACACGCTGCGATCTGGCAAGCGCGTCTTGTCGCGAGAACTGCTGGAACCGTTGAGGGTTTGGAATCGCCGCGGCCTGCGGTGCGATGGCTTGCGGTTGCGGTCGGATGGCCGCGTCGGGCGCCATCGTGCCGAGTTGCGAAGTCTTTTGCGCGCTCGGTTTCCCGACAAAGGACGTCGCGAAGAAATACTGCCAGGTTATCAGGATGAAAAGGGATAGCGCGATAGCATAGAAGACATTGTTCTGGTCATGCATGGTAAGTCCCCGTTGCTATCCGGCGCGTTCCGTCCCTTCGACGGAAGTCATCAGATCATTCTAGCATATTGCCGGCGAAGCAAGCCCATGTGCGTTTTCACCGCGGGTACGGCGGCCATCTACTCCCCAGCACATCGCGTTGTCGCCGTGAGGCCATTCGGCACGAGGCCGATTTACATTTGATTCATCGTAAATGTTAAAATGAAATTCGAATTCTTCATCCATGATCGCCGCGTTCGGCCATGGGGCCAGGCGTCTGTTGCTGCGCGAAGTTGGTGTTGCGATGAGCGCTGCACGACAGACGCGGCCAGCTTGCCTCGTTTTGAATTGGGAAACATGCGCATGGCGATCGCGGGTCGAGCGCTCTCTGGTGACAGTGCATCGCGCGGCGTGCGATCGGGCACCGGAGGTTTGGGCGCAGTGTCCGCGCTTGCTGCAAAGCTTTTGACCCTCGCAGCCCTGTCGCTCGCGACGACGGTTGGCGGTTGCGCTCGACATTCGGCTCAGCACGAAGCTAAAGCCGACCCCATCGAGGCGGCCGCACCTCCCCAGGGATACCCTGACTTTCGAATTCGCCGGCCCAATCGGGCGCTGCTGGTATCGCAACCAGCCCCCGACTGCGAGTTCAGGTCAACCGAGCTCAAGACGGTGGATCCGGATCAATGGGCGCGCCTGAGGCTCGATTACGAGCGGCAATGCTACCAACAGGCGGAGAAGAAGGTCCGCGACCGTTTGCGGCTGCTGCAGGCATCGAGCAGATGCGAGATCGAGCCCGTTCGGACCCCGCTGGCGACCATCCGGTAATCTGTTCCGCTGCGACAGGCCGAGTCCCTCGACAGCCGGAGCGGATAGTCACTCGACCTTTTCACCGTGCGGTGCGGTCATACCGATCTCACAAGGATCCAGGCCCGCCCGGAGCGACCGATCCTCCCGCAAATCCCCGTCATAGACAGCGGCGGTATTGCGCTGCGATGCACGAGTCATGTTTTGGCCATACTGAAACACCAACTTTTGCCGGTGACGTCTTGAATACGCATGGCCTTGTCAGTCGGCGACTCCACGGCTGGAATTTCTCAGGGGGAGCAGCCACGAGAGTAACTGTTCAACTATGAAAACTCTCTACGATCTGCTCGGCGCTCTTCCGGACGATGACGCCGAAAGCCTCAGAACGGCATTCCGCCAGGCCGCCAAAGCGACTCACCCCGACATCAATACTCACGATCCGGATGCTCCGCTAAAATTCCGGCAGATTGTCCGTGCCAATGCCATCCTGAGCGATGCGGACCAGCGCGCGACATACGACCGGCTGCTGTCGCTCACACTCCGGCGGCCCAATTGGAAGTTGAAGCGTACAATCCGCAAGGTCGCTTCCGATGCGATCAAGGTTGCTTGTCTTTCCGCCGTGTCGATCGGAGGGTACCTGGTTTTCGAGCAGGTCTCGAAGGCATCCATCGTTCAGGTAAAAACGACCGAAGTTACCGCGCGCGCACGGACCGAGATCGCCGCTGTCACGCCGACGAAACAATTCGATACAACCAGCCGCGATAAGCCGCCGGACAAGTTGGAAAGTGCGGGGATCGCCATCGTGCCGAGCGCCGTCGCGGCCGCGCGGACCGAGACCGCCGCTGTCACTCCAATGAAACAATTCGATATAGCCGGCCGCGATAAGCCACCGGACAGGCTGGAGAGTGCAGGGGTCGCCAGCGGCGCGATCGTGCCGAGCGCCGTCGCAGCGGCGGCGAAGACAGACAGCGCTCAGGCAATGGCCAATGCCGGCCCGGCGCCCGACCTCACAGCGCACGATGCCAAATCCTATCGAGAGCGGGGAATCGTTGCGTACCTCGGTGGCGACCTGTACCGCGCGCTCGCCGACTTCGATGTGGCGATTCAGATCGACCCTGGCTTTGCGGATGCCTACATCGATCGCGGCATCGTTTTCTATCGTATCCACGAATTCGACCGCGCGTTCGCCGACATTGCTCAGGCGAGGCGCATCAAGAACTCGAGCCGGACCAAGACTCTTCCGCTGGCACCGCGCAAGGTATCGTCTTCATCCGCCAAGAATTGAACCTGGTGGAATGGCCTGTGCTTGCCTGTTCGGCACCCGCCGTCGATTGAAACCGTTCGCTCTCAAGCGCGACCGCATGAAGTGCAGGCCTTGAGTCCGGCTCGCCCCGGTGCATTGAGCGGCGGCAGCTAAAGAAGCGCTCGTCGGCGTAAGTGTCAACGCCGACGTCGCCGCTCATCGATGCCCGGCGTTTTCGAACCGCATCCGGATCAAGCCGGCGAGATCGGGCGATTACACCAAGATTGTTTGCCAGAGCAAAACCTCTGACCCGCTTCGCTTATCCGTATTTGTACGGAACTCAAATTAACATGTCTGAAGCACCGCAATCCTAGCGTCGAAGGAGGGATCGTCAGCGAGGGCATCAAGGTTGAGCAAAATGAAATCGTGGCCCGGAATGCGCGCGTTGTTCGGCGAAATTACCCGGTTTCGTCGCGACCGGTCCGGCAATATTGCCGTTATCTTCACACTCACGCTGCTGCCGATCTTGTCGGCGATTGGTTGTTCGATCGACTACACCATAGCCGTCCAAATCCGCAGCAAATTGCAGGCCGCGGCGGACGCCGCCAGCGTTGGATCGGTCACGAAAACATCGCCGGCCTTCGTCGCCGCAGGCTCGATGACTTCCGACGGACCCATTGCGGTGGGGGTGACCGATGCGACGAACCTATTCAGCGGCAATATGACGGGTACGGGTGGCTATACGCTCAACAGCGTGACGGCCGTCGTGCAAAAGACCGGTGCAACGGTTACCTCGAATGTTCAGTTCTCCGCCAACGTACCGACGACGTTTCTGGGCGTGATCGGCAAGTCTGCCATGACGGTCACGGGTACTTCGACATCCACGGCCTCAATGCCGCTCTACATCGACTTTTATCTGCTGCTGGACAATTCCCCGTCGATGGGCGTGGGAGCGACCCCGGCCGATGTGACGACGATGGTCAACAACACTCCGGACAAATGTGCGTTTGCCTGCCATGACCTCAACAACGCCAATAACTACTACAAGCTCGCAAAGAGCCTTGGAGTCACGACACGGATCGACGTCCTGCGCAGCGCGACCCAAAGCTTGATGGACACCGCCGCGGCAACCGAGACCTATGCGAACCAGTTTCGGATGGCGATCTACGATTTCGGCGGCTCGGCAGGCACCGCCGGCTTGAGAGCCTTATTTTCGCTGTCGTCGAGCCTGACCAGCGCGAAGACGGCGGCCGGGAACATCGATCTGATGACGGTCAGCGGGCAGAGTCAAAACAACGACCAGGACACCGGCTTTACCAATATTCTTCCGGCGATCAACAGCGCCATCAGCGCGCCGGGCTCGGGCCTGTCCTCTGCGCCGCAAAAATATCTGTTCTTTGTGTCGGACGGTGTCGCCGACGAATACAATACCGCCTGTCTCAAACCCACCACCGCCGGGCGCTGCCAGTCTCCGATAAATCCGACACTGTGCACGACGCTCAAGACCCGCGGCGTCAAGATCGCGGTGCTATATACGACTTATCTCGCCCTGCCGACGAACTCCTGGTACAATAGCTGGATCGCGCCGTTCAACCCGGGACCATGGGGACCCTCTCCCAACAGCCAGATCGCCACCAGCATGGCCAGTTGCGCGTCGCCGGGTCTGTACTTCGAGGTCAGTCCGACCCAAGGCATCTCTCAGGCAATGAATGCGCTGTTCCAGAAGGCTGTCGCCGACGCGCATGTTGCGAGCTAGCCCAGGCACGCCGCCTTCGATCGAAACAATTATTCGCGCTCCAGCACGATCGCGTGCACATGCCGGCCGTAGTCCGGCTCGCCGCGATGCACCGAGCGGCGATAGCTGAAGAAGCGCTCGTCGGAATAGGTATCGATGCCGGTGTCGTCGATCATCAGGACGCCGGCGTTTTCGAGCCGCGTCCGGATGAAGCCGGCAAGGTCGAACATCGAGTGGCCCTCGCGCGCCGCGGGAATGAAAAACAAGGTATTCTCCGCAGCCGCTTGCACGAAGCGTTCGACGAATTCGTCGCCCACTTCGTAGGAGTGCTGGCGGATCAGCGGGCCGATCGCGGCGACGATGCCGCTGCGTTCGGCGCCGAGCTTTTCCATCGCCTTCACGGTGGATTCCACAATGCCTGTCAGCGCGCCCTTCCATCCGGCATGCGCAGCGCCAATCACCCGCGCGTTCGGATCGACCAGCAAGATCGGTCCGCAGTCGGCCGCGGTGGCGCCGATGGCGAGACCTTCGCTGCGTGTGACGATGGCATCGGCCAGCGGCCGCGACGCGCCTTGCCAGGGTCCGCTGGCCACCATGACATTGGGCGAATGGGTCTGGTGCACGCTGAGAAAATGCTCCGGGCTGACGCCGATCTGCTCCGCCATGCGGCGGCGGTTCTCCGCGACAGAAGCGGGATCGTCGCGGGAGCCGAGGCCGCCATTGAGGCTCGTGTAGATGCCACCGGACACTCCGCCTTCGCGCGTAAAGAACGCGTGACGCAGGCCGGGAATGGCAGAGAGCAGCGGCGATCCCAACCTCATGGCAGTTCGGCTCCGACATCTTGCTGATCCTGTTCGTTCAGCCCCGCCAGCGAGGCAAGGCCGGGTTCAGAGATCGCGAGCACCTTGAACATCGACCCCATGCCGCCACGGCCGTCGCCGGTCAGCCGTTTCAGCGCGCCCGAAATGTCCTCGGAAATCTCATGCGTGGTCTTCGCCATCAGCGTAAGCGCGCGGGTTTCGATGCCGAGCCGTTTCAGAAATTCGCCCTGCGGCACCGGGCCATGGGCACTCGCGCCGAGATCCTCGGCGGCGCGCACCAGCGCCTGAAAATCGACATGGGCGGTGACGTCGGCCAGACCGGGGTTTTTCAGGGGGTCGGCGAAGCTGTGGCGGGCAATGGCCTGAAAGGTATCGCCGGCGTCGCTGCGAACGTGACCGTAGTCGATGATCAGCGCCGCGCCCTGCTGATCGCGGACGCGGGTCGCGATCTTCATGATCTCGGCGTCGGGACGCCATTCGAACACCGCGCCGACCGGTGCGGCGCGCACCAGTGGCGGCAGCAGGACTTCAAAGCGCGGGGTTGGTTCGGCAGCGAAACCGAACGCCAGCTTGCCGTTGCCGTCGAGTTCGACGGTACGCTCGTGCCAGCCGGTGTCGCGTTTCACCATCTGGTGGATCGGCAGGACGTCGAAATATTCGTTGGCGAAAATGACCGCGGGACCCTTGGGCACCTCGTCGATGCTGTTGTGCCAGGCGATGACACGCACGCCCGACAGCGCAGCCTTCTGCTTTTCGCGCAGCATCGGATTGATCTCGACGAGATGGACGCTCAGCGCCTGATAGAGCGGCGGCAGCACCCGCAGCGCGCGCAGCGCATCCGCCATCATGGTGCCGCGGCCGGGTCCTAGTTCGATCAGTCGCAGCAGTGATGGCGAACCGATCGCCTTCCATACCGATGCCGCCCACAACCCGAGCAATTCGCCGAACATCTGGCTCACTTCGGGCGAGGTGATGAAATCGCCCTCGCGTCCCAGCGGATCGCGCGAAACGTAATAGCCGTGTTGGGGATGCGACAGGCACAGCTCCATGTAGCGCCAGACCGGCATCGGGCCGGACGACTTGATGAGCTGTTTGATTTCGGACTGGAGCGGCGAATACTCGCTCACGGCTTGCCCTCGATCGTGTCAGGCACCTGGTTCGAATTGGTCCGGCGCCATGCCGCCACAATAATGATCGCGCCTGCAATGATCATCGGCACCGATAGCAGCATGCCCATGGTCAGCCCGCCCCACAAGAATCCGAGCTGCGGGTCGGGCTCCCGGAAAAACTCGCCGACGATGCGCGCAAGGCCGTAGATCGCGATGAAGCTGCCGAGGATCAGGCCCGGCCGCTTCAGGGCGCCGAAGCGGATCATCAGCGCCAGGATCGTAAACAGCACGATTCCCTCAAGCCCGGCTTCGTAAAGCTGGCTGGGGTGGCGCGGCAGCGGCCCGCCATTGGGAAACACCATCGCCCACGGCACGCTGGAGTCCGCTGGCCGGCCCCACAACTCGCTGTTGATGAAATTGGCAAGGCGCCCGAGAAACAATCCGATCGGTCCGACCGCGGTGGTGATATCGCCGAGCGACAGGACCGGAAGGTCGTGCTTGCGGCAGAATAACATCACCGCGACGACGCAGCCCAAAAAGCCGCCATGGAACGACATACCGCCTTTCCACAATTCGAAAATCTCGGCGGGATGCTGGACGAAGAACGGCAGATTGTAGAACAGCACATAGCCGGTGCGGCCGCCCAGGATGATGCCGACCGTAACCCAGAGAATAAAATCGTCCATCTGCGGCAGCGTGATCGGCGCCGGGCCGCCCCAAAGGTTCTCATTCTTGATCAGCGCGCGGGCGTAGAGCCAGCCGAGCACGATGCCACCGATATAGGCCAGCGCATACCAGCGGATCGCGATCGGTCCGATCGCAATGGCGATCGGGTCGAACACCGGAAAGTCGATGGTGAGAAGGGGCATCAGGCTCACAACGCTTTCGTGTAGACGGCGTAGGCTACGCCTAAGATTGGCGGAGCGTCATAGGCTTTGACGAAACCCATCTTGAGATACATGGGCAAGGCGACGGTCATGATAGGACTGGTG
>Ga0137415_10006154_pt1 | contig 11872 bp, 12 predicted proteins | sample CZODoug3_1_1_16f_FD_183082 | JGI IMG/M metagenome (GOLD analysis project Ga0137415, IMG submission 183082) | Vadose zone soil fungal communities from Angelo Coast Range Reserve, California, USA - CZODoug3_1_1_16fungal (Hybrid Assembly) | ecosystem: Environmental > Terrestrial > Soil > Vadose...
AGTCGCGTCTCGACTGGGGCCGGACGATCGCGCCCTACGACCACTGGCTCGACCTCGGCGTGCGCATGGGCGCAGGAGCGATGCTCGGCGACTCGGTGAAGAGCTTCTTCAAGCGCCGGCGTCGCGTCGCCCCGGGCGCCACGTGGATCCCATTCGACCAGCTCGACTTCGTGCTCGGCGCCCTGCTCTTCGTGTGGTCCCGCGTGATGCTCACGTGGACCGACGTGGCGATCGTGCTCGCGCTGAGCTTCGTCGGCCACATCCTCGTCAACCACATCGGCTACTGGCTCGGCGTCCGCGACGCCAAGTGGTAAGTGCCCGAGCCGTCTACTCCTTCAGCCACACCTTCATGAAGGTGTTGTTGTCGTAGGTGGTGAGCGCCGGCTTGTAGTTCATCACCCGACGAACGTCACGACCGGCAGCAGCGAGTTCGAGAGCGCATGGCGGTAGACGATGGCGCGCTCGCCGAGGCCCTTGGCGCGCGCCGTCCGGACGTAGTCCTGCCGGATCACCTCGAGGAGCTGCGAGCGCGTCAGGCGCGTGATCGGGGCGCTGATGTAGTACGCCTGCGCGAGCGCGGGCCAGATGAGCTGCTTGAGGTTCTCGAGCGGGCTCGCCGTGAACGACACGAACTCGAGCGGCGGGAGCCAGCCGAAGAGCCGAACGAGCAGGTAGAGGATGAGGACGCCGGTGAAGAAGATCGGCAGCGAGAGTCCGCTGATCGACAGCACGCGCACGACGTAGTCGATCCACGTGTTCTGGTGCACGGCGGACACGACGCCGAGCGGCACGGCCCAGAGCATCGCGATGAGGATCGTAGGAGCGCCAGCTCGAGCGAGCGGGGCACACGCTCCTTCAGGATCTCGGCGACGGGCCGCTTCTGCGAGTACGACTGCCCGAAGTCGGCGCGCAACGCGTCGCCGAGCCAGGCCACGTACTGCACCACGACCGGCCGGTCGAGTCCGAGCTCGGCGCGGAGCTGCCGGACGTGCCTCTGCTGGACGGCGCTCGACTCGCTGCCGGTCTGGTAGACGAGGATCTCGGCGATGTCCCCGGGCACGAGGCGCAGCAGGACGAAGATGAGGATCGAGGCGCCGAGCAGCGTCGGGACGAACAGCAGGAGCCGCCGAGCGACGTAGCGACCGCCCACCGTGGCCTACGCCTTCTCGATCTTCACGGCGCGCTATCTTCCGTCACCCGACGGAATCCCGTCAACCCGCGCCGCGCCACCGCGGGATGGCCCCGGCGCCCTCTTTTCCAGCCGCGCGGGTGCGCTCAGGGAGTACGATGCTCCGCATGGTGATCGCGTGAGCCGCCGCGGGCATTATGGCTTCGAGCGCAGGCGCAGGCAGGACCTCCAGAAGGCCAAGCAGGAGGCCAAAAAGCAGCGGAAGAGCGAGCGCGCCGAGTCCGGGGCTTCGGGGCCCGAGATGGGGGAAGCGCAGGACACGGGCGCGCAGCCGGGCGTCTGGGAATGGTTCTCGCCGAGCCGCGGGCGGACCGTCACCTCCCCGGCCGGCCTCCGGCCCGACGCGGGCGCGCCCGATGACTGGACCCTCCTGACCGACGTCGAGCCCGACGCCGAGCCCGAGTAGCGCAGCGCGCCGCGGCGACTACGAGGCCTTGAAACCGATCTTGTTGTGGGTCCCGTCGCAGAACGGCTTGTTGCTCGAGCCGCCGCAGCGGCAGAGCGCGATCGTCGGCTTACCGCCCGTCTCGACCTTCTTGCCCGCGGGGTCGACGACCTCGCACTCGCCTTCGATCAGGTAGGGGCCGTTGGGGCGGACGGAGATCTTGACCGGCATGGACTCGCTCCTCCTCGGGATTGACCAGCGTCCCTCAAGATACCACCGCGCGGTACACTGATCGCGTGAAAGAGCCGGGCGCGATCCTGCTCGTCGCCTGCTACGAGCTTGGCCACCAGCCGCTCGCCGTCGCGTGGCCCGCGGCGTTCCTCGAGCGCGCCGGGTACGCGCCGGCGGTACTCGACGTCTCCGTCGAGCCCTTCGACCCGGATAAGGTCGCGCGGGCGCGGCTCGTCGCGATCTCGGTGCCGATGCACACGGCCCTGCGCCTGGGCGCCGGCGTCGCCGCGAGCGTCCGGGCGGCGAACCCGCGCTGCCACATCGCGTTCTACGGCCTCTATGCGACGCTCAACGCCGACTACCTCCTGGCGCACGCGGCCGACTCCGTTCTGTCGGGCGAAGTCGAGCACGCCCTCGTCGACCTGGCCCGCGACCTCGACCGCGGGGCCGAGGAACGGGGGGAGGGGACGGGCTCGACGGCGAGTGTCGTGCCGAAGCCGCGAACCCGCCCCCGCCTCCCGCCCGTCTTGCAGAGACTCGATTTTGCCGTCCCGAGCCGCGCAAAGCTTCCTGTGCTGAAGCGGTACGCGCACCTCGAGAAGAACGGACGGCTCGAGCTTGCGGCCTACGTCGAGGCAAGCCGCGGCTGCAAGCACCTCTGCCGCCACTGCCCGATCCCGCCGGTCTATGGCGGTCGCTTCTTCGTGGTGCCGGAGGCGGTCGTGCTCGCGGACGTCCGTCAGCAGGTCGAGGCGGGCGCGACCCACGTCACCTTCGGTGATCCCGATTTCCTGAACGGCCCCGGCCACGCGCTGCGCGTCGCGCGTGCGCTCCACGCGGAGTTCCCCGACCTCACCTTCGACTTCACGGCAAAGATCGAGCACCTCCTGCGCCACCGCGACCGGCTCCCCGAGCTGGCCCGCCTGGGCTCGATCTTCTGCGTCACGGCCGCGGAGTCGCTCAGCGACACGGTGCTTCGGCACCTCGCCAAGGGCCACACGCGCGCGGACGTCGTGGAGGCCCTCCACGCGGTCCGCGCCGCCGGGCTCGCGCCGCGCCCGACGTGGGTGCCCTTCACGCCGTGGTCGACGCTCGACGACTACCGGGACCTCCTCGACTTCATCGAGCGCCACGAGCTCATCGACGCCATCGATCCCGTGCAGTACTCGATCCGGCTCCTGGTGCCGCCCGGCTCGCTCCTGCTCGAGTGCTCGGCCCTCACGCCGCACCTCGGCGGGCTCGTGGAGGACGCGTTCCACTACCGCTGGACGCATCCGGACCCGCGCATGGACCGGCTCGCCGCGGCCGTCGCGGCGCTCGTCGCCGAGGCCGCCGACCGCCGGGAAGACCCCGCGGCGACGTTCGGGCGCATCGGGCGGCTCGCCGACGAGTTGGCGGGCGCGCCCCCGCGTCCCGCGCTCGTGCTGCCCGCCGAGCGCCTGCGCCCGCCGCGGCTCACCGAGCCCTGGTTCTGCTGAGCGGAGCCCACCGAGGGCCAGTTGGCCCTGAGCGGACTTTCGGGTACAGTACCCGTGTAGAGGTGACGCCATGAGCGCGGAACTCAAGCAGAAGGTCCAGGAGCTGATCGACACGATGATCAACCCGGCGGTCGCCGGCCACGGCGGCTACGTCGAGCTCATCGACGTGCAGGACAACCGGGTCTACCTGCAGATGGGCGGCGGCTGCCAGGGCTGCGGCGCGGCGGACGTCACCCTGAAGGCGGGGATCGAGCGGCTGATCAAGGAAGAGCTCCCCGAGGTGGCCGAGGTGCTGGACACGACCGACCACGCCGCGGGCGCCAACCCCTACTACACTCCGGGTAAAGCCTAGCCAGCGCGCGTCGGCTCGGGAGGCTCGATGGCGCGGGTGCTCCTCCTTCTGCCGACGACGACCTATCGGACCCAGGCCTTCGTCGACGCCGCACGCGAGCTCGGCGCGGAGCTCGTGTGCGCGTCGGAGCGTCCCAGCACCCTCGAGGCGCACGTTCCCCACGGCCTGCTGACCCTCGACTTCGACCGGCCCGCCGCCGCCGCGGAGGCCGTGGCACGCTTCGCCGCAGGCCGCCCGCTCGACGCCGTCGTCGGCGTGGACGACCGCACGGCGGAGGCCGCGGCGGCGATCGCCGAGCGCCTCGGACTCAAGACGAGCGCGCCCGCCGCCGTCCACGCCGCGCGCGACAAGCACGAGATGCGAGAGCGCCTCGCCGCGGCGGGCGTGCCGGTGCCGCGCTTCCGCCTCGTGCGGCTCACCGACGACCCCGAGCGCCTCGCCCGCGGGGTCGCGTACCCGTGCGTCCTCAAGCCTCTCACCCTGTCGGCGAGCCGGGGCGTCATCCGCGCCGACGACCCCGCCGGCTTCGTCGCGGCGTTTCACCGGATCGCCGCGATCCTCCGCGGCGACGATGTGAGCGTCTCGGGCACGGCGGCGGAGCATGTGCTCGTGGAGGCGTTCGTGCCCGGGCGCGAGGTCGCGCTCGAGGGCCTCCTGCTGGGCGGCGGCCTCCAGACGCTCGCGATCTTCGACAAGCCCGATCCGCTCGACGGTCCGTTCTTCGAGGAGACGATCTACGTGACGCCCTCCCGGCTGCCCGCGGCGGCGCAGGCGCGGCTCGAGCGCGTCACGGTCGCGGCCTGCGCGGCGCTCGGGCTCACGGAGGGGCCAGTGCACGCCGAGCTCCGAGTGAACGAGGCCGGCCCCTGGGTGCTCGAGGTCGCGCCGCGCTCGATCGGTGGACTCTGCTCGCGCACGCTGCGCTTCGGGACGGGGATGACGCTCGAGGAGTTGATCCTCCGCCACGCGCTGGGCTTCCCGATCGACTCGCTCGACCGGGAGCGCCGTGCCGCCGGCGTCATGATGATTCCGATCCCCCGGGCGGGGCGCCTCGCCGCGGTGCGTGGCGGCGACGCCGCCTCCGCGGTGCCGGGTGTCGAGGGGGTCGTGATCACCGCGCACGTCGGCCAGGAGCTGGTGCCCCTCCCCGAGGGCTGGCAGTACCTCGGCTTCATCTTCGCGCGCGCCGACTCACCGGCGGTGGCCGAGCACGCCCTTCGCGAAGCACACGCCCGCCTGGCCTTCGACATTGAGTAGGCGTCCGGCGACGCCGCGGACCCGGCAGAAGGCCGCCCGTCACCGCCGCGCCCGGCCGCGCAGCGAGCGGCTCACCAGCCTCTCGGCGCTCACCCATCTCATCACGTCGGCGACCTCCAGCGAGCACGCCTTCCGCGGCGTCGCCGAGGCGGCGACGGGGGTCCTCGAGGCGCGGATGGCCTGGGTCTTCGTGGACGACCCCGCGCGCGGGGTGCTCCGCACGGGCGGCAGCTTCGGCCTGCCACCGGAGCACGCCGAGCTCGTGGCCGGCTTCGAGCCCGCGTACGGCCACGGCGTCGCCGGGGCGGTCTTCGTGTCGCGCCGGGCCGAGTTCATCCAGGACGTGCAGCGCGATCCTCGCTGGCAGCAGCGCCGGCTCCTGGAGGTCGCCGACCTGCACGCGTGTGCGGCGTGCCCGCTGATCAACCAGGAGCGGGCCGTGGGCGTGCTCATCGTCCTCTTCGGCCGGCGCGCCGGGTTCACGCGAGAGGAGAGGGAGCTCGTCGGCCTCCTCGCGAGCCAGGCGGCGATCGCGATCGAGAACGCGCGCCTCTACGAGGAGGCCGAGCGGCAACGGCGCGAGGCGGAGGTCTACCGTACGCTCGTGGAGGGCTCGATCCAGGGCATCCACATCCATCGCGACTGGGTGACCCTCTTCGCGAACACCGCGTGGGCGCTGATGATGGGCTACGAGAGCCCGCACGAGGTGGTCGGCCTCGACGCGCGCCGCTGGATCGCGCCGGACGAGCTGGCGCGGCTCGAGGGCTATGCCGAGGCCCGGAGGCGCGGCGAGCCGGCGCCGTCGCGGTACGAGTGCCACGCGCTCAGGCGGGACGGCACGTCGATGTGGACGGAGGTCCAGCTGTCATCCATCCTCTGGAACGGCGAGCCCGCCACCCAGACCGCCGTGCTCGATATCACGGAGCGCAAGCGCGCCGAGGACGCGCTGCGGCAGAGCGCGGAGCAGCTCCGTCAGTCGCAGAAGATGGAGGCCGTCGGCCGGCTTGCCGGTGGGATCGCCCACGACTTCAACAACCTGCTCACGGTGATCACCGGGCGCGGCGAGCTCCTGCTGCGGCGCCTGCCGCCCGACGACCCCGTTCGCCGCGACCTCGAGCAGATCAAGAAGACGGCGGATCGGGCCTCGCTGCTGACCAGGCAGCTCCTGGCGTTCAGCCGCAAGCAGGTGCTCCAGCCGAAGGTGCTCGACCTGAACGGGACCGTCGCGGGCGTCGCCCAGATGCTCGAGCGGCTGATCGGTGAGGACATCGACCTGGTCACGCTGCTCGATCCGAACCTCGGCGCGGTGCGCGCGGACCCGGCACAGCTCGAGCAGATCATCCTCAACCTGGCCGTCAACGCGCGCGACGCGATGCCGCGGGGCGGGCGGCTCAGCATCGAGACGGCGAACCTCGACCTGGACGAGGGGTTCGCGACGGCCAACCCCGGCGCGGCGGCCGGGCCGCACGTGCTACTCCAGGTGAGCGACACGGGGACGGGGATGAGCCCGGAGGTCCGGGCCCACATCTTCGAGCCGTTCTTCACGACGAAGGAGATCGGCAAGGGCACCGGCCTCGGCCTGGCGACCGTGTACGGCATCGTCAAGCAGCACGAGGGTTACGTCGCCGTCGAGAGCGCGCCGGGGCGGGGCGCCACCTTCCGGATCTACCTCAAGCGGGTCGAGGAACCGCCGGCGCCCGTCGAGCCGGGCAGCGGGGCGCCACGGGGCTCTGAGACCATCCTGCTCGTCGATGACGAGGATCCCGTGCGCGAGCTCGCGCGCGACATCCTGACGTCCGCCGGCTACAAAGTGCTCGTGGCGGCCGGACCCGCCGAGAGTCTCGACGTCACGCAGCGTCACGGCGGGCCGATCCACCTGCTCCTCGCCGACGTGATGTTGCCCGAGATGAGCGGGCGCGAGCTCGTCGCTCGCCTCGCGCCTGCCTACCCCGAGATGAAGGTGCTGTACATGTCCGGCCACGCGACGGACACGATCGTCCACCGCGGCGTGCTCGAGCCCGGCATCGGCCTGCTCCAGAAGCCGTTCACGCCCGACGCCCTGACCCGCAAGGTGCGCGAGGTCCTGACCGCGCCTCACATCCCCAGGTAGGCTTTCCGGACGAGCTCGCTACCGAGCAGCGCGGGGCTCGTGCCCTCGAGCACGACGCGCCCGGTCTGGAGCACGTAACCACGGGTCGCGAGGTCCAGCGCGGCGGGCACGTTCTGCTCGACCAGGAGCATCGCCAGGCCCTCGCCGCGGTGGAGCCGCGCCAGGGCATCCATGATCGTGCCCACGAGACGGGGCATGATCCCGAGGCTCGGCTCGTCGAGCATCAGGAAGCGCGGCCGCGACATGAGGGCGCGGGCGATCGCCAGCATCTGCCCCTCGCCACCGCTGAGTGTGCCCGCCCGCTGGCGGGCGCGCTCTCGCAGGACCGGGAAGAGGGCGTAGCTCCGTTCGAGCATCTCACGCCGGTGGACCGCGTCGGCGTTGGTGAACGTCCCAAGCGTCAGGTTCTCGGCGACGCTCAGGCGACTGAACAGCCGGCGCCCCTCGGGCACGAGCGCCAGGCCGAGCCTGACGCGCGCAGGGGCCTCGAGCTCGCCGATGGCTCGGTCAGCGAACCGGATCTCACCGCCCCGCGACGGCACCAGGCCCGCGAGCGTCTTCAAGAGCGTCGTCTTGCCCGCCCCGTTCGCGCCGATCAGCGCGACGATCTCGCCCGGACGCACGTGCAGCGAGACGCCCTGGAGCGCAAGGACGCCGGCGCCGTAGGCGACCTCGAGATTCCGCACGTCGAGCAGCGCGCCGTCGAGGGAGGCCGGGCGGGGGTCAGCCTGGACCACGGTCATGCTCTCCGAGATAGGCTTTGATCACCTGCGGGTTCCGGACGACCTCGCCCGGCGGGCCTTCGGCGATCTTCTCGCCGTAGTCGAGCACGACGACTCGCTGGGAGAGCGGCATCACGACCTCCATGACGTGCTCGACGACGCACAGCGCCACCCCGAGCTCGGCGTGGATGCGGCGGACGAGATCCACCGCGGCCGCGGTCTCGGTGGGCGTGAGCCCGGACATGGCCTCATCGAGGAGGAGCAGGCGGGGCTCGGTGGCGAGCGCCCGCGCGATCTCGAGCCGCTTCTTGTCGGCGAGCGTCAGGCTCGCCGCGAGGACGTTCTCCTTGGACGCCAGGCCCGTGAACTCGAGCAGCCGGATGGCGCGCGCCCGCGCCGCGGCGACGCGGCTGTGCCGCTTCAGCGCACCGCAGACGACGTTCTCGAGCACCGTCATCCGGCCGAACGTCCGCACCAGCTGCCACGTCCGCGCGGCGCCGAGGCCGCAGATGTGCTCCGGGCGGGCGCGGGTGATGTCGACGCCGGCGAAGACGACCCGGCCCGCGTCCGCGCGCATGTAGCCGGTGACGCAATTGAACAGGGTGGTCTTGCCGGCGCCGTTCGGGCCGATCAACCCGACGATCTCGGCCGCACCGATCACGAGCGAGACGTCTCGGTTGGCGACGAGGCCCCCGAAGCGCTTGGTGACGGCGTGGAGCTCGAGAAGCGGCGGCATCGTCTCAGCTCGTCCGCACGAGCCGCCGGGCCCAGCGGCCCCACGGGAGCGACAGGATCCCGGTCGGGCGGAGGGCCGCGATCAGGACGATGATGACGCCATAGACGATCAGGTCGATGCCGCGGCCCGCGAGCGGACCCGTCCCCAGTGTCGTGCTCATGACCTGCGAGATGGGGATCAGGATCATCGCCCCCAGCACCGGGCCCCAGAGCCGTCCGATCCCGCCGACCACCGTGGCCATGATCGGCAGCGTGCTCCAGTTCAGGTCCAGCGCCTGCTCAGGAAAGACGGCGAGGGCCCAGAAGCCGTAGAGAACGCCGCCCGCCGCGAACACCGCCGCCGTGATGCTGCGCGCGACGACCTTGTACAGGCGGCTGTCGATCCCGACGCCTTCCGCCCCCTCCTGGTCGTCACGGATCGCACGGAAGTAGAAGCCGAGCTTCCCGCGCTCGACCAGCCGCGCCAGGAAGAGCGTGAGCGCCAGGAGGCCGAGGGCGACATAGTAGTAGCCGAGCGCCTTGGTGCGGCCGACGAACTGGAGGCTCGCCACCGCCCCGAGCACTCCCTGCCCCGTCTGGATCGGAATGAAGAGGCCGCGGCTCCCGTTGATGAACTCCCAGGTCGCGCCGATCGGCTGCGCGATCATCCAGATCGCCACCGTGGCGATCGCGAAGTAGTGGCCGCGCAGCCGGGTGAGCGGATAGGTGACGAGCGCGCAGATGAGCGCCGCGGCGAGCACGCCGGCCAGCATGCCGAGCCAGGGACTCCACCCGAGATGCACGAAGAGGATCGCGGCGATGTAGGCGCCGATCGCGAAGAACACCTGCGGCCCGAAGTCGAACTGGCCCGCCCAGCCGCCGATGACGTTCCAGCCCACCCCGAGCATCGCGTTGAGCAGGACCAGGAAGCCGACGGTCTGGAAGTACGTGTAGCCGGAGAGCTGAAGCGGGATCGGGTACGCGAGGGCGAGGACGAGGCCGGCGCCGAGGACTGCCCGCGCCCAGAGCCGTCCGCTAGAACCGTCCAAAGAGCCCCTGAGGTCGGAGCAGTCCGATCAGGATGTACGAGGCGAAGACGAACGCATCCTTGAAGGCCGGCGGCAGATACACCGTGGTGACGCTCTGGACCACGCCGACGACCAGCGCGGCCAGGAGCGTGCCGAGGATCGAGCCGAACCCCCCGAGCGCGACGATCGCGTAGGCCAGGACCGTGAACGAGAGACCGACCTGCGGGAAGACGGCGAAGAAGTTGGAGAGGATCGCACCGGCGACGGCGACGAGCGCCGCGCCGAGACCCCAGGCGACGGCGAACATGTGCTGCGGCCGGATGCCGACGAGCATCGCCGCCTCGCGGTCCTCCGCCGTCGCCTGGAGCGCCAGCCCGAACTCGGTCCGGTCGATCAGGAGGTAGAGGGCCAGGAACAGCCCGAGCGCCAGCAGCGCGCCGATCAGGAGTGGGACACCCAGGCTGACGCCGAGGAGGCGGAGGCTCGAGCCGCTGAGGCGGGTGAGCACGGTGTTGGAGAGGTACCGGTAGTCGCTCGTGAAGACCGCGACGGCGGAGTTCTGCAGGAGGAAGAGGAGGCCGATCGTCGCGAAGATCTGCGTGAACGGGTCGCCCCGCTGGACGCGCCGCATGAGCTGCTGATAGATCAGCACGCCGAGCGCGTACATCGCGAGCCCCACCGGGACGAGCGACACCAGCGGGTCGAGACCGAAGGTGACGCTGAGCCACCACGCCCCGAACATCCCGAGCATGAGGAACTCGCCGTGGGCGAAGTTGATCATCTCCATCAGGCCCCAGATGATCGTGAGCCCCACCGCGACGAGCGCGTAGAGGAACCCCATCTCGAGCCCGTTGACGACCGCCTGGAGTAGGAGCGTCACGCGCCCCCGTCAGTTCGCCGGCTTGGGCTTGCTGTCCCGCTCCTGCCAGCCCGGGCTCGGGTAGAGGACCTTGAAGTTCGCCCTCCGCGCGAGGTCCCAGGGCCAGATCGTGTGCTTCTCGCCGTCCCAGCCGACCTGGGTGACGACGCCGGACGCCAGCTCGTTCTGGTGGGTCTTGTCGAATCGGACGCCCTTGTAGTCGATGATCAGCTGCTCGGGACCCATGTTCGTCTCGCCGGCCGCCTTCGCGAGGGCCGCGGGCTCGACGGACTTCGCGCGGTTGATCGTATCCGCCATCCACAGCATGCCCGTGATCTCCCGCATGGCGAGCTCGCCCATGTTCTGCCCGCGGCTGTACTTCTTGTAGATCTCGTTCACCTTCTTCCAGCTCGGCCGATCGTGCACCAGGTCGATCGCCGTGGGATCGCGGCCGAGCCAGCCGGCGCCGCCGTTCGTCTTCTTCTGCGCCTCGAGCCATGTCTGGTCCGAGTACGCGCCGTTGCTGGTGGCGATGACCTTCGGCATCCAGCCGGCGCGCTTGGCGTCGCCCTGGAAGATCGAGGTCTCGGGCGGGTACTGCACGAGGAAGAGGACGTCGGGCTTGGCCGCCTGCAGGCGCTGGACCTCGGAGGCGAGCGTCGTCGCGCCGGTCTTCGTCGTCAGATCCAGCACGACCTCGAAGCCGGACTTCGGCGCGAGCTCGGCCGCGATCTTCCGGTTGTCCTGGCAGAAGAGGTTGTCGCACGTGAAGAGCGCGATCGTCTTGAGGTCGGACGGCCCGCCGCGCTCGCGCCACTCCCTGAGGAACGCGAACACGCTGGCGACCATGGTCTTGTCGTTGGGGCCGGTGCGCCAGAACCACTGCAGCCCCTTCTCGGTCAGCGTCGGCGACGCGCAGGGGTGGCAGGACATCGGGATGCCGAAGCCCTCGACGACCGGCTGGATGATCGACGTGTTGCCGCTGGTGCCCTCGCCGTTCAGCCAGTGGACCTTGTTCACGGTAATGAGCTGCTCGGCCAGCGTGCGCGCCAGATCGCCGCGGCTCTGGTCGTCGCGCACGACGAGCGTCATCTTGGCGCCGCCGAGCCCGGGGAACCCCTTGCCCGGCCCGAGCGGCACCGCGAGGTCCGGGTAGTCGCTGTTGACGATGTCCTCGACCGTCTGCCCCGCCCACAGGTACTGCTGACCGAGGCTCGCGAAGTTGCCGGTGAGCGGCAGGAGCTCGCCCACGAGGACCTCCTGGACGTTGGCCGCCGGCGCGGTCCGTGACGCGAGCACGCCGGCGAAGAGAAGACACGCGCCCGCGCTGAGGACGAGGGGCACCCGTCGCATATGAACCCTCCTTGAAATCGCCATATCCTAGCGCAAGTCACCGTCGCGCGCCTCGCGCAGGAGCCGGCGCCACAGAGGCGGCAGCTCGACCCGCTTCGTCGTCGGGTAGCCGAGGATCCCGTTGTGCGCGAAGACGTAGGCGTTCGTCCGCAGCGGATCGCCGCTCACCGCGAGCATGATGTCCTCGGGCGCCG
>Ga0137415_10006156_pt1 | contig 11871 bp, 8 predicted proteins | sample CZODoug3_1_1_16f_FD_183082 | JGI IMG/M metagenome (GOLD analysis project Ga0137415, IMG submission 183082) | Vadose zone soil fungal communities from Angelo Coast Range Reserve, California, USA - CZODoug3_1_1_16fungal (Hybrid Assembly) | ecosystem: Environmental > Terrestrial > Soil > Vadose...
GAATCCGCTGCTTGCAGCCTAGATACCGCTCCGTGGTTTGAACTGAGATGGGATAGAGCTCTTCCAGCGGTCCCCCTTGCCACAGCTTCACTTCCTCAATCACGGCCTCGGTCACGTTGGAGATCAGCGTCGGCGAGACTTCGATGTTGTACATCTCCCCCAGGTGGCCCTGGATGTCCCGCGTCGTCATCCCCCGCGCGTACATCGAGATGATCTTGTCATCAAAACCCGCCCAGTGCGTCTGGCCCTTAGCTACGATCTTGGGATCGAATGTGGCCTTGCGGTCGCGCGGAGTTTCCAACTCCAGCTCGCCGAACTCACCTTTCAAAGTCTTGGGGCTTTTCCCGTTGCGCGTGTTGCCCCGGTGGTGGCCCGCTGGATCGTGCTTCTCATAGCCAAGATGATCCGTCAGCTCGGCCTCCAGGGCCCGCTCCAGGATGGCTTTGGTCAGCTCTTTGAGCAGGCCGTTTTCCCCGATGATATCCTCGGGCTTCTTGTAGTCGGTCAACAGTAGATCGATTAGCTTTTTGTCGATTGCCCATGGGGGTCTCCCATTTTCCTCTTCCCATGGCTTTTTACACAGTTCTATTTACACCCTCGCCCACAGTTCTTACTCCAGTCCAACCCTTCCCTCATCAGATTATAGAAGGTTTGCCATCGCTCGGCCGTATTGCCCGTTGCTGACATCGTGTCAGCAAGATTAGTGTGGGCATATGATATCGATTCGGGCTGCAACGGAGCACGATGCGGTCGCAATTTCGCAGGTGCATTTACACAGCTGGCGTACGACGTACGCTGGCATCCTCCCTGATGAATACCTAGCCACTTTGAACGAGGCAGAGCGCATTCTCCTGTAGCGAGAATGGCTCAGCCGTGACCTACAGGTCTATATCGCCGATCTGGACGGAGAAATTGTCGGGTTTATCAGCGGAGGGCCGATCCGTGAGCCAGTCCAGACATACGATGCTGAGTTGTTTGCAATCTACTTGTTAGAGCAGGCCCAAGGACATGGGATCGGAACAGCTCTTCTCAGAGAACTTGCAGGATCGCTGTTGAGCAAGGGCTTCTCAAGCATGATCGTTTGGGTGCTTGAGAAAAATCCTTCGAGACACTTCTACGTGAAATCAAGCGCGCAGCTCGTAACATCCAAAGACATCCAAATCGGGGGTGTGATGCTATCTGAAGTCGCCTACGGCTGGCCCGACCTGGAAGTGATCAGATCGCCCCCATGAATGCTATTTTCCGTGGGCTAGGCGATCCTGAAATGATGCGATCTTTTCGGTATTGTCTCGGTATGGTCAAGCCCAGCCCGGGTCCGTTTTGAAGTAAAATCTCTCGAATGAAGATCTACCGTCTCTGTCTCCTGGCCGTGACTCTCACGGCTGTTACCGTGTCGGCTTTTGCTCAGGACATTCAGAAGCTCGACCCAGTTCTCGACCGGATCGTCGCACCCGATGCCCGACTGGAGCGGGTAGCCACGGGCTTCAACAAGTGGACGGAAGGTCCGGTGTGGACGCACGAAGGCAACCTCTTGTTTGCGGAGATTCCGGCAAACAACATCGTCCAGTGGATCCCCGGCAAGGGCGCGAGTGTCTTTATGCACCCCAGCGGGTACAAAGGCTCGGAGCCCTACCGAGGGCCCGAACCCGGCTCAAACGGAATGACCCTTGATGCGGACGGCCGGGTTAGTGTCGCGGGCCACGCTGGACGCACCGTCTGGCGAATGGAATCCGTCGATCCCAAAGCACAAATCACGGTTCTGGCTGACTCGTATCAAGGCAAGAAGCTCAATAGCCCCAACGACCTGGTTTACACGTCCGACGGTTCGCTGTACTTTACGGATCCTCCCTACGGCCTGCCTACCCAAAGCGACAAGGACCCGCAGAAAGAGCTGCAAGTCAACGGCGTTTACCGCATTCCCGGTGCGCGCCAGCACAAGCCCGGCATCCCGCCCGACCGCGACAAGTTGCAACTCGTAGTCAAGGACCTCGCTCGTCCCAACGGCCTGTCCTTTTCCCCGGACGAGAAGTTCCTGTACGTCGCCGAATCCGGCAAGAAGCAGTGGATGCGCTATCGCGTTCAGCCCGACGGCTCCGTGACCGGCGGCACTCTTTTTCTCGATGCCTCCACCGACCCAGCCGATGGCGGCCCCGACGGCTTGCGGGTCGATAGGGAGGGAAATATCTACGGTTCCGGACCCGGAGGTGTCTGGATCATTTCCACCGAAGGCAAGCACATCGGCACCATCAGAGTCCCCGAGCGCGTGAGCAACGTGGCCTGGGGCGACACCGACGGCAAGACGCTCTATATCACGGCCAGCACCAGCTTGTTCCGCATCAAGCTCAAAATTCCCGGAGTGAGGAACTGAGCGCCTCCGGCGGCGGTAGATTTGTGGCGAACTAACCCTGCAACGGGGCTTGTCCACAACTGACCCGTTACCTCAGCACGGTTAGCGCTTTCGCCCGTGCCGATAGAGCGCAACTGATTTATTCTTAAGACGATTTATCCTTGAAGAGACTATCCAAGAAGAGACTATCCAAAATGCCTTGCCACCTCACCCCTCCCCGAGATCAGGAATTGATTCAGATCGTGAATGCGGCGCTGGCTGATGCCCTGCAAAAAAGCGGCAAGTGGCTGGCGTGCAAGCCCGGGTGCTCTCAGTGTTGCCACGGGGTATTTGCCATCAATCAGCTGGATGCGATCCGGCTGCGCCAGGGACTGGCGGAACTTGAAGCGCAAGAGCCAGAGCGGGCGGCGCGTCTCCGCCAGCGTGCGCTCGAGACTGTCGCACGGCTTTCCGAGGACTATCCTGGCGACCCGGTTTCCGGGATGCTGGACGAAGACGACACCGACGAAGCGGCGAAGCGGTGGGATGATTTTGGCAACGCCGAGCCTTGTCCAGTGCTCGATCCCGCGACCGGAACCTGTGAACTTTACGAATCTCGCCCGGTGACTTGCCGCGCGTTTGGTCCAGCATTGAAATCTGATGGTGACCTGGGGCATTGTGAGTTGTGCTTTGTCGGGGCCACGGAAGAAGAAGTGATCGCCGCTGAGATGCATCCCGACCCGGACAATCTCGAAGCGGCCCTGGTGGAGGAACTGCGGAAAACAACGGGGGCCTGCGGAGAGACGATTATTGCTTTCGCGCTGGCGCGGGGTTGAAGTAGCAATTAGCAACGCCTGATACATGAAGAGACGTAGCTGGCTGCGTCAGGTTCGTGGCCGGAGACGTAGAAAGCTAGGTCTACAGTGAATTGGAGTTTTTTCGCGACCTGCTAACGTTTTTTCTCCAGCTCACTCCAGCGTCTGTAGAGTTCGTCTACCTTAGCCTGGGCTTCGTCCAGTTCTTGGTGGGCAATCAGGAGGCGCGGGCCGTCGCTGGCAATTGCCGGATCTTCTAGTTGGGCGCGCTTGGCCTGGAGCAGTTCCTCGGCGGCGGCAACGCGCTCTTCAATGCTGGCGTAATCGCGCGCTTCCAGATATGAGAGTCTGGTTTTCGTCTGCGATCCTCCGCTAGAAGCTGCTCGCGGGGCTGATGGGACGCTAGCTTTCGCCGACTGCGTGCGTTCGGCCTGCCAAACTTCCCATTGCGAGTAGTCGGCAAAACTTTCGGCGCCACCTTGTCCATCGAGGCCGAGCACAATAGTGGATACGCGATCGAGCATGTAGCGGTCATGAGTAACCAAAACCAGCGAACCGCGAAACTCGAGCAGACTCTCCTCCAGTATTTCTAGGGTGGGGATGTCGAGATCGTTGGTGGGTTCATCCAGCAGGAGAACGTCCGCAGGCTGGAGCATGAGTTGCGCGATCAGGACGCGAGCCCGTTCGCCACCGGAGAGCCGTTCCACGGGCTGGTGGAGCTGTTCGCCGCTGAACAGGAATCTTGCTGCCCAAGAGGCAACGTGAATGACCCGGTCCTGATAAATCACCGAATCGCCTTCGGGAGCCAGAGCGCGGCGCAGCGTCACGTTGGAATCGAGTTCGCGGGCCTGGTCGAAGTACACGATGCGCAGCCACTCGGCCCGGCGAATCTCTCCGCTGGTCGTGGATAGCTCTCCGCGCAACAGCCGCAGCAGCGTGGTTTTGCCGCTGCCGTTTGGGCCTACCAATCCCACCCGCATTCCGGCGGTGACGATGAAGTTGAGCTTGTCGAAGAGCGTGGGGTCTTGGTTCTGGCGATGGTTGTTCTGGTGAACAAGGTTATCGTGAACAGCGATGCCATAAGTGACATCTTCCAGTTCGATCAACCGCTTGGTCTTACGATCCGTAACCGAGAAATCGATTTGCGCCGTGGCGGTTCTGGTTCTTGCATTCAGATCGGCGAGGTCTCCCATCAACTCGTTGGCTTTGCCAATGCGGGCCTTGGACTTCCGGGTGCGGGCTTTGGCCCCGCGGCGCAGCCATTCGATCTCATTGTGAACCAAATTTTCCAGCGCTTCCTGACGTTTGGACTGGGCGTGCAGAAATTCTTCTTTCTTTTCCAGGAAAATGCTGTAGTTCCCACGCACGCGCAGCATGCCATCCGGATAGACCCGGCTCAGTTCAGCCATGTCGGTGGCGACATTTTCCAGAAAATAACGGTCGTGACTCACGATCACGGCGGCGAATGCGGCTTCCGCAAGCAAGGCCTCGAGCCACTCGATGCCCGCGAGATCCAGATGATTTGTGGGTTCATCGAGCAGCAGGAGATCCGGCATTTGCACCAGCGCCTCGACGATGGCTAGGCGCTTCTGCCAGCCTCCGGACAGCGCGGCGGCTTTCGCTTCGAGGTTCTGAAAGCCGGCGCGGCCAAGGGTCTCGGCGAAGCGGGTTCCGCGCTCTGTCTGGTGAACTTTCGCACGCTCCATGGCGTTCTCGGCCACCGACCGCACCGTCGCGCCGGACATGAATTTCGAGTCTTGCTCCACGTGGCTGACTCGGAGCCGTTTCCGGAACGCTATTTCTCCGTCATCCGGCGTTTCGTCGGCGGCCAAAATTCGCAACAAGGTGGATTTGCCTGAGCCGTTTGGGCCAATGAGGCCGATGCGGTCGCCCGCTGTAACGGTGAACGAGACATTCTGGAAGAGGGGGTTGGCTCCAAAGGCTTTCGAGATTCCCTGTGCGTTGATGATCGGCGGCAATGGCTTGCGGTCTCCTAATGGTACGCGGGAAAATGGGCTCGGGAAAATTCAAAACCAGGCTAAAGAGTCTGGGTCGCAACTGTTCTTTTCTTTCGCCCTTTCAGGGCTATGTCGTTTTCCATTCTGGCGCCGCTTCGCGGCTGTGCGCGACGACTTCGGCTAAGTATCTGCTTTGAGGTTATCAGGAAACGCGGCCTGCGCATGTGCGCGGACGGTCATCCATACACCGGGCAACATGAAATCTCGGGTCGGCGGGAACGGAGCTGCGGAACCGATCACTTCACGAATGTCATTTTACGAAGGTCAGTCCGTGGGGCACGGCGTGAGGGAAAACATAGGCGTAAAGCATGACGATCACTCCGACGATGGCGCCGAGAGCAACCGAGTGCCACACCACAAAACGAAAAATGACGCCTTCATTTCCCACCTGATCCGTCGCCGCGGTTGCGATGGTAATGGATTGCGCGTCCACCATCTTGCCCATCACCCCACCGGCGCTGTTGGCCGCGCACATGAGAACTGGATCAATGCCGAGCTGCTGCGAGGTGATGCGCTGCAAACTCCCGAACAGCGCGTTGGATGAGGTGTCGCTTCCGGTGAGCGCAACACCGAGCCAGCCGAGAAAGGTGCCGAAGAACGGGTAAGCCCATCCGGTGCGGGTAAAAGCCAGGCCCAACACGGCATCCAGCCCGGAATACCGGGTCACGTAAGCCAAGCCGAGCATGAACGAGATGGCCATGACGGCCAGCCGCATGCGACTCAGCGTGCGCCAGAAAATCTTCGCCAGGCGGAGGGGAGTCAAACCGAGCAGCAGACCCGAAACGATCGCCGCCAAGAAGCAGCCCGTCCCCGTGGCCGAGAGCCAGTTGAAGTCATACCTTGCGGCTTCCGGAGCTGGCTTGACCACTACCGGCGCGGCGCGGTAGACCGCATTATGCAGGTAGGGCACGTCCCAGCCGGGTGGGCCGGAGCGAACTTTGCCGTCAGGCAAGACCACCTTGAAAGCCGGAGTGGTGGCCCGGTTCATCGCCTGCTTCATCAGCGGGAGGCCCCAGACCAGTACGAAGACCGACAAGATAGCGAACGGCGTCCACGCCCGTAGAATTTTTCCCAAGGGATAAGAGCGGGCTTCCACGTTCTGATCGAAATCAGCCGTAGCCCATTGGCCGCCAAACTGGTCAGCGATCCCTTCCGCGGATGGTGGGAGTAGAGTTCGCGCTTCGTCATAATCGAAGCGCCAGATTTTCCTGGGCTTCCAAAAACGGAGGAAGGCAACTGTGGCAACAATCGAAACCGCCCCGCCCATGATGTCCACCAGATTGCCGTCCACGTGGTTCGACCAGAAAAACTGGGTGAGCGCAAAGGAAAGACCCACTACCAGAATGGCGGGAAATACTTCAAAGGTTTCCTTCCAGCTCACCATGGCCCGCACTAACCAGAACGGGACAATGATTGCGGTGAAGGGGAGGATGCGGCCGATGGTTGCGTTGAGATCCGATTCCGGCAGCCCGGAAACGGCGGCAAGCGTGTGAACAGGTGTTCCAATGGCGCCCCAAGCCACGGGCGCCGTATTGGCGATCAGATTCAGCGCCGCCGCATGAAAGGGTCTGAAGCCAAGCCCGATCATGAAAGCGCCAGCGATGGCGACGGGTGCACCAAATCCGGCTGCACCTTCGATGAAAGCGCCAAAACAGAATGCCACTAGTAGCACCTGCAGTCGACGGTCGGCAGTGATTCCGGCGACCGAGTCCTTCATGATTTCGAATTGGCCGGTTTCGACCGAAATATCGTAGAGGTAGACCGCCGCCAGCACAATCCAGGCGATCTTCAATAGTCCGAAGGCGACACCGTACCCGAAACTCATGGCGGCGAGGATCGGCGGCATGCCGAAAAATATGGTCGCGACGGCTGCCGCCGTCAACGCTGCGGCGGCGGCGCACCAGTGCGGCTTGACCTTCAGACCAACCAGCAACCCGAACAGGACAAGAATGGGAAGCGTGGCCACCAACGTGGAAAGCCACCAGCGGCCGAAAGGATCATAGACTTGAGTCCAGAGCACGGGCGTTTCCCTCAGGAACGGCTGTGTGTTCTCGCGGCGTGGCCTACAGTTCTCAGTTTTCCGCTCTCAGTTCTCAGCACTTGGCCCGTTTGGCCAAGGGGTCAAGCGCTGAATGCTAAGTGCCAATTGCCAAGCGCTGTTTTGCTCACCGCCAACTCGCGGGCACATCCACGTACGAACGGTCCAGCGCGGCGATGGACGGGCATCCCAGCAGCCTGAGGGTGCGTTCCACGTCAGCCCGCAAGATTTCAAGCGCGCGGCTGACGCCAGCCTGGCCAGCGGCGGCCAGGCCATAGGCATAAGCGCGCCCACACAGAACGGCGCGGGCTCCGAGGCAGAGGGCTTTGACGATGTCGGTGCCGCGGCGAACCCCGCCGTCCATCAAGACTTCGGCCTGACCGTTCACAGCGGCTACGACTTCGGGCAGGGCTCGCAACGAAGCGCGAACGCCGTCGAGCTGCCGTCCGCCATGGTTGGAGACGACCACCGCGGCGGCACCTTCATCGACTGCGCGTCGAGCGTCATCCCCGGTGAGAACGCCTTTGATGGCGATCGGGCCAGGCCAGAGACTGCGGATCCATCTCAGGTCATTCCAGGTTACCGCCGCCTTGGCTAGTGCGGCGCTGACGTCGACCAATTCCATCGGTCCTTTGCCCGGGATGACGACGTTCGGCAACTTGGACAGACCGCCGTCGCGCAGGAAACTTGCGATCCAGCCCGGACGCGCGAGAATTTGCGGAAGGAATGGAATCTTGTCCAGCAGGCCTCCGCTCATCAGTTCTTTCATGCCATTGCGGAAGTCGCGCTCGCGCAATCCAGCAACGGGCGTGTCGATGGTGACCACCAGAGCGGAGCAACCCGCGACCCGGGCGCGTTCGATCACAGCTTCGGACGCGGCGCGACCGCCCATCAAATAGAGCTGAAAGCAGACCGGACCGGAAGAAGCAGCTTTGACGTCTTCCACCCGGTGGCCGGAGATGGTGGAGAGGATGTAGGCGGTACCGGCCAGCCCTGCGGCCCGGGCAGCGCCCGCTTCGCCATCGGGATGCATCAGGCGGCTGTAGCCTACCGGAGCCAGCAGGGCGGGGAAAGAAACCGCGAAGCCCAGGACGCTGGTTCGCAAATCGCAATCGGACAGGGCCACCGCATGACGCGGACGGAAGGTGACGTCGTCGAAGATACGGCAGTTCTCGCGAAGCGTGACCTCGCCATCGGCGCCGCCGTCCAGGTAATCAAAAACCGGCCGGGGCAGCCTGCGGCGAGCCAGGGGCCGGAAGTCGTCAATACAGACGACGTGGGGAGACGCCACTGTACGTGCCGCTCTAGTCATTGGCTATTCCAGCATGCAGATCAAGTTCCACGGATGCCCCCCTGAACTCTCTAAACTTCCTCTGATTTCTGTACTACCGATTCACCAAAGCACGCGATTATACCGGAGAGCGGACAGGGGAGGCAGACGGGGCACGCGGAACAGGCGATGCTTGTGCCGAGCACCGGACTGGGCGAAACTTGTCCTCGCATTCGTCTGGGCGCGCGCGAGAATTTTTCTGAATGGAGCCTGTTATGCGCCGTGGGTGGCAAGCAGTTGCTTTCTTGTTCCTGTTTCTCCCTCTTTCGCTTGCGCAGGACCAGCCTTCCTCGGGTGCAGCCTCGGCGCCCACTGAAAGCCTGAACGCCGCGGAACAGACGTCGAAGCGCCGGCCGACCCTCGGTCTGGCACTCGAAGGTGGCGGCGCGCTGGGACTGGCGCACGTCGGAGTACTGCAATGGTTTGAGCAACATCATATTCCAATCGACTACATCGCAGGCACCAGCATGGGTGGCTTGGTCGGAGGCCTGTACGCCAGCGGCAAGAGTCCGCAGCAGCTGCACGATTTGGTAATGGCGCAGAATTGGGATGTGATTCTGGGGGGAGCAACGCCCTATGAAGACCTGTCCTTCCGCAGAAAAGAAGACAAGGTCGCGTTCCCCAATTCGATCCTGTTGGGTTTGCGCAAAGGCCTCTCCTTGCCAGGGGGATTAAACGCCGGCCAGCAGATCAGTCTGCTGATCGACCGGGAGACATTGCCTTACTCCGGAGCGCGGTCTTTTGACGATCTGCCGATTCCTTTCCGGTGCGTGGCCACCGATCTGGTAAGCGGGAAACAGGCTGTGTTCAAGGATGGATCGCTCTCGACGGCGATGCGCGCGACCATGGCCATTCCTGGCCTCTTCTCTCCCGTCCGTGAATCGGAACACGTTTATGTCGATGGCGGGCTGGTGGGCAATATGCCGACGGACGTAGTGCGGGAAATGGGTGCGGACATTGTGATCGGCGTCCACCTGGAAACATCGGCCGCCGAGGCTGACAAGATTAAATCACTTTTCTCCATTCTTGGGCGCTCGATCGACGTGGTGGTCGCGGGAAACGAAATCCGCGGGTTGGCCAATGCGGACCTGGTGGTCAAAGTCGGGTTGCCAGAATTCAGTTCATTGGACTACGCGAAAGCGGATGCAATCATCCAGAAGGGAATCGAAGCCGCCACCCAGAAATCGCAAGTGCTGGAGACCTATTCCCTCGATGACGCCGCCTGGGCGGCCTATATGGAGCGGCGAAAGGCCCGCTTGAAAGGTGAGGTACCGGTTCCCCAGTTTGTGCAGGTAGAGGGGGCAAATCCGCAAGCGCAGGAGAACCTGGAGGGGTTGCTGCAGTCCGAGGTTGGCAAGCCCATCGACAAGGACAGGCTGGAGGGGCTGCTTACCCGATTGACCGGAACCGGGCGCTACGATACTGCCGGATATCAGGTCACCCGGCAGGACGGGCGGGATGGCCTGCTCGTCACCATGCACGAAAAGATATACGCTCCGCCGATACTTCAACTGGGTTTTGAAGTGGACGGATCGGAGAGCAATGACGTTGACTTTACCTTCGCCACTCGTTTGACTCTGCTCGATGTCGCCGGATACAGGTCGGAATGGCGTACTGACCTCATTTTCGGAAACACGTATGGAATCGAGAGTGAGCTCTACCGGCCGCTTTCGGCGGCGAGTAAGTGGTTTTTTGCGCCGCACGCTTCCGCCAGAAATTCTAATTTCAAGATCTACAGGAGAAGCGACCCGCTGGCGGAATACCGATTTTCCAACGCCGACATTGGCGGCGATATAGGCTATGGATTCAGCCGTTTCAGCGAAATACGTCTTGGCTATGAAGTGGGCACTCTAGACGCAAGGCTGCGGCTGGGTACCGCGGAATTCGCTTCTGTATCCGGACGGACCGGAGCAACACGGCTGCGCTATCGGATGGATCGCACCGATGACCCAGTGATCCCGCGGCGCGGGTTAAACGTGGAATCGAATTTCCACTGGTATGACAGCAGCCCGGGCGAGACCAACAGCTTTCCGGTCATGGACGCGCGGGTGGGCTATTTTCATCCCATCACGAAGCCTGCCTCATTGTTTCTGATCAGTGAGGGTGGTACCACTTTCGGTTCCCCGCGCAACGGCTATCCTCAGTTCTTTCTTGGGGGCTCATCCCGGCTGAGCGCGTATGGCACCAACGAACTGTTTGGCGACCAGTATTACCTTTTCCGCACGGGATACTTGCATGATCTGGTGACACTGCCACCTCTGGCGGGAAAAAAGATCTATGCCATCGGCAGCTTTGAGTTTGGAAAGATGTATGGCTTCCCAGCCGCCAGCCGGTTTCCCTGCGATTTTGCCGCCGGCATTCTGGTAGAGACCGCAGTCGGGCCCTTGCTTCTAGGAGCAAGCGTTGGAGACACGGGACACCGAAAGTGGTTCTTCCAGCTTGGCCGGGTGTTCTAGTTAGGTGAAAGTCCGAGTTCGGTGCACAAATCTCGAAAATTGAGTGCTTGACGAACGAGCTCTGCCGTCCCGTTGGCCGTCCGGCCAGCTACATTCTTGAGAGCCGAGCGCTGGATACTAACTGCCGATTTGTTAGTCCGATTTCTTGGTTGTGTGTTCGGGATCGGCTTCGATTGTGACCTCTACCGGGGCGCCCTTTTTGAGAGCGACCTCCTGACCATCCTCATCCGTAAGCACATTTTCAATGCGAATTTCCCGATAGAGATCTTCGGCTCCTTCAACCCCGATCTGCGCTTTCTCCGGCATGCCCGGATGGGGAGACTCGATAATCCTTTCGACGGTTCCCGGCAGAGTGGTGCTCGGCTTCTCGTTTTGGCCAGATGAATTTTCACTCATATTTGGGGCCTCAGTCAGCGGAGAGAGTATACCGACTTTGGCCGATACATTTTGGCCGATGCTATGATGCGCAAGACAGCCTAAGCTGCTATTGAGAATCGCTTCCCCCTGGCAAGATTTCCAAATAAATCTCTTGACCCAACCCCTTTTCCCCGCTAAATTACAGAGTTCCACGGACATATAGGGACGGTTTTGGCTGTCCCCAATACCTCCGCCGACAACTGGAACCAGATCCGGAATCGGAGAAACTTTCGGCTCGGGCGGAGCATCTATACCAGTAGCCAGAGAATTTCCCGTACAACCCATAAGAATTGAAGGACTTATATCTCTGGCCGGGACTTGCCCTGTCGCTTAAAAGTGAGAATTTCGCCGAATTAGTGGAGTCAGGAGAAAGATAATGAAGCGCTCTGATCGTGTTTTTGATGCTTTACATACTTTGCGGAACCGTTATATGCTCTGTCAGCTTGCATCGAAGGCTACCCGTAAGTTTCA
>Ga0137415_10006158_pt1 | contig 11871 bp, 13 predicted proteins | sample CZODoug3_1_1_16f_FD_183082 | JGI IMG/M metagenome (GOLD analysis project Ga0137415, IMG submission 183082) | Vadose zone soil fungal communities from Angelo Coast Range Reserve, California, USA - CZODoug3_1_1_16fungal (Hybrid Assembly) | ecosystem: Environmental > Terrestrial > Soil > Vadose...
CTCTTTGCAGAACGCCATGATGTTGACGCCCCGCGGACCGAGCGCGGTGCCTACCGGAGGTGCGGGGTTAGCTTGCCCCGCCGGAATTTGGAGTTTGATATCTGCTATTTTTTCTTTTGCTGCCATTTCGAAAAGTTCCTCGTTGAGAGTTGATTGTTGATAGAGCTTATCCGCGTTCGACCTGCCAGTATTCCAGTTCCACCGGAGTGGCGCGGCCGAAAATAGTCACAGAGACGCGTAGCTTGCCGCGGTCGGGATCGATTTCCTCAACGATGCCAGTCTGGTTTTGGAACGGACCGTCGGCGACTTTCACCGATTCGCCTACTTCAAAGCTGACTTTTGGCTTCACCTTTTCTTCGCGCTCTTTCATTTGCGCCAGCATGCTGTCCACTTCCGATTGGCGCATCGGAATCGGTTTGTCCTTCGTTCCCGCAAACCCGATCACGCCGGGTGTGTCCCTGATGAAATACCAGGTGTCTCCGACGAGCTGATTGTTTTCGTCGAGCAAATGCATGTTAACGATCAGATAGCCGGGGAAAAACTTCCGAGTCGTCTCACTCTTTTTGCCTTTTTTAATTTCCGACACGCGCTCGGTCGGAACGAGCACATCGTAAATCAAATCCCCCATTTCCTCCGTTTTAATGCGCTTGAGGATGTTCTCGCGCACCTTGTTTTCCTGCCCGGAAAGCACGTGCACAACGAACCATTGATCTTTGCCTGCGAGTGTCTGTCCCATAAATCAGTGTAAGCGAGTGAAAAAGTGCACAACGTTCACCAGAACGAAGTCAAAGAACGACACAAAGCCGCCCAGTAAAACCATCGAGATCACAACCACAACAGTGGAGTCGCTCAGTTCCTTGTACTTTCGGAACCCCCTCTCCTTTGGGTCCCATGGCCAGGAACACTTCTGCAGCTCAACTTTTACTTGGCTGAAGAAGGTTTTAATTTTAGTGAACATCTGGAACGTTAAAAAGGTTAAGACAATTACAAGGTTACAAAGGCATCGGCTTCATGTCCCTTTTTAGCAGTGTAACTTTGTAACTTTTTAACCGCGTCTGCGGTCAAGCACGCCAGGAGGGACTCGAACCCCCAACCGACGGTTTTGGAGACCGCTACTCTACCAATTGAGCTACTGGCGTATTTTCTAATCCTGCTCGTGCTCGTAATCATGATCGTAATCGGCTCCGCTGGATCATGAGCAGGAGCACGAGCACGATTAGGCGATAGTTTAATCCAGAATCTCGCTCACGCGACCCGCGCCGACGGTTTTGCCGCCCTCGCGAATGGCGAACCGGATGGTCTTTTCCATCGCGATGGGCGTGATCAACTCCACTTCAATCGAGATGTTGTCGCCGGGCATCACCATCTCCACGCCTTCAGGCAATTTCACGGTGCCGGTCACATCCGTAGTGCGGAAATAAAACTGTGGCCGGTAATTGGTGAAAAATGGAGTGTGACGGCCGCCTTCCTCTTTGCTCAGCACGTAAACTTCCGCCTTAAACTTCTTATGTGGCGTGATGGAGGCGGGCTTCGCGATCACCTGGCCGCGCTCCACCTCTTCCTTCTTCAAGCCGCGCAACAGAATGCCGACGTTATCGCCCGCGCGCGCTTCATCGAGAAGTTTGCGAAACATTTCGATGTCGGTCGCGACCGTTTTTTTCGTTGGACGAATACCGACCAACTCGACTTCCTCCATTTTTTTGAGGATACCGCGGTCGACACGGCCTGTGGCGACGGTGCCGCGCCCTTCAATATTGAACACGTCTTCGATCGCCATCATGAACGGTTGATCGATCGGCCGCTCGGGGACAGGAATGTAATCGTCCACCGCCTCCACCAGCGCGAGCACCTGCTTTTCGGCATCCGCGTCACCATTGAGCGCCTTGAGCGCGCTGCCTTTGACTATCGGGATTTTATCACCCGGAAATTCATACTGCGTCAATAGATCGCGCACCTCCATCTCGACGAGATCGAGAAGTTCTGGGTCATCGACCATGTCGACCTTATTCAAGAAGACGACAATGGAAGGCACTCCTACCTGTCGCGCCAACAGGATGTGTTCACGCGTCTGCGGCATCGGACCGTCCGCAGCAGAAACAACCAGGATGGCGCCATCCATTTGTGCCGCGCCAGTGATCATGTTCTTGACGTAGTCGGCGTGCCCAGGGCAATCGACGTGGGCGTAGTGACGTTTCTCGCTAGAATATTCCACGTGCGCCGTATTGATCGTGATTCCCCGCTCTTTTTCCTCCGGGGCGTTATCGATCGATTCATATGCCCGCACTTCGGCCATGCCCTTTTTGTTGAGCACCATCGTGATGGCCGCTGTCAGGGTGGTTTTACCGTGGTCCACGTGCCCGATCGTGCCGACGTTCACGTGCGGCTTATCGCGTTTAAAAGCTTCCTTAGCCATTTCAATTCTCCTGTTTAACTAAACTTCGTCTTTTCTTCTAACTCTCCACTGCCGGTCGCGAGTTCTTTACGAGCCCATGACCGGGATTGAACCGGTGACCTCGTCCTTACCAAGGACGTGCTCTACCAACTGAGCTACATGGGCCTGCTTTTCGCCAGCCCAGCGCCTCCGCGGCGAGCCGAGCGGCAAACCGGTTGCTTCCTGCCAGAGATTCAAAAGTCCCAGAGCCGCGTCAAATTTGCAATTTGAACGACCATGGGACCGCTTCGTTCCAGCAAAAAGCGTCCGCAAGCTAATCGCGCCCATCATTGTGTCAAAGAAATTTCTTTCGTAGCGTCGGCGCAAAGATTGCGTGCAGTAGAGTGCGTTGTCCTCAGCGCAGCGAGCTGTGAGAACAAAAGGCAACTCCGCTGAGGACAGTGGACACTACAGCATACGCGCTTCAGCGGATGATATTGCTTGTCTCTTCAGCCTTCCCACGTGTGAGGAACCGCACGATCACCGCGATGATGACGAGCGCCACGATACCAATCCCGACATACAGCGGATTGATCAAACTGATTAGACTTGGTTTTTCAGGTGTCGGCGTCGGCGATGGCGAAGCAGCGGCTGGAGGCGATGCATTTCTCTTGGCCAGCATCGACTGCGCATATTGCAAGCGCTGAAACGTATCATTGTCCTGCGGGTTTATTTTTAGCGCGGCCTCGTAATCGGGAATGGCCTTTTCGTACTGCAACGCAAGACTGTAGGTGTAGCCACGCTTCGTCAACGCTTCCACATCGTTCGGATTTTTGCTCAAAAGAAAATTGTAGTCGGCGATGGCCGCGTCGTAGTTTTTCAAGCCTCGATAGGCTAACGCGCGGCGATCATAATTCTGCAGATCGTCGGGTTTTTTTTGGATCACGGCGGTGAAATCGGCGACCGCCTTATCCCATTGGCTAAGCCCGAGCTCGGCGAAGCCACGGAACTTGTTTGCGTTGATGTCGTCCGGCTTCAGCTCCAGCGCTTTGTTCAGATCAGTCACGGCCGCGTCGTATTGTTTAAGTTCGATCTCGGTCGCAGCGCGTTCCAGGTAGGCGGACGCATCTTTGGGGGCGAGTTCAACGTATTTTGAAAAATCCGCCAACGCTGACTGATATCTGGTGGAGGCCCCTTCCTGATCGCCTGCCGCTATGGCAGTGCGCGCTCCCTGGCGATACGCCGTGCCGCGGTTTGCGTAGCCACGAGCATCTTTGGGGTTCGCTTCAATCGCCTTGGTAAATTCGGCGACCGCGGCATCGAAATGCTTTTGTTGGGCGAGCTCGATCCCGCGCTGCATGTGGTTCCCGCCGCCGCCCCCCGCCGGCTTCTTCGCAAACGCAATCTGAGCTGCTGCAATCCACAAAAATGACACCGTTATGATGGTGATTATTTGCTTATTCAACATGTTCATTTCTCCTTTCGGCCTACTTTTTGAGCGATTTATTGCTGGTAGGCGAGCAAATTAAATACGCCGAAACTGCAAACCGATGAAGCCACAAAGAGTCCTGACGAAAACCGCAGCCCTGCGCCGAGACGCCAACCTCTCCAAAGGGTACGCGGCAGTCTTCGCGACGGTCTTCATCTGGTCGCTGCCGTCGCTTTTCATGTATTACTTGAATCGCTTTTACGATCCGTGGGCGCAAAATTTTTATCGGTATTCAGTTGCCTGCATCGCGATCGTGCCGTTCGTGCTTTGGCAAATCCGCCGCGGCGGGCCGCGAATCGATATGCACGCGATCGCGCTTTGCCTTGTGCCATGCGTGCCGAATGTGATCCATCAAATCACTCAGGTGATGGCACTTTTCTATATCGGCCCAGGCGTTTACACGATTTTCACTCGGGCTTCGGTCATATTCACCGCGCTTTTGGCGCTGGCATTTTTTCCTGAGGAACGCTTCGTGATCCGGCAATGGCAATTTCAACTTGGCACACTGCTCGGGTTAATCGGCGCGTTCGGCGTGATCTGGTTCCAGGCCAACCCGCAAGCCCGAACGCCTTCGGGGCATATCGCACTGCCCGGATTATTCATAGCTTTTACTGCAACATTTTGCTGGGCGCTTTACGGCGTTCTGATCAAACGCCCATCAGCTCAACTCGGCTCGATCCGCAGCTTCGGCATCGTCAGCTTTATTACCTCGGCGTTGCTTTTGCCCCTCACGCTCGCGTTTGGCAAAATCGGCACGCCCATCCACGCGGGCTCGCAGGCGAACCTCGTTCTTATCATTTCCGCTGTGATCTGTATCACGCTTGCCCATGTTTTGTATTACGTCGCGATCCATGAAATCGGAGTTGCCCTGGCCCAAACCCTCCAGCTTCTTTGCCCGGCGATCGCGATGGCGCTTTCCGCTTGGATTTACCACGAACGACTCACTCACGCTCAGGTTTGGAGCGCCGCCATCCTGCTGGCCGGCGCCTTTCTGGCGATGCGCGCGAAGCCGATCGCCATGACAGAGACCGCTGAGAATATTTGAAGACTAGCCTCGTTTGAGCGCCTGCGCTTTGCGCACCAGTTCGATAAATCCAGAGCGATAGCCATTTGCGTCGGTGCCCTTTCCTTCTTCCGCCCACTCGAGGACCGTCGCAAAGGTCCCATTTCCCTTATATTCAGAATCGCGCAAGATCATTCCAAACTCAGCGACGGCAGCGGCGAACTTCAAATCGGCCGGCGCGTTTTCAAAATTTCCGGGCGCATCCGTGACGGCGCGTTCGACCAATTCACTCCGGTCTCCGTCCGGTTTCTTGTAACGCAACTTCACAGTGAGCATCTCGCTTGAGGATGTCGATTGTGCAGAAGTCGATCTCTCGTTGGACGAATATTTGAGCGGATCGACCGGGGGCACGCTCGCGGCCGGATTTGCCGCGGCGCCCACAGGGACCACTTCATACAATGCCGTTACTGTGTGGCCTGCACCGATTTCTCCTGCGTCCACTTTGTCGTTGTTAAAATCTTCCTTGCGCAACATGCGTTTCTCGTAGCCGATCAAGCGATACGAAGCGACGCGCGCCGGATTGAACTCGACCTGAATCTTCACGTCCTTCGCGATCGTAACCAGCGTCCCGTTCATCTGTTGCACAAGCACCTTGCGCGCTTCATCGAGCGAATCGAGATAGGCATAATTGCCGTTCCCTTTATCGGCCAATTTCTGCATCGTTGAGTCTTTCAGATTGTCCGTCCCAACCCCAAGCACGCTCAGAAAAACACCGCTCTTCGCTTTCTCTTCGATCAGACGGATCAGATCGCCCTGGCTTGTAACGCCCACATTGAAATCGCCGTCGGTGGCAAGAATCACGCGGTTTACACCGCCTTTGATGAAATTATCCGCGGCGATTTTATAGGCCAGCTGGATTCCCTCAGCACCGTTCGTCGAACCGCCAGCCTGCAAATTTTCAAGCGCTTCGAGAATGTGTTCCTTGTGATCGCCCGTGGTTGATGGCAACGCCAATCCCGAAGCGCCTGCGTAAACTACAATCGCCACGCGATCGTTCTCTGTAAGCTTTTCGACCAGCAATCGCATCGCTTGTTTCACCAGCGGCAGTCGTTCCGGCGGCGTCATCGATCCCGAAACATCGAGAAGGAAAACCAGATTGCTCGGGCCGCGCTTATCCGTAGCGATCTCTTTCCCTTTCAATCCGATCCGCACCAGCCGATGCGATGTTTCCCAGGGGCAACTCGTAACGTCGAGATGTACCGCGAACGGCCTGCCATCGCTCGGCTGCGGATAATCATACGTGAAGTAGTTAATCAGCTCTTCGACCCGCACCGCGTCCTTGGGCGGGAGTGATCCTTCATTGATGAACCGGCGCACATTTGAATATGATGCGGTGTCCACATCGATCGAAAACGTCGAAAGTGGATTACCTTTCGCGTCAACAAACGGGTTCTCGCCGATGTGATCGTAACTCGCGGTATTGAAATCTCCGGACGGCTCACGGATACCGCGAAGTGCTTCCTCGCCGCTAACTGGCTGGGTGAGCGTTTTGTTCAGCGCGTAACCGACAGACGAACTTTTAGCAGCACGTCCAATCATGAACCCCTTTGCGGGAGCGCCAGCAGCAAGCGGAAGTTTCGAAGACGGGGTCGTTGCGGGACGCGGAGGGACTTCCATTGGCGCTTGAATCTCGCCTTCGACGTCGGGAAGCTTCGGTCGAACTGACGGAAGCCGGATTGCTTCCGCCTGGGCAAACCGAACGCTTTCGCGCCTGAATGAAAATACAGCCACGCTGGAAACGAGGGCTAACAACGCAACCACAGCGGCAAGTGCCAGCGGTCGTCCGATCGACCAAAACCACGGATCATCGCGGAAATCGATCACGTTTGCCGGCGCTTTCTCACTTTTTAGTTCGCTGGCGAATTCGTTTTTGAGCGCAGCACTCAGCTCGCGCATTTCATCGACGAGTCGCTGCGCCTCCGGCGATTCAGTCACTGCTCGTGCGATTCTGGATTTTTCCGCCTCATCCAGTTCGCCCAGAGCGAAAGCGGTCAATTTTGGATCATCAATATTCATGTCATGTTGTTCTGGCATTGAACGAAACGAAATCCTTCGAGTCTTCCTGGTAGCGATGACGCAATGTCTTGAGCGCTGTGTGAATGAGAACGCCCACGCTGTCGGCCGTCGTTTTTGTGATTTCAGCAATTTGCTTGTAGCTGAGATCGTTTTGAAATTTCAGCCGTAGCACCTCCTGTTGACGCGGCGGCAGGGTCGCAGTAATTCGCATGAGGAACCCGCTGGCCTCTTCTTCCTCGATGCGCTGGTAAGGCATTGGCTGGCGATCTTCCTGCGATTCGAGTGTGTCTTCATGCAGATACATCATTCGCCTTTCTTTGCGGCAAACGTTAAGCGCTCGATTACGGCAAACGGTGAATAGCCATGTTGCCGCTTTGTCTTCCCGATCTAACGAGCCATTACGTTGAAATTTTATGAATGTTTCCTGCACCACATCCCTGGCCCTTTCCCTGTCACCGGTTATGCGGGTCGCATATTGAAGAAGCGGAATCTCAAATCGCTGTAGAATCTCCTCAAACTTTTGCCCTGCCTTTATTTTCTCGCTTCGCATCAATCTTGGCGCATCAGACGATACCACATCCGTGAAAGCCACCGTTAATAAGATGCTCCGGTAAGCGTATATGTGATCGGCACTTGAACCGTGGGCGCGGTTCCTGGCTTGAAACGCCATCTTCGGAACGCCTCGAGGGTAGCATTGTCCAGAATCGCGTTACCGCAGCTTTGCGCCATCTGAACGGCGGTTACGTCGCCGTCTGTCGGATCGATGATTAGCAGCGCGATTCCCGATCCTGTTATTCGATGTCGGCGCGCTTCGTAGGGATATACTGGGCGCGGGGCGTACATCACCAGCGCTTTGACTGAACCAAACGGCGCCGCTGTGCCTCTCACGAGAGATGCGGTTCGCGTTTTCTTGCGGGCGTGAACCGATGGTTGCGTCCGATTCTCCTCGACGAACACGTCCTCATCTAGGCGAATCTTATCCAAAGGCGGAGGTGTGATTGATTCTTGCGGCGATTCGGGCTCCGGCTGTTCGTTGATTAGCTCAACGTCAGTCCCAGGCGGCATGAAATCTTGTACAGTGGTCCTCTCAGATTTGCTTTTGGCAAGTACGACCGCCCCGAGGTGAATCGCAGCGGCGCAGGCAAATGCAATCCAGAACGTCCAGCGCCCACGCGGTCGGTAGAGCAATGCAGCGTTCATGTTTATTCCTCCAAAGAGGAAGACACAGCAGGCCCGAGAAACTTAGGTTGCGATCACATGTTTTGGTCCCAACCCGACGTCGATTCTGATGCTGCTTGACTCTCAAGGCCTCTTGCTGCTGGACACTCTGAGCAGGATTGCATTATCGAGTATCAAGACTCAGGCTGTCAGCATCCGTTTCGTCACGTGAATCTGAAAAAGTATCTCCAGATCCGGCAACGAAAGATCGACCGCGCGCTGGATGGCTATTTGCCGAAGGCGAACACGAAACCGGACACGCTCCACAAGGCGATGCGTTACAGTCTGTTCGCAGGCGGCAAACGTTTGCGACCGATTCTTTGTCTCGCGGCAGCCGAAGCGTGTCATGGCAGTATCGATAACGCGCTGCCTCTCGCGTGCGCACTCGAATGCATCCACACGTACTCGCTCGTCCATGATGATCTTCCCAGCATGGACAACGATGATTTCCGGCGCGGCCGCCCCACCTGCCACAAAGTCTTTGGCGAAGGGATTGCTGTGCTCGCTGGAGACGCTCTGCTGACCATTGCATTCGAAATTGTCTCGAGGGCGAAAGCCTCTCCGCGATACGATGTTTCAATCTTGCTGCGTGAGATTGCAGTCGCAGCGGGAAGCCAAAAACTCATCGCCGGTCAGGTGGCCGATCTTGAAGCCGAAGGTAAGAACGTCAAGCGCGACCAGTTGCAGTTCATTCATGAAAACAAGACCGCGGCCATTTTGAAAAGCTCGGTGCGGCTCGGTGCGATGAGCGCCAACGCAGACCCGAAAAAACTTTCTGCCATCACACGCTTCGGGCAGCGATTGGGCCTGGCGTTTCAAATCATCGACGACATTCTGGATGTAACGCAGACCTCCGAGATATTGGGGAAGAGCGCTGGCAAAGACGTGGCCGCGAAAAAAGCGACCTACCCAGCGGTGATCGGCTTGGAAAAATCCCGCGCCGAAGCCAGACGGCTAACACGGCAAGCGCACAATGCTTTATCGATTTTCAACAACAGCGATGCAGAACCGCTGCACGCACTGGCGAATTATCTGCTCGAACGCGAGTACTGAAATTCTGGGGAGCGCAGGCTGGGAGCCTGTGCTCCCGAGATTCAGCCGAGCGGCCCTAATCACACCAGCGCCAGATTCGGGTCGATCTCTTCCGTCACGTGCGATTCGAATCCTGCTGCCAATCGCAGTAACGCGACAAAGGCGATCATCGCCGCATTATCAGTGCATAACCACGGCTCTGCGGTTTTGAATTCAAATCCCTCACGAGTGCAGGCATCGGCCAACTGCCGTCGCAATTCCTGATTGCAACCGACTCCGCCGCTGACAGTCACGAGATCGACGTCGTATTTCTGCGCTGCCGCGATCGTCTTTGTCACCAGCACGTCGATAATCGCTTGCTGAAATGACGCGCAGAGATCACTCAGCAATTTGTCATCCTGAGCGGATGCGAAGGACCTCTCAAAGGGTGATAGATCACGCATTGGCCCGCGAAGATCCAAGCTTTGACTGTGAGGTCCCTCGCTGTCTCCGCGGCTCGGGATGACGGCAATTTTCGGCAACAAATAGCGCACTGCGGTTTTCAACCCGCTGAAACTGAAGTTCTCCGAGCCCTGCATGCTGCGCGGCAGATCAAAACGGTTTGGATCGCCGCCGCGAGCGCGCTTTTCAATTTCCGGACCCCCTGGGTAACCGAGTCCAAGCATCTTTGCGACTTTATCGTAGGCCTCGCCGGCGGCGTCATCCACCGTGCAGCCGACTAGGTGGTAATCGGAAAGCGCATGCACTCGAACTAGCATGGTGTGTCCGCCGCTCACAATGAGCGAAACGTTTGGCCTGACTTGCTCGTCGCCATCTGCGTCACCGAAAGAGGGAGAAAGCAGATGCCCTTCGAGATGGTTGATCGCGAGATAAGGCTTGCCAAAGCCGATCGCTAATCCCTTTGCAATCGATGCGCCTATCATCAGTGAACTCGCGAGGCCAGGTCCGCTCGTTGCCGCAAACGCATCGACGTTTGATAAATCAATCTTAGCTGTGCTCATGGCGCGATCGAGCAACGGCGGCGCGTACATAAGATGGTTACGCGACGCGACTTCAGGCACAACTCCACCGAATTTTTCGTGCGCAGCGACTTGCGAGGCCACTTCGCTGGCAAGCAATTCGTTCCCGGAGCGATCGTCGCGCCTGCGCAAGACTGCGACGGCGGTCTCATCGCATGAGGTTTCGAGAGCTAGAGCGGTTTTCATGTGTAGCGGCGGTTGTGTCAACCGCCGAAGGAAATTGAGCGGCGCTCGCCGCGGCGAGCGCCTCTACACTATTTTTTTACCGCTTCCGCTTTCGGCGCACTCTGCTGTGCGTAAATCATAACACCTTTGAGCGCGTCAATCGCCCGCAGCAGCTGGGCGTCCTTTGTCTTGATAATATTCATCTCCTCCTCGGGTTTGATATTTCCCGCATTGCGCAATACGAAGAGCGAGCGCTCCTGCTCGGCGGTCATTGCAACCCGAATGTTGGGAGTGACGCCGTTGCCTTGGATGACCTGTTTGCTCGGCGTGTAGTATTTTGCAGTCGTCAAACGCACCGCAGAACCGTCGGGCAACTGCATCACATTTTGCACGGAACCTTTTCCGAAAGTCGTTTCACCAACTAGCACGGCTCGATGCAAATCCTTGAGAGCACCTGCGACGATCTCCGCGCCGCTGGCGCTGCCTTCATTGATGAGTAACACCATCGGAAAGTTCGGACGCTCTTTTTTCACGACCGAAGTCGAATAATCATGCTGCTGCGAAGCGACGCGTCCCTGTGTGGAGACCACTTTGGTATTAGGCGGCAAGAATTGACCGCAAACATCCACCGCGCTGTTCAATAATCCCCCTGGGTTGTTCCGAAGATCGAGGATGAGCGCTTGCATTCCTTGCTTCTGCAGGTCTTCGAGTGCCTTTGATAATTCCTCGGCTGTGGGTTCGTTAAACTGAATCAGTCGGATATAACCGATCTTGAACGGACCAGTCAGCTCCGCCTCGAGCAATCTCGCTCCTTTAACACTTTGGATTTTGATCTCGGCCCGCTGCAAGGCGTATTCTTTGATCTCCTTCGTTGCAGGCCGCAGCAGCGTCAGAGTCACTTTCGCGCCGGCAGGTCCACGTAAAACATTGATCGCATCCTGGAGATCCATTCTTTCCGTGGAAATGCCGTTGATTCGCAAGATCTGGTCGCCTGAAAGAATGCCTGCCTTGGCGGCAGGTGTATCTTCCATGGCTGTGATGACCGTAGGCAGGCCATTTTTCATGGACACCTCGATCCCGAGACCATTGAACCGGCTGCGCGTGTCGTCTTGCATGTCACGAAAGTCATTCGGGTCCATGAACTGGCTATGCGGGTCCAGCGAAGAAAGCATCCCCTTCATTGCCGCCGTGATAAGATCGTGATAGCTCGTCTTGTTATCATCTACGTAATCCTGCCTAATCAACTCGAGAGCCTTTGCGAAAATGGAAATCTGCGCGTAGCCGTTATCGTCTTCGCCCTTCCCTGGCTGCGCTTCCTGCGCGAACGCACTGGGGAAAGCACCGAGCACGAGACAAGCCAGCAATGGAATGGTCAGCAGACGCCTCATATTAAAACCGAAGATTACAGAACAATGCGATCATCGCTCATGAGGAAATTTTGGCAACGCCCAACCGCAGAGCCTTGTCTTAATTGACACTCGCAAGATGAGCAGCTGCC
>Ga0137415_10006159_pt1 | contig 11869 bp, 11 predicted proteins | sample CZODoug3_1_1_16f_FD_183082 | JGI IMG/M metagenome (GOLD analysis project Ga0137415, IMG submission 183082) | Vadose zone soil fungal communities from Angelo Coast Range Reserve, California, USA - CZODoug3_1_1_16fungal (Hybrid Assembly) | ecosystem: Environmental > Terrestrial > Soil > Vadose...
CCTGTGATTGGTATGGCGGTCGCTCCGTAACCGCTGGATTCCGATTAGCCAGCCGGTTGGACCTGGCAATAGGGTCGCCAACCATCTCGTGACCGCTAAGGTCTAAACGGAGGTCCGATCGCGTTGTCGATTCGGCGCTCCGGGCCGGACCGCCCTACCAGAAGTGTTACCGGTGTCCTGACCGCGCCTATGCCCTCACCAATCACGAATCACTATTCACCTCTCATGTTTTTTAGCGTTCGGCGGGGTTCCCCGGCGCTCTCGGCGTTCCCTTACGGCGTCGGCGTGCTGAAGCGCTTCAACAGAGACTCTTTTCGGCGTTGCCGAAACACATCAAGCCGGTGCTGTTGCTCGGTGGTGAGTATCGGATAAAGGGCCTCCAGAGCTTTATCAAACAATGTAATGTTTTCGATTTGCTGATTGCGCTGGATTGTCCTGATTCGCGTGATCACGTCGTGAACGGCTGCGCGCGCTTGGGTCTGTTGGGAAGGATCCAGTTTTAAATGTTTCGTCAGCTTTTGAACGGCGGTGTCCTCCCACTGCTGGGGCAGGTATGCTCTTTGTTCGACTCGTTGGGAGAGCCCGGAGACTAGCGTCAAGGCAACTCCGCAAAGCGCTCCGATCAAAAAAAGAAAAATAAAAGAGATGGTCAGTTTCCAGCCGAATCCCATAGCACCTGCGCCACGTCATCTGCGGGATCCTGATCGTCCGTACCCAAAGAGGTAATGGCATTCAAATTAAGGCTCACAATTGCCGCAAAAATCACCAGCGCCGCTGAGACCGATAGGATCGACGCCCGTGCCGCGGTTCTTTCTCGGGATACTTCGAAGTGGTGGCGGGCGGTAACCCGGTCGGCAAAACCCGCCGGTAGCGTCGCGTTCGCCGGCATTCGCACACCTCTGGCCCGCTCAAAAAGTGGCTCCAAACCGTCATCTTTCATTTCTCAAGCCGTTTGACAATCGAAGAGAGTTTTTGCCTTCCGCGAAAGGCAATTACCTTTACTTTAGACGCAGACCAACCCGTTAAGTCACATATTTCCGCGACCGATTTTTCTTCCAGGTGGAGCCAATTAATTACCGCGCGCTCGTCCGGCTTGAGTCCTTGCATCAACCGATCAAGTAGAGCGCGTGCCTCTTCGGGAGAACGCTCTGGTGGAAGAATCGCCGAGTTTTTCAAATTGTCGAGCATAGCCTCCTGTTCCACGGTGAAGTCGGACCAGCGAAACTCCGGGCGGATCCTTTGCTTGCGCAGATGGTCGATGCAGCTGTTGACTGCGATCCGCGATACCCAGTGTTCGAACGGCATGTCGGCCCTGAACTGATGGAGTTTCGAGAAGAGCTTTAGGAAGATTTCTTGGCAGAGATCTTCCTCCGCCTCGCGCCGGGGCAGGTGGTTCCGGACGATGCGGATGATATTCGGATACATTAGCTCCACGAGGCTTTTGGAAGCCGCTTCGTCAGAATTTCTAACTCGCTTGATTAAGCTTAGTATTTCGTCCTCAGCCATCAATTCCCGAGCAATGAGTCCGTTTTGCGATCACGTTCTGACTTGGCCATTCGTCTTGTTCTGACCTCGGCTACGGAGTAGGTCGAGGATTTAACCCAATTCACCACGGATAAAACGGTGCTTTTGGAAGGTATTCGTTTCGGTTATTAGAAAAGGCGTTTCAATAAAATGAGTTCATCAAAAATTGGAGAATCAACTAAGTCATTCCTTGAGGAATTCAGAGACTTTGCCATGAAGGGATCAGTCATCGACCTGGCGGTCGGCGTAATCATTGGCGCGGCTTTCGGGAAAATTGTCAGTTCCCTCGTGAGTTATGTGGTCATGCCGCCGATCGGTCTTCTGCTTGGGCGGGTAGATTTTTCGAGCCTTTTCGTGAACCTCTCCGCCAAACCGGCTGCATCGCTTAAGGAGGCCACAGATAAAGGGTTACCGGTACTGGCCTATGGCGCGTTTTTGAACACCGTGATTGAGTTCCTGATAATCGCGCTGGTGCTGTTTGTTGTGATCCAGCAGGTGAATCGTTTCCGTAAGCCCGCGCCTCCGAAAGGCCCTTCTGCGGAGGAAAAGCTGTTGACCGAAATTCGGGATCTGTTGAAAACAGAGCGAAGCGGGCCCGTTGAATCGGAAAAGCCGGCGTCGTAGCGAATTTGGTGGTCTTCGCGGCACGAAGGAATCGTCCACGGATTTGGTGCACTACGACAACAGCGCCGTTAGAACAAGGATCAAGAAGATCAGGAGGAAAAAACTCCGGAATAGCCAGGGCGGACGGGTTGAAGGTCCGGAGTACCAGATAAGGACTGCGGGAATGGCGATGATTAGGGCAATGAGAAACCAGGAAATCATGAAAATCACCAGTGGTTGCATCCTTATCGGACGCTAGATGTGTGCCAACCCGTAGGGACCGGCGCTTCCTTGGAGCAAATGGGATTGGTAATGCGATTTCCCAAAGTGAGTTTGCAAGGAGATCGAATGGGCTTGCAAAGTGCATTTAACAATCTGCGACCCTGGTCCCAGATGCGGTTCGAATTCTTTGAAATCGATAGTTGCCGGCGCAGGCCGAGAAACTCCCGGCCTGCGCGTGGTTTCCTGGCTAACGGCAAAAGTCACTCCAGATCATGCCGCCCGCGGTCGTTCATTCGATCGCAAGCACGGCTGAATTCTGTCGGAATGGGAAAGAGCAAAGACGCCAATTCCTGAATGCCACTGAAACTAAACGACGTAGGTTACGGCCTGTGGTTACGTAAGGCTTGTGGTTCACAGAACAAATCGAGCCTTTCGTTTCTGCATCCAATCTTCTCAGATTGACCCAATCACCTCGACTTAGCGAAATCGCGTTTTCTGGAATAAATTGAGCCCGATTTTGTTGTAACCTACGATGTTCATGAAAAAGGATCTCCCGAGATCTTTCTACCTGGTCTTACTTTACCTCGTTTGTAGCGCCCGACTCCTCAATGCACAGGTCCAGGACGGACGTGAACTGGTTCGCGCAACGCTGCTCACCGATGCGGCTACCGTTCAAGCCGGCCAGAAATTCCATATTGGCGTCTTGTATCAGATTGAACCCGCTTGGCACATATATTGGAAATACGCTGGCGATTCGGGCATCCCGACCGAAATCCAGTGGTATCTGCCCCCCGGTTTTCAGGCAGGCCCGCTCCAATGGCCGCTGCCAGGCCGCGACAAGGAACCGGGCGATCTCGAAGTTTTCGCTTATGGCTCGGAGGTCTTGTTGTATACCGAGGTAACGGCTCCGGCATCGCTGCCGGCTGGTCCGATTGCAATCAAAGCCGATTCGAAGTGGCTGGTTTGCAAGAGCTCGTGTGTTCCCGGCGAAGCGAATCTCAGTCTCGAGCTTAATTCCGGTCAGACTGCCAGTGATCCAGCGCTGTTTCAACGATACGCCGCCCAGGTACCGCAGGTTCTCCCTGCGAAATACCAGCTGAGCATCGTCCGGCAGGCGCAGCAAGTTACAGTCAGTTTTTCCGGAACCGAGTCTTCGGCTTCGCTCGACTTTTATCCGGAGCCGCCGCCTGAGGTGGTCCTCGGGCACGGCAAACAATTAGGGAACACGATCACCTTTTCGATCGACTCCGAGGGCAAAGCGTTGGACCGGCTTAGTGGGGTGGCGCTGATCAGGGATGGGTCGAAGGTCCAAGCATTTCAGGTACCGGCGCAAGAATTCAACCACTTGAAAGCGACGGTCGGAGCAGATCGAGTGCAAACCCTCGATTTGACCGCCTTATTGCAAGCGGTGGGATTCGCTCTTCTGGGCGGTTTGATTTTGAATGTGATGCCGTGTGTCTTGCCGGTGATTTCCTTAAAGATTTTCGGATTTGTCAGCGAAGCGGGTGATCGGCCCGACAAAGCGTTTCGACTCGCTCTGGCCTTTGCTGCGGGAATACTCGCCTGTTTTGGCCTATTGGCGGCGGGGGTGGTCCTTTTACGGGGTGCCGGTGCGAACATCGGCTGGGGCTTCCAATTTCAGGATGAACGCTTTGTGCTGATTATCGCCTGTATCGTTTTTGCCTTCGCCTTGAATTTACTTGGCGTCTACGAAATTACCGTCTCTGCCGGTGCGACCGGCGGGCTCGCCCGCTTGGCTAGCGGTCAGGGCTACGCAAGCGCCTTTTTCCAGGGAGTGTTTGCAACCGTATTGGCTACTCCGTGTACCGCGCCATTTTTGGGTACAGCTTCGGCTTTTGCGTTCGCTCAACCTCCATTGATCACATTCCTGATTTTCTTTGCGGTAGGGATCGGAATGGCCGCGCCTTATCTCTTGCTCGCAGCTAATCCAAAGTGGCTGGGGTATTTGCCCAAACCGGGTGAGTGGATGGTGCGGGTCAAGCAAGTCCTGGGTTTTCTGCTGCTGGGTACGGTCCTTTGGTTAGCGTGGATTGTCGGACAGCTCAAAGGGGTCCAGGAGATGGTGGTTCTGGGTGCGCTCCTCCTCCTTATCGGGATCATCGCTTGGATCAAAGGTTCATTTTGGAATCCGATAGCTTCCGTTAGAGCGAAGTGGCTCTCGGTCGCGGCGATTGCTGGCGTGGTAATCCTGGCGGCAGCCAGTTATTCTTTTTTTACCGCCCCAAGCAAGCTCGGCTGGCAGAAGTTCACCCAGGAATCACTCGACGCCGCATTGGACTCCGGGCGTCCGGTGTTCGTCGACTTTACCGCCGATTGGTGTATCACCTGCAAAGCAAACGAACGCTTTGCCATCGATACGGCGACGGTCCGAAATGTTTTTGCGCAGCGGCAGGTGATCACATTGCGTGCAGATTGGACCAACGGCGATCCGGTAATCACCGAAATATTGAAACGGCACGGTCGAGCGGGTGTGCCAATGTATCTGGTCTACCCGGGCGGAAAAAATCGGGAGCCTGCGCTCTTGCCAGAATTGATTAGCGCGCAAAGTGTATTGGATGCTCTCAAGCAAGGTTAAACTTCACCCGACAATTTCCATCAACTCATATCAGTTTAAACTAATCCGTTAATAATTATGATCCGAACCCTATTGATTGCTTTTGCAGTGCTTGTTTCCAGTTGCGGCATCACCTTGGCCGAAGTTCAGGTTGGGAAAGAGGCGCCTGATTTTGCCCTGACCGACACCAATGGAAAGAGTCACCATCTCTCCGATTACAAGGGCAAATATGTCGTGCTGGAGTGGTACCAACCGGATTGCCCGTTTGTCCGCAAACATTACAATTCAGGAAATATGCAGGCTCTCCAGAAGGAGTATGTCTCGAAAGGGGTCGTCTGGTTGAGCATTGATTCTTCTGCTGCCGGCCAGGAAGGAAACCACCCGCCGGATCAACTGAACCAGATCGCCACAAAGACCGGGTCTGTTCGCACGGCATTACTGCTCGATCCGGAAGGCAAAGTAGGACACCTTTATGGCGCCAAGACCACGCCCGACATGTACATCATCAACCCGCAAGGCGCCCTGGTGTACCAAGGGGCGATCGATGACAAACCAAGCACCGACCTCGGGGATGTGAAGACGGCAAAGAATTACGTAAAGACCGCTCTGAACGCAGTGATGGCTGGTCAAACGGTGGCGACTACCTCTACGCGGCCTTACGGCTGCAGCGTGAAGTACGCCCGGTGATGGCGATCGGACCGTGCGCGGGTGATTTTGCCTGGCTCAATGAGGCTGTCGCTTTTTGGCAGGAATATGATTCTGCCTCCCGCACAGATTTAAGCTGTAGTGCCCATCGTATTGATGATGGGCTCTACCTTATCGATCCGATTCGGTTGGCACCGGAGGCCACGACGGCGCTGGTCGAGCGGGCGCTTCCTCGCGCAATTTTATTGACCAACGGAAACCACGGCCGAGCGGCAAAAGTATATGCGCGGCAGTGGAACATCCCGATCTTTGCGCCGCCTAATCTCGAACGCGAATTGGGGTTTACTCCCGACGGTGAACTGAAACCGGGCGGAGTCTACTGGGACCAACTCGAGATCTTTGAACTTTCCGGCGCGTCGATGGGTGAGGTGGCGATCTATCGGCGAGACCTAGAAACTCTGTCATTCGGAGACGCTTTTATCCACTTGCCCGGGTACGGCTTCACCTTGCTTCCAGAGAGATACTGTTTGAACGTCAAGCAGTTAGAGACTGCCGTTCAGCAACTTCGAGATATTCCGGTTCGGCTTCTCACCTTCGCGCATGGGTATCCCGTGACCATGAAAGCGCAGGAAAGACTTCGCGAACTGCTCGGGAATTAGTGTAGACCCGAGTGCTACACAGACCGAAAGGAGTGCCATTTAAGCAACTGCGTGATTGACGCCCCGATGTTCCATCAATGGGCTTTCTTTGCACGTGGGGACCGATGTGCTAGTTTCTCTGATCTATTAGTGTATGCCAGAACAAGATCCAAGGTCCAGACAAGACAAGAACTCCCGAAATTTTGGCAACGACAATAACTTCAATTGGCGTGGTATTCTGCTTTTTGCTTTTGCCATTACGTTGCTCGGGGTGTTTTTCTTTTCTAGGAACGGAGGCTACGGAAACGTAGAGGATATTCCGTTCACCGAATTTCAACAATATCTAAACGAAGGTCGCATCAGCAAAGAGGAGCCGATGCAACTCGTTGTTACCGAAGGAAAAACAACGCAAATTTTGCGCGGTGCTTTCGACAAAGAGAGGAAGCCAGGCGCCGGCTCGACGTCTCCAGATCGATTTAAAACCACCGTCTTTTTAGAGTTTAATAAAGACCTCAAGTCGGAGCTCGAAAGCAAAGGTTACAAAGTCGATATCCGTGCTGATTCCGACGTGATGTTGACGGCGCTGCTCAACTTCGCGCCGATAGCGCTATTCTTCTTCCTGATCTATTTGCTGTTTCGCCAGCAAATCCGTAATGCGGGCAAGGGCGCTCTATCGTTCGGAAAGAGCAAGGCGCGGATGCTCGCTCGAGATCGAAATCGGGTGACGTTTAAGGATGTCGCCGGTGTCGAAGAAGCGAAAGAGGAAGTACAGGAAATTGTCGACTTTCTGAAGGATCCGAAAAAGTTCCAAAAACTTGGTGGACGTATCCCCAAGGGTGTTTTGATGGTCGGACCTCCCGGCACGGGTAAGACTCTGTTGGCGCGAGCGATTGCCGGTGAAGCGGATGTGCCATTTTTCAGCATCAGCGGCTCGGACTTCGTCGAGATGTTTGTTGGCGTGGGCGCCTCGAGAGTGCGAGACATGTTCGAACAGGGAAAGAAATCTGCACCCTGCATCATATTCATCGATGAGATTGACGCAGTTGGGCGTCATCGTGGGCACGGTTTGGGCGGTGGACACGACGAACGAGAGCAGACGCTCAACGCGCTGCTGGTAGAGATGGATGGATTCGATACTCAGGAAGGCGTGATCATTATCGCCGCTACGAATCGTCCGGACGTGCTCGATCCAGCTCTTCTCCGGCCCGGCCGATTCGATCGCCAGATCACGGTAAATCTGCCTGACGTCAAAGGACGTGAAGAGATTCTGCGGGTCCACGCAAAGCGGGTGAAATTGGCGGAAGGTGTGGATCTAGGCGTCGCTGCACGCGGTACGCCCGGCTACTCCGGTGCGGAGCTGGCCAACGTGATAAATGAAGCTGCCTTATTGGCGGCGCGCCGTGGCCTGAAGGCCATCACCATGGCGGAGCTGGAAGAATCCCGCGACAAAGTGCGATGGGGTAAGGAGCGTCGAAGTTTGGCCATCAGCGAAAAGGAAAAAGAGAACACAGCTTACCACGAGGCGGGTCACGCGCTGCTTTGTGAATTGCTTGACCACACCGATCCGGTCCACAAGGTCACGATCATACCGCGAGGACCTTCGCTTGGGTCGACGATGTACTTGCCAGCTGAGGAAAAGTACAACAACCGCAAGAACGAGCTGCTCGATCGGTTGGTGGTGATCATGGGCGGACGTGTAGCCGAAGAAATGATTTTTGGCGACGTTACCAGTGGCGCATCCGGCGATATCCGGATGGCGACGGGGATAGCCCGAAAAATGGTTTGTGAGTGGGGAATGAGTGAACGCCTGGGCATGGTCGAATACGGGGAGCACGATGATTTCGTTTTCCTTGGCCGGGATATATCTCGTTCACGCGCCTACAGCGAGGCGACTGCTCAAGAGATCGATCGCGAGGTTAAGCGTTTGTGCGACGACGCTTATCAACGGGCGATGAAGGCGCTGACCCAGCGGAAAGATGTTTTGATCGGCATCGCCAAAGCGCTGCTGGAATACGAGACGTTGGATGGCATCCAGGTGCGAGAGATCATTAACTACGGAAGACTGATTAATCCTCCGCCTCCCATCCCGCCGGTCCGAGTCGAACCGCGGCCCGATGATCGGCCTGAACCGGAAGGTCTCGGAGGCTTAACCGAGGCGCCCGTCTAATCGAGTCGTTTCCCAAATTTGTGTCGAACGCCGTTAGTTAGCACTGACGGCGTTTGTTTTTGTTTTTTTGGCGGGGAGGCGCCCCCTGCGCGTCCGCGACCGGCCTCCCTACTGCCAATCTCTGTCCCTCATCTTTAGTTGACGCTCTCTTGGGGTCCGCTTAATTGCCGTCTCAGCTTTATGACCAAAATTGGAATTAACGGGTTCGGGCGGATTGGACGCTTGGTATTTCGCGCAATCGTTGAGCAAGGCCTACTAGGCAAGGAGGTTGATGTTGTCGCGGTGAACGACATAGTCCCCGCGGACAATCTCGCTTACCTGCTCAAATACGACTCCACCCAGGGACGATTTGCCGGGGAAGTGCGAAGTGAAAAATCGAGTCCGGAAGTACCGGACGACGACACGTTGGTCGTGGACGGTCATCCAATTCGTTGCCTTGCGGTGAAAGAGGGTCCGGCCGCCTTACCTTGGGGGAAGCTCGGTGTTGAGATCGTGATCGAATCGACCGGACTGTTTACCGAAGCCGACAAAGCACGGGGACATCTGAAGGCGGGCGCCAAGAAGGTGCTTATTTCTGCACCAGCCAAAGGTGAGGACATCACCGTCTGTATGGGCGTGAATCATGAAAAGTACGACCCGAAACAACACCAAATCATTTCCAACGCGAGCTGTACCACAAACTGTTTGGCGCCAGTTGTCTATGTCCTGCTTAAAGAAGGATTCGGAGTCGAAGAAGGCTTAATGACGACGGTCCATAGCTACACCGCAACCCAAAAGACGGTGGATGGGCCTTCTCGCAAAGACTGGAAAGGAGGGCGGGCCGCAGCAATTAACCTCATTCCTTCGACCACGGGAGCGGCGAGAGCAGTTGGACTGGTTTGTCCTGAAGTAAAAGGCAAATTAACCGGTATGTCGTTCCGGGTACCAACACCTGCCGTGTCAGTGATCGATCTGACGGTGCGCACGGTGCGGGAAACGAGCTATAAAGAGATCTGCACGAAGATGAAGGAGGCCAGCCAGAGTTACCTTAAAGGTATTCTGGCGTATACGGATGACGAAGTAGTCTCGACCGATTTCCTCCACAACAGCCATTCTAGCATTTTCGACGCCGGATCGGGAATCGAACTAAACAGCCGCTTCTTTAAGCTGATCAGCTGGTACGATAATGAATGGGGCTATTCCCAGCGCTGTGTTGATCTTCTTAAACACATCCTTTAGAACCGCGTGCCCATGCCAAAGCTGTCGGTTCGTGATTTGGAGGTAAAGGGACGCAGGGTTTTAGTTCGAGTTGATTTTAATGTGCCGACCGAAGAGGTCGATGGAGGGATCCGAATCACCGAAGATACGCGGATCCGCGAGAGTTTACCAACGATCAAGCTTCTCCGCGAAAGAGGAGCTAAGGTTGTTTTACTCGCCCATTTCGGTCGGCCAAAAGGCAAACCCAACCCGAAATATTCGTTGCGCCCGGTGGCCAAGCGGCTCGCTGAGCTGATTAAAGCCGAGGTCGAATTTTCTTCGGAGGTGACTGGCGACCAGGCGGAAAAGGCTACCCGTCAGTTGGCGGAGGGCGGGACGTTACTTATCGAGAATGTCCGGTTTTACGCGCAAGAAGAAGCGAATGATCCAGATTTTGCCCGGCAGTTAGCTCGGCTCGGCGATGTTTACGCAAACGATGCATTCGGCGCAGCTCATCGGGCTCACGCCAGCACCGAGGGCGTTGCGCACTACCTCTCTCCTGCTGCGATGGGCCTGTTAATGGAGAAAGAGCTACGTTATCTCCAGGATGAGTTGGCTAATCCGGAGAGACCATTCCTGGTAATTTTGGGAGGAGCAAAGGTTTCGGACAAAATTGGCGTGATCAAGGCGTTGATGGAAAAAGCCGACGTCTTCTTAATTGGAGGTGCGATGGCGTATACGTTTTATCGCGCGCTGGGCATTCCCACCGGAATCAGCCGAGTGGAGGAGGACAAAGTACATCTAGCGGAGGAGCTGCTACAACTCGCCAAACAAAAGGGAATCAAGTTTTTGCTGCCGGTAGATAATATCGAGACGGATGAGTTCAAGGCCGGCGCCCACTCTCGCAACACAACCCTTTTGTCGAAGGAAAGCGGAATTACCGACGGTTGGGAAGCGGTTGATATCGGATCTGAGACGATTCGCTTATATGAAACGGAGATTGGGAAAGCGAAGACGGTCCTTTGGAATGGACCGGTCGGAGTTTTTGAAATTCCTGATTTTGCAAATGGAACCAGGGCTTTGGCGGAAGCTCTAGCTCGCTCATCAGCAAAATCGATTATTGGGGGCGGAGATTCGGTTACCGCAGTCAAGCAGTTTGGGTTAGCCGATCGGATGACATTTATTTCCACTGGCGGCGGTGCGTCACTGGAGTTGTTGGAAGGCAAGACACTTCCGGGAGTGGCTGCTCTCACCGATACATGATCATGCGCAAGAAGATTTTGGCTGCCAACTGGAAAATGAACCTCACGCACATCGAGGCCGAGTCTTACATGCACACTTTCTTGAGCGAGATCGGTGAGGTCGACGATGTCGAGATCGTGATAATTCCGCCATTCACGTCGATTCCGGTGTTGGCCCAGATTTCGGAAAAAGCGCCATTCATTCGAATCGGTGCGCAAAATATGTACTGGGAACGAAGCGGCGCCTATACCGGAGAGATCAGTGCAACGATGCTTCGGGTCTTATTTGTGAAGTACGTCGTTATTGGCCACAGTGAGCGACGGACGTTGTTTGGTGAGACGGATGAAACGGTCAACCGCAAGGTCCACGCGGCTCTGGAAGCCGGGTTACGGCCCATTGTCTGTGTCGGGGAGTCCGCTAGCCAGCGCGACAATGACGAAGTAGAGACGGTGTTAAAGAAACAGCTCGAATTCGGGCTGAAAGACCTCTCGACCAAGGATGCTGCAGAGACCGTAATCGCATATGAGCCGGTCTGGGCGATCGGAACGGGTCGTACCGCGACACCGGTTCAGGCAGAAGATGCGCATCGTTTTATTCGTTCGGTTCTGGCCAAAATGTTCGGCCCAGCAGTCTCGGAACGTGTCCGAATTCAATATGGCGGAAGTGTTAAGCCGGAGAACACGCAAGAATTGATGCGCCAGTCTGATATTGATGGAGCACTTATCGGAGGAGCGAGTCTGGATCCGCACAGTTTCGCCAAAATCATCCGGCACGCGGAAGCGGTATTACATTAGATTGGACTCACGGCTGCCGGACCGCTACCGGTAAAATCCGACCCCCACTTCCCGGCTCTGCATGCTGGCCCCTTGGCATTGGTAGGGCGCGGACTCCATTCCGCGCCATCGCGGTTAGCTCACCACTCAGTCCTTTTTATTTTTCTCGCCCTGAGCCAGCTGAACTACCATGCCGTTGGCCAAGCTATCGGAAGGATTGACGATTACGCGGTCGTTCTCGGCAAGACCATCCACGACTTCAAGTTTCGATCCAAGATCGCGGCCGATCTTGATCGGACGAATT
>Ga0137415_10006160_pt1 | contig 11869 bp, 9 predicted proteins | sample CZODoug3_1_1_16f_FD_183082 | JGI IMG/M metagenome (GOLD analysis project Ga0137415, IMG submission 183082) | Vadose zone soil fungal communities from Angelo Coast Range Reserve, California, USA - CZODoug3_1_1_16fungal (Hybrid Assembly) | ecosystem: Environmental > Terrestrial > Soil > Vadose...
CTTGAACGGATGCTGATCGGGCTTCTACGCGCGCTTACGCCGCAAGACTGGGAAAAACAAACGCTGGCGCCGAAATGGAAAGTGAAGGACGTTGCGGCGCACCTGCTCGACACCCAGCTTCGCAAACTCGCCGCTTCCCGTGACCGCCACACACAAGAAAATCCAAAGATCACATCCAACGCGGATCTTGTTGCACTCATCAACTCCCTGAACGCGGAGGGCGTCCGGAAGTATCGCCAGCTGAGTGCCGGCGAATTGATTGCCAGGATGGAGTCGGCCTCAAAAGAAAGCGCTGAATATCACCAGTCGCTCGATCCATTTGCGCGGGCGATGTTCTCCGTCAGCTGGGCCGGAGAGGAAGTATCCGCGAACTGGTTCGACACCGCGCGGGAATTCACCGAGCGTTGGCATCACCAGCAGCAGATCAGACTTGCAGTTGAAAAGCCGGGAATCATGACGCGAGAGTTTTACTTTCCGGTTCTTGATTGTTTTATGCGCGCGCTGCCCCACGCTTACGGCGTCGTGCCCGCGAAGAGCGGGACGCTGGCGCAATTTAATATTGCCGGTAAGTGCGGTGGAAGCTGGTATTTGTTGCGGGACATTGAGACATGGAAACTGGTTTCTTCCGCCGCCAGAGAAAAACTTTCAGAGACAACCATCCCACAGGAAATCGCCTGGCGCATCTTCACCAAGGGAATCACACGTGAAGCGGCGCAAGCGCAAGTTCAGGTAAGTGGAAATAGCGAAGTCGGCCTGCATATACTCGGAATGGTTTCCATCGTCGGTTGATCGGGTTATTTTTCGCCGACATAATAACCGGGCCGGGTGCGGACCTTCACTCCGGGACGATCCACAGTTACTTTGATCTCGTGAAAACCTGAGGTATCAGAATTGTTGGGATGGTAGGTCAGCGTGTACTGCGCATTGAGTTCGCCACCAATTTCGTCCACCGCTTTCTCGATAGACTTGTCGCGGAACGTGGACTCGTACATGCCTCCGGTGGCAACCGTCGCGACTTCCAGAGGTCGATCTTTTACGACGGCCGTCGCGTGTTGCACGGCCCACACAGCAAGGGCCAGCACATCAATATTGCCCTCGCGTTGCTGTTGTTCGCTGGTGGGCGTCTGCGCTGTTCCGGGAATCGGCGGCATTCCAAACGTGCCGGGCGGCGTCGCTGAAATGGGGCCGGATTGCGATGGCGGCGCGCGCAGCTGGGCTGCTGTCGTCGAAAGGCCAACGCTATAGATGACGATATTGGAAAGCTGCGCGTCGCGCAGCACCGCTCCGAGTTTTATTTCGCTCCCGGTGTCACTCGCCTCAGCGACGACGATGATGGCGCGCCGGCGGTTGGTTGGGCGATCGCGCAACAGGCCCACCGCCGCGGACATCGCGTCGTATAATCGAGCGCCGCTATTCCCGGCCTTCAGATTTGTAATTGTTTTCTCAATCTTGTCGTGGTCCGCGGTAAACGGCAGCAGCTGTTGGACAGAATCATCGTATCCAAGAACCGCGGCATCACCTGAGGGACCGATTATCGTCTGTGTGAACAGGATCGCGGACTTCTGCACGGCGGGCAGCAGCGGCGCGATGCGCGAGCTGGTTTCAAACACCAATACGGCAGAAAGCGGCTCAGTGCCCAGGTCAAACGAATCGATCTTCTGCTCGACCCCGTTGTCGAGTACGTGGAAATCCTTCTGCTGAAGATCCAGAACGAGCTCGCCGTTACCGTCGTGGACGGCGACCGGAGCGTTCACCTCGGCAACCTTCACGCGAATCGTGTTCTCGGGCGCCTTTTGCACGGTCCCGCCGGGTTTTGGCGTGATGGGCCCTGGCGTACCCTGAGCCCTCGCAGACGCGCCGGAAAACGCGAGCCCCCCAGCGAGTAAGGCGACACCGGCAACGAAAGCTCGTCTCAAAGTCATCCCCCCCAGTCTACTCCTTTGTCCTTTGGAGGCACAAACAGGACCGCGCGTTGGCCGCGTGCAGGAACTTCCAAGGTGCATAGACCGCACATCAAAAAGCCGAGAGTCTGGCGTTCTGACGGAGTCCTTGCGTAAAATGAAGAACCGAGCGAATTTTTTTGCGGTGATCAGCGCTTCAGTGTCACCCCGGCAGGGGTAAAGCACTCAGCATAAAAGTTAAGCGTCCGTACCGTTTTGTAGTGGAGGTTTCATGACCCGTGGGCCCGGAAGCAAGAAAATTATCCGCAAACGAAGTCAAGAAATTGAGCCGCCGTATCGCGATCCTGTGTTCATGGAGAGTTTGCCGGCGCGCCCGGTGCGGATCCTCACCGAGTATATTGATCCACTCGAGCGGTTCCGGCGCGAAAAAGTGGGCGACACGATCGTGATGTTCGGCTCGGCTCGAATTCTCTCGCGGGAAAAAGCTCTGGCGCGTCTGCGGAAGTTGCAAAAGAGAGGCAAAGGCCGCGGAACTCCCGAAATTCGGAAAGCCATCCGCGAAGCCAAAGCATTGCTGGAGATGTCCCGCTATTACGAAGAGGCGCGAGAGCTGGCGCGACGCATTACAACCTGGGCCATGTCGCTGGGGGATAACCCGCGAAGGTTCGTCATCTGTTCAGGAGGCGGCCCCGGAATTATGGAGGCGGCCAACCTCGGCGCCGCTGAAGCCGGCGGAAAATCGATCGGTCTGAGTATTCAACTGCCGCACGAACAACGTCCCAATGATTACATAAGTCCCGAGTTGAGCTTTATGTTCCATTATTTTTTCATGCGCAAGCTGTGGTTCGCTCAGCTTGCCAAAGCGCTGATCATTTTTCCCGGGGGTTTCGGCACCATGGACGAGCTCTGGGAAATGCTCACGCTGATGCAGACGGGAAAGCTGCAGAGGCGCAATCTGATCCTGATTTATGGCCGCAAATATTGGGACCGCGTGCTCGACTGGAAGCACATGCAGCGTTGCGGCACAATTGATGAGCATGAGTACGGTTTACTGGAGTTTGCCGATACGGTGGATCAGGCGTTCGATCGCGTCCGTAAAGGCCTCGAAATGCACCACATGAAACCCGACGCGCTGCTGGAGTAGCCTCTAAGGTATTTCCCGTAAAAATGCCTTATTTTCATACTATTAGAGGAAAATTCTGCAACCTCCAGCTGCTTCATCTCGTCTAATCAGGTGTAAGCGCAAGGCCCGGCCAGCCCTGGGCAATCAAACGCACCTGAGGAGGTGCCCTATGGTCTGGACGAAGATGCTCATGAAAACGAGCCTTGTTACCGCGCTAGCGGGCGGATTCATGTTCTTCGGCAATGCCACGAACGTCCGCGCTGATGACAGGGAAAGCTGCTACCAAAACGTCCAGAATTTGGAACGGAAACTTGAGCGCGATGTCGACCGCCACGGCGTGGACAGCCGTCAGGCGAAACACGATCGACATGAAATGGAAGAAGCTCGAGAGAACTGCCAACGGCGCTTCGGCGATTATGACCGAGACCGCGACCGAGACCACCACGACAACGACGACCGGGACCGTGACAGGTATAACCGGGATGACCGGTACCGATAACGCCGGCGTCAATTTGTCGGCTGCTGACAATCCATGAAACAGAAAACGGGCCGCTCCTCATTTTTAATTTAAAAAGGGGGCGGCCCGTTTTCAATGTTGGGGGATTCAACTCAGAAAAGCTCTGAATTTAGTTTCTGGAAACTACCAGGAAATCCGAAAATACCGCCTCGAAGCGGCGCTTTTCATCCTGGTCATGCAACATGACGACCGGAGCAATGCGCAAGGGATGCCGGCACGAATGGCAAGCCGCCATTTCACCTTGCAGATCCTGCATAAATCCATCGGTAAAGTGATACTGATCGCGAGTGCGCCGCGCTGACTTCATGCCGGGTTCACCGCAGTACGGACAATTATATTCAACCAAGTCTTCCTGCGGATCGCGATCCAGCGCAGCCCAACCCGTGTAACGAACACCAACCGCTTCTTTCGAATGAATGCCCATGAATTAACCTCTCTTCCTAATCGAAACCCTACAATTATATCCATCAGATGCGGGAAGTCGAAAAAGTGGTGCACATAAATTAAGAATCGCGCAAACCTCTCTAATTGAGACGCTTAAACGGCAAAACCGTGAGCCGAATGGCTCTAGGGTCATTCCTCAGACCGGCGTTGGGAACTTTGCTCCGGGCTCGGTGTCCAACTGAACGAGGGCGCGCTCCTCATTATCCCTGTGAAAGGCGGCGTCCGGCCCGGACCGGGCACCGCCTTACCTTAATCGAGCGCGGGCTAAACCCGCCAGAGAGAAGGCGCGTCCATGCAAACCAAGACGAATGAAACTCCTGAACCACAGCAGGAAACCGCGGAATCAGCCCTGAGCCGATGCTTGGTCGAAGGCGACGCAGTGACGAAGTCACGCGACCGCCTTCGGCGTGGAGAGGCGCTGGGTATTTCGTTTGCCATCGAATCCGCCGTGCTCGCGCTGCTCATCGTAGTGCCTTTGATGACCAGCGTGGCTCAGCCGCATTTGAATTCGACACTGTATGTGCCCATCGCATTCGGCGGGTCGCGCGCACCTTCTGAGCCGCAGCACCCGCCATCCGCAATCCACCGGTCCGATAAATTTCACGCACATTCGTTTACCTTCGCGATGAACCCTACGACACAGCGTCCCGCACCGCATCCGGAAGAGGAACCTGACACTTCGCCTTCCGGTGTAGATCCGCTTGGCAGTATGTACCCTTCCGAAGGAGTCTCGATTGTTGGCCTCCTGCCAACAGAGCCGTCAGCGCATCGGCCCACAGAAATAAAAAAACCGGAAGAAAAACGCTTGGTGAGAATGAGCGAACCGATGCAACAGGCGCAATTGATTACGCGCATCGTGCCCCGTTACCCGCCCCTGGCAATCCAAACCAGAACAGAAGGAACGGTGCTCCTGCACGCGATCATCAGTGTTGACGGACGCATCACGGCGCTTGAAGTTGTGAGCGGCCAGCCGCTCTTGGTGCAGGCTGCCGTCGATGCCGCGCGCCAGTGGCGCTACCGTCCGACGTACCTGAACGGCGAGCCTGTCGAAGTTGAAACATCCATCACGGTGATTTTTCGTTTGGGTCAGTAGGATTTCTAACGGGGGGGGGTCGCTTGAAAAAACGGCGCGATAAAAAAGGGCCGAATTCGGTGCTTCGGCCCTTGTAATTCCTGGCGCGGCCCCTCCCAGCGCCGCCAGGAGAAAATTTCGCGCCGGAGACAGTTCAAAAATATTTCGATACCGCTCCAACAAATTCTGGGATGCGCTGATTTTGTTCAGCGGTTGCCCGCGGAAAAATTAGAAATTAAAGCAGAGGTTCACCCGCGTACCGGGCAATCGTTTTCCGGGCGGCGTCGCGAACGCGAACGATTTCGTGCCAGTCGGAGGCATCGGATTGCGGAAGCATTGGCGGACAGATCGTAACCGTAATTTGAACAGGGCGCGGCAGCCACGCGCCGTCGCGAAGCGCGCGACGTGTTCCATTGAGCGCCACTGGCACCACGGGCCTTCCGGCCGCGATGGCCGCTTTGAATGCGCCTAGTTGAAAGCCACGCACACCAGCCTGCGCGGTGAAAGTTCCTTCGGGAAATACAAACACAGATTCGCCGCGGCGCAGTGACTGTTCAATTTCATCGGCCTGCTGCAATCGCGCGCGCGGATCTTCGCGATTAAATGCGAAGTGGCCGAGCTTGCGAAGAAACGTGCGAAAGAACGGCATGGACCGCACTTCACCCTTGGCCACGAAATGAAATTCCGTGCCCAGCGCCGCCATCAGCACCAGCACATCCGCGTAGCTGGTGTGATTGGAAACGAACATTCGCGGGGCGCGATCGCATATATTCTCCTTGCCCTGGACGCGTACGCGCCACCCTCCCAGCTTCAGATAGGCTCGCAACATCGCTGTGGTGATGCGTCCTGCCGCTTCTTGAGAAGGCGCCAGCAATGCAAAAATCCACGCGGGGAAAAGCATCACGCCAAACAACACGACAGCGTAGCAACCGTACGCGACTTCCATGGCACGACGGAGCGCCACGCGAATCCGGCCCGCGCCGGAAGCCGCCGCAAGCCTCGTGATCTGCATCCACGCAGGGGCTGATTTCTTGCCCAACGTGCCTGAGAGAAACCGCTTCTTCGTGGCGTCGCGCTGAAGTTTTCCGCTCGATGTTTTTGGAATCGTGTTTGGCGAGACAATCTCGACTACATCGGGCGGCAGCCCCACCGCGGTCGAGACGCGCGAAATGATAGCCTCTGTGATGCGTGTTCGCGCAGCGTGACTGCGCTCACGTGTTTCCGCAACCACCACCAGCCGCTCGGTGCCCTTCGCCGGGTCGACAGCGCCAAACGCGGCGACGCATCCTTTGCGCACGCTGGCAACCTGGGCCACGACGTCCTCGATTTCATGCGGATAAAGATTTCGCCCGCCGAGTATGATGATGTCTTTCACGCGGCCGGTAATGTACATCTCGCCTTCAGCTTGATACGCGCGATCGCCGGAATCGATCCAGCCTTCCGCAGTCCCTTGCGGAAACAGCGCGTCAGTTGCGGCATCGTTCCGGTAATACCCTTGCGTGGCCGACGGTCCCCGAAACCAGAGTTCCCCTTCGACACGCTCCGCGACGTCTTCGCCCCGGTCATTCACAATGCGAACCTGGTGCCGCGCAATGGCCGGGCCAACTGAAACAAATGAGATCACATTTTTGTCGTCACCTGCCCCTTCGGGCGAGGCTTGAACGGCACGGCCGTCGCGCTCGAATGCGCTGCGTTCGACGCGATCCACGCGCGGCCCTCGGCCAGGCGCCGGAATCGTCAATGCTACCGAGGACTCGGCAAGCCCATAGACCGGGAGCAATGCTTCGCGGCGGAAACCGCAGCGGGCGAAACGCTCCGCGAAACGATCGAGCGTCGCAGGAAGGACAGGTTCCGCGCCATTCAGTGCCGCGCGCCAGGTGCTCAGGTCGAGTCCGTCGATATCGGCCTCGGAGATTTTCGCCGCAGCCAGTTCGTATGCAAAATTCGGCGCCGCGCCGAGCGTAGCGTGATAGCGATCGAATGCGCGAAGCCACCGCACAGGCCGCGACAGAAACGCCAGCGGCGAAAGCACGACAACAGGCAAGCCGAAATAAAGCGGCATGAGCCAGGAACCGATCAGCCCCATGTCGTGGTACAGCGGCAGCCAGCTCACGCCGACGTCATCGGAGCGAACCCCGAGCGCCTCGCCAATGGCGCGAATATTCGCGAGCAGGTTTGCATGCGTCAGCATTACGCCCTTGGGATTTCCGGTGGAGCCCGAAGTGTATTGCAACAGCGCGAGATCCTCGCCGCGCGAGTGCACTTGGGGACCGAGCGGCGCAGCGGCGCGCGATTCGATCAGCGTAGCGGCGGTGACAACATTTTCGAGCGAGGGAACGCGCGGTTTGAGCAGCTTGGCCACGCGCTCGGCTTCGCGAAAAGTGATCAGCAGGCGCGCGCCCGCATTTGCAAGAATCGCTGATTGGCGTTCCGCGTACTCCGCAATGCGATCGGCTCGCACTGGCGGATAAATCGGTACGGGCGCCGCTCCGGCAAGCAATGTGCCTGTGAATGCCAGGAAAAAATCACGCGACGTCGGCAGCATGATTGCTACGCTGTCGCCGCGCCCGATTCCGCGCTGCACTAAATCCGCCGCAACGCGTTCTGCGCCGGCGAAAAGTTCCCCGAACGTCAGCGCCGGGCTTTCGCCTTCATCCGCAAAAAAAATCAGGTGCGTTTTTGCAGCGTCGACTCGCCCTCGGTAGCGCAAAACATTTTGGAAAGTTTCCGCGGTAGGAACTCCTTCAGCAGTTCCCTCACAGAGAGTCCGAGGAGCGTGCGCAGGGACGCTTCTCGATGGTTCGCTGACGAATGAAACATCCGCGGCACTCAGCGCGGAGATCAGATCCTGTACGGTGTCAGCCTCCGCTAGCACGCGGTCGTCCAAGCGTGCGCCAAAAGTCTGCTCGATGCGCAGAAGCAATTCGACACGTTCCAGGCTGCCGAGGCCCAATTCACGTTCCAGATGCGCCGCCGGAACCACTGACGCAAGCGGCGTCTGGTGACCCAGTTCGGAGACAAGCCCGCGCACAACGTCAAGCAGACGCTCTTCGTCCGCCACCGCGTCGAAATGTCGTGCGGGAGTTGCCATGGGCTATTTGCCGCGAATGCAGAGCCAAGCTTGGCGTAGGCTAACACGCGCGCAGGCAGGGATTCAATCGCTCGTGGCACGTAGAAAAAACGTCTCCGCGACAGAATAATTGCCATGGGCGCGGCATTGTCAAATAGTTGACACCATGACACCCGTATCGTGATATGCCCCACTCACACTCAATTGATTGCGTCGCCGTAAAAACTGCACGTAAAACGCGCCCCTGAGCGCTCCTTTTTGGGCGCCTTTCCCTGTGCTTTTCTCTGTGGAAAAATTGTGAATTACGCCGACGTATGTAGCTGCTAACCCATTCGTAAGAGTGGAGATAATAGATTGTGCTCTTCCAGCTGGACGAGGCATCTAATCCGGTGTAGCATCCATTTCCCATACCGCATCTTACTTGAAGCGAGGCTAAGCATGACAGAAGAACAAGTGCAGCAATCATACCGCGGTGTTGTTTGCCTTCATTGCAAGAATCCTATTCCCATATCTCCACTTGTGGCCAGCATTGAAGCGGAACGCCCGGCCGACGAGACGACGCCCAGGCGTCATCAAAAATGCCAGGTTTTTCATCTTCGGTGCGCGGCGTGTGGCAAGGAAAAGCCATACAAAATTGACGAAATACGCGAATTCGAAGGGTCCCCAATAACGGAATCATCTCGCGCCCAACCCGCTTCGACGTACCTGCGACGATTTAGCGACCGGTCAAGAACAGCCCACGCCTAAATAAGCCGGCCTTAGATTATTTGTAATTCATAATCGGGTTTCGATCGTTCAAGGGTATTTCCACGGGCAAAGTACGACTGCCTGGGGAAATGTCCGTCAACGATGGTGTCTCTTCCGGAACCATACGAGTGCGAAGCTTGACACCATGGGCAGGGATGGCCTATGGTCCTGCACACAGGTATCAATTAATTATTCGATCCGCGGGCTAATGGGTGTTCCCAACACGATGAACGTCAATCCCTGTGCTGTACAAGGCTGCGAGCAGACTGCCGATACGGTGATCGACGGTCAAGCACTCTGCCGGGATCATTTTATCTCGCACTGCTATGCCCAACTCGAGCGGTTCGACGAAATGCAAAAGACGCATCGCCTGAATATGCCTGACGCGGAGTCGGTGCGACGCTTCATCAATCAGAGCTCGCGCCAAGCCGATGAGATCGAGCATACGAAAAAGGACCTCGGCAACCTGGAGCGAGCTCGCCTTCTCCATATCATTCTCTGGGCCAACGAAGTGGGCAGCTACCTGCGGCGCAGTCCCCGGAAAGTGGCCTCCATTCCCGTGCGAGTTTCCTGTGACAAACTAGGCAGTACCTGGGAAGAAGAAACGCATACCGTACTGTTGAGCCGGCACGGCGCTTCGCTGCGGTGCGCCCATTCCGCAAAACCCGGCGAACCAATCCAATTAGTGCGTCTGGACACAGGCCAACGGGTTCTGGGGCAAGTGGCCTGGCAGCGCTCCGCGGACAGCGACGGTATCCGAATAGGAGTTGAGTTTGTGGATTGTGACAATTTCTGGGGCTTGGATTGGGGAATGGTTGAAGAAACCCGCTGAGTCAAAAAATCAAGGGAGAGTGATTCCATGAATTGCAGGACCTTGAAAGGGGCACTTGTAATAGCAATTGTGGGGCTGGGCACCGTGCTGGTTGGCGCGCCTCGTGACGTCCGTGCGCAGAAGGATCAGTCCTCCGGAGCTATGCCATCTGCTTCGAGGATTCCCACATTTTCTACTGAAAATCTTGGGCGCGAGGGCTTTTTCTACGTCGGAGGCCAATACACGGGCCCGGCGGGGAAAGAAGTCATGCATGGCGCGATGTACGTCGAAGTCATGGTGCCCAAACAGATTCGGCAAAAGTATCCGATCGTTTTCTTTCATGGAAATGGGCAGAGCGGAACTGTCTGGCGGCAGACGCCCGATGGGCGGCCGGGTTGGGCGTATTACCTGATTTCGCAGGGATACGTCGTTTATATGGTCGATTACCCCGCGCGCGGTCGCTCGCCCTACGTACCCGATGTTGACGGCAAATTGGGCATCCGCACGGCATTAGATCTGGAACAAATCTGGACGGCTCCGGTTCCCTCAGGCGGCGATTTCCCGCGCAAAAAATTGTATACGCAATGGCCCAGCGACTCTCCGAAGAAGGGACAGATGGGCGATCCTGTCTTCGATAATTTCATCAAGGGCCAGATGCAATTTGTCTCCGGGCAAGCTGAGTTGGCCGTGCCCGCAGGCGTAGCGCTACTGGATGAGATCGGAAGTCCGGTGATTCTGATTACTCATTCTCAAGGCGGCGGAATCGGGTTCAACGTCGCCGACCAGCGTCCCAAGCTGGTCGCGGGCATGGTAGCCATCGAACCCGGCGGCCCGCAAATCGGTGTCGTGGATACCGCCAAGGTGGCCTACACCGGCAAAATTGGAAATGCCTGGGGCATCACCAACATGCCGATGCACTACGATCCGCCGGTCAATAGCCCCGACGATCTGAACACTTACCTGGAAGAGAAATCAGAACGGCCGGACGAAGTCCCTTGCTATATGCAGAAAGAACCTGTTCACAAACTCACCGGCATGCAGAATATTCGCATCCTGTCCATCTCCGCCGAAGGCACGTACCATCGCGTTTTTGACGTCTGCATTCCCAAGTGGCTGAATCAAGCGGGCGTGAAAGACGAATTTGTTCGCCTGGAAGACGTCGGAATCCACGGCAACATGCACGAAATGTTTCTCGACAGGAACAGCGATGAAGTCATTAAATACATCGATGGTTGGCTACACAAGAATGTGAAGTGAGTGGTCAGCGCGCGCGAGAATCGTTTTTAACTAACGTAGATTTCAACGCGCCTGGGACTTCTGACTCTTTTTCTCACTAGCAGAAGAAGCGCTCTTGCCTGTATCCGGCCGTGCATCTGGAATAAATCCATCCCGATTGGGCATCCGCACTTTCGGCAGACTTTCCTTATCCATGACGTCACTCGTATCGATGATTTTATTCCGACTCAGCAAGAATGCCGTGACGGCATAGGTATCATCCGCCGACAAACTGCCGGGCTGGTTTTGGGGCATGGCGCGGTGGATGTAGTCCCACACGCTGGTGGCGTACGGCCAATAGCTGCCGACCGTTCTAACCGGATTGTCGCTCGCGAGAGAGCCAACGCCCCCTACGAGTTGTGTGCCTTGCGGCGGGACCCCTTCACCGTTCGGACCATGGCAGGAAGCGCATTTGTCTCGATAGACCAATTCTCCTTGCGCCGCCGTACCCTTTCCGTCCGGCAATCCTACGCCGTTCGGCAGCGTCGTAATGTCGCGCTGCTTCACCTCGTCCGTGCTCGCGGGCCGGCCCAATCCGGTTTGTTTACCGGAATTTCTCTGCGCGCGCAGTGCGCCGCACGCCGCAAAACACAGCACCACCAAAAATATTTTTCCAGATATTTTTCTAGGCATTGGTCAGCTCACCGCTCTTCTGTAACCGCCACCACTTGATTCCGTTGTAGTGGAAACGCGCATGGGTCCCTCGCGCCGCGACGATCTGTTCGTGCGTTGGTTGCACGTATCCTGATTCGTCGGTGCAACGCGAGCCGATGACCGCCTCATTTCCATCCCAATTCCAGGGCATGCGGAAGCGCACCGCCGCATTTTTCAAAACAGGCTGCTGCAATTCCGCTTTTCGCCAATTTTTTCCGCCATCGGTGGAAATTTCTACCGTAGTGATGCGCGCCC
>Ga0137415_10006163_pt1 | contig 11867 bp, 9 predicted proteins | sample CZODoug3_1_1_16f_FD_183082 | JGI IMG/M metagenome (GOLD analysis project Ga0137415, IMG submission 183082) | Vadose zone soil fungal communities from Angelo Coast Range Reserve, California, USA - CZODoug3_1_1_16fungal (Hybrid Assembly) | ecosystem: Environmental > Terrestrial > Soil > Vadose...
TATGAGCGCAGCTATGCCATAGATCGGGCTGAATGGTCCGAAGAAGTAGAGTCCGAGGGAGAAGGGCACCATTATCATGGAGAAGACTGTGATTAGTCGCAGGGCTGCCGTCGACCCTATTACGACCGGTAGCATCGGCACTCCAGCAGTCGAATAGTCCGAACGGTAAGAGACGGCCAAGAACCAGATATGGACAGGAATCCAGACAAAGACTAGACCAGCCATCAGAAGAGGAACGATCGGATGTGGGAAACTACCTACTGGCCCCGGGGTTACGGCGGACCATCCGAACAGCACGGGCAGTCCACCGCTGAATCCTCCCAAGAGAATGTTGAGCGAGCTACGTCGTTTTAGCAGTAAGCTGTAGACCCCTACGTTGTCCAAAATCCCCAATGCCATCCAAAGAAGAGAGAAGAGGTTCAGAAGGGCTGCTAGGATCAGTGAGATTGAGATCAACCCGAGCCCAAACGTGAGAGCGGCTCTCGGAGTAATCCGTCCTGAAGGGAGCGGCCGATGGCGGGTCCGCATCATCAACGCATCGATGTCCCGGTCGTGATAATTCGTTAAAGCATTGCACCCAGCAGTTCCCGCTATGATAGCAATCCCTGTCATCAACCAACCTACGGGGCCGAACGATATTGAGAGTACCCTAGTTGCGACGAAAGTAGCCGTGAGAGAAGTGAAGACTAGGAGATACCAAATCTTCGGCTTGGTATACTCATAATATGTGAGAAGCTGGGTCTTGGCAGAAATTGCCTTTTGATTCTGAATTAGCAGATGAGCCGCCTTATGTTACGACGATCTGGCCATTCATGTTTCCGTGTAGCGGACTGCAGACGATACTACACAGGTACGTATAGCTCCCGGCCGCGTTGAAAGTAACCGTCACGCTATACCACTTGCCAAACGGGATCGGTGGATTCGACGGATTCGTTCCTCCCAAGGGGCCAAGACTATTTGCTGAACTGTCAACAGCGAATGAACCACTCCCTATTATGTCGAAACCATGGCCCTTCGAAACGTGGAGGGCCGTATCTGAACTCGTCGCGTTCTTCCCAAATATGTAGAAGGTAATCGTGTCTCCCACGTGTGCATCAATTGTCCTATTGTTAGATTCACCCTGGTACTTCTGGTAGTTCACGCCTGTCATGTTAGCACCGCTCGTTGCGTTGAATTTGGGGAGGTTGCTCTGGTTGAGAAAGGCTGTATTGAAAATGTGGAATCCACCTTCTTCCTGGACTATCGCAGTCATAAAGACAAGACGATGTGAAGCAGGATACGTTATGGTAGCATGAGAAAGCACGAACTGGTAATAATAGACTCCTCCGCCCGCAGCAGCGACCGCGAGTAGGCCGAGAAGTCCGACTACAGGAAAGTGTTTCTTGGGCACTTGCATTAGTATTTCACTTGAACGCTGACTCTGTATATGTGAACGGTCGCCGCGAACGCCACAAATACCATTCCAATCTCCAACAGCGCGAAATTGTTGAGCGTATCTAAGAAGGCCCGGAAAATCGCCAAGTCAAGAAACGCTTGAAAGAGCACTAAACCGCCCAAAAGAGAGTAGACTTCGCCTTTAGACAAAAAGTATGGCTGGACCTTCCTGTACGGTATTGGCTTCTTGGCCGCCCGCAAGGCGTCGAGCTTTGCCCTCCTCCACCTCACGAATGCGTACACGAAACCATATGCGAGTGCCGTTGCGATAAGTAAGGAACCAGCGAATAATGCTGGGTCGATAAGCAACTGTTCTTCCGAAAGTAACGGCTGGAATGGATTGCTTGCTCGAAATCCCCATACGGTGACGATTGCTATTTGTCCAAGTGACGCAACTCCCAACGCGACCCAGAATGGTCTGTCGATCATGGCAATCTTTCTACCTCTATCGAAGAACGGCACGAGTGTGAAGATCAGCACGAAGATTCCAGGGATTATAGCTCCCGCTATGAACGGCGCTAGTCTCTGGACTCGGATGAATGCGTATAGACTGGTGAAGTACCATTCAGGAAATGTGATCTGCGTCAACTGGTTGGGATCATAACGGACTCCAACTTCAACAGGAAAGAGCCCTCCAAGAATGAGAATAATTCCAGTTATTGCTGAGGCTACTGGAATGTCCAGCACGAGGTTTTTGGGAAGATGGACGGACATTATGGCCAGCATGATTATTGGGATTATGAAGACGTGGAACGCGTAAAACCGGATTGTCAAGTCGTTAAAGCTGAAACCGAAAATTATCTGAGCTAGATTCGCGCCCAAGACGGGAGTGTAATACGTCAGCGTCTGCCCTATGTTGATGGCCAACTGTCCTCGGATGTTGAAGATCAGATCATAGCCAGTGTAAGCCTCGATTATCGTTACCACGCCGAGAATAATTCCGGTGACCCAGAGAATCTCATATCGAAGCTTGTATCGGCCCGCGAAGTACTGGTAGAACATGTGCATGACCGCAAGAAGGACCATCGCGTTGGAGGCTTGGTAGTGAATGTTCCTGATTAGGAATCCCCAGTCCACTTGATTGTTTATGGCTGCTACACTGTTGAACGCCGAATTGCAGGTTGGAGATGGCACATACGTTGTGCCGGGTGCAGCTGGTGGACAGTCTCCAAAGATTGGTTGGAAATGAAATAGAAGGAGAGCTCCTGTGATCCCCAGGATTAGGAACACGATCACGGTAAGCATTCCTAAGAATCCAAGAGGACTGATGAATCGCGAGGGGAAGACGATTTTCAGGGCGAGAAGAAGGGTCCTTTCGAGCCTGTCCCATGTCCATCTGAGAAGCGCGATGATTGGGTCTAAGACCCCTTTCTTCCCGCTAGTCTGCGCGGCCAATTCCGGCGGTCCCATCCAAATCCGTAGCAGTTATGTTTCCGGTAGCAGAATCATAAGACAATTTCACGCGCGGCAGAGGAAGAAGTCCAAGGTCGAAGGCAGGACCAGCAACAGGGACACCGTCGGTCAACCGGTATTGGCTCCCGTGACACGGGCATTGCAGCCTGAACTCTCCGGAGCCTGGGTTGCCAGCATAACCTGGATTTACTATGCATCTAAGGTGGACGCAAGTCAGATTCAATGCTGCGACGTGCTTGAGTACATCGTCGGTTGAATAATACGGATTCACAAGAGGGTCAGGGAGTCGAATAATCACGTTCTTGTAATAGGGACTATCTGCGACCGGGTAGGGAAAATAGAAGAACTCCGAGTAGTTGGAAAGGGCATAAAGATTCCCGCCGCTAACTGCGTTTTGATACTTCGAATTCAGGTCAGTGCCAGTCGAAGTTGGTTGGGTCTGATACTTTGCAACTACGGTAGGGCCCTGTTTTGCGGGGATCAGCGGACCTAGAATCCCTGTTGATGGCGCATTTGGCAGAGCGAAAGCCCCAATCGCCAATAAGGTCGAAGCGCCGAGGGCGCCCACGACGAATGCCCGTCGGGAAATTGCGGTCGCCTTTACGGTTGACAGTTGTTTTGCGGGTTGCAGAGGAACAGCGGGCGGTTTTGCAGAGGGCGAGGGAGTGGTGCCGGGTTGAGGGGTTGGCTTCTTCTCGTCCGACATGTCCTCGGTCGCTCTAAAGCAATATTTTTCGTCGAGCCGTCCAAATCGTATTAAAGACTTGTCTATACGTTACGACCTGTTCAGTCGCTTCGTGATTTCGGAAACGATATAACTACCAAGGAATCGAGGAGTCCCAATCGATTATCAGGACGGCCAAGTGAGAATCAGTGAATCGGGTAATAGCTTCACTTACTCTGCTAGTGGGGCTCGCGGCAATGATGGTTGGGGTCTACGGTCAACAATGGGCCTTCCTGCAGCAGCTCGTCCGACAGTTCGTCCCCTTCTTTGGATAGGTCTATTCAAATGGAGAAAACGCGAATTCCTAACGCTGAGACTGGGCAGACGAGTGGCCTGCGTGCTCGGCTCGGGCGAATCAAGGTTCGAGGCTATTACTGGCCTGTAAGAACGATCGTCCAGCTCGGCTTCTTCGTGCTTTTCAGCGGAATCGGCATCATGAGCCTCGTCCCAGCATTCAACGGAACACGCTCGTGGATTGTTCTTCCAATCGTCTCGAGCGTAAAATCGCAGGCCCAAGTCACCAGCTCAATGGACGCCATCACGCTCTTCCTCGAGAATGGGCTCTTCCCGTGGCTCCCGGTTGGAATAATGCTCGTCGTCGGCGCTATTCTTGGTCGGTTCATGTGCGGATGGATCTGTCCTGTCGGCTTTCTGCAAGACGTCATCACCAGCGTCAAGGGCCGAGTTGACGCAGTCGAGAAGAGGGCTCATCTTCAATGGATTCGTCTGAAATATTACCTGGTTGTCCTAGCGTTCTTGATCAGTGGTTCGCTCGGACTCGCCGTCTACTATGGTGTCGGAAATGATTACAGAACGAGCCTCGGACCACTTGCTGACGGACTTTTCGTTGCAATTACACCTGATGGAACCCTGTTCGGAACTCTCCCCGCGATCCTCGGGGGCTCATGGAGATTTCTCGGAACGGCTCAGAGTTCAGACCTGACTATTGGCAATCTCTCATCATGGTTCGGACATATTTCGGCTCTAACATGGCTCAACGTTGTTGTCTTGGTCGGGTTCGTCTATGCTGCCTGGAGGATTCCTCGATTCTGGTGTCGCTACGTCTGTCCCGTCGGCGCGATCATGGCTGTGACCCAGAAGAACAGCCTCCTCGGAATGCATCGAGACCCGATCAAATGCTCAGAATGCAAGGAGTGCGAGACCGCTTGCCCGATGCAAATACCAATCCTTGATTTGGACTGGAAGAAGTTCAATGACTCGGAGTGCATCTTGTGCATGGCCTGCATAGATGCGTGCCCTGCTGGGGCGCTGTCTCCCAAGTTCCCATGACCCGATGACTGGGTAAGACACTTCAAGGGCCTGGACCCGTCAGCGTCATCAATGATCATCAAGTCCGAGGACTACTTTTCTAGAGAGGTTGCGATCCCAAGTATTGGGCGAGAAGGTCTCCAGAAGCTACAATCCTTGTCCGTGGCGATCGTGGGAGTTGGAGGGGTGGGAAGTTCCGCCGCTTATTATCTCGCAAAATCGGGAGTTGGCCGACTCAAGCTAATCGACCAAGACATCGTCGAGAGTACAAACCTTGCGAGGCTCCATTCCGCGACGAGTGAAGACCTCTTTCACCCAAAAGTGGAGGTCCTAGCCGATAGATTGTCAGAGCCTGGAAAGTGGTGCGAGATAGAGCCCATCATTGAAACCTTGACCGATAGAAACGCGGACGGACTACTGAGAGACGTCGATCTGGTATTCGACGGGCTGGACAATTTTCGAACTCGATACATTCTGAACAAATATGCCGTTACAAGTGGAACCCCCTACCTATTCGCTAGCGCTGTGGCGGATCAAGCTCATCTCGCACTGCTTAATCCTCCCAGGACTGCATGCTTGGAGTGCGTCATGCCTCACGTCGCGGACAGGTTCGAAGACAGTTGCGAGACTCTGGGAGTCAGCCCGTCAATCATAGGCCTGGCGGGAGCCCTGGGCACAGGAGTGGCGCTTCGATTTCTGCTGGCGCACGATAGTGATTGGGATGATCATCTCGTCACAGTCGACATGACGGGTCCTGAATTCCTGGTCACCAAGTTGTCGAAACGACAAATCTGTGAAGGCTGTGGAAGCGGTCATGACAGCACGTCTGAACCGGCCAGAGCGGTGACCCTTCTATGCGGAGAGCACACGGCAAATGTTCTTCCTCCAGAGAACATGACTCTGGAGCTAAAGAAGGTTGGAAGTAGCATAGCTGCTGAAAAGGTTCTTCTGAGCACGGCTTCTGTACTGGTATATCGACACGGGGCGTTCACGGTGTCGCTATTTCGAAACGGATGATTTCTCATCGAGGGCGTAGAGAACGAAAATCAAGCGTCTAGTACGGCCAAAGAGATCGCACAATATCTCGGCGTGAGAACACCTCTGAACGCTTGACCCTCTGTGGCGAGCCTGAGGAAATCCTTAGACAATAGCAATAGCGTGCCCATACAAAACCAGATTATCGATCATCAGAAAACCCCCTTCTGGATCTCCAAATGCCACTAAAGATCATCCATCCCCGGCACACGGAAGTCATGGGGACAGGACTGGTGCTCATTTCCAGTCCTCCAGTTATTGGTCCGAAAGGAGACCTTAACGCTGGACAGATTGCGGAGGAAGTCGCACTTCTGTCCAGAAGCTGGGCAATCATCGCCAGAGAGATCAAGCAGGATCAAGAGGGAGACAAAGTGCTCCAAGCCGGGTCCGACTTCGATAAAAGTGTACAAACTTTCGTCAGAGAATATGGAATCAAGTGCATCATTATGATTGTTGGAACGAGCGAGCCGGGAATAATGATCAAAGCCCATCCCGACGATTCTACGTCTGAAGAGATCCTAGAAATAGTCAGGAGCGGATTGGAACCACATTTTGACACTAGGGTCACCGACTCGGGAGCTGAGGACTCGTCAAATCAAGTGCTTCCAATTGTTCGGTTGGAACTAGGTCCTGATGAACGAGGCTTCATGAAGGATCAGTTCGTTAACAGCATTACAGACATTATTGGCCTGATCAACACGGGACTGGGCTTCTCAGAGAGCAAGCCGCACCCAGGACTAGGCGTATCCACGGGTCCGGATACAGCCCTATGATGAAGACAAGTATCGTCGCGGCCCACATGACGCTAGTATATGCGCGAGGCTCCGGGATTCTTGACGAATCTGCTGGATCGTCAAAGTACATTCTCTTAATCAACCAACCATAGTAGCTCATGCTGAAACCGCTGTTCAACAAGGCTGCGATCGCCAAGTATCCTCCCCAAGAGTATGGAGAGTATACTGCGCCTGTGAACAGCATGACTTTGCTGAAGAATCCGTTGAGCGGAGGCACACCCGCCAAAGCTAGGAAGAAGATGGTGATGTTGAAGGCGGTCTGTGGCATGCGCCGAGCTAGACCGTTGAAAGAGTCTAGAGTGTTCAGGGGAAGTCTTGTAGCCACGGCCGCGGCTGCCACGAAGGCTGCCGTTTTCACAATGGAATAGTTGAGCACATGGAAGAGTCCTCCTGCCAGCCCTAGAGGAACACCACCAGCCGTGATGGGGACCGCGAGTGCGATCATGATGTATCCCGCCTGAGCGATGCTCGAATATGCGAGAAGTCGAGTGAAACTCTTCTGCATCAGTGCCGCGAGATTACCTAACGTCATCGTCGCAATTGCTACAATTGCAAACGTCGAATACCAGTCAATGTTGACGGTGGACATTGCTACGATGAATACGCGGAAAGCGGCGGCAAAAGCGGCCATCTTCGCCCCGGCGGCCAAGAGAGCAGCGACGGTAGTTGGGGCTCCCTCGAAAGCGTCAGGAATCCACATGTGAAAAGGAACCACGGCCATCTTGACCCCAAACCCGGCCACGAACATCACGATGGCGATCAGAGCGAACGACCTCGTATCGCCCGTAAGAGTTCCAAGCGAACTCGCGATTGCTGGCAGGCTGGTCGACCCTGTTATCCCGAACGTCAGAGATATCGCGTAGACAAGCAGAGCCGAAGATAGAGCGGACAATACGAAGAACTTTACTGCCGCTTCGTTGGAGTTAGGGTCCTTCTTTTTGATCGCCGTCAAAGCATATGTCGGAATGCTCATGAGTTCCCAACCCACGTAGAGAAGGATCAGATCCATTGATGCTGCTAGGACTATCATCCCTAGGGTTGACAGGAGCAGTAGACCAAAGTAGGGAGCCGTGTTCGTGTCTCCCTTCATGAAGTCAAGAGATGATATCGCGACAAACAGCGAGACGAGAAGAAGAACTCCGGTGAAGAAATATGTGAACAGGTCTACTTGGAACCCGCCGAAAATCTGGGAAGGTCCGCCATAGAAGCCCAACCAAATCGTGGAGCCAAGTGCGATGACTAATCCGGTCAAGCCTGCGTAAGGCGCAACCCCGATGTGGTTCTTTCCGCGTCTGATCAGACCGGCTGGAGTGACGAGTAATCCGAATGTTGCGAGTGTGAGAAATGGGGTCAGGACCCAGAGGTTTGTGATCTATTTCCCCCCCGGAAAGAGCACACCCAGTAAGTGGTCTACAGTTGGTTTGATCGCGCTTCCGAGCAATGGCGCGGGGTAGATTCCGAAGACCAGTAGCGGAACCAGGAATGCGGTTAGAATGAGTTGTGAGTGTAGTTGTATCTCGCTCTTCGGACCCTCGGCTGGGGTCATGACTACTCGTCTCAGCATCCAGAAGAAGTAGCCGACTGTCAGAGCCGGTGCGAGTATCGCGAATCCGAACAGATAGTTTACGCTCAGCGCTCCCTGGATGACTTGGTATTCGCTGATGAAGTTCGCGAATCCTGGGACCGCCATTGCGGCCATCGAGGCCAGAATGAGAAGGAGAGTGGTTCTCGGCATCTTTCCTCGAAGCCCGTGCAGCTCGTTTATGTTGCGAGTCCCAGCATGTTCGTGGATGTAGCCTGACATGAGGAAGAGCATTCCGACAGCCAGTCCATGAGCAAACATCTGAAACACGGCTGCGGAGACCCCGATCGAACCGAGCGTGAATGTTCCCAACAGGACGTATCCCATGTGGTTCACGCTTGTCATTGCGATCATGCGCTTCATGTCCTGCGCGACAAACGCGACAGAGGCTCCGTAAACCATCGTTATGAGTCCTATCGCGGTGAAAACTGGCCAGAGAAGCTTGTCCGCTGCCGGGAACAGCAACAGATTGTATCTGATGAGTCCGTAGCCACCCATCTTCAACAATAGGCCGGCGAGAAGAACGCTAACTGGTGCAGGGGCTTCGACATGTGCATCAGGGAGCCATGTGTGTAGCGGAAAGATCGGAAGCTTCACTGCGAATCCAACAAACGTGGCAAGTGATGCGGCAACTTGAAGGGGCATGGTGAGGTTTGCGGCTCTCGTCAGGAGTGTGCTGTAGTCGAAAGAGGGAGCGCCCTGGCTGCCGGTCCAGGCGTAGAGAGCGATGAATCCGAATAGCATGATGGCGCTTCCGGCGTAGGTGAAGATTAGGAATTTTAGGGAAGCATATTTTCTCCGCGGTCCTCCCCAGATCCCGATGAAGAAGAACATCGGGATCAACACTATCTCCCAGAAAACGTAGAACAGAATCAGGTTCAGCGAGGTGAACACACCAATTATTCCTGTCTCGAAAACCAGGAAGAGCGCATAGTATTCTGGTTGTTTGATACTGATCATGTCCCTAGACCCCGCGGCGGCTAGAAGGCAGAGGAGGGCGGCAAGGATCAGCAGCGGAAGGCTGATCCCGTCGACTCCAACGATATAGTTCAATCCGAAAGTGCTAGCCCAGTTCGCAGTGTCCGTAAGCTGGAAGTTTGGGTTGCCGTACTGGAACAATCCGACGATGATTAGAGAAACAACGAAGACAACGGTCGTTGTTCCGATGCCGAGAATCTTGGCCAGTCCGGCTCGTCTCTTTCCCAGCAAGAAGGTGGGAATCGCCATGACCACTGGTAGAAAGAGTAGAACCGTTAGGATCCCAAACATTCCTAGCCTGCTCCGACCACAAAAATCATGTAGACTAGAAGCAGAGCGATTCCGATGGCGAATGTGATGACGTACTGTTCAGTCACGCCACTCTGGAGTCGGCGGAGAAGGTTGCTCAGCCGCGAACCCGCCGTCGCCACATCGTTCACGGCTCCGTCAACAACTTCTGAGTCCAAGACGCCGCTAGCCTCAGAATAGTCTATCACATCGCGCGCTATTGTCGAGCTGAGTCGATCCCAGATTCCCTGTTCGACGTATCTGTACAATCCTCGACTAGCTCGCGTTAGCCCGCCTACAAACACTCGGTAGTTGATCGCATCAAGATACCAGCGATGCCATAGGAAAGCTCGGACCCCCGTAACCTTTGTCGGAACCACGTATGGTCTTCTGAAATACAGAAAGTATCCGACGACCAGTCCGATCGCGGCCATCGCGGTGCTCGCTCCGTAAAGTAGAACTTCTGTAATCGATAGAGGAGGAATTGTGCCTATAGGCAAAGCAGGAGGTAGCGACTTTGCAATGTAGTTGGACAGGGGTCCGCTGTAAAATGGATAGAAGATTCCGAGTCCGAGGCTTGCAATCGCAAGTGCCAGATACGGCACGAGCATGATGAGACCGGCCTCGTGAACCGGCTTTCCCTCCTCTGCTAGCTCGCCTACATGGGTGCTTGATTTGCCGGCGAACGTGATGCCAAGCATTCTCGTAGTGTAAAACGCTGTCAACAGCACGGTGACAAGCCCGATTCCATAGAAGACAAATTGACTACTCTGGAAGGCTGAGGAGAGTATCGAATCTTTTGTCCAGAATCCGCTGAACGGCGGAATACCGATTAGAGAGAGTCCCGCGAGAAGCATGGAAACTGACGTCAGTCGCATGGCCTTGGCCAATCCTCCCATCTGGTCCATGAATCGAGTCTCGGTAGCATGTATCACCCATCCCGCTGCCAAGAAGAGCGAGGCCTTGAAAATCGCGTGACTCATCAACTGGAACAGCCCGGCGGAGTATCCAGCGATGAAGTCGGCACTCAGTCCAGCAATGCCGAGTGCCATCATCATGTAACCTATCTGAGAGACGGTCGAGTAGGCCAGGACCTTCTTGATTTCCCGAGCAACCGTCGCCTGAGTTGCTGCAAGGAAGGCTGTGAAGGCGCCAATCCAGGCAATTGTACCAAAGAAGGGAGTCACCAGGTTGAACTGTAACAGCGCAATGTAGAAAATCGGCCCCATTCTCCCAACCAGAAACACTCCGGCCTTCACCATCGTGGCCGCGTGAATTAGTGCCGAGACGGAGCTTGGTCCCGCCATCGCGTCTGGAAGCCATTCTTGTAACGGGAACTGCGCTGACTTTCCTATCGGTCCTCCGAAAAAGAGAAGCGCAGTCGGAAGGAGCAGTCCCAACCCGGACAGTACCGAGGCCCAACTACCCGGTTGACCGAGCTTAGTCACCAATTCCGCATAGTTGAAGGTCCCGGCTGTTGCGAAGATGAGGAAGATGGCGATGAGGAGGGCGATGTCGCCGATTCGCGTCATGATGAACGCTTTCATCCCTGCATGACTAGGGGGGTAGGCTTGAGGAACTCCCAGTGCTATGTCGCCTGGGGTTCCGACCCAGTGCTCCGGCTCGTCATGATAGAAGTGGCCGATCAGTGCGTATGAGCAGAGGCCGACTCCTTCCCAGCCGAAGAACATCAACAGCAGATTATCGGCGAGGACGAGAAGGAGCATGTTCCCGATGAAGAGGTTCATGAAGAACCAGTAGCGTGTGAGCCCGAACTCGCCCTTCATGTATTGTAGACTGTAGACCATGATGAGGAAGCTAATCCAAGCGACTATGTTGGCCAGAAACATGCTTAGGGGGTCAACGAGCACTCCAGCATTCACGTTGAAAATCGATGACGAGATCCATCCAACTTGATAATCGCCCGGAGCAACCGTAAAGGCCGTAAGAGTGGCGACGATGGCCGAGACCAGAGTGAAAGCTACTGCGCCATAGTTTCGGAGACCAGGATGGATTTTGGCAAAGACTGGTGTGAGAAGAGCGCCTGCAAGTGGGGCAGTCCAGATCAGCCACGGAATCAGTGTCAATTTTTCTTAAGCCCCGACAATAGCTCTCCCAATCGCGGCGAATCGGCTGATTATAGGCCCCGGATAGATTCCCAGGACCACCGTTACGATGCTTAGTACTATCAGGGGCACAGTGATTGTCCAAGGCGCTTCCTTGACATTTGCCGAGTCTCCATTTGCCGGCCCGAAGAAGATCTTCCGGAGAGCGAGCAGAGAATATCCTGCAGTAAACGCCGTAGCGACAACTCCTAGAATCGCTACGATTACGCGGTAATCCGAGAACG
>Ga0137415_10006164_pt1 | contig 11866 bp, 9 predicted proteins | sample CZODoug3_1_1_16f_FD_183082 | JGI IMG/M metagenome (GOLD analysis project Ga0137415, IMG submission 183082) | Vadose zone soil fungal communities from Angelo Coast Range Reserve, California, USA - CZODoug3_1_1_16fungal (Hybrid Assembly) | ecosystem: Environmental > Terrestrial > Soil > Vadose...
AATCGCTGCCAAAGCCAGAACGTGGCGCCAAGGTCTCCGCACACGCTCTCGACCTCCCTCGGGTACCAAAGGGACCAGTGTTACCCTCACCCGAGTCTCTACCACTAATGCCATTCGGTGTATCAGCACCCTGAGCAGCCCAACCTGCAACGCCGCGCTACCAAATGACGCTTGGCCACACATCTTTCCGAATCGCTCTCCACGCACTCCGGACAGTCGGTGCCAGGACCGAGCCGGCGGGCCGTCCCAGAAGGTGGGAAAAACCATTAATACTATTCAAATAGTAACCGAATGCGCGGGGGAAAGAAGGCACAGTGTTGTCCCAGTCGCAGCCCAGTGGACCTCAGCCGCCGTCCGGAGGCCTCGCTGAACGTGCCGGAGAGACCCTGAGAATCATGCACCGGTGGGGATACGCTCCTCGCATCGAGGTGCTCTCCGAGCAGCTCCTGGGCGGGCCCGAGGATGCCGAGCACTTGCATCACGAACTCGAAGCCCGATCGGACCTCGTCGTGCAGGACGGATTCGTCAGTCTGAAAGGGTATGCGCACCTCATCCGGAAGTCGCGCAAGCGGGTCGATTCTCACCAGAGCTTTCGAGCCAATGCGCTTGCGATCGCAAACGCCTTCGCCAGAGACCTGGCGAGTTCCTGTCCGATGGTCGCTTGCATCGCTCTTTCGGGCTCTCTGGCCTCCGGCGGCTACGGTCCGGAAGACGACATCGATTTCGATCTCATCGTCCAGCCCGGGACGAAGTACATCTCCTATGTCGTGGCCCATCTCATCGGCCTCAGGTTCAGCTGGAGATACCGGCATCTCCGGCTCGACGAAGTCCACCACACGCCGTTGTTGCCGAAGATCGCGTGCATAAACGTCGTATGGCCCGAGGACCAGGCAAGACCGTTCGTGCGCAGAGACGAGGACATGGCCTTCGAGCTCATGCGATGCTCGCCCCTCCAGGGAGTCGAGGCCTTCCATATGGCGCTTCGTGACAATCCGTGGATTCGCGATTACTTCCCGCAGGTGTACGACCGCATCTGGACCGAAGCAAAGCGCGAACCAACGAACCTTGTGGGTCGGATTCTTACTGGCGTCGGCCACAGTCCGAGAATGCTTCGACTCGTGGAGGCCGCAAGTCGGCGAATTCTTTGGGTCCTGTATCGCTTCGTGCAGCACTCCCGGCGCGGCAACGAGGCCGCCGTCAGACGCATGGAGTTCTTGCGCAGGGTGAAGTTCCCCTACGAAGCCTTTCAAGATTAAAGGGCGAATCCGCCTTTCCCTTTGACCGAAATGGGTTTCATGCTGCAGACGGCGGCGCTGGTCGCGGCGGCCTACGCAACCCCCGTCCTGTTCGGGCTCGGAGTGTATCTAGCGTTTGCCCGAAACCCGCACAGACTGGAAGCCGCCGCCATTTCTTGGGGAGGCGGTTGGGCCGCGGTGAACCTCGTTACCTTTACTGCAAACCAAGTCTTCGCTGCGCGGCTTGACGGAACATTCTACGCGGTGACCTCCGGGACTCTGGCCGCAACCGGGTTGGGACTGGTACTGTACCGGCGAGAGAGGCTTCGTAGCCTCTTGCGCATGCCTCTCCTTCCTTCAGATCTGAAGAGCGGGTTTGGTCTCGCAGCTCTCGTCCTACTATCCGGGTTCTTGCTCCTGGTTCTCTACAAAGCAATCATCGTTTGGCCTGCCGCCACGGACGCCCTCGTCTATCACATGACGCTTCCGAAGGAGGCGTTCGCGAGTGCGACGCTTCCGTTTCACTCTGGAGTCGACCTCATCGACATCACTTCCACGCTTCCCGATCTGCTAGTCACGCAGCAGCTTTGGATTTATCTCGGCACGGCGACATTCGATTCGGTCTTCGTCCGGCCCATTGCACCCGCGTACACGATCCTCCTATTTGGGCTGATGTTCTTCGATGTTCGACGGTGGTTTGGCGTCGCCACTGCGCTCACCTCAGCCGCGGCGTTGGCATCTATTCAAGGCCTCACTGCCACGACCACGATTATGTTTGACGAAATCCCGCTGGCCTTCTACGGATATTTGGCTCTTCGGCTCGCGGTCGATGCTTCGCAGCAACACGGCTCCTGGATCCCGGCGGGCCTGTTCGCTGGCTGCGCGGGGCTTGTTAAGTACCAGGGCTTTGCTGCCTTCGCGGCGTTGGGCCTCGCCCTACTCGTTGAAGCGTGGTGGTCCCGGCGCGGTAGCGACAATCACTCGCCGTCTGACCGGTGGGACGTCCCTCTCAAACGTGTCACAGGATTCTTCATAGCTGGACTCGCGGTCACTGCTGTGTTCCTGGCTCGTAACACGGCTGTTCTCGGAAATCCCCTTTACCCGTACTTTTTTGGAGGTGTCGATACACAAGCGACGACCTATTACTCCGAAATCTTCACCCCTGCGGTCATCACGCAGATCTGGGGCTTCGAAGCGGTTGCGATCCTGTCCAATGTCGTCATCGGCTCGCTACTTTTGGGCTTGTTCCGTGTCCATACATGGACCAGAATCGAGCGACTGCTGCTCCTGTCGGGCGTCTTGTACCTACCGCCATACCTGTATTACCCACTCCCTAGCCAGCACATGCGATACCTCGCACCGATTCTTCCTGCGCTGTCGGTATTTGCAGGCCGTCAACTCGTCTGGTGGAGTCGCGAGGCGCGAACCGCGCAGAAAATCGCGGGCGGCGCCCTCTTCGCTGGGCTCGCTGGGCTGGTCGCCACGCTAGCTACTCAGTGGCAGTTCCAGTCGCCCTACATCGCAGAGTATGCTGCGGGTGCGGCTCGCGTGTTTCTGATCCTGACGGCTTTGATCACGGCCCTTGTCGTTATGGCAGCTTTCGTCTCGGGACGTGCGCGGACGGCGGTTACCCTAGGGATTAGCCTCGTCCTGTTCACACCCGGGGTGTTGGCCGTGGCGGCAGAACAGTGGGAACCCCGCCAAAACGTCTGGCAGCTCGATCTTCTCCCGCATTCCGAAGATGCCTACCTGAGTGAACGACTTGGAAGCGACTGGTCGATGTGGAAGTGGATCAACGAAAACCTTCCTGCGAACTCGACCTTGCTTAGCTTTGAGCCCCGTCTTTTCTACATCAACGTCCGATTTCTTTTCGCGGCGTCGCATGAGCTAACGCCGACGTTGAACATGACTCTCGACCAAGCGGTGGCTTTTCTGCACACCCTTGACGTGCAGTATGTACTCAACTCCCTTTTTGCGTCCGCGCCCTTGGCGAACCGTGTCTTCTGGATGCACTCCGTCTTGTACAGAAATCTCGGCAATCAATCCGTATTCAGGCCGTTCCACATCGAGGGCGATGCTGTCCTCTATCAGCTGGCGTAGCCCGAAGCCGTGATGCGCGCAACCTCCGGTGTTCATTAAGAGATCGATTTCCTTGTCCCTTTCATTTGCGTCTCAGGAATTTCTCGCTCCCCACGCGTCGCAAGGAGGACTATCTCCTCGCCCAATTCGCGGCCAGCGGTGCAGTAGGCCGCTTCTTGCATGAGGAACAAGCGACTCCGAAGGCTCCGATGCCCCGGGGCTCTCGCGAACCTAGCCCCCGGAGCCTTCCGGATGGCGTTGCTAAGGTCGAACACGGTTTGCGCGCTCCGCGGGGACGTGTGCACATCCAAAATGCGGAATCCTGCCCGCTCGACGTGGGTTGAGAGCGTCGACGGTATAAAGAGGCGGAGATGTCGCGGTGGGTCCATGTGCATCCACATTTCACGAAACCTCTTGTGACCCAAACTGTCGAGGTTCGGAGTTCGGATTGAGAGCACCCCACCTGGCTTCAGCGCCGAAAACGTCCGGTCGAGTACACTGCTTGGTTCGTACACGTGCTCGATGACGTGTTGCATTGTGATCGCATCGTAGGCGGCTTCCGGTAGATCGACCTCCTCGACATTCCCCGGGGACACATCGAGCCCATGCCGGTCCCTCGCCACTCTTGCGGCCTCGGGATCTGGCTCGATGCCTGACACCTGCCATCCAATTGAACGCATGAGGACCAAGAAGGACCCGTCGCCGCACCCTACATCGAGGAGGCGACCCTGGTCTTTCTGTCGAAGAGACATGAAGGTCCCTTCAAGAATCTCCTTCAGCGGCGGGACAAACGGCAGGATGCGGGCAAGGATATGGGAGGCCGGAGAGCCAGCGGGGTCCGGGTATCCCATCACTCGCAGCGCAGCGTTGGTCGCAGTGTCGAGCAAGCCTCGTCCTACAAACCCGAGGGGCCCTTGGTCAACGCGGGGAAAAAGGGCATCGAATTCCTCCCAATAGAAGCGGTACAGCTTGCCGAGTTCCTCAGGCTCAGGCATCGGATGGAGCCACGCTTGGCCACACGACGGGCAGCGACGCAGCGCCCATCGGCCTGGCGCCACGAAGAACCGGTCTTGCAGATCCGCGTAAAGCTCGACCCCTTGACCTCCACAAAGAGGGCACGAGAGCGCGTCCCGAACTCGGACTCCGTCGTTTTCCCAAACGCCCGTTCGGGGGGAGCCTTCATCTTTCAGAGAGCCGCCTCCCTGTGCGACGTACCAGCGTCAATCCGCCCCCGCCCGTGCAATCTCAGGAATCTCGCTGCTCCCTGCCACCCCATCGAGGTGCTATGGCCTGCCCGACCTGATTCCTTGGGCGCCATCTTGCAACCACGTCGCGACGACTTTCGGGGCACGAGTTCCACCTGGTCTCCGTTCCGTCAACCGGCGGCCCGTCGATTGCTAACCGGGGAGTTGTGATGGCTAGGATGCGAGGCTGGGTCATTGCTCACGGGTCCGGGACGGCAGCCACACGTTTCGAAAGAGGAGGAAGGCCAATGCAAGGCAGAGGCCCGAGAATGCGGTACGCGCGAGGTTAAGAATCAGATCTGCAGGCAGCCCCGCGTTCCTCATCATACTCGTCGGGCCCGGCCAGAACGCTGCGGCAGGGATCAAAGGAATCAGGGGCAAGGTGTAAGCAATGGCGTCAAAATAGAGGATGTACGCGAAGAAAAGCGCCACGATACCCGCGTAGAGGGGCGACACAGGTTTCCTTTGGCGCGCGACGAGGACAATCAAAAACGGCTGGCCCCAGAGGAACCACTGGGGGTGGAAGAGGTTCAACGCATAGATAAGGAGGAACAAGACCACGGTCGCATTCCATAGCTTCCCTGCATCCTTTCCACGGAGGAGGATCCACGCGACGAACAGAATCAGGTAGGCCAATGGAAAAAGGTAGATCACGTCGGGAATCGGGGAAAACGTTGTCAGCTTCATAGAATACCCGATGAAGGTCAGGAAGCCTTGAACGAGGGGGACGCCGGGCTCGCCCCGATTGTAGATGGATCGCCCGAAGAAGCCGTTCATCTGATCTCCGGTGAGGGCGTAATTCGCGGATTCGTAGAAGGGAGTTTGGGTCAGAGCAATTAGGAACTGGGCCGCAAGAGGCGCGGCGGACGCGAGGGCGACCTTGAGCAATTCCTTGAATCGAGCGAAGAAGCCTGGCTTCTGTTCGAGATAGAGGACCAGGAAGAAGGGCACGAGAACAATCGCGAAGTCCTTGAAGAGAATGGCGACGGAGAGGGCCAATAGTGCCGCGTTCCTCCTTCCGTGTTGGTTATAGTAGAAAGCGAGGATGACGAAGAAGACGGCGACAATGTCGAACTGACCAAAGAAATAGCTCACATAAAGGACGATCGGGTTGAAGAGCCAGATCTTGAACGCCCGGATGGCGGGCTGCGGCTCTCGGACGAGCCACAAAAGGAGGACGGCAGACGCCAGATCAAAGGCGAGGTATGGGAGCTTGAGGAGGGTGAGCACGACTCCGATCCCCGGCTCCCTTAGGATCGATATCGGCAACAGAATTGATGGGGTGAACGCGACCGGAGAAAGGAAACGATTGAAGATCGTCGCGGGATAGATCGGTCGGAATGCCTCGAATACGAGTGCGTGGAGATAAAAGATGGGAGGCGGGTCGTTCGAGAGGATGAGCTGCCCCTTGGTCATGAGGACCGTGCTGATCCATGAACTCGTCGCGGCGTCGGTGCCGCCGAAGCTAGGCGAGAGGACGATACGCAAGGCGAGGCCGAGGAGGAAGAGTTTCGCGATCCGGCGCGATTGGTCTTTCACGCTTTCCGGAAGTAGACGGGTCCAATCCGCGTACCGGGCCCACCATGGCACAGATCTGGTGCCGCCCACCTCATTCATGCGGGTTCCCCCACCTCCCTCGCAAGGCTGAGGCCCCGAAACTCAACGTGGTTGCCCGCCGAGGCGGGGATTTCGACGCCCTCCCACCCGAGCTCAATCATCCGAAGGGGTCTTGCGGTCGATAGCCCGAAGAACCGGAGGTCGATCACCTCCGTGTGGAATTCTGTGTCCGCGTACGTTTTCACGAGGGCAAGAATGGGTCCACCGCTCCCAGTCCACATTACGATGCGGGCCCCGACATAGTAGGCGGGGGTTCGGATGGATACGATGAGGAAATGATACCGCGAGATGTCGACCTGCGGGAGATTCGGCGAGTCGGCGGCGACAAATTGTCGGGGCGTGACCGTCCCGGTGGAGATCACCGACAAGGTCCCGTTTGACACGGAAAGGACGGCGCTGGTGCCCTGGCTCACATTGACAGTCCACCCCGAGAAGCTCTGATCGGTCCAACCGGCCTCGAACGCCAAGCTCGTGTGGGGCAACACGGCGTTTATCGCGGCAACGTAGGCGACCGGGAAGATGAGGAGGACGAGAATCACCGCCGCGAGGCGCAAGCGGGGATCCATTGTCCCGGATGGTGGGCGCTTCACGAAGGTCCTCCTAAATAGCTGCAGCCACCGCCCCTGGGAGGACCCCGGCTAGCACGCGCACGGGGTACAAGACGTCCGAGGCCCCGGATTCCATCTCAGTGCTCCTTGCGGGGATCCCTGAGCCGCATACCGAGGGTCAGGAGCCCCAGGAACTGGTGGCGCATGATGCTCGGCAAGCGATCCACCGTGTAGATGGAGGTCGTGCCGCGAGGACGCGACCGATGGGTAATGGGGACCTCCAGAATCCGAAACCCTTTGCGGTAGGCAATCATCGTGAATTCGGCCCAGAAGCTGTATCGCAGGGTCGTAGCCTCGGGGAGGACCTCCTCGACAACCTCTCTCCGCACCAACCGGAAGCCGCAGTCCATGTCCTTCAGGGGGACCTCCGTGGCGATCTTCGCGAGGACGTGGAACCCTCGAGATAGCAAGATGCGATGGAGGGGCTCGTCCCGGACAACCTTGCGGCCAACGACGATGTCGTACTCGGCCGCATGCGGCCACAGTCGCCAGAAGTCGCGTGGGTCGTACTGGCCGTCCGAATCGGCGAAGAAGGTAAGGGGCGTTCGAATCTGCTGAAGGCCTTCGCGCACGGCGTCCGCGTATCCCTTCCGGCTCCCGCCGGCCAGGAGGCGCATTGGGTACATCTTCGCAAGCTCCCGAAGGACCTCGTCGGTCCCGTCCGTGCTTCCGTCCTCGCAGACGAGTAGGTCGGCGCCCGTCGGAACCACGACTTGGCGATAGACCACATCTAGGACTTCTCCGATCGTCCCGGCCTCGTTGTGAACGGGCAGGAAAACTGTCAGCGCGGGATTGGCAATCCGCCCCGACGCTTCGGCACTCGAAGCCTCCCCTTGCGCGGCCGACGGAGGCGAAGACGCGACGTTGACCGCCGGGCCCTCCACACGACCCATGGCCTTCGAAGTCTGGATCAAACGAAACGATAGCTGGATACATGATTCGGTACCTTAAGGTTCACGGAAGTCCCGCCAAAGATTCGCCTGCGGCTTAGGGCCGGACCTTGTCCGAGAAGAACTATCCGTTTCCCCTGGTTCCATGCGATACCCGTCTAGTGTCTCGGCGTTCACTAGCTGCCAGTGGCGCCCCACGGGCCACGCCTGCCTTCGAGGCCATTCGACGATGCGAGAGAGTCACGGCGCCGCTGACATCACGAAGAAATCTCGATCTGGAAGCCTGTCTTCTGGGCTTGAAGGACCTTCACGCTGCCCAGCCTCGTCTGTCGGATGACCACCCGGTCGGGCACCTTCCTCGTGGCCTGGATCCGCTGTCGCACCGAGAGGGTCCTCCGCAGGGCTCGCACGTTCGAGACGAGGGCCCGCCCGTACGCCTGAACAACGTCCGGTCTCCGCTTTGCAGCGAAGAAGAGCAACTCGAGAAGGTAGACGGAGAGGTAACTGGGCAGGACCCACGCCAGGTTCCACACACTGTAGTTCTTTAGGAGGGTCGTGATCAAGTTCTTCTCGCCAAGTTCGCGTTTCCAGAGTGCCGTCCGAAACGGTCTCGCCTCCGCCACGACGATCTGAGCACCCGGTACGGAACCTCCGAATTTGTGGTAGACGACCGAATTGCGTACTGCCACCATTCGGTAGCCGGCTAGCAAGACCCGCCAGTCCAGGTCGATGTCCTCTGCGAACATGAAGTAGGAGTCGTCGAAGCCTCCGACCTCTCGGAACACAGGTCTCCGGATGGCGAGGGCGAACCCGGGGACGTAGAAGACATCCTCATAACCGTCCGAATTGGGAGTCCGTGGAACACCATGGTTGATTGCGGACCCGAATAGGTCGCAGAGGACGCGGATCTCGACGTCCCGATCGAAGAAGTCGATCATCTTGCAGCCCGCGATCGCGACCCGTGGATCGGAGTCGAACGGGGTGAGGAGTCTTTCGAGCCAGTCGGGGTCCACCTCTGTATCGTCGTTTAGAAAGACCAGCACGTCGCCCGTGGCCTCTTTGGCGGCGAGGTTGTTCCCTCCCGCGAAGCCCAAATTCGTCTTGGACTCGATCACTCGGACCCGCGGGAATTTCCGACGAACGAAGTCTGCGCTGTCATCTTGGGAGCCGTTGTCGATGAGGATCGTTTCGTATGCATCAGCCGACTGTTTCTCGAGGGAGCTGAAACACGCGTCCAAATGGTGGCGACCGTTGTAGGTGATGACGATCACCGAGGCCTTGATCATTGGATCACGCCGTGAAAGTAGTCGCTCGCTTTGTGCCTCTCGTTTGTCTCACTCCAGGTACGGGACGATGAGAACTCGGTATCGCAACTCCTCCATTCCGGAGCACCAACTACCACTTCAGCTCGCTGAAACGATTTACTCCCCGGAGAAAGCGCGCAATCGCGATAGATTTTGGGTAGACGAACCGAGACATGTCGTGTGGGACGGGTTGTTCTCCGGCGCTGTGATACCGGCGTAGCATTGCCGGAAAGCGCCGAATGTTCCAAGCGAGAGCCCGGAGGACCACGGCAGCGCGATCCGGCCGGCCGGCGAGGAAGAAATACCCTGCGGAGGCAAGCTCGAGGAAGTACCGCGCCCCCAAGACGAGGGCCAATTGCGATCGAGGGCAGTTTTTCACGAGGACGATGATACTGTTCCGATGGAGGAGATACGCCCTCCGAACGGCCATGGAATCCCAGGTAGCGCTTCCTACGTGGAACACTCTCGATTCCGGAACGAAGACGATTTTCTTTCCGCTGGCACGGAGGCGCCAGCATAGGTCGAGCTCCTCATGGAAGGCAAAGAGGCTTTCATCGAATCCCCCCACTTCGCGGATGTCCCCGGTCCGTGCAACGAACGCCGCCCCACCGGCCCAGAAAATCTCGCGCGGTGTATCATATTGGCCCACGTCTCGTTCGATCTGATCAAAAATCCGCCCGCGGCAAAACGGGTATCCATACCGGTCGATCAGCCCGCCCGCCGCGCCGGCATAATCGAAATAGCCGGCGTTCTTTGCCGACAGGAGTTTCGGTTGGCAAACCGCAATTCCCTCGTCGCGCGCCAGGGTTTCGAGCAGAGGCGTTTGCCAGTCCGCCGTCACAAAGGCATCGTTGTTCAGGAATGCGACACACGCCGTGTCGACCTCCGCAAGCCCACGGTTGCACGCCGCCGCGAAACCGGAATTGCGGGAGAGGGTGACAAATCGGACACTCGGGAATTCGTCCCGAATCGCCTCGTCGTAACACCCATCCTCCACAACGACAGTTGCCAAACGGCTCGGCGATAGCTCTCTGAGACATCGCCGGAGGAGGTCGTAGCTACCGAAGTGCGGAATCACGACGGTTAGGTCGTTGTTGCCGTACGTGGGGGCGTTCGGCCTCATGGATGGTCACCAGGGTTTGGTTTGATGGCCAACGAAGTGCCCGCAGGTCCTGCCCCGATCAACGGCTTGCAGCTTAACGAGAGCGAGTCTGAGCATTAAGCGGCTAGCGGGAATCCGGCGAACGCTTCCGGCCGTCTTCAGTCTGACTATCCTCAACAAATCCCAATCTCGGATCGAGCCCCGCCCTCAAAGCCCCTTTCGCTGCCGGCCTCGTCCGGAGTCGAACGAGCGGCTCCTCCTCGACCGCGATCGGCCTCGGGACGTCGATGGTCGGTATCGGCGGGTTTGCCCGTCCCTGCTTCGCAAGCTCCCCCCAGATCCAGGCGTAGGTTTCCCGGAGTCCGTCCGCCAGCGTCACTCGAGGTTCCCATTTGAGCAGCGTGCGGAATGCGGTCGTATCGCAATTCCTGCCTCGCACGCCCTGCGGACGATCCAGATTGTGGACTTTCTCAAGGCGCTTTCCGGAGATCGAGCCGACGAGATCGACGAGTCCATCCGCGGTCACGACTTGGTCCGTCCCTAGGTTGATCGGATCGGTATGGCCGGATTCCATGATTCGCCGAATGCCTTCGACGCAGTCGTCGATGAAACAGAAGGTGCGCGTCTGTCGGCCGTCTCCCCAGACCTCAATGGACGTGCCGTCTTCCGCCTCCGCCACCTTCCGGCAAATCGCCGCGGGGGCTTTCTCGCGTCCGCCCTCGTACGTGCCCAAGGGTCCGTACACATTGTGAAAGCGCACGATCCGCACGTCGAGGTGATCGTCCTGGTGGTAGTAGGCCGTCAGCTGTTCGGCGAAGAGCTTCTCCCAGCCATACCCCATCTCCGGGTTCGCGGGGATTGCGTCCTCCTCGCGCAAGGGCGAGACGTTCTCCTGGTCCTGGAGAAAGCTCGGATACACGCAGGCCGAGGACGTGTAGAGGTACCGTTCGATGTCCTCCAACCGCGACGCTTCGAGCATGTGGGCATTGATGAGGGTGTTGTTCCGCGCCAGCCGGGAGTGGAACTTCGCGATGTAGCCAATCCCGCCCATGTCCGCCGCGAGCTGATAGACGTCCTGGACGCCCAAGACCGCGTGGGTGCAGCTGTCGAGCGACCGGAGGTCTGCGATCACGAACTCGTCCGCAGGGCTGGGCTCGAACTCGGGTCGCTTGAGGTCCACGCCTCTGACCCAGCATCCCTCGGCCTTCAGTCGCTTGACGAGGTGATGGCCGATGAAACCGCCGGCCCCCGTCACGAGGACCCGTCGAGCTTCGTGTCTGTTTGTCATGGTGTGACCTTCTTGGCGACCCGGTTCAACCGAGACTGCCGGCGGTAGGCCTGAAAACCCTTCGAAGGTCTGCTTCGAATTGTCCCCCCACGCACCTAGTCAGGCGGCAGGTTCGTGGCTACATTTGAGCTTTTTGGCGCACCCGCCGGTCCGAAAGGCCGCTGCCTCGGAGACTGGCTCCCAAGCGCAAGCTAATCCGTCCCTCCATCTTTCGTCTCGCACAACTCGAGAGGGGATGCCAGTCCGGACCGGTTCAAAACGCGCGGTCTCCGGGGCCCCAGAAGCCATGGCGGGACTCGGCGAGGAGCTCGGCTTGATCGCGAGCCAGATGCCCGTTCACGAAGTCCCATGCCCGGCTTGTGGCGGCACCCGCTCCGACGAGGTTGTGGTGCGCAACGGCTTCCCCATCGTCCGCTGCCGAAGTTGCCAATGCCTCTTTGTCAGAGCTAGGCCGATTGAGGAGCGTTTGGTCGGAATCTATGAACGCTTTCCTCAGCTT
>Ga0137415_10006165_pt1 | contig 11866 bp, 9 predicted proteins | sample CZODoug3_1_1_16f_FD_183082 | JGI IMG/M metagenome (GOLD analysis project Ga0137415, IMG submission 183082) | Vadose zone soil fungal communities from Angelo Coast Range Reserve, California, USA - CZODoug3_1_1_16fungal (Hybrid Assembly) | ecosystem: Environmental > Terrestrial > Soil > Vadose...
GCCGTCCGGCAGCTGATATGGGCTGATCTCTTGGGCGAAGAAGCCGTCGGCCAGAGCCTTCTCCGCCCGGTTCTGCGAAGCGCATGCGAATTCGTCCTGGCGCTCTCGGCTGATGTGTCGGAGCTGGGCCACGTTCTCCGCGGTTTGCCCCATGGGGATGAAGACATCGGGGAGCCGATCGAGTGGGGTCCAGTCCGCGGCGCCCTTCTCGGCCCGCGCTCTGCTTCGCTCCTCCGCTTGAGCGAAGGCGGTGTTGTGCGCCCCGGGATCCTCCGGATGCTGGGGGTATCGACTCACGCTCTCGACGCCGCCGGCGACGAAGACCTCACCCTCGCCGGCCCGGATGGCGTGCGCGGCCATCCGGATCGTTTGCAGGGACGACGAGCAGTAGCGGTTCACGGTGACGCCGGGGGCCTGTACGCCGGCCATCAAGCCGGCCACCCGCGCGATGTTGTTGCCCGCCTCGCCGCTGGCCTGCGCACATCCCCACAGCACATCCTCGACCGCTGAGCCGGCGACGCCGGCCTTGGAGAGGACCTCGGCGATGACGAATGCCGACAGATCATCGGGTCGGGCCGTGACCAGGCTGCCCTTGCCGGCGCGGCCGATCGGTGTGCGTGCGCTGCTGACAATCACGGCTTCGGGCATGAGCTCTCCTCGATGCGTGCTGGATCGCCGACGGGCTGGGCCGAATCGTCCTCAGGGGGTCGGCCGATCCAGCTTGAACACGCGGAGCGCGTTCTCCCTGAGAAACTTCGGCCACACGTGGTCCTCGAACGGGACGTTCGGCATGTCCCGGAACTGCCGCTCCAGGGTCAGGCCGGCGGGGAAGTATCCGCAGTACATGACCTTGTCCGCGCCGCGGGTATTGGCGAAATTGATGATGTCCTTGGGGTAGTGCTTGGGTGCGAAGGCGCTGGTCATGTAGTGCAGTCCGGGCCACTTCAACATCAGCTTCCAGGCCAGGAAGGTCCAGGGCTCACCGCCATGCATCATGACGATCTTCAGGTCGGGAAAGTCGTAGCACACCTCGTCGAAGAGCTCGACGTGTTGCGGCCAGCTCGGCATCCGCGGCCCCACGATCCCTCCGTTGATGCAGATAGGGATGTCCAGCTCGACGCACTTCATGAAGAGGGGGTACATCTTCTTGTCGTTCAGCGCGACCTGCGGATAAGTCCCGGACGGGAAGGTAGCCACCGAGACGATGTCGTGTTCTGCTTTCGCGCGTTCCATCTCGCGCAGCGTTTCCATTCCCCGGTTCGGATCGGCATGGAAGCTCAGAAAGAACCGATCCGGGTGCTCCGCTCGAGCTCGGATCCCGTTCTCCGACAGTGGGCTGATCGCGATCTCGATGTTGAACTGGTCGAGCTTGTCCACAACCCAGGCGACCGGGTCCGTGTCAGGGGACACGAGATCCGGAACATCTTTGAACATGTATTGGGCCGGAAACTCGAATTCGTTCGTGCTCTCCGCATCCTTGAACAGCGGACGGAAGGAGTCGTAGGCGCGCTTCTTCTCCGCGACGCTCTGGTAGGGAAAGCCGACGGCCGGGTCGACAATCCCGAGGCCGGTGGGCATAGCCATGCGTAGCTCCCATCGACGAGCGACTATGACTAGAAACAGGTTCTAGATGCAGTACGCTAGCACGAAGTAGTCTTGCGACGGAACTAGGTTCCGGTTGCGGCTAGCTCGGTGGAACGTGAGTCGCTGAGCGTCCAAGGAGCCGTGAGCGCGCCGCGCGAGGAATGAGGACTTAGTGCGAGCTAGCGTCTGGCGCGTCGTGCCTTTGCAGCGTCGGGGCGAGCCCGACGAATCGAGGCGCTGGTGGACGTTGGCCGCCCTCTGCTGCAGCCTGGCAATGATCGTCATGGACGGCACGATCCTGAACGTCGCGCTGCCGACGCTGGTGACGAGTCTCGGCGCCTCGAGCAGCGAATTGCAGTGGATCGTCGACGCGTACACGCTGGTCTTCGCCGGCCTTCTCCTGGCGTCGGGCAGCCTGGGTGACCGCTTCGGGCGCCGCCGGATGCTGAACATCGGAGTGGGGCTCTTCATCGTCGCTTCGGTGGCCGGAGCGTTGCAGACCACTGCTGTGGGCCTGATCGGGTGCCGCTGCCTGACGGGCATCGCCGCATCGATGGTCATGCCGTCGACCCTGTCGATCCTGACGAACGTGTTTCGGGACCAACGCGAGCGCGGCCGGGCCATTGGCGTATGGTCCGGATTCGCTTCGGTGGGTGTCGCGGCCGGGCCGATCGTCGGCGGACTGCTGTTGCGGAACTTTTCGTGGAGTGCGGTCTTCTGGGTCAACGCGCCTATCGGACTCGTGGCGCTGGTAGCGACGTACTACGCCGTGCCCGAATCCAAGAACGACCGCGCCGGAGCCTTGGATCCACTCGGCGCGCTGCTTTCGATAGCCGGCTTGGTGGGGGTGCTGTACAGCATCATCGAGGCGCCGGCGAGAGGGTGGGCCTCCGGCCAAGTGCTGGGAAGCGGGCTGTCCGGTATAGCCATCATCGGGGTGTTCGTGGCCTGGGAGTTGCATACCTCATCGCCGATGTTGGACGTGCGGTTCTATCGCAACCGGAGATTCGCCGCCGCAAACTCCGCGGTAACGCTGGCGTATTTCGCCCTGTTCGGCTCGCTGTTTCTGATGACTCAGTTCTGGCAGTTCGTCAAGGGATACACGCCGCTGGAAGTCGGCGTGCGGCTGATTCCCTATGCAGCATCGATGTCCATCTCGTCGCCGATCTCGTCGGTACTGGTTAATCGATTCGGTTCGCGGAACGTCATGATGGTTGGCTTCATGCTGTCCTCCTGTTCCTTCTTCGGCCTCTCGCATCTGCACGCGGACTCGAGCTATCCGCGGGTTATCTTGAACATGCTGTTCACCGGGGTCGGAATCGGATTGTCGCTGCCGCCGGCCACCGCGGCGATCATGGGCTCGCTCCCGCGCCAGCACGCCGGCGTCGGCTCCGCGGTGAACGACACCACCCGCAATGTCGGCGGCTCGCTCGGGGTCGCGGTTATCGGATCCATCATGGCGTCGACCTACGTTCGCGACGTCCGCGAGCGACTGTCCGGCAGTGGCCTGAGTCGTGTCGATCTCGCCACGATACGAGACGGTCTGGGCAACGCCCTGTCGTTTTCCTCCACCGCCGACCCAGTTCTGCGGTCGCGAATCGCGTTGGCGGCCCGGGAGTCGTTCGTCAGCGGCTTCTCGAACGGGATGCTGTGCTGTTCGGGGGTGATGCTGTTTGCCGCCGTGCTAGCCGCCGCGCTTCTGCCGGCCCGCGCGATCGAGCACGAGTACGTTCACACGGCGCCAGACCCGGTCCCACCGGTCCAGAGCGTAGTCACGGGGCCTTCGAATGCGGGCAGTTGAGAGCGTTGGTCAGGTCGCGGACTCCGCGGAATCCGTGGCGAGAAGCGATCCAATGCCTAGCGCATGTTGGGTGGCATCACCCAGCAAGAATTCGTTCTGCTTGGCGTGGGCGAAGTAGCGGTGGAGGGAGTGCTCGGTAGCGATCCCCATCCCGCCGTGAAGGTGAACCGCGGCGTGCGCGACGCGATGCCCGCCCTCGGCCGCCCACCACTTCGCCGTATGGATGGCCATTGCGGCCGGAGCGCCGGCTTCGATGGCATAGATCGCCTGCCACAGCGTGAGTCGGATGGCTTCAACGTCGATGTAGCTGTCGGCCGCACGATGCCCGACGGCCTGAAACGTCGCAATGGGACGGTCGAACTGCACGCGCTCGGAGGTGTACTTCGCGGTCGCTTCCAATGCGCGTTCAGTGACGCCGAGTTGATGGGCACAGACGGCGACAGTTGCCCGGTCGCGCAGGAACGCCAATGCGTCCTGCTCGGAGTCGCGACCTGCGTCCAGCAGAGCATCCGAACCGACGACCACGTCGTCCAGGACGATCTGGCCAGTCGGGTCGCCGGCCGCTGTGGCCTGGGCGGTGATGGTGAGGCCGGGTGCCGTGGACTCGACGAGAAATACCTGGGGACGGTCGGCAATCCAGGCCGGAACGAGTATCGCGTCGGCGATGACAGCAGAAGGAACGAGCGTCTTGGTCCCGTTCAGACGCCACCGCGCGCCGTCGGGCCGCGCCGAGGTCGTTGGTCGGGAAGCGTCACGATTGGCCGGCTCGGTCAGCGCGACGGTAAGGATGCGTGTTCCGTTGATAGCACCGGGCAGCCACTGGTCTTGTTGGGCTGGTGTCCCGAAGTGCGCGAGGGCTTCGGCGGCCACCGCGATTGTCGCGAGGTAAGGGAGCGGCGCGAGTGTACGACCGATCTCCTGCAGGACCAGCGACTGGGCGAGAAGTCCCAGACCGCTGCCGCCGACCTCGGCCGACAGCCCCACGCCGAGCAGATCAGCCTTCGCCATCTGCTGCCACAGTTGCTGGTCGAAGCGAGGCTCTCCGCTGCGCTCCAGGCGGCTCAGGCTGTCGTGAGTGACCTGGTCTTCCAGGATTTGCCGCGCGAGCCCTGCGACGTCTCGTTGTTCCTCAGTGAGGGAGAAATCCATGACGCCTCGATCTCATTGACGGACTGATTGGCTTAGCGCGGCGCTCTGGGCATGCCCAGACCAACGGTCGCGATCATGTCGCGTTGGATCTCGTTGGTACCGCCGCCGAAGGTGAGGACCAGGGCGCCTCGGTACGCACGCTCCAGCCGCCCCTGAATGGCCGCTCCCGGCGAGGCCGCCCGCACATACGCTTCCTCGCCGATGCACTCCATCAGCAGGCGGTAGGCCTCCACCGCAAGCTCTGTCCCGAACACCTTGGTGGCCGACGCGTCGGCCGGGCTGACGCCCTTGTCGACTCCCCACGCGATCTTCCAGTTGATGAGCTTCAGGAACTCGACTTTCGCGTGGACGCGTCCGAGATTGCTCCGCACCGAATCCTGATCGATGATCCGACGTCCATCCGGCAGGGTCGTTCGCTGCGCCCACGATCGGGTTTCGGCCAGTGCGGTCTGAATCCCGGCCGGCGAGCACAGAGCGACTCGCTCGCGGTTGAGCTGTCCAGTGATCAGCCGCCAGCCACCGTTGAGCTCACCGACGAGGGCTGATGCTGGCACCCGAACGTCGTCATAGAACGTCTGGCTCGTCGTCGCTCCGCTCAATGTCGGCACGGGACTGTAGGAGAATCCAGCGGCCGTTGTCGGCACCAGGAACATCGACAGACCCTTGTGCCTCGCCGCGTCCGGGTCGGTTCGCGCGGCCAGCCAGACGTAGTCGGCGTGTTCGATCACGCTGGTCCACATCTTGGAGCCGTTGATGACGTAGTCGTCTCCGTCGTGTACCGCCCGGGTCGTGAGTGACGCGAGGTCGGTTCCAGCGCCCGGCTCTGAGTAGCCGATGGCGAAATGCATCTGCCCGGCGAGGATCTTGGGCAGGAAGAAGTCCTTCTGCTCCTCCGATCCGTATTCCATGATGGTCGGTCCGACGGTGTTCATCGTCAGCAGCGGAAGCGGGACTCCGGCAGTGGTTGCCTCATCCACGAAGATCGCCTGCTCGATCATCGTGCGGTTCTGCCCGCCGTACTTGTGCGGCCACCCGATGCCGAGCCAGCCGTCGCTACCGAGTTTCTCGATGACGTCGCGGTAGGTCGTGCCAGAGCCGAACTCGCCGTTGGCGTCGTTCAGCGCGGCCCGACGCTCGGGGGTCATCAGCTGGTGAAAGTAGTGACGCAGGTCTGCACGCAACTGCTCCTGCTCGGCCGTGTAAGCGATGTGCATACCGTTCCTTCCGGGGCCGAGCCTTTGGGTGGGAGCGCCTAGATCGGGCGACGTTTCGCGAGCGCGAGGCCGTTGGTCTGCATGATGAGCCTCGCGTCCTCGTCCGAGAATTCGAAGTTACGCAGATCCTTGATGTAGGACGACGGGTCGGCCAGGCCTTCCGCGTGCGGGTAGTCGGATCCCATCAGGATTCGATCCGATCCGATGAGCTCGCGGAGGCGACCCAGCTGGTCCTCGTAGAACGGTGAAACGTACGCGTGGCGCATGAAGGTCTGCCGGGGGTCCTCCGGGTAGAGGTGCGGAGTCTGACCGTACGACTTCTTGAGCTTGTCGAACAGGTGGAACACCCAGTCCGAGCCGGTTTCGATGGAGGCGATCCTCAGGTTCGGGAATCGGTGGAAGTGGTGATGTGCCAGGAGATTCGCGAAGAGGTCTTGGGTCTCGTTGTACGACACGAGAGACCTGAAGGCGTTCTGCCGGAACGCCTGGTTCTGGGCCTTCTCGCCCCAGTCCTTGTGGTAGCTGGAATACCAGCTGTCCCCACCGTGAACCAGCACCGTCACGCCGGAGTCGTTCAAGCGCTGCCAGAATGGGTCGTAGATCGGGTCCGACGGCGACCGTCCGCCCGAGGGCGTGATGACCGGACCGGGCAGCAGCAGCACGAACCGGGCGTCCTTCTCCAGCGCCCAATTCAGTTGCGCCAGGGCTGCGTCTGCGTCCACCAGCGTGAAGATCGGGGCAGCGAAGATTCGCTCCTTGTAGGAGAAGCCCCAGTCCTCTTCCATCCACCGGTTGAAGGCCCGGAAGGCGGCGATGAGAGCTTCCGGGTCGTGCAGCAGGGCTTGTTCCATGCCGACGCCGAGGGTCGGCAACAGGATGGCGCCCCCCATGCCCTGGCCGTCCATGAAGTCCAGACGCGCATCGCGGTTGCGGTACTCGGGGTGGTCGGCGATCGACTCGAGCTCGCCGAACAGCTCGCGAGTGTCCTGGCTCTTGGGGTTCCGGCCGCGGAAGTACTCGTCCAGCTGGCCCGGCTTGGTGATGGGATCGAAGGTGGGGTTGGGGATGAAGCGGTTGATCTTCTCGCCGACCATCAGACGGGTCCTGCCGTTCACCTCGACCCACTGGATCGCCCGCGACTTGAACTCGGGCTCGATGTAGCGCGTGAACGCATCGTGTGACTCGTAGAAGTGGTTGTCACAGTCGAAGTACGGGAAGGCTACGTGCGACATCTTGAGCTCCTACCGATCCGAGATACGCAATAGAACTAGATTCTAACCGTATCAGGATTTGCGGCACGCGTACAGGCACTTCAGAAGGAGAGTTCCGCCAGGTCGTCCGGGATGACGAGCGGCGCGTCGGTCGCCCGCTGAACCTCTTCGGGGGTCCAGCCGGCGAGGTGTTCGCGGAGGACCGCGCCGTCGGGGGTGATGTCGATGACGGCGATGTCGGTGATGATGCGCGAGACGCACGTGGGGGCGGTGAGGGGAAGCCGTACCTGCGACATGATCTTGGGCTGGCCGCTCTTCGTCTGGTGGGTCATCAGCACGACCACCTTCTTGGCGCAGAAGGCCAGGTCTTGCGCACCGCCGAGACTGCCGATCAGCTTGCCCGGTGGATGGTAGTTCGCGAGGTCGCCGTTGGCGCCGACCTCGAGTCCTCCGAGCATGGTGACGTCGATCCATCCGCCTCGGATGAGCGCGAACGACTCGTCATGCGACATGAACGACATGCCCTTGGCGCGCTCGACGGGCTGGCCGCCGGCGTTCACGCAGTACGGATCGACGAGGTCGGCGTCTTCAATAACTCGCCCGAAGCCGACGATGCCGTTCTCGGTGTGAAATATGACCTCGCGGTCCGGATCTACGAAGGACGACACCAGCATCGGGATACCCATCCCGAGGTTGACGATCATGCCCTCGTCGACATCTTGGGCGGCGCGAAGGGCCATCGCCAGGTCGTCGAGTCTCGGCTTGTCGGCGTAGGTCGTCATGCGAGGACTCCCGGTGTCTCGACGCCGGCCGGTGTGCGGGTGTTGGTCAGCATGGTGTCTGCCACGACGTCGCCGGTGTCGATGGGCGAACGACCACGCGCTGCACGTACGGGGCCGCGGTGACGATGCTCTCCGGGTCGAGGTCGCCGAGTTCGACAACCTCATCGACTTCGGCGATCGTCACCGTGGCTGCGCCGGCCATGGTCGCGTTCAAGGTTCGAGCGCTGCCTCGATAGATCAGGTTTCCCCAACGGTCGGCCTTGTGGGCGCGGATGACAGCCACGTCCGCCTTCAACGCCCGTTCGAGCAGGTGGGGCCGTCCGTCGAACCACCGCACCTCTTTGCCCTGGGCAACCACGGTGTTAGGGCCGACCGGCGTGTAGAAGGCCGCGATTCCCGCTCGGGCCGCCCGGATCCGTTCTGCGAGAGAGCCTTGCCCGATCAGCTCCAACTCGACGTCGCCCTTCTTGAGCAGCGTCTCGAACGGTATCTCCAGGCCCCGGTTCAACACGGGGAATGCCAAGATTCCCTTGGCTACCTGGCCGCGTTCCACCAGCAGCCCGGGGGAGACGTAGTCGGTCGGATACTTGATGAGTCCGAGGTTCGCCTCGTTCATCATGGCCAACTGGTCCAGGCTGAAGCCCGAGTGGTTTCCGGTGATCGTCAGCCCGGTGACGTCCTTACGGGCGAGCGCGGCGATGAGATAGCTCGCGTACTCCGCAGCCGTGCCGAACCCACCGATGTGGATCACCGAACCGTCGGCGACGTCGGCCACGGCCTCGTCGAAGGAGCCGACGACCTTGTTGACCGGCATGTGTCCTCGCCTCCTGTTCGGATCGGGCCCGGCGCGCTAGCGGTCCAGGCCGAGGACGCGCAATGCGTTGCCGCGCAGGAACCTCGGCCAGACCTCGTCCCGGAAGGGGACCTCGGGGAGTTCGGTCATGATGCGCTCGAGCGACAGCCCCATCGGGAAGTAGCCAGCGTAGATGATCTTGTCAGCTCCACGCGTGTTGGCGTAGTTGACGATGTTGGCCGGGTAGTACTTGGGCGCGAAGGCGCTCGTCGAGTAGTGCAGGCCGGGCCACTTGAGCATGAGCTTCCACGCCAGATCCGTCCAGGGTTCGCATCCGTGCCGAGTGACGAACACGAGGTCGGGAAAGTCGTACATCACTTCGTCGATGAGCTCGACCCGCTGTGGATCCATACGCAGGCGCGGACCCGGAACGCCGGCCGTGCAGAACACCGCGATGCCGAGTTCGACGGCCTTGGCGTAGAGGGGATACATCTTCTTGTCGTTGATCGCGACCTGGGGGAAGATGCCGGCCGGAAACAGGGTCGCCGCGCGGACGTTGTAGGTCTCGAACTCCCGAACGAGTTTTGTCACGGCCGCCATTCCGGCATGGGGATCAAAGCTCGTGGAGGCGATGAATCGATCAGGGTGGCGGGTCACCGCTAGCTCACCCACCTCATCGCCCAGGCCGACCAATCCCATTTCGACTCCCCACTTGTCCATCTCGGACAGGGTTGTGCCGATGGGGTCGTCGAGTTCGGTCATCTGCTTCTCGGGCACGTTCTTGAACATGTACTCGGCGGGGAACGTGAACTCCTCGGTCGACTCACGGTCCTTGGTCTGGCGAGTAATGAAGGAGTAGGCCTCCCGCATGTCTCGATGCGGGAATCCGATGAGGGTGTCGACGATGCCGATGTCGGTTGGCATGCCCATACGCCTTGCTCCTTCGTCTGCGGTGTGCCGTCGACAGGCGTCGCGGGCGAACTCATCTTAGAACCTAGTTCCGGTTTGCTGCAATGAGCGCGGCGGCGTCGCGGCAGTCAATGAGCTTCAGTGGCCACCGCGGCGCCGACCGGGACTGGCTCGACGGGCTCGACCATTCGCTTCGCCGGCAGAAGCAGGGCGCCGAGTACCCCCAGCACCGCCCCGCCGGCGAGCCACCAGAACGCAACGCTGAAAGCGGCGTCGGCGGCCTGACCGACCTGGAGATGTTGCTGCAGAACGAGGGCGACTATGGCTATGCCGAGCGATGCGCCGATCTGATTGAGGATGTACATCGAGCTGGTCGCGCTCGACGCCGCCGCCGGGGGCACCGTGTAGTACAGGGCGGACAAGATCGGTGTCGCGGCGAGGGGCAAGGCGAAACCGACGAGTACGGCGCAGCCGCCGAGCCAGATCTCCGAGGTGCCCGCACCGGACAGCGCGTACATCGACGCGCCCAGCCCGACGCTCGCCATCGCCAGGCACACGGGAATTCGCGGCCCGTACCGGTCGGCAACCCGGCCGGCGACGGACATGGACAGCAGAGCTCCGCATCCGAGCGGGGCGAGCAGGACCCCGGCGGCGAGGACGCCTCGGCCGTGGACATCCTGGGAGTACAGCGGCAGCAGGAACAGGGCAGCGAAGAATATGGCCCCGACCAGGGCCATGATCGTCGCGCTCGCGGCGAAGGCCCGGTTCCGGAAGAGGCGTACGTCGATCAAGGGGGCGACCCGGCTTCGAAGCGCGTGGGCGACGAATGCCGAGATCAGGCCTATGCCGATTGCGAAGGCGGCGAGCACCCGTGGTGATGCGAAGCCGCTCGGCCCGGCAGTTTGCGACCACGCGTAGAGGACGGCGGCGAAGCCCGGTGCGATCAACAGCAAGCCAACGATGTCCAGCCGGTGCCGCTCGCCGTCCGCGGCGGCATCGGCCGGCACGAGCCGGGCCGACAGTGTCAGAGCGATCAGGCCGATGGGTACGTTGACGAGGAACAGCCACCGCCAGGACAGGTGGGCCAGGATGGTGCCGCCGACGATCGGACCTAGTGCGGGGCCGACGGTGATGGGCACCGAGGTCAGCGCCATGACCCGTCCGAGTCTGTGTGGTCCGGCCGCGCGAGCCAGGACGGTCAGCATCGTGGGCTCGACGAGTCCGGCTCCCATACCCTGGGCGACGCGACAGGCGATGAGCGTCTCGATGGACCACGCGGCGCTGCACAGCAACGAACCGATGACAAAGGCCGAGAGACCGATAACCCAGATTCGACGACCACCAAAGCGATCGACGGCCCATCCCGCCAGCGGTGCAGAGACAGCTACGGCGAGCAGGTAGCCCGTGCCGATCCATTGTGTGGTCGCCAGGTCGGCGTGCAGGCTCTCGCCGAGCGTGTGCACGCCGACGTTGACCACGGTCGCGTCCAGGGTCGGCATCATGGCGCCGAGTCCCATCGCGAGAACGAGAAGCACGAGCGGACGGTTGAGCTCGTGCTGGGTCATCCAGGCATCCGATCCACGAGCGGCCGATCGGGGACGATCACGCGACTGCGCCGGTTCGGCGGAGGTCGGCGATCCAGTCCCCGGCCAGGCCGAGCTCACCGAGGATGTCGGCGGTGTCGGCGCCGATCGGGTGGGGCGCCTTCGGCCGCGCGGCGGGAGTGCGGCTGAACCGGGGCGCCGGGGCGGGCTGGACTATGCCGTCGACGGTGACGTAGGTGCCCCGTGCTCGCAGGTGTGGGTGCTCGTGGGCCTCGTCCCATCGCAGGACCGGGGTCAGGCAGGCGTCGCTCTGGGCGGCTAACGCGCTCCATTCGTCGCGGCTCTTCGTCAGGAACAGCTCACGCCAGCGCTGTTTGCGGGCCGCGGCTTGAAACCGGAGGCAGTCGCAACGGCGCAGCATTCGTCGAAAATCCCGAACATCGCCTCGCGGCCGCCGGGGGCGGCCAGAATGTCGCCGATGCAGGCGCGCATCAGGCAGGTGATCCCGGCGCCTAGGCCGAGTTGCACGAACTTTTCCCACATGTCCTGCATCACGTCGTCGCTGGCTCGTCCAGTGAAACCGGCGCCTTCGAAACACTTCGCGAGCGCGCGCGTCCGTTCGCTGGGACCGCCCGCGATTTCGCCATAGACGAGATCGTGGATCGGAAGGAACTGGGTGATATGGCCCTGGGCGTCCACGCCGGCGCTGATATTGGCCATGCCGCCCATGACATGCGCGGCGCCGAAACGCGCGATCAGCCGGTCGAGATGCCCCATGCCGTTGAGAACTGGCAGCATCACGGTGTTCGGCCCGACCGCCGGCGCGAACTGATCCATAGCCTGATCGAGCGAATAGGATTTTACCCCAACCAAAATGAG
>Ga0137415_10006166_pt1 | contig 11864 bp, 14 predicted proteins | sample CZODoug3_1_1_16f_FD_183082 | JGI IMG/M metagenome (GOLD analysis project Ga0137415, IMG submission 183082) | Vadose zone soil fungal communities from Angelo Coast Range Reserve, California, USA - CZODoug3_1_1_16fungal (Hybrid Assembly) | ecosystem: Environmental > Terrestrial > Soil > Vadose...
GTACCCCCTCATTACGCACTACGATCTCGGTGGATAACGAGACTCAAACTGGATCGTGAAAGTGCCTGTGCCACCTAGGTAGCTCTTCAGGCTTCGCAGGTGGTGGTGCTACATCGCGCGCCGCCGCTGAGTTCGGCGCTCAGCGCCGTGTCAGGCTTGCCCCCACCTGTAAGAAGCTCACCGTCGCGCTGCCCGCGGCCTGACCGCCGTTGAACTTCACGTCGCCGCCAAAGACACCGACCGAGTAGTGCGCAAACGGCGCGAGCCGCCACGAGCGGTTCACCGGGTACTCATACCCGATCCCCAGCTGCGGGCCGATTCCTGATGACGTGACAACGTCAGTGCCGTCGTTGGCGCGGTGCATCACGAAGGTCGCGCCGCCCCGCAGGTAGAGCTGCCGCCGGATGCCGGGATACCAGTAGGCGGCGGCGCCGAACGACAACAGCGTCTGTGTCACGCCACGGTCGCGCTGCCGCCAGCCGGCCAGCTCGGCGCCGACGCGCACCGCGCGTCCGGTACTGCCACCGACTCCAACGAACGCGGAGAGGCCTGTCGTCCTGCGGCCGGCGCAGATGTCGCACGTGACTCGCGCCCAGCCCGGCGCCACGCCCACGCTGTACCACAGCCCGGACGCTTCGCGCCGCTGCGCCGCCGCGCTGCTCGTACCAGCTACGAGAGTCGTCACCAGGATCATCGCCGCAGTTCGCATATCGCCACTATAACTCAATTGCTGTGGCCAATTTGGGAGTGATAACGGTCACCGCTGATAGTGCCGCGCCGGGGCGAACGTGAAGCGGGGAATCCATGAAACCCGCATCCCTGCTGCTCTTTCTCGTGGCGACGGCCGCGCTCGCGGCGTGCCAGGACAGTCCGGCGGCGCCTGACTACGGTCCCGCCACCGGCAACGCCGCGTCCTTCGGACTCTGGTCGCCTGGCGCGAACGACGATTGCACCAAGGCCCAGCACGACGCGTACGCGGTCGTCGGCCCCGATCACAAGCTCTATCCCACGTGGCATCCGCCTATCGATCCCGTGACCGGCTGCTCCTTCGGACACGATCATGGACGCGATCCGCGCGGCTCGGCGCTGTATCGCGAAGTCGGGCCGATCGCGTTCGGGTATGCGAACGAACAGCTCGACGTCTACGATCCGCTCACGACACGGCACGAAGATCACTTCGGGCACAAGATCGAATGGCAGAACGACGTCCCGATGCACTTCGGCAGCGACGCCGCGGATGCGGTGTTCGCCGTGCGCTGCGACGTACTCACCAAGCTCCATCAGGGCACGCACTCGAAGGACGCGTTCACCAACAATCTGCACGAGTTGGTCTACCATATCCGCTGCACCGACGGAACCGAGATGCACATCACGATGCTGGCGGCGATCGGCACGCCCGGACAATTCGAGCGCAGCTGTGACGGGACAACGGTCGTCGTTGGACCGGCGACACCCGCGAACTCGCCCGATGGCGGCGGTGTGCGGATCATTGCCGATCGCACCTGCGTCGACCGCGATATCCTCGTGCCGGCCGGACAGAACTCCAATTTCGGGGCGCTGCACGAGAGCTGGCAGACCTCGAACTCCGTGCGCCGCGAGGACGGCCACACCCTCGCGTTCTTCAATCCCTATTTCCAGGTGTCGCTACCGAGCCGGTTCTACGATCCGGCCCTGGCGGGAATTACCGGACGGCCGATCGCCGTGTGCTACGAAGTCACGCCGGCGGGGAATCAGGTCCGGGGCAATGGTGCATGCGCGCGCTCCACGAGCAACGGGACGATCCTCGGCATCACATTCGACGATCCGCGCTCGGTATTCGACGGCACGGACCGCGTCGTCGATGTGAATTCGAACTTCATCGGCAACGCAGACGGGCCCGAGGTGTGGTATACCGATCCGTTCGGTAAGCATGGCCGGACGGCGCCGTTCTCTGGGTCAGTGCGTCAGTTCGTCGCGCGGATCAATAATGATCGGGGTGGGCTGGAGCTGGCGGGTCCGGGGATTGGTGGAGATCGGGATTACGGCGGCCCCAGAGTACACGCGCCTAACTAGTCTACCTGCTGCGTCTGTTGCGTCTGCGGCGTCTATTTTTTTCGCGACACCGTTCCAATCGCGTTGATCAAATCGCCCAGATCATAAGGCTTCGTCACAGACGGCTGTCCGCAGTTCTCCAAAAACGCCCGCGTCTCGCCCCGCGCCTGGTCTCCCGTGACGAACACGAAGCGCTTCGCGACGAGCGGCCGGCTGTTGACCACCTGCTCGTACATCGCCCGCCCACCGAGCCGCGGCATCTGCAGGTCGGTGACGATCGCATCGAATGTGTTGTCGCGATCGCCGAGCCGCTCCATCGCCTCGAGGCCGTTCTCGACCGCGACGATCTGATGGCCCTCGCGCTCCAGCAACAGCACCATCGCTTGCCGGTTCACCGCGTCGTCGTCCACGACGAGGATGCGCAGGCGCGGCAGACTCTCCGCCGGCGTCGACAGCGGCGTCTGCGCGCCCAGCAGGCTGCGCGGCAACGTCACGACCACTTCGGCGCCCGTGCTGCCGCCGCGCGGCCGCAGCCGCAGGTTGCCGCCGGCCGACTGCGCCAGGGCGCGGGCGAGCGCGAACTCCACCTCGCCACCGCCACCCGACTGCGTGAAGCGGAACGGCGACGTGAGCCGCTGCTCCGCTTCAACGGCCAGCGGCGTGCCGGAATCCCACAGCGAGGCGACCACCGACGGTCCCGTCGCGATGACCTCGAGCCGCAACTCGCGCGGCGGCTGCGACGCGCGCAAACGGCGCAACGAGAAATCGAGCAGCTTCGTCAGCATCTCGGTGAGCTGGGCCATCGGGCAGGCAACCATCGGCAGGTCGCCGGGGATCGCGCGAATCACTTTGACGCCGAGCTCGCGGAAGGTGGACTCGCGCTCCGCCAGGACGCCGTTGATCACGACCGCCGCGTCGCACGGCTCGGCGGCTCCCGCCGGATGCGCGGCGAGCTCGAGGAAGTGGCTGGTGATTTCGGCGGCGCGCCGCACCTCGCCGTGCAGCAGCACCAGCGCGCGCGCGCGCTCAGGATCGAGGGGGCTGCCGTGCAGCAAATCGGCGAGCGCGCCGATGGCGGCGAGGCGGTTGTTCAGCGCATTGAGTACGTTGGCTGAGCCTTCATCGAGAACGACGTGCTTGACGTCGGGTGAAGCCGAGCTGGAGGATCTCGAGGATGGTGGAGGTTGGGAAGGGGGCGCAGGACGGGCGCGCGACGCCGCGGGGACCTGCTTCTGACGTCCCAATAGAAAGCCGATCAGCGCGCCGACTGCCGCACCAAACCCGAACGCGACCCATAACTCCATGCCGAAAAGCTATGCGTCGCGCGAATTTGCGCGAGCAGCCCCGCGTCACGACTGCAACGAGACCCCCGTCACGCGATGCCCTGGCTCGGATTCGAACCGAGACGCCTTGCGGCACTGCCCCCTCAAGACAGCGTGTCTACCAGTTTCACCACCAGGGCGGGCCAGAAACATAGAAACGTTCCGCCATGAAGTACAGGCGGTCTTAGCCAAATCGTTTCGCCGCGCGTTCCCGCGCCTTGCGCGCCTCCTCCTCCCGGTTGCGCGGTGGGGCCTTGATCGTCAGCGAATCGATCAACCGCCGGGCGATCTTTGTCACGTCATCCACCGCGCCGGTGAAGGCCGCCTCGTTCGCGTGCGAGGGGTGGGTCGCGCCGCTGAGCTTGCGCACGAATTGCAACGCCGAAGCACGAATTTCGTCGTCGGTCGCGGGCGGCGCGAAGTTCGCCAGCGTCTTGATGTTCCTGCACATGTCAGCTCCTCGCGATGCAAGGCTAAATAGGGCTACCACAATGACATTGGAATATGTCGATTTCTTGGAGTCTCGTTCGTCGCTTGGATGGAAGCAGGACGATGCACCACGAACCTAACTGGAAAGCGAGACGGCAATGCGATTCATCGTGATGGTGAAGGCCAACAAGGACTCCGAAGCGGGTGTCCTGCCGACTGAAGAGCAGCTACGGGAGATGGGGACGTTCAACGACGAATTGGCGAAGGCCGGTGTCATGCTCGCGGGCGAAGGCCTGCAGCCGAGCTCCAAGGGCGTCCGCATCAGCTACGCGGGCAGCAAGCGGACGGTGCGCGATGGTCCGTTCGCCGAGACGAAAGAGCTGGTCGCGGGATTCTGGATCTGGCAGGTGAAGTCGAAGCAGGAAGCCCTCGAATGGGCAAAGCGAATTCCCTTTACGCAGGGCGAGGAGGTTGAAATCCGCCAGGTCTTCGAGGCCGAGGATTTCGGCGAGGCGTTCACGCCCGAGCTCCGTAAGCAGGAAGAGCGGCAGCGCGCGGCCATCGCAAAAAACAAGCAACGCGCGGGGAAATAACCATGCGATTCATGACGATAGTGAAGACGCGCGAGACCGGCGCTCGACCGTCGCCGGCGCTCATCGAGAAGATCGGCAAGCTCGGTGTAGACGCCGCCAGCAAAGGCGCAATGGTTGGGATGGGAGGACTCGGCCCAACATCACAGGGAGCGCGCGCCCGGCTCGCCAACGGCAAGATCACCGTCACAGACGGCCCATTCACCGAAGCGAAGGAAGTGATCGGCGGCTACGCGATCTACGACGTCGCCTCCAAGAAGGAAGCGATCGAGTGGACTCGGGCCTTTCTGGAGGCGCACATCGGGCTCTGGGACCAGGATCTGGAAGTCGAAATTCGGCAGATGATGGATGACCCCACAAAAGGCTGCTGATGCCATCGATGCGGTCTGGCGGATCGAATCCGCCAGACTCATCGCCGGCCTCGCCCGCATCGTGGGCGACGTCGGCCTGGCCGAGGATCTGGCGCAGGACGCGCTGGTCGCCGCGCTGGAGCAATGGCCCGCATCGGGCGTGCCGGACAATCCGGGGGCCTGGCTCATGGCGACCGCCAAACATCGCGCCATCGATCAGCTGCGTCGCCAGAAGATGCAAGGCCGGAAGCACGAGCACCTCGGCCGCGAGCTCGACGAGCGGCAGGTCAGTCCCGAGCCGGAGCTCGCGGCGGCGATCGACGATCACGTGGGCGACGACTTGCTGAGCCTGATCTTCACCGCGTGTCACCCGGTACTCACCACCGAGGCGCGGGTCGCGCTCACGTTACGGCTGCTCGGCGGATTGACGACCGACGAGATCGCGCGCGCGTTCCTCGTGCCGAAGGCGACGATTCAGCAGCGGATCGTCCGGGCCAAGCGGACGCTCGCGGCGGCGCGCGTGCCGTTCGAGGTCCCGCGCGGCGCCGAGCTGGGGCAGCGGCTCGACTCGGTGCTGGAGGTCGTCTATCTCATCTTCAATGAGGGATACTCGGCGACGGCAGGAGACGCGTGGGTGCGGCCGGCGCTGTGCGAGGATGCGCTCCGCCTGGGCCGCATTCTCGCGGAGCTGGCTCCCGCCGAGGCGGAGGTCCACGGACTCGTGGCGCTGATGGAGATCCAGGCGTCGCGCATTCGCGCGCGCGTGGGGCCGGGTGGTGAGCCGATTCTGCTCCTCGACCAGGATCGCGGGCGGTGGGATCATCTGCTCATCCGGCGTGGTCTGGCGGCGCTCGAGCGCGCCGAAGCGCTGGGCGGCGCCTACGGACCGTACACCCTCCAGGCGGCGATTGCCGCGTGTCACGCGCGAGCCCGGACGGCCGAGGAGACCGACTGGACGCGCATCGTGGCGCTGTACGACGCCCTCGCCCAGCTCGTGCCGTCGCCGGTCGTGGAGTTGAATCGCGCGGTCGCATTGGGCATGGCATTCGGGCCGGCGGCGGGACTGGAAGTCGTCGATTCCCTGACCACGGACCCAGCGCTGGCGGCTTATCATCTTTTGCCGAGTGTGCGCGGGGATCTCCTCGCGAAGCTCGGCCGTTTCGAGGAGGCGCGCGCCGAATTCGCGCGGGCGGCCCAACTTACGCAGAATGTCAGGGAGCGGGAGCTGTTACACAAAAAAGGAGAGGCTCTGTGAAAAAGGAGTGGGCACCGCAGCTGCTCAGTGTCCTCAGAATCGTGCTGGCCTTCCTGTTCATTCAGGTCGGAACGGCGAAGGTGTTCGCGTTTCCGGCCGCGGTCATGCCTGGCGGCGGAACAGCTCCGGTGGGCTCGCTCCCGTGGATTGCCGGCGTCATCGAAATCACCGGAGGCACGCTCTTTCTGCTTGGCCTGTTCACGCGTCCCATCGCGTTCATTCTGTCGGGCGAAATGGCGGTTGCGTATTTTCTCGGTCACGCGAGTCAGGGTCACTGGCTGTGGCCGGTATTGAACATGGGCGGGCTGGCGGTCATCTACTGTTTCCTCTTCCTCTACTTCTCAGCAGCCGGGCCTGGGCCGTGGAGTCTCGACGCGTCGCTCGCCCGGCGCCGCGCCGCGGTGCCGGTCCTCTGAGTGGCGGCAGGCGAAACCGTATCGCGCTACGATCGCTCGATCGTTGAAGGACCGCTCCGTGCGGCTGTCTGGAAAATCGCGTGGCCGACGATGCTCACGAACGCCTTCGGCGGAGTGCAGGGCATTGTCGACCACGTGCTCGTGGGCAATCTGGTCGGCTATCAGGCGAATGCCGCGATCGGCGTGAGCTGGCAGATCTTTCTCGTCGTCATCGTCTTCATCTCATCGCTGTTCACCGGCATGAGCGTCCTGGTGGCCCGGTTCGCCGGGGCGGGAGATTCCGAGACGGTCGATCGCGTCGTCTACCAGGCGTTTCTCACGGCAATCGGCCTGTCGCTGGGCATCCTGGCGCCGGTCGGTTACTTCGCGGCGCCCTGGCTGCTCGATCTGGTCAATGCGGCGCCCGCGGTGAAGGCCGAGGCGCTGCCGTACCTGCGGATCATATTCGGCTTCTCGAGCGGCATGATGATTTTCTTCATGCTGGGCGGCGCGCTGCGCTCGGCCGGCGACGCGCGCACGCCGATGATCCTTGGGATCGCGATGACCGTCTTGAATCTCCTGTTGAACATCGTCCTCATTCGTGGACTCGGACCGATCCCGTCATTCGGGACGCGCGGCTCGGCGATGGGCACGTGTATTACCGCCGGACTCGTGGCGACCTACGCGCTGTGGAAGCTGTGGACGGGCGGGTGGGTCGTCGCATTTCCACGGGGGCGCGGCCTTGGGCCTGACTGGAAGATCATCCGCGAGCTGTTCCGCTTCGGTCTGCCGACGGGGATTCAGGGGATCGCAATGAACATCGGCGGTGTCTTCATGCTGTCGTTCATCGGGTCGCTGGCGCAGAGCGCCGCGGCGCAGGCCGCGTTTGCCGTGTCGTACGGGGAGTTGTTCTCGCTGATTACCTGGACGTCGGTCGGATTGATGGGTGCGGCAGCCGCGGTCGCGGGACAGAACATCGGCGCTGGACATCCGGACCGCGCGGACCAGGCGGTCCACATCGCGGCGCGGTACGGCGTGACGGTCGCCTCGTTCGTCGGCCTGTTCTTTCTATTCTTCCCGCGCCAGCTGCTGGCGGTCTTCGGGATGCACGATCCGGTGGTCGTGGACATCGGTACACAGCTGCTGCGCGTGCTGAGCGTGTCGGGACTGTTCGTGACGGTCGCGCTCGCGTACACCGGCGGGCTCCAGGGAACGGGAGACACGAAGAGCCCGCTCTACATCTCGATGATCTCGCAGATTCTCGTGCCGCTCGGGATCTGCTTCGTCACTCAGCAGACCGGCAGGCTCGATCCGATCGATATCTGGCTGGCGATCCTGGCGGGGCATGTAACGCGGTGCGTCTTGAGCGTGCTGCGGTTCCGGCAGGGACAATGGCGGCACATCGTTGTCAATGTCCAATGATCAATGATTATTGAACATTGATCATTCTAATCGGCCGGTCGTCCCGATGATGGCGCGCGCGTTGTCGACCTGACCCCACGTATTCCACAGCAGCACGCCGCGCACCTTGCCGTCCTTCAGATAGTAGACCACGCCCTCGCGAAACTGCTGTTTCCAGTCGCTCTCGGTCTCGAGCCGCGGATCGAGCTCGCCGACCGCTTCGTATCCGAGCGCGAAGAGATCTGAGTAGAAGAAGGGCAGGTGGGTGTACGGAGTGCCTTTGCCGGCCATGGAGCGACCCGCTGCGGCGCCCATGGTATTGGCGTTATCCTCGTGCTCGACGCGTATTCGCGTGCCGAGGGCAGGGTTGAAGAAGTTGGCGACGTCACCGGCCGCGAAGATGTCGGGCGTGCTGGTTTTGAGCAGCTCATCCACCACGATCCCGTTCTCGACTCGCAATCCGGCTTGTTCGGCCAGCTCCACGTTGGGCTGAATCCCGAGACCAGCCACGATAACGTCGGCGGGGATCTCTTTGCCGTGCGTCGTCCGGATCACCACCGTGCCGGCGCTTTGCTGCAGACCGGCGAGGCCTTCTCCGGTCCGGACATCCGCGCCCTGCTCGCGATAATAGTCGACGAGGAACCGCGAGAGATCGGCGGGAAAGACGCGCGCCCCGATGCCATCTTCGGGAACGAGTAGTGTCACGTCGCGGCTCACGATCCGAAGTGCGGCCGCCACTTCCGATCCGATGAACCCGCCACCCAGGACCACGAAGCGCAGTTTCTCATTGGCGAGGGCGCGCAGCCTGAGGTAGTCGTCAAAAGTGCGGTAGTAGATGATCTGCCCCGTCTGCATCGGGAGCCGGCGCGGCGTTCCGCCGGTGGCCAGCAAAAGCTTGTCGTATGAGACGACATTGCCGCGATCATCAGTGACGGTTTTTTGCTTTGCGTTGACAGCCGTCGCGCGCCGGCCCAGGCGCAGCTCAACGCCGATCTTGTCGGTGCCGCGCCAGACGACCTTTTCCGGATCGTCACCCTTCCAGAGCCCCTTGGAAAGCGGCGGCCGATTGTAGGGCGGATGCGGGTCGTCCGAGATGATTCCGATGGTGCCGCTCGGATCGGACTCACGGATCGCCCGCGCGGCCGCGTCGGCGGTCATGCCGCCGCCGATGATCAGATAGCGAAAGCTCGTCATTCAGTCCTGCCCGCAATCGTAAAGCCGCAGCGCGGGTGCTCGCCGCGCTCGCAGCACTCCGTCACCTGCGCGCCGACGACCTCTTCGACGAGCGCCTTGCCGAGCTCGCACATCTCTGGATGACCCGCGGTCACGGCGGATAGCGGGCATCCGTACGCTTGCAGTCGCCATCCCTCAGCGGTTTTTTCGACCTGCGCGTCGGAGCCGAGATCGCGAAACACCTTGGCCGCCGCCGCGAGGCGCTGCTGGGGATTCGTCGCGCTACTCGCGCCCGCCGCTGCCTGTGCGCCCACGGCCCGCAGCAGCTCGACAGCGCGTGCTCGCCCCTGCGTGCGGACGATCTCTTCCACGAGCTTGCCGAGCACGAGCGCATACGCCTTGGGGAAGAGCTCTTCGCCTTCGCGAGTCAGCGCATAGAGACGTGCCGGTTTGCCGCCCGTGTCGCGCTGTGTGCCGACGTCCTCGACGATGCCGTCGCGTCGCAACGCCGCGATGTGGAGGCGCACGGCGTTATCGGTGAGGTGGAGCGCATTCGCCAGGCTGGTGATCGTCTGGCGTGAGCGGCGCAGCAAGCCGAGCAGGCGAGCTTGAGTTTCTCCGGTGAGTCGTTCCAGCCAGTTGGTCACGCCTCAGAATAGTCCCAAATCATTGGTTTGTCCAGTAATCACAGTAAATACTTGACAAAGTATCATTATGCTCTCAAGTTCAGCACACTCGAACATCACGAACCCCTATTTGGAGGCTCCATGCTCGCCATCGCACTTACGCTGGCATTGACGTCCGCACTGCAAGCCCAGGCCCCCGCGCCAGATCTCTCCGATCCCGAAGTCGCCCATGTCGCCGTAACCGCCAACCGCATCGACATCGATATGGCGAAGCTCGCGCAGACGCATACGAGGAACGGCGCCGTCCGGCAGTTCGCCGCGACGATGATTACCGATCACACCGCCGTGAACTCGCAGGCCGCGGCGCTCACCACAAAGCTCGGCGTCACGCCGAAAGACAACGCCGTCAGCCAATCCCTGCAGACCGGCGCGACGCAGGCGCGCGCTTCCCTGGATGCGCTGCACGGTGCCGCCTTCGATCGCGCATACATGGATCGTGAAATCGCCTACCACCAGGCGGTGCTCGACGCGATCGACCAGCTCCTGATCCCGACGACCGAGAATGCGGAGCTTCGCACACTGCTCGTCGATGTGCGCCCCGCCATCGCCACGCATCTCGAGCATGCCAAACAGCTCCGGAGCCAGCTCGGCGCACCGGCCAGGACCGGGAAGTGATCATCTGGCTGTTGCTGCTTCTGACAGGATCAACGCCACCGATAACCCACACGGTCGAGATCCGCGGGATGGAGTTCCATCCCGCGGTTCTCACCGCGGCGGTCGGTGACACGATTGTCTGGATCAATCGCGACATCGTCCCGCATACGGCGACCGGCGCCGGCAAGGGAAGGTGGGATACGGGACAGCTCGGCCAGGGGGCAATGGGGCGCTATGTGCCACAGCACGCGGGCACGGCACGCTACAGCTGCACGCTGCACCCGACCATGCACGGCAAGCTCATCATCCACTGACGGAGGATCTATGAGAACCCAGGACATTATTCAGGCGCTCGGGCTCCTGGCGGTGGTGGCGGGCTGCCAAGGTGGGGTCCCCGACATATCCGATCGTCGGCCGCTCGATCCGCATCTCGTCGAGCAGGGCAGAGCCATTTTCCGTGACAGCACGTTTGGCAACGAGGTGTTCTGGACCGACACGGCGCGGATGCATGAAGTCATCACGAGTGCCGTCAGTCCTGCGGTCGCGCTCGGCGTGGGACTGCAAGTTGACATCGACGCCTTGCCCCAGGCGGTGAAGGATGCGCTCGCCGCCGGACAGGTGGACCTCAACGCGCCGGCCACGACCGTCACACTCCTCAAGCTGAACGCCGTCCTCGGCCTCCACGGAACCGTCCAAACGGTGAACGGGCGCGATACGCTCGTGCGCGTCGGAATCACCTGCGCGCTGTGTCACTCGCGGGTCGACAATTCGTTCGCGCCGGGCATCGGCAAACGGCAGGACGGCTGGGCAGCGCGGGACCTCAACGCGGGAGCGATTGTGGCCCTCTCGCCCGCGATCCCCGACGCGATGAAAACGATCCTGCGCGGCTGGGGGCCCGGCAGATTCGACCCGCGTATCAACCAGGACGGGCTTAATACGCCGATCGAGATCCCACCCGCATATGGATTGCGACATGTGGCCAAGGAGACCTATACCGCCGAGGGGCCGGTGTCGTACTGGAATGCGTACGTGGCCGTAACACAGATGCACGGCCGCGGCCATTTCCGGGACACGCGATTGGGCATCGACGTCAAAGCCGATACGGATCTCGTCACTCCCAGGCTGCCCGCGCTCGCGGAGTATCAATTCAGCCTGGAAGCGCCCGTGTCGCGCGATGCGCTCGACAGCGCCGCTGGGGCGCGGGGCCGTGCGGTGTTCAGCGGTTCGGGGCGATGCAGCAGCTGCCACATCCCGAGTCTCCAGTACACCGACGTCGGACTGGGGCGGTTGCACCTGCCGGAGGAGACGGGCATGGATCCCGCCTATGCAGCGCGTACTTCTACGAGGCGCTACCGTACGACACCGCTGAGGGGACTATGGCAACACGCGCCGTACTTCCACGACGGCAGCGCGGCCACGCTGGACGCCGTCGTGGAGCACTATGACGCGGTGTTGGCATTGGGACTCTCGGCGCAGGAGAAACGCGACCTCGTCGAGTATTTGCGGGGGCTTTAGGGAATTCCCAGCAGCTTGTGCGTTTGCAGACTGAGCCGCCACTGCGGATGCTCGAGACAATAACGCACCGCCAGTTCGGTGTTGCGTACCCGTTCCGGTCCGTCCATCGGCTGCAGCGAGAAG
>Ga0137415_10006167_pt1 | contig 11863 bp, 12 predicted proteins | sample CZODoug3_1_1_16f_FD_183082 | JGI IMG/M metagenome (GOLD analysis project Ga0137415, IMG submission 183082) | Vadose zone soil fungal communities from Angelo Coast Range Reserve, California, USA - CZODoug3_1_1_16fungal (Hybrid Assembly) | ecosystem: Environmental > Terrestrial > Soil > Vadose...
GGTTCGTCCCGAGTACTTGCGAGCGGTTGCGAAGCCCAGCTATTCCCTGGCTGCGCCTCATCCGGCCTTCGAAGCCGCGGGCCGCAGGTTCGACTCCTGCCAGGCGCGCCAACTGAACTACGCGGGAATCAGGCCCTTCTCGAAGCTGCCTCCGAGACGGTTCGATCACCTTCGGAGCCTCTTGCAGCACTAATGCAGCAAATTTTTCGAGCTTCGGCAGCCGATCGATCTGCGCGTGCAGGTAGCCGGGCACGAGATGCGCGTACGTCTCGAAGGTGATCTTCGGGTCGCTGTGCCGAAGGATCCGCGCGACCGCGTAGAGGTCGACGCCGGCAGCGAGCAGCAGCGTGGCGGTCGTGTGCCGCGTGTCGTGCAGCCGGAAGCGCCTCGGGAGCGCCTTCGCCCAGAGGAGCATCTTGCACTTCGGGCAATGGCGGCGCGCGCAGTCCGGGTGCTTCTCTTCGTGTGGCGTGCCATTGCGCTTGCACCGGCGACAAAGGTGCAGGTAGCCTTCGACGATGCCCGCGCGGCTGAGCGCGCTGCGCAGGCGCTTGCCGAGCTTGTCAGCCTCGGTGCGCATTTCACCATCCGCGCGCGGGAAGAGGAGCGTGCCCTTCGATGCCTCGAGAGCGGCTTCGAGGTACGGCACGAGCGCCGCCGCGATGGGCACTGCTTCCTCGCGAGCGCCCTTGGTGGTGTCGTTGTCGTACGAGCGGCGCACCGTGAGCAGCCGGCGCTTCAGATCGACGTCGCGCTTCTGCAGTCCGAACAGCTCGCCCTTGCGCAGGCCCGCGTACAGCGCGGTGGCGACGAGCGGCCGATCTTCGCAGCTGAGCTCGGCGAGCAGCCGCGGGACCTCGTGCGGCTCGAGGAAGGTCGGAGCGCGCAGCTGGGAACCTTGCGTGGCTTCGTGTCCGACGCGGGGTTCTGGCCGTGAACGAGGTCCGCGCGGCGCGCACGATTGAACGCCGTGCGCACCATCGCGCGCAGTTTATTCACCGACGCGGGCCCGAGACCTTTCTGCGACCAGTGCTGCAGGAACAGCTCGAGCCGCCCGGACGTGAGCGCGACGATGGGCAGCTGGATGAGGTCGGTGCCCTCGAAGTATAGGCGAAAGCGATCCTCTTCTCTGCCCGCCCAGGTCTTCCCGGCGACGTATGTGTTGAGCCACCAGCGAAGCAGCGCGCCAACGGTGAACGCGCGGTCCGTCGGCAGCGGCTCGAGACCGTCGCGCTGGCGGCGCGCCTGCAACGCCAACGCCGCCTGCAGCTCTCGCGCCTGGGCCTTGGTGCGCGCCTCGGCGAGGATGACGTTCCGCCAGAGGCCGGCGGCGTTCTTCACGCGCCCGTACCACTTCCCATCTCTCTGGAACGGTTCGGCCATGGCTCAGGGACTCCGGGTCAAGTCGACTTGTACCGCGAGCCACCGACGAAGCACCGACGGCAGGAACCGGATGCGCGAGCCCAAGCGCAGCGAGGGCAGCTTCCCGCTCGCCGCCCATTCGTACACGGCGTTGCGGCCAAGATGCAGAAACGCGGCCGCCTCGCGGACGGTCCAGAGCGGTTCGGCAAGAGCGATCTCGGAGCTTCTCATTTTCGATCCTTCGCCTTCTTCTCGAAGCCAGGGCCGCCCTGGTCGCGGACCTCGTTGTAGCGGCGCGCGAGAAGGTGACCGATGTAGTCGTACTGATCGAGTCCCATCGCTTTGCGGTCCCCTTCGAGCACGTCGGCGATCATCTTGGGGAGGCCCCACCACTCGCGCATGCCGTCCAGGACGCGCGCAACGTACTCGTTCATCGACCAATTCCGTCCGGCAGCGGCGTGTCTCAGCCAGGCCATGACGGAATACGAGAGCCGGAAGGAAACGACCGGCTTCGCTTCGAGGTTTGGAGTCTTCGACATGTCTTGTCTTGTAAACTAGTATGTATTACAAGTCAATTGCATGCTGGCTACAAGCTCCGCGCTCGAAACCAAGCTCGCAACAAGGCTCGATCGGTGGATGGATCGAGCGGTTTCGAGTCAATCGTGCGATGCGGCTTGTGAGGCGAGTTTCGGGGCGACTGCCGGTTCCGCCCCGCCGAATCGAGCACTTGGCGTTCTGCTCTTCGTGTCCAGCGGGATCGTCGTGCGGCAGCCTGCGCCCCTTCCCGGCCACCCACTCCCAACCACTGGATTGGGTGGCCGGGAAGTGGCTTTTTCTGTGAGGAGAGATGATGGAGCAGTCAGCTCTGTTCAAGGAGGCGGGGCGGAACCGGCAGTTGACGGAGAGGGATCGGGACTTGTGCGGGTGAGATACCGTCAAGAGTTGTGGATCGAGGCTGATCAGGCGGCGACCTTTCCGGGCTGGTCCTGCGTGCCTTTCTTGCGCGACTTCACCTTCGTGACCTTGTCCTCCCGGACTTCGTTGCGTTCGACGCGGATGCCGTCCTTGAACGTGACACCGGCCCTGACGAGCGGGAGCAGCTCGCGCCCGTCGAGGCGGCGCCAGCTCGCCTGAGCGAGCAGGAGTAGACGGAAGGCCATCACCAGGCCGGCGCTGCGCGACCCAGCTCCCTTCGTTACGCGCTGGCACATCCGCATCATCGCCCGCGAGTGAACGGCCTGCGCCGCCGCGGCCGCCAGCGCTGGCGCCTGCAGTGCGCCCTCAAGCGGCACCAAGTCCTGGCACCTGGGTGGAGGCCGCACCGTATCGCCCTCCACCGCCACCGCGGCCAAGGCTCGAGACTGGCCCCGCGCTCTGCGAGGCCGAAGAGAGACTACGACGTGGCTGGGTGTCCGTCCGCGGCGAGCAGCTTATCCGCCTCGAAACCGAGATGCACGGCGTGCTATGGGCGCTGCAGAACGCCCAGGAGGCCCTCAGGAACCTGCACGTCAAACCGGACGCGATCCCGAAGTTGTCCTCGGAGGCAGTACACATCTTGGATTTCTTTTCCGGGTACGCCCGCCGCGCGCAGTCGGAACTCGCACGCTACGGCCTCGACGCCGCCACCGAATAGGCCGCGAGGGTTATCCTTCCATCCTGCGTGGCCGTCCGGGGGGGAAGCCTGCCGAATCCTCGCGCATGCATTCTCTGGGCACTCGTCGTCGGCGGCGGCGGTCTTGCTTCGTGTGGTGGTGGTAGGACGGAGACCTGCCTCGAAATGGTCATCAGTTACACGGGGTCGAAGACGGGCACCGCGTACATAAAAGTCCTGAGCGACGACGTCGGTCGTTCGTTCTCTATCGCCGGGCCCCAGCCGTCGATCCAAGCCCTGATGCTAGTTGAGAATGGCGGCGTCACTTGCTTCGGCGGCGGCAATCCAATCGACATCCCCTTTACCGGGGCGGTCTGGATCGATGTGTCGGGTACTGGTGCCGCGAACTGTTCGCCCAGCGTACTTAGCCCTCAGTGCCAGCCATCTCCGAGCGACCCGCAGGCGCACCAAAGCGACGTGCTGCGCTTCGGTCAACTGACCCGGATTCGCCTTGATGTTGTCGATCCGCCCTAAAGCCGGGCCGGCAGTGGCCGACGCCGACTGCCGAGGGGTCTGATTCGCGATGCGCTCCTGCGTGCTACTGCTGCTCCTCATGGCCTGCACGGTCGCGCAGCGACCGCCTCCTCCGCCTCGGCCGGAGCCGCGCTTCTCGGTAGAAGCGGAACAGCAGCGCGACCACGATCTTTGCCGCCGCATGGCGGACTGGGATTGCACCGATCTCGACTGTCCGGATTGCAGTTCCGTGGCGCAAAAGGCGCGCACTCGCGACCTAGGCGAGGTTGTGGGAGCGCTGGCCGCTCTATGCCTCGCAGCTTCGGTCCGCCAGCAGATGGATCCGCCTGCCCCCAGCACGACGCCCTTCGCCGACGCGCTGAGTGTCGGAGGCGTGCCCGGTGCCACGAACGGCCTCATGCCGTCAACCAGAGAAGCGAGTCAGGTGGAATCTTGCCGCGCTACGTGCCGCCGCTGCGCCGACGCGAAGCTCCGCTGCCGCTGACATCGCCAGGCCGACCGCCTTGCAAAGTTGCGCACAGGTCTCGTACGCTGGGAGTCACCGCTCAGGGGACTGGAGTGGAAGGGAACCGTCGTTTATCGGTCCCGAGCTCTTCTATGGCGCCGCTTTCAGGTTTCCCCCAGCTCTGTCCCTGCGCGCAGCCGATCGAGATATGCGGCGTAACTGAAGGTGCGATCACGGCGACGGCCGGTCGTTTCCTTGAGGATGCCCAGCTGCTCGAGAACACCAACAGCCTTTGCAGCGGTGGGCTTGGTCGTGTCGAGTAGCTTGACGATCGTTGGAATCGTCAAGATAGGATGCCGGGGAAGTTGATCGAGAAGCCGCGCGGCCATGACCGATGCGTTATGCACTGAAAGGACGCGGGCGCGGTCCTTGTTGACCAGGACGAAGAGATCGCGGGCGCTGTCGGCGGCCTCGTCAGCGATGGTCGACGCGCCTTCGAGGAAGAAGGCCACCCAAGATTCCCAATCGCCTTCGATGCGGACTGCGTTCAACAACCGGTAGTACTCGGCGCGGTGCCGCTTGAAGAAGAGGCTCAAGTAGAGCAGCGGCTCGGAGAGCAGCTTCCAGTGCTCCAGCAGGAGCGTGATGAGCAGGCGGCCGATGCGACCGTTTCCGTCGAGGTACGGATGGATGGTCTCGAACTGGACGTGCACGAGGGCCACGCGGACGAGAGGAGGGAGATCATCGTCTCGGTGAATGTACTTCTCGAGATCGCTGAGCAGCCGTCCTAGTTCCTGAGGTGGAGGCGGAATGAAGACTGCATCGCTCGGGCGAGTACCGCCGATCCAGTTCTGACTGCGGCGCAATTCGCCGGGCTGCTTGCTCGCGCCGCGCACGCCCTTCATCAGCCGGCGGTGGGCCTCGTCCAGCAACCGCGTCGAAAGCGGTAAGCCCTTCTCGCTGCGCAGTTGCTGCCGTGCATACGCGAGCGCCGCGAGGTAATTCGAAACCTCGTGCACGTCGTCAGTCGCTCCCTTGCCTGGCGCGCCCGCCTCGTACGCGAGCAGGTCCACGAGTGATGCCTGGGTACCCTCGATCTGGGACGAGACCACCGCCTCCTTGCGCACGAATGCGTAGATGAACCACTCGAGCGAAGGCACCATCTCGCCCGCGAGCTCGAGTCGGCTCAGCTTCTGTTCGGCGAGACGTACTTTCTCCTGCGCCGCCGGAGGCAGGGCCAGCGCAGGGCGCGGCGGCAGCGGCTCGGGGATGAAAGCCGAGATCGCCTCGCCGGCGGCAGTGCTCTTCTCGTAGCGTCCGACCTGTCGTTTGGGCGCAGCCATCCAAGGAAAGGATCCTTGCCTAACGAGCCGATAAAGTAAAGGGTCATTTACCAACGGGCTGGACAAGTAGAGGTTCCCTTACGATCGTCGGCGCTGCGCCAGGAAGCCGGCGAGATCGACCCGGAGCGCGGCGCCGACGCGGACGTGCAGCAGCTCGCCGCGGGCGCACAGGCGGTAGATGGTTTCGCGGTTCACGCCCAGGAGCGCGGCAGCCTCGCGCGGGGACACGATTTTCCCCGGAAATCCGTGCAGCACTATGCAGCAAACTCTCCGTGATTGTCCGGGTGCGGCGGGACGTTCGGGGAAGTCGGCGAAAAGCTAACCCCTCGTAACGTGACGGACCGGGACGCGGCGGGCGCTCCGGTATCCTCCCCACTACGAACTTCGAAGCCGCGGGCCGCAGGTTCGACTCCTGCCAGGCGCGCCATTCAACGAGGCGTTCTCAGGCACTTTTGGGCGCGCGTCCTCGTTGGCTGCCGGCCCTGTCGTGTCATACACGTATGATCGTCGGACGGTGATGGTCCTCTCGTCCAGATCGACGTCGGCCTTTCGGAGACCGCACAGTTCCCCTTGCGCATGCCCGTGAACACGGCGGTGGCAAAGAAAGCGCGCCACTGGTCCGGAACTTCAGTCAGGACGAGGGACACCTGTTCTGCAACAGCGTCGGCGCGATCTTCGTCGGCACCCTTACGGCTCGCGTAGGCCGGTTGTCGCGGGCACGGATCACGCAAACCACCCGCGATGAGGTGCGGCGGGGATCAGCGGCGCGCGGCGAGGTCGCGCAGGTACGGCGCGGATCGTTCGGCGAGCAGCGCGGGATCTCAGCTTGGTGCAGGCCGCGCGGAGGGCAAGCGGGCGGGCAGGCGTGTGGCGCCGCTGCGCGCCCTTCCGTCCGAGACGGTCGGTCCCCAACTTGTGCCCGAAGTGTTCGGCGCTCCATCGCGCGAGGGGGCAGTCATGACGCTCGGTCGTCTCGTTTCGGCAGCGCTCGCCGTACTGCTGTCCAGCGCCTGCGGATCGAGCACGGGAAACACCTCGGGCGGCGGGTCCGGGGCCGGCGGAGGCGCGACGGACGGAGGCGGCGGAGATGCCGGGACGGGAGGCGACGGCGGCTCGGCTACTTACACCATCTCCGTCCGCATCAATGGAAACGGTGGGGTGCGCGCCCAGGCGCTCGGGCTCGACTGCCGCACTGCCTGCGACGCCCCCGGACGGGCCGGTACACACGTGTCGTTCGTGCCCGTCGCGGACAGCGGCTGGACCTTCGACGGCTGGGGCGGACTGTGCAGCGGAAATGGCCCATGCGAGGTGGTCGTCCACAGCGATCGCACGCTCTGGGCCACGTTCGTGCCCGCGACCAGCGATGGCGGCGGCGGTGGCTCGGGCGAGGACGGAGGGAGTGCGCAGGACGGCGGATCTCCCGGCGGCTTTGCCATCGAGCTGCATCCCACGAACGCCCAGGGCTGCGAAGGGATCATGCCCTCCAGCGCGCCTGTCCCGCGCAGCATCTCCCTCGAGCTGAAGTACAGCACGTCGCAGGGCAACTGGTTCGATGGCCTGTCCGTCGATGGCCTCGGCGACGTCGCCGCGGAGTTCAACAGCGACCATTCCGACTTTCCGTCGGACGAGCGGCGACTGGTGATCTATGACCTGGACGGCGGCGTCGTCGGCCAGGTACCGGGCGGCTTCCTCAAGTCGCAGCCCGACGGGTTCCTCTCTTACAGGATGGCCGTCGACTACGGTCAGGCAGCCACGCCGGCGTGGCTCTCCTCGCGCGACGGGCTGCCGCTGGTCTTCGTACGTGGCGGGCGCGCGTACGCGGCCCCGTCGTTCGTCTCCAGCCGCCAATGCCAGCGGCGCATCGAGCTGCTGCTGCCGGACGGCACCTCCTGCGGCACCATCGACATGCGCGAGGCGGACGACTGCGCCGGTGGGGCGCCTATGGTGGGCGCGCGCGGCACCGTGTTGGAGGTGACGCCGCTCGATTCCTACGACGGCGGAACGCGCACGGTCGAATACCGCGTCTTCCCCAGGCTGCTTGAATAGCCGCTCCCGCACGAAGTGCTGGAGCGGTCACTCTCACGGCCCCTGCGTGGCGGGCTGGCGCTGGTGTCAATAAAGACCAACGGTGGAGGGCCGCCGCACCCCGGCAGCCATGCGGTCGTCGAACCCTGCGCTGTGCCATACCGATCCGCGCGCGCGGCACACCTACTTGGGAAGCCCTAGGCTGGCACCGGAGGCGGTCCACATCTTTTCCGGCTATGCCCGCTGGGCGGAATCGGCGCTCGCACGCCATGGCCTCAAGACAGCCGACGGTTCGCCGCACGAACTGGGATGACCTGTGGTTGGCTACCTCTGGACAGCTTGTACGAAGCCGAGCGCCGCATGTATCAAACATTGGGATGACACTCGCCGAGGTGGATCTTCGTTCTCGGCAGCTCAGTCTTTGCGCAACCCTTTCGCGAGCAAAGGGGCCGCGGACATCTTCCCAAGACCCCGATCAGGGCGGGACGCGTAGAGGACCCGTGCTCTTGGAGATGCTGCCGACAAAGCCAAGCATCCACGATCTGAAGATCGCGCCTCCGCTCACGAACTATTACGCCCACGATGAGGCCCGGCGACCGGGAGCGGCGAGCCAAACGCTTTGGCGTGCGCGAGTGCATGCCGGCTTGACACCTTCGTTTAGTTTAGTAGAGTTCAGTTCCTTGAACGAAGAAGCTGCAGCGGCGGGCGGCAAAGCAAGAGTGGACGTCGTCCGTCTGGGGTCCGCGTAGCCGACACCCTCCACCGAAACGGCTTCAGCCAGGGGATCCAACCGATGAACCGCTTCCTCAACACCCGCGAGACGATCGTGACCGAGGCCATCGACGGCTTGCTCTCGAGCTCCTCGGGAAAGCACCTCGCCCGGCTCGACGGCTTCCCACACATCAAGGTCGTGGTCCGGAAAGACTGGGACCGGAACAAGGTGGCTGTCCTCTCGGGCGGCGGCGCCGGGCATGAGCCGGCACATGTCGGTTTCGTGGGCCAGGGAATGCTGGCGGGCGCGGTGTCGGGCGAGATCTTCGCCTCGCCGAGCGTGGAGGCCGTGCTGGCTTGCATCCTCAGCGTCACGGGCGAGCCCGGCTGCTTGTTGATCGTGAAGAACTACACGGGCGATCGCTTGAATTTCGGGCTCGCCGCGGAGAAGGCCAAGCAACTTGGTCGCCAGGTCGAGATGGTCATCGTCTCCGACGACATCGCGATCCCGGGCGCCGGGAGGCCGCGCGGGATCGCCGGCACCTTGTTCGTCCACAAGATCGCGGGCCATCTCGCCGAGGCGGGAAGCGATCTGCGGAGGGTGAAGGAGGGAGCGGAAGATGCCGCGGGGGCGATCCAATCCCTGGGCGTGTCGCTGTCGGCCTGCACCATCCCGGGGCAGAAGACGGCGAGCCGTCTCGGTGAAGGGGAGGCCGAGCTCGGGCTCGGGATTCACGGAGAGCCAGGCGCAGCCGTGATCGAGGCAAGGTCCGTCAAGCAGATCGTCGATCTGATGGTCGATCGGTTGTCCGCGAGTTTGGGTTCCGGAGAATCCAGGCTGGGCCTCCTGGTGAACAACCTCGGCGGCGTGGCGCCCGTGGAAATGGGCGTCATCGTCAATGAGGTCGTCCATTCGCGTCTTGGCCGGCAGATCGAGCTCGTCTTTGGCCCGGCGCCGCTGATGACGTCGCTCGACATGAATGGCTTCTCCTTGTCGCTCATCGAATTGAACGATGCCCGCCGCCAGGCCTTGCTCTCGCCTGTCGCGCCCGCCGCCTGGTTGCCAGGGACGAGACTCGAGGCGAGGACGATCCTGCCATTGCCCGAGACCGTCGCGGCGAGCGTCTTCCAAGGTTCGACAAGCGAGATGACGGCGGCGGTCGTGCAGGGCATCTGCGATGTTCTCATCCAGAAAGAGGCAGAGCTGAACGCATTGGATGCAAGGGTGGGCGACGGCGACACCGGCACGACGTTCGCCAGCGCGGCGCGGAGCGTGATGGAAAGGTTGATCGCGGCGGCGCTGCCGCTGGCGCATCCCGACCAGCTCTGCCTTGCGATTGGCGAGCTTTTGGGAAAGACGACGGGTGGATCGAGCGGAGTCCTGTTGTCGATCTTCTTCACCGCTGCCGGCACCGAGATGAAGGGTTCGAAGAACTTGCGGACCGCGTTCGGGAAAGGAATTGCCGCCGTGCAACACTACGGTGGGGCAAGGCTGGGCGACCGGACCATGCTCGATGCGCTCGTTCCCGCGAGCGACGCGCTCGAGCAGGGCAGCCTCGACGCCGCCGCAGCCGCCGCGCAGCGCGGCGCCGATGCCACCGCCTCGATGACGAAGGCCCATGCGGGCCGCTCTTCGTATGTGACCGCCGCGAATCTCAAGGGCGTGAAGGATCCGGGCGCGACGGCAGTGGCCCTCGCATTTCTCGCCGCCGCCCGGGCCAGTGTTGATGGGCCTCAGTCCGGCGGAAGATTGAGCTTGCGCAGGAAGGCCGGGTAGCGCGGATCGCCGCGCAGCGAGCGGAGCAGCGGGCTGTACTTCACCAGGGTGACGCCGCCGTCGCGCTGCGCGTAGGCGCGTTCCAGCCACTTGAAGGCGCGGTCCTGCTCGCCGCGCCAGGCGTAGACTTCTGCGATCTGGAAGGCCGAAACGTGGCCGTACTTCCCGATCGCGGCATCGAGCAACTGCTGCGATTTCTCGCGATGACCGAGATCGTGCTCGACCATCGCAATGCCGAGTTCCCAGACCGGACCCTCGACACGATATCGCTGGAGCGCAGCGAGTGCTGCCTCGGGCTGCCGGTCGACGAGGTACGATGTGGCGAGGTGGTACGGGGAGGAGAAGGAGCCCGGGATGATCTCTAGCGCGCGCTCGAGCGCGCCTCGCGCGAGATCGGGCTGGCTGCTGCCGTTGTAGAACCTGCCGAGGGAGTTCCAGATCCGGCCCGAGAGCGGATCCATCTCGACGGCCTTGCGATCCTCGGCGATCGCTCCCCGCAGGCGCCCGAGTGTCGCCAGCACCTCGGCGTAGTCTTTGCGATTGGCCGCGTCTCCCGGGCTAAGCGCCAGCGCCCGCTCCAGGTCCGCCTGAGCGCCGGTCCAATCCCACGCGACGTAGTAGCGGATGGTCGCTCTGCTATCGTAGGCCTCTGCGAGATCGGGCCCGAGCGCGACTGCCCGATCCGCCGCCTCCACCGCGCGCCTGTGGGCCTCGGAGATCGCGGCGCTTGTACCGCCGAAGACGTCACCCAAGCTGAAGGCGGCCACCGCAAGCCCGGCCCAGGCGGGCGCGTAGGTGGAATCGACCGCGAGCGCCTTCTGGTATGCCTCGACCGCGCGGCGAAAACCGTCCTCCGAGTTGCGCTCGAAGAACTGCCGGCCAAGGAGGTACTGGCGGTAGACCTCGAGATTCGCCGCGCGGTGCTGCTGGGCGTCGGCCTTCTTCCCAGGCAGCAACTTCACCTTCAAGGCCTCGACGACCGCGCGGGCGATCTCGTCCTGGACAGCGAAGATTCCAGTCAACTCGCGGTCGAACGTCTCCGACCACAGGTGATAGCCGTCGGCAGTGCTGATGAGCTGCGTCGTGATGCGGACGCGGCTCCCCTCCTTGCGAACGCTGCCCTCGAGGACCGCGCCTACCTTGAGCCTCTCGCCGATCGTGCGCAGGTCCTCGTTCTTGCCCTTGAACGAGAACGCCGACGTGCGCCCCGCCACGTGCAGGCCTTCGACGTGGTTGAGCGCATTGAGGATCTCCTCGGCGATCCCGTCCGAGAAATACTCCTGGTCCTTGCTTGGAGAGAGATCGGCGAAGGGGAGCACCGCGATCGAGGGCGTCGTCGCGCCCGCCGACTGGGCGGCGCGCCGCGCCTGGTGGACGAAGAAATACCAGGTGAGGCCAGGCGCCGCGGCGATGAGACCGATCCCGATGAGCATGAAGGCGAGGCGGAGCCGCGCCAGCCTGCTTGCCGACGCGCTTGGTGCCCGCTCGATCCCCGACGCCGTGACGTCGAAAGCCCAGGCGAGGAGGACCACCACGACGGGGAAGCCGAAGCCCAGTGCGACGACAGTGATGGTGAGCGTCTCGTCGGGCAGGTGGAAGCCGTGCGTGATCGGCTCGACCACCTGGAGCAGCGCGAAGGCGACGATGCCGTAGCCGACGATGGCCCGGAACACGCGCCGGCGCTTCAGCTCGTCGAATAGCGTCACCAGGGCCCCCGACCGAAACTAACCATTTCGCTATTCGGCCTTCGAAGCCGTTGGTCGGAGTCTCGAATCCCTCCGGGCGCGCCGCTGCGATGATCAACCGCCCGCAAACAAGCCGCGCACCTCCGCCTCGATCGCCGGCTCGTCTTCGTCGCGAAAACCTTCGTGCCGCACGCGGATCACGCCTCGCGAGTCGATCAGGAAGGAGGTCGGCATCACGCGCATGCCAAGTTGCTCGGCCACGACGCCGTCGGGATCGCGCAGGATCTGGAACGATGTCGGATGCTCGAGGATCCACTTCCGTACCGGAGCGTCGTCGGCGTCGATGCTGATTGCGACCACGCGGATGCCGGTCCGCGCGGCCAGTTGCTG
>Ga0137415_10006168_pt1 | contig 11862 bp, 13 predicted proteins | sample CZODoug3_1_1_16f_FD_183082 | JGI IMG/M metagenome (GOLD analysis project Ga0137415, IMG submission 183082) | Vadose zone soil fungal communities from Angelo Coast Range Reserve, California, USA - CZODoug3_1_1_16fungal (Hybrid Assembly) | ecosystem: Environmental > Terrestrial > Soil > Vadose...
CGATTCAGCCAACGGAGCACCGCTCAATCCTCCGGGCTCGGGCCTGTCCGTGGTGATCTGAACCGCAGCATCGACTCCTTCTCTCAGAACACTAGCCAGAAGAGCGTGGTGTTTCGGTAATCCTCCACCCAAGATCAGAACCCCGAGCTTTTTCGAGGTCATTGCCATTTCTATTATGTTGGTCACATCGGCCATCGGGTTCAACTGGAGCAATTCTGTCTGAGAGAAACTCCAAAGGCTGAGACCCAGAATCGAGTCCAGAAGCCCTGGTGAGAAGATCTTAACCTTGTTACGGGCAGCTTTGTAGAGGATTGAATTCTTGTCCCGCAGGAGCAGTCCGATTTTTCCGAGGATGTCCGAGAATGCCACTCCTCGCCTCTGGTCAGCTGGAATTTTTCCAAGAAGCCTTCTGACAGTCTTGTCTAGGATCTGGAATGATTCTTCTTTGACAAAGATGTCAGCGATTCGACTATATCCTTTCTTGATCAGAAGGCGATCGTCAACTTGGAACGTTCCCTGATAATGGTGTAAGCCCAGCGCCTCAATCACATCGTGTGTCAAGTTCGCTCCCGTGGTCACGATCGCATCCAGAAACCCTCGATCGATCAAATCCCCAATGAGCAGCCGAAACCCTGACGGAACCATCGGTCCTGCGAGCGTTAGGAAATTTGTGAAATCCGGCCCTCGGAACATGTCTTCGACAACATCAGCAGCCGCCCCAATTCGGCCCCCACCGAGGACCCCGGTAGCGCCCATTTCTCGGACAAGTGCGCCGGCCGTCATCCCCGGCCAAAGCCGCAAGTGTCTAACTTTTGAAGGACTTTTACTCGTGATGGATTGCTCAGCCCTTTCGGCGAACGATCATGTTCCGTCCCATTACACTCCAGTACTCGACTTCTATTCCGGAAGTCATTTTGTTCTTCAAGTCCTCGTCATCAGGCATTGGTGTTTCGAATGTCTGATAGTTCTCCATGTCCATTACCTGGAGAAGATTTCCGGAGATCGAGAGAACCTGTCCGGTTCGCTTGTCTATGAGCGGGACCTCGGCTTTGCCGTCAACAGGGCTGATGAGGTTCTTCTTCTGGCCTGTGAACGCGCTTATCGCAACGATCCTTGCCTTTGCGGAGCCGTGCTTGCCGGGCTTGGATTTCTCGAACTCTACAATCCTGCACGGTTCACCATCAATGAGGACGTACTGGCCAATCTTCAAACTGCCAACTTCGACCGGCTTGCTCATGAAACTGCGTCCCGACGGCGAGCGGTCCAAGGACTGCATCTAAAAGACTTCGCGTGATCTGAAAGGTATTCCTAGAGAATTCTTTTCAACTGGTCCGTTCCCTTTCTCGCCGATTGGAAAAGCCATGCCCAGGGCAGTCGGCATCCTAGCCAAGAAAGGCTCGAAAGAAATAGTCGCCGAGGCAATGCGGATTCACAAAATAATTGAACAGCGCGGCTTCAGATCTGTTCCCGACGAAGATCTAGGAAGTTCGGCGAGGATTCCGGGGAGCAAGCCTCTCAGGCGAATGGAGATTGCGCTCCTCGTAACGCTTGGAGGAGATGGCACTGTGTTGAAGGCGGCTAAGGAGATGGTGAAACCAAGAACTCCGATTCTCGCGGTGAACATGGGTCGTAGGGGCTACCTCACCGAGGTCGAGCCTTCCGAGTTCGAGACTGCTTTCACCAAGTGGGAGAAAGGTAGTTACGAGCTGGAGGAACAATGGAAACTCTCGGTGCTCCACAAGAACCAGGTTGTGGGCGAGGCTCTCAACGAGGCACTCCTCCTCCCGACCATGCCGGCGAAGATGCTCAACCTCAACATAGCCCTACGGGGCAAACAGGTCTTCCAGGCTCGCGCCGACGGAATCATCGTCTCCACCCCCACCGGCTCGACAGCGCACTCATTCTCAGCGGGAGGACCTGTTCTCGAAACCTTGACGGATAGCGTATCACTAACGTTGATCGCGCCTCTCCAACCAGTCAAGTCCATCGTCGTACCCGTGAAAGCAGGCGTTCAGCTGAAGGTGGCAGAACCGGGTCCGAGCGCTAACCTGGTGATAGATGGCCGTCTTGAGCGGGAGATTAAGATCGAGCAGTCGTTATCGTTCAGAAAATCGGTCAACAGTACGTTTTTCGTCAGGTTCGGCGACTCATTTCTCCAGAGGAGTCTTAGAAGGTTGTCCTCCGAAAGGGAAAACGGTTGAAGGTGCTCATACTCGATACTTCCGCGTTCATAATGGGCTTCAACCCAACCCGGCAAGGAGAGGTGTACACCGTCCCGGCTGTAGAGGATGAGCTGCTGAGGGGCACGATGACACAGCTACGATTTCATGTGAACAAGGAGAAAGGCAAGGTGATCCTCAGAATCCCATCTCCTCGGGCCTTGGAATCTGTGGAGGCGGTCAGCACCAAGGCAGGTGAGAAAGGCCATGTCTCACAAGCCGATCGAGAAGTTGTAGCTCTTGCTCTTGACCTGAAACAAGACGGGCAAGACCCTGTGATAGTTAGCGATGACTATGCGGTGCAGAACATGGCTGAGCATCTTCATCTCAGCTATGGAGCACTGGCCAATTTTGGGATCGCTCATAAGTTTGACTGGATAATGTACTGCCCCGCTTGCCATCGAAGATCCATGGGCTCAGAAAAGACGTGTAGAGTGTGCGGAACGGAGTTGAAGAGAAAGGTGTTATCTCGATCGAAAGTCTCTCGGGACCGATCCGTTAAGTAAAAGCAACTTGATTGCATCCAGGAGCCACTGCAGCGGACCTCCTTCCTGAGATGATTTCTTCAATACTAACGTGTGAAGCATTTTCAGAAGAATTAAATCCATTACCCAGCGCAGCTTGGGAATGAGACAGCCTTGCTGAAGACGGAAACCAACCTTTACGATGATATGTCGAAGGGGCGTGTAGACCCTTCGAAATGGAAGATCCTCAGCTTCCCAATGGGCAACGGCGAGAACTGGGTGTGGGAAGAACCAAAAGCCAAGATTTCATCCCGGAATGGCGGTCTAGCGCTGACCGTGGATCCCTTCACGCGGAAGCATGACAAGATCCACATGTTCGACGATCCGAAGCAACTATACGCCTCCACGAGGAACTTTCCAGTATCACGTGATCAGATAACGGTCTTCGAGGCTGAGATGGGAGCGGAGACCTATAGGAGCAACGCGGACGATCTGCAAGACGCGTTCGCGGGCCTCATACTCATGGACTTCTCCACTGGCATGATATTCGACTTCATCACAACCGGAAAAAAGATAGGAGCAATCTACGAGCGACTCCTGATCCCAGGTGTTACAGATGAGAAGACCGCGTTCACATACCTCATCGAGGCTCCGTTCTCCGGGATCCAGACAAAACCGGAAATGATGCACCACTACATGGTCAGAATAGACGGGCAAAGGAAGAGGGCGGAATGGATTGTTGATGGAAAAGAGTTCTTCAAGACAGGAAGCCTGCCCGTAGCGCCGAAGGACATTCTCGTTGGCTGGGGACTCTTCACACTCAAACCTGTTGACCCGGAGAAGGGTAGCATGTCAGTCCACGGTCAAGGCGCGACCGGCATCTGGAAGAATTTCAGATACTCGATCCCTTGAGCACGCACGATTTGCCCGATGGCCACAGTTGACTGCCTAGGCCGCTATTTGGGGCGCGTCGTTTATCATACTGGTGACGGACTCGTAGTCCCAAGGACCTTTGGACCTCGCCGAGGTCTTCTTCTTGAGACCGATGATGCCTAGAGAACCGAGCTTTTCGACCAGCCAAGCAGCGTAAGCCGGCGACCCGGTAGCTCCTGGAGAGTTGTAGTTGGTAATATGGTACGACAAGGGGCCTTTGATCTCTATCGCTTCTTTGATGAAGTTCCCGTTTCGATCGATCACTTGCGCACGGACCCCTGCAATGCCCGGTTTGACAAAGTAGTCTCGTTTGAGTTCCGGAATGAATTCCTGCGCTCTTCTCGCCATTTCCGACTTGAAGATGGACGATTTCCACTCTTCACCGGCGAGTGTCAGGAAGTCTTTGTTGTATAGAAGAGCGATCTTGTTCATCATCGGAGGCTCCAAGATCTTCTCCAACGCTTGTATCGGGTTCTTGAAAAATCCCGTGTAGGTGTATGGTCCTGCTACGGGGACGGCGTTGGGTCCTATCTCCCGACGCCCATCCGCACGGCATATCCAGTGTGGATCCAGAAAGGGCAGCTCGGGGTGCTGCGCTACGGTGTAGATGTTCCTTGTAGCAAGGTATGCCCATTCTTGTCCTACTTCCCAGTATTCTCCGCGGAAGTTGAGGTCAGCGTATTCTCTTCCGACGCCGAGCATGTGGGCTATGCGGATAGAGTTTCCTCCTGCGCAATTTACCAGGAATCGGGTCCGTATGGTCTCGCCACTTTTGGGCTGAATCTTCAAGAAGTCTTTGGCTGACTCGATCGATTTGACCTCGAAACCGAGAATGAATCTGACTCCTTCGCGTTCTGCGTCTCCTTGCAGCGATCGCGTGAATGAGGGATAGTCGACCGAGGTGTCTGTTTTCGACCATATTGCCCCGTGGGATCTTACATGGGGCTCAAGCTTGCGCACTTCCTCCGCGGTTAGAACTTCCAGTTCGTTCTCTCCCATCCCGTTCTCGAGGCCCCAGTGATAGTACTTCTCCACCCGTTTCATGTCCTCGTCTCGCGTCGCCGCCTCCAGTGTTGTCACCGGAGACCAGGGCAGGCCCCGTTCTTTCGCGTAAGATTTCCACATTCCATAAGCCGCTTGGGAAGATCGTGCGAAGACTCGGCGTTTGACAGGGTCCAAGTAGAAGGGACGGTGGACGACACCGGTATTCCTCTTGGAAGTATGAACCGCTACCTGCTGTTCCTTCTCTACAACCGCGATCCGGCCCTCATACTGGTTCGCAAGCCAGTAGGAAACTGAGGTCCCAAGGATTCCTCCACCAATGAGCGTAACATCCCAATCGCTCAACTCTCCCTACAATCCCGACTGCAGAGTACAGTGCTAGGCTATATTCGGGTTATGGGTTCTGTCAAGTTTTCGGTTTGTTTGAGGACTCAACTTGCTCTCATAGACTCTGAGGATTGCCGTCGTCGTCGGGTTCCCCTTCATTGCTTCAACTGAGAGCCCTTGCGCCTCAGAGACATATAGTCCCTTCTCAGCAGGGAACGGTCGAACCTCAACCGCCCCCTCACGCCTGTAGCGTGGTAGCTTGGCCCATTGCCAGGCAAGGATTTTACGGTGGCCAACCAACCTAGCATCCTCGTTCTGATCCGTCACTGGTCGGAGTTACTCCCCTCATCCCATAGTGACGAGTTCATGCGACGACTGCCGTAACAAGTATGGCTTGTCTCTAATAGATGTGCAACAGAGGTAACGAAAACTATTGTCAACCTAGCACCGAGGGCCTGAATGAAACTGCATCATTTTCCTGGAACTTACAAAGGTCACATTCTGGCGAGCTGGAGGTATTCGGCCTCTATCTTTCCCCCGGACTTGAGGTAGAGCAGAGCTCCGGGAGCTAGACTGTCCAAGTAGGCGAACGTGTAAACAACCATCTTTCTCTGGCCCAGGCGCTTCGCAAACTTTGAGATCTCAGACATCAAGCCAGAGCCGATTCTGTTTCCCCTATGCTCTGGAAGAACAAATGCTCCTCGGAACCATGCCACCCCTGGCTCATAATAGTCAGGAATAATCCCTACCAACCCCACAGGTTCTTTGTCTATGCTAGCAATAATCCACCTCGCTCCGCGAGACTTGTCTTCTTTGAATGATTCGGCTACAGCGACAACGCCGCCTTGTTCCTCCGTTCGCCAGTCCCAGTACGGGCTCAATGCCCGGACGAACAAGCTGCTCGCGCGATCGATCGTATGATCTGAGATCTCCTCGGTTTCAAGTCGACGGTCTTCAGTATGTGGCATGTCATCTATTTGCCAGCTGATTCGAAAATCCCGCCGTAGCGGTTGGAACCCAAAGTTCCGGTAAACCTCTACGTAAGGCTGAACTGCTGGAGTAGTAGCTCTCAGGAATTCTGGTCCCTTTGACTCTACATAGGTAATTGTTCTAGCGAGAAGGCTTTCAGCGACTCTGGCTTGAGGCGTAGTGTGTCTGATACTGAGGTATCTTATCACGAACCAATTTTCTCGGGGAAGACGTGTCGCAGCTACCCATCCGATTGATACTCCATTCTCTTCGGCGATGAAGCATCCGTCAGCGTCAAATCGCTGTGAGGAGAGGGATGCTTTTGTTCGCGGAACATCTGCAAAGCTGCCGAAGGCATCCGTCAGAATGTCAAGCAATGTTGACTCTTCACCGCTAGAGAAAGATCTGACTGAAACGCCTGATGGTTTTTCAACGTTTACCGTCTCGGGCATTTTCACGGCTCTCCCCTGAGCCTACTCGGGTCTGAAATCACCATTATCTCGCCCTCGTTGACAATGAAGGTCAAGCCGCGAAGGGCGTCAGTGTTCCCGTATGTCTTCGAGAGGTCTAGCGTTTCCAGGGCAAGCAAGCTCGGAAATGTCCGTTGTTCTGGATGGGCGATAAAAATGTTGAACCTGACGGGACAAACATCCAGGGCGGCTACATCTTCATGAACTCGGAAGAATGTTATCAACAAGCGGCATCATGCCCATTATATGAAATTCGGAGTATGTGTCCCAAACTATGGCGAATCATCTTCGACGGATGCGTTGCGTACCGTAGCTTTGGAAGCCGAACGTGCCGGCAGCGACTCCCTCTGGACGACCGATCATGTCTTGATGCCAAGAAACAGTGCAACTCCCTATGAGAGAATATTCGATAGTCTGACGACACTCTCCTATCTCGCCGCAAATACTAATCGGGTAAAGCTGGGAGTCTCATCGCTTGTCACTGCGATGCGAAATCCTGTCGTTGTCGCTAAACAATTCGCTACGATTGATAACCTCAGCGACGGGAGGCTTGTGGTGGCAACCAGTGCCGGCTGGAACGAGAAAGAGTTCGCCCACCTAGGCTCAAACTTCCACAACAGAGGCAGAAGGCTTGACGCATCCATTCGACTGATAAGAGCGCTCTGGAACGGAGAGACGAGTTTCAAGAGCCGCGTTCTTGGGATAGAATTCAGTGATGCCGTCTTCGAACCGCGCCCAATCCAAAAACATCTAACGATGTGGATTGGTGGAACAAGCAAAGTTGCCATGAAGCGCGCCGCAACCCTTGGGGACGCGTGGCATCCAAACGTTCAACCCCTTGACCAATTCGCGAAACTCGTCACAGAGTTCAGAGAAACCTCTCCCGTAGCGAAAACCAGGGAGATCTGCGTTCGAATGGCGATAAACGCAAAGGCGGAACAGTCAGAGTACAAGTCGCCCCTGGGAGAGAGACGAATAATGCTATCCGGGAACCACGCTCAAAACAAGAAAATACTTTCAAGTCTAGAACAGCTCGGAGTCTCCTACATCGTTGCTGTTCCAAGCCCTGACGGGAAAGCAAGCGTGCCAAACCAGGTCGACGCGATCAAAACATTGTCGAAACTTCTCAGCTGATTAGCAAATGATCTAGTGGCATATCCAAAGTTCTTTAACTCCAGTCGCGTCCAAGCGAATCCTGTAACGAGAATGCTCCCTACCGCTGGCGTAAACCGCGTCTTCGGCTTATTGGATCTTTTGAAAGCGTACAATGGAAAAACGGACATTGCCAACCTAACCATAGACCTCCGCATCGACCTCGACGAGCTGCTTCCAATCATCGATACGGCCGAGTATCTCGGTCTCGTCGCTGTCAAGGAGGGTGAGATCTCCCTGACAGAGCTCGGTAACAAAGCTCACAGCAGCAAGATAGCGGAACGGAAAAAGCTCGTCCACGAGCGCTTGGAAACCCTTGAGCCCTTCTCCGACATCGCAAAACTGCTCAAGGAGCAGGGCCAAGTCACACGGTTCACGCTCGCCCGATTCGTAAGCTCCAAGTATGGTCCTACGCTCGACATCCCGACACTGATCAGCATAATCATCAGCTGGGGGGTCTTCACAGGCCTATTCGGCTACGATGGGCAGTCGGAACGGCTCTTGCCCAAGGCCCACATGCACTAGCTGATCTTCGAGATTATCCGGTCCGCGAGGTCGTACAAAGTCGGGTCTCGAGGACTCCTCGGTCGCTCGAGGTCGATCTTGACATCGTCTACTATCTTCGCTGGCCTCGCGCTCAAGACGACCACGCGGTCAGCCATCTCGACAGCCTCCTGAACATTGTGCGTGACCATTATCACTGAACCTGTGGGGTAGGCAGGGTCCCTCCAAATATCCAAGACCTCTCGCCTGAGGTTCTCCGCTGTCAACGCGTCCAGGCTGGAGAACGGTTCGTCCATCAACAACACTTCGGGTTGAAGCGCAAGGGCACGGGCTATTCCAACCCGCTGCTTCATGCCACCAGACAACTCCTTCGGATAGGATGACTCGAATCCTTCCAAGCCAACATCCTGAATGTATTTCTGAGCTATCTTCAACTGCTCCTCCTTCTGGATTGATGCCGATGAAATCGCCATCAACACATTCCCAAGGACAGTTTTCCAAGGGATAAGCGCGAAAGTCTGAAAGATCACACCGATCTTCGGGCTCGGGCTCGTAATCGGTTGACCATGAAAGAGCACTTGACCGCTAGTCGGCTTGTCAAGACCATCGATAATCCGGAGAAGGGTGCTCTTGCCACAGCCTGAAGGCCCGACAATACACAGGAACTCTTTGAAGACGTCGAAGGAAAGATGGTCAAGCACTGTTGTGCTTTTGCCTTCACCGGGATAGATCTTCGTAATATCCTTGATTTGCAGTATAGGCTCAGAAGGCTGGCTCAACTAGCTATGCCTCGAACTTGTACCTGTCGGCCTTCCGTAGCAACCGCCTCCAGACCAGCCGGTTAATAATTAGGACTGTCGCGGTCATGACCAAGAGGGCTGCGTAGATTTCAAGGGGCGCTAGCCTGGGGTCCTTTAATGGTGAGGTGGCTTGGACTAGAAAGGACCCAAGCCCTGGGACGTTGGCGTCGGGTCCGATGTACTCGGACACTATCAGAGCGTTCCAGCCTCCGCCCCAGGCCTGTATGCTCCCGATGAGGATTGCGGGAAAAGAGGCCGGTATGAGAATCTCTTTGACGAAACGTCGCCCTCGAATTCTATATGCCGCGGTCGCTTCCAACAAGTCATTCGGAACGCTGTTCACCGCGCCCACAATATTGAACAGCAAATACCACTGCATCCCAGTTAGGATCAAGAGGACTGAGGCTAGGTTAAGGGTGAACCCGAGGTAAGGGGAGTTCCTGAACGGGTCAACGAGCAGTATCACAACTATCGGAAACAGCGCCGTCGCAGGGATAGATTGTCCAATGTCAAAGATCGGCACGAGTAACCGGGACAGTCTTTGGCTCCTCGCTATCAGTATGCCTGCCGCGAGAGTCCATGAGAGGGCAATTGCATATGCTATGACCAATCTGGACAGTGATAGAAGAGTAAGAGCGGCTAGTTCGAAACCTGTCACGTCAGTGGCAAGCAGAGAAATGCCACCGGCTATGGATTGCGATCGTGACATGATTGTTACTATGAGGCCAAGAAGCACGAGTCCAATGAATATTGCATAGCTGAGCAGTCTTCCCCACAATGGTATTCTACTGATTCGCTCCGGAAATCTCAACCTCTCTGTTATGTGCCGGATTCGTCGCCATCGGGTTACCTCCAAAACCCTGGCTGCATAGGATCTTTCAGACTTGAAGAACGAGAGCACGGGCGAAACCAGACGGTCCTCGTATTTTCTTACCCCCACGGCTACAGCGCTCTGTCGCGTGGCAGTGGTTCTCGGCGCGGCTATTGTTTCGTACTTGTATTTCTCAGCTCTAGTGCCGAGAGGCTTCCAAACCAGACGGTCGATTGCGAAAATGATTCCGACCAAAACAATGAGACCGAAGAGCGCTGAGCCTAGGTCGGATGTTGCTGCGGCCACCGCGATGTATTTTCCAATCCCAGGCAGGTCCACATGTTGCGTGAGGCCGAAGGAGACATGCTCCTCGATAGGTATCAAGTACCATCCTCCGCCCCATGCAAGTATGCTGCTCCAGACTAATTCCGGGAATACCGCCGGAAGAACGATTTGGCGTAGATATCGAGTCCCGTGCATCCCGTAGGCGTGGGCGGCCTCCTTGATGTCCGTAGGAATAGCGTTTATCCCCGCGATGACTCCGAATGTAGGAGCCCAAGCCATTGCTGTAAAGATTAGTATAATCGATGCGATTTCTTGGTTGAATTCGGGGGGATTGGACCCAGTTCCCAAGATGAGGAGGAAGACCACGGGTAGGACCCCGAGGACGGGGACTGACTGGAATATGTCTAGCAATGGGAGTAGAACGTGGGAGGCGCGGTGACTCATCGCCGTCGCGATTCCATATGCCAAAGCGAAGGCGAGTGCGAACGCGTAAGCGATACTCATCCGCATCAAGGTTCGCAATGCAAAGTAGGGAACGCTAGGTGTTAGATTGTTAGACAGAATTGAATTGGCGGCACCGTTAAGAGCTATTTCGACGACTAGTGAGCCGATCGCCGCGATCGCTATCGCGATTAGAAGGATCCTTGTGAAAAGAGTGGTTTTTCTTCCGGCCGAGGATGAGATTATGCGTCTTCTAAGGCTCGGCCTTGGCACATGCAAAATGAAACCTATCCGATATCCTTAGAAAAATGGATGGGTGCGTCTCGTTATAAAAGGGCAACCAGAAAGATGATTCGGACAGCGCTTTGCAACTTCCATACCATATCGCGATCAATTAGGGAATTGTTTGATGGTGGGGCCGGTGGGATTTGAACCCACGACCTCTGGCCCCGATTTCTCAGGGTCACCAGCGCCCCAGGTTTACCGTCCAAGAATGGACTCTGGTATCCTCTGGGCGGGGTCAAAATCCCCTGGACCAAGCTAGACGACGGCCCCTAAACAGGGAAACCAAACCCGGCTGCTTTTCTGTGTTATGCTCTGCGTCCCTCAAACAGATGCAGTCGAGCCAAGTAGCGTGATTTACGGAGACGCAGGAACCGTCACTAGCATAACCGTCTCTTCGAGTGGATAGCCTTCTTTTCTCCAGCCTTCCATGCCGTCAAGCATCTCTTTCACCTTGAAGCCGAGGGCTGTTAGTTTCGCGGCTGCTTTGGTGGAGGCGTTGCAGAAGACTCCGTCACAGTAGGTCACGATAACCTTGTCTCGGGGCAGGGACGCAGTCGTGGAAGAGTCGATTGTCCGGTGGGGCAGGTTGATAGATCCGGGAATGTGTCCTCGGGCGTAGGTCCCAGGGGCTCTTGCATCGACCACTAATATTCCAGAGACCTTGTTGGTGATGTCGTGGTAGACGTCCGAAGGGTCCGTTTCGAAGGATAATCTGGAGAGGAAGTGGTTGTAGGCCACATCAGGATTTGCCGGTGAGATTGCGAGAACTTTAGAAGCGCTCTGGTAGAGGGATTCGTTCTTGCGGTCCGACATTACAGTTCCACCTAGCTGGGATGGTTTCTACTTATTCGTTGTTTGGACAGAGACTTGTTGTTGCGCAGCGGGTACATTCGGGTGCGGCCTGTGCATGCGATAGGTTGCGAGCGATCCTAGCCCACTGATAACCAGGAGGGTTGCTATGGGAAAGACGGGAACAACGAGGAGTGTCGACACCACGCGGTCGACCGGTATGACCAGTGGTGCAGTGTAGAACTGAGAGAAGTGGAGGGAGAGGCCTTGGAGACTAGCAGCTCTTGCTGCTTGTTCCAAGCTTCTAGCATAGAATACCCCGATGCCGAAGGTTGCCAATCCTCCTAGAATGTTAATGGCCCCACCTAATCGGGTATATCTGGCGAGCATCAGACCGCTTCCGATCAAAAC
>Ga0137415_10006170_pt1 | contig 11860 bp, 8 predicted proteins | sample CZODoug3_1_1_16f_FD_183082 | JGI IMG/M metagenome (GOLD analysis project Ga0137415, IMG submission 183082) | Vadose zone soil fungal communities from Angelo Coast Range Reserve, California, USA - CZODoug3_1_1_16fungal (Hybrid Assembly) | ecosystem: Environmental > Terrestrial > Soil > Vadose...
CCTTCACGAATCATTTCGGACAGACGCGCGCCAAAATGCGTTTCGTGGATCATCATTTGGCCCACGCGATCAGCGCGTATTCGTATTCAGGACTCGATCATGCCGCCGTCGTCGTGATGGACGGACGTGGCGCCTGGGAAGCGAGCTCCATCTGGTACGGCCACGGAGGACGCCTCGATCACGTGCTCACGATTCCGTGGCCCAATTCGCTGGGACTTTTCTACGCGCAGTTCACGCAGTATCTCGGCTTCATGCCCAACAGCGACGAATGGAAAGTCATGGGCCTGGCGCCTTACGGAAATCCGGGCGTGAATCTGAACGAATTTATTTCGCTCAACCATGAGTCGTATCGCGTCAATGCGCCATTGTTGCTGCAACGGAGCAATGGCACCTCGGCGATCGCCAAACGGCTGGGCCCCGAACGCACTCCGGAAAGTGAAGTCGACGAGAGTTTTAAAAATGTCGCGTTTGCCGTGCAGGACGCCTGCGAAGTGGCCATGCTCGCGCTTGTAAAACTCGCGACGCAAAAAACGAATTGCCGCAACGTATGTCTCGCCGGCGGGGTCGCGCTAAACTCCAAAGCTAACGGAAAAATTCACGCCTCCGGCATGGTCGATAACCTTTTCGTTCAGCCCGCCGCTTCCGACGACGGCGTGGCCCTGGGCGCCGTGCTCGCTCCCTACATGGAGAATGGGGGGCGCCTGCCGATGCAACCGCTTCGACATGCTTACCTCGGCCCGGAATTTTCCGATGCGGAAATCGAAAAGGCGTTGCGAACCTATAAGCTCCGCGCGGTAAAGCTGGACAACGTCGCCACGACGACCGCCGATTTGCTCGCTGCCGGAAAAATTATCGGCTGGTTTCAGGGACGCATGGAATTCGGACCGCGCGCATTGGGTGGCCGCTCGATCCTGGCGGACCCGCGCGATCCGGAAATGAACGCCAAAGTAAACAAAGCCGTGAAGTTTCGCGAATGGTGGCGCCCGTTTGCGCCTTCGATGCTGAGGGAAGTTGCCGGAGAGTATCTCGAACATGCGTGCGACTCTCCGTTCATGATCCTCACCAATCCCGTGAGGCCTGAGAAACGTGGCGTCATTCCCTCGGTCACGCATGTGGATGGCAGCGCGCGCCCGCAGACCGTGGAAAAAGATACCAACCCTTTGTATTGGGATCTGATCAATGAATTCGGGAAGCGAACCGGTGTTCCCGTCCTAATGAACACGTCGTTCAATTTACGCGGCGAAGCGATTGTGAATACTCCGACTGACGCGGTGCGCACATTCTTCAGTTCGGGGATGGACGCATTGGTGATCGGCTCCTATTTGGTGGAAAAATGAATCCCGGCGAACAGGTTTCAGTTGCCAACGGAAGCAGACGCCCGCGGCTGCTCGTGGTTCCACACGTCTACGCCGAGAATATCAGTGTGCGTGAAATTGAATTCGCCCGCCGGTTGACGCGCCATTTCGATGTCTACTGCCTGGCATGGAAGGACGCGTTGCACGTCGATACCGGAAACGCGCTACTGCGCAGGTGGAGGCAATTCTGGATAGCGCTGGGATCTGTATTTTCCCGGCAAGACCTTCGTCCCGCCGGCGATGGTGTCACCTATGTGACCGCTCCGGTCCTTCAGGCCATCTTATTGCAACGTGCCATCGGGGCGGTCCGGGCCGCTGAACTGTGCCGCTCGTTCAACCGCCGCACGCTCGAATCTCTAACCGATCGATTGCACATCACCCACGTCCTGGTGGCGGCGGGAACATTCGCGCTTCCCCGGCGCCCTGAAGTCCAGAGTTTTATTGACGTCGTGGATTGGATTCCCGAAGGCAGCTACTCGCCCGACTTCGTTAAATTCAAACGGGAGGAATTGAAGTGGGTTGCGAGCGAGGCCCATCGCGTTTTTGCTGTGTCGGAACCTCTCTGCGAAAAGCTTAGGGATGATTGTGGAATCGAAGCCGTTTCGATGCCCAATGGCGCCGACCTCAGAGCCCTCCGCTCAGTTCCAGCAGCTGATGTCGCGGCGCTTCGCCACGCGCTTGGCCTCAATGGGAAATTTGTCATCGGATACATTGGGAATCACGGAACATACACTGGCGTGGATTTCGTAGTTGACATGTTCCGCCGCGTGCGCGAGCGAATTCCAAACGCCGCGCTGTTGATCGTTGGTCCCGCCGAATGTTGGCGGCCGATTCTTGAAGCTGCTCGCGCGGATGGAGTGATCTGGACCGGCCCCATTCCTCCGTCGGAAATCAAAAAGTATTTCAATTTGCTGGACGTAGGTATTCTTGCCCAGGAGAAAACTCTGGGGACTGAGTTCGCTTTTCAACTCAAGATTGTGGAGTATTCGGCGTGCCGCAAATTTGTCGTCGCCACACCGCTCCGTACCTGGGAACTGTTGCAGTGGCCGAATGTGTTTCTGACTGACCTTCGCGTGGATGCCTGGGTCGAGGCGATTGTCAGGGCACAGCATTCGAGGTGGAAATCCGAGTGGGACATAATCATAGAAGCCTTTGATTGGGACGCGCTGGCGGATCGAATGGCGGCTGTCATGCTCGGCGCGGAAGTCCGGGAAAGCTTGCCATGCGCATCCTGACTGTTTTTGGAACGCGCCCTGAAGTCATCAAGCTTGCGCCGGTCATCTGCGCCATCAAGCGCCGCGGGCTTGATGTGATTCTCTGCGCCTCGGGCCAACATCGCGGGATGCTCGACCAGATGCTGGAAGTGTTTTCGCTGCGGCCCGACTTCGATCTGAATGTTATGCAGGCCAACCAGTCGCCGCTAGACGTTGCTAGCCGGATCTTTGCGGAGTTCGTTCCCGTGCTTGAGCGCTCACGCCCCGATTGCCTCGTTGTGCAAGGGGACACGACCACGGTGTTCGCCGCCTCCTGGGCCGCGTATCACGCTGGTGTGCCAATTGCGCACGTCGAGGCAGGCCTGCGTACCACAGACAAGTTCCAGCCGTTTCCCGAAGAAATGAACCGGCGTCTTACAAGCGTCCTCGCCGACATGCATTTCGCGCCGACGGCTTTGGCCCAAACGAATCTCCTTGCTGAGGGGATCGATCCGGCGACCATCTTCGTCACGGGAAATCCTGTTGTCGATGCCGTGGAGTCCATTCTGCGCGCTCCGGTGGATTGGAACGACGCGCGCCTGGAAAAGATCGAGGGGCCTTTTATATTGGTAACGGCGCACCGCCGCGAAAGTTTCGGCCCCCCTCTTGAAGAAATCTGCGCCGCCGTCGCAGACTTGCTCTCGGCGCACCCGGATTTGACCGCTATATTGCCGGTGCACCCCAATCCTGCTGTGCGCGGGACTGTGGAACGCTTGCTGGGCAACGTGCCGCGTATGATTCTGACCGAACCGCTTTCTTACCCCGCTTTTGTTCACTTGATGCGCGACGCGGAACTCATCTTGAGCGATTCGGGAGGAGTGCAGGAAGAGGCTCCCAGTGTCGGTACGCCTGTTCTTGTGTTGCGCGATATTACCGAGCGTCCGGAAGCAATCGAATCAGGCTGGGCGAAGCTCGTCGGTTCATCTCGGAAGATGATAGTAGACACGGCGAATGAGTGGCTTGCGCAGAACAAGAAGCGGCAGCTTGCGCATTCCGTGAATCCGTTTGGGGACGGCCACTCTGGCGACCGCATCGCGGAACTGCTAGCGTCCCGCGCGGAGCGATTGTGATGCGGCCGCGTCGCCCACGAAATAAACGCAGGGAGTCACCGTAGGAAGATGGACCCCAAATTTACAGAATGGTTTGCGTGCACGGAGTGTAGCTCGCCATTGCGCGTGGAAGTGTCTTCGTCCGCGCGGAATAATGGCACGATTGCGGAAGGCCAGTTGGTCTGCACTTCCTGCGCCCGGACATTTCCGATCGTTCGGTCAATGCCAAGATTTGTGCCCACGGAAGAATACGCGCAGTCATTCGGCTATCAGTGGAACCGTTTCGACAAATTGCAGCTCGACCGCCACATGGGAAATGACCTGAGCCGCGAACGCTTCTTTGTCACGACGAAATGGCCGGCCCGAATGGAAGGACAACGGATATTGGAAGCAGGTTGCGGCATGGGCCGCTTCACGCAGATTGCGTTAGAGACCGGCGCCGAAGTTTTCTCCTTTGATTTGAGCAACGCCGTAGATGCGAATTTCAAGAACAACGGCGACTCCACTCGAGTGAACATCTTTCAGGCCAGCCTTTATCAGATTCCTCTGCGCCGGGAATCGTTCGACAAAATTTATTGTATGGGTGTGTTGCAGCATTGTCCCGACGTGCGCGAGGCGTTCATGAGCCTGGTGCCTTATATTCGTCCGGGCGGTGAAATCGTAATCGATGTTTACGAGCGGCATACCGGCCTGTTTCCGCCGCTCAAATACTGGGTTCGCCCCTGGCTCACGTGGATGGGCCCGCAGCGCATCCACAGGCTGCTCTCCTGGGTGATTCCTCCAGCCTTCGAGCTGAAGAAGGCTTTATACAAGGTGCCGCTCGTCGGCAAGCCCATTGGCAGCCTGATTCCGATCGGGCCGATCTCGCACCAGCCGAAACTCGATTACACCAACGAGGAACTCAAGCAGGTGAAAATCCTGAGCGCGCTCGACATGTTCTCGCCGGTGCACGACCATCCCCAAACCATTGAGGCCGTGCGCCAATGGTTCGCGGATGCGGGTCTCGTCGACGTCTACGTCGGAACCGGTTTCAATGGCATCAACGCGCGGGGGAGAAAACCATAAGGGTTTGCAGTGGCTAAAAAATTCCAGCTTGCCGAACGCGCTTCGGTCCATTTAAACCTCATCCGGGGAGTTTCGGCCCTGGCGGTCATGTTGGGCCACGTGCGTGGCCTGTTCTTCGTGGACTTTCCTTTTCTCGCGAACAAGTCTTTCGCGTACCGTGTTCTCTACGCTGTTACAGGCTTCGGCCACCAGGCCGTGATGATTTTTTTCGTTCTCAGTGGTTATTTCATCGGCATGAGCGTGATCGATTCCGTGAGCTGGCAGCGTTGGTCCTGGCGCGAGTATCTCGTCAACCGATTGACACGTTTGCAACTGGTTTTATTTCCTGCGCTGGTTCTTGGCGCAATATGGGATCAGATCGGGATGCGGATTCCCCAGGCGGCCTCCTTCTACTACGGCGGCCTATACAAGTATTTTGTACCGAGTGTCGCTCTGCGCTCCACAATTCCGGTCTTCTTCGGGAATCTCTTCTTTCTGCAGAGCGTCGTCTCACCAGTGTTTGGTTCAAACGGCCCGCTTTGGAGTCTCAGCTACGAATTCTGGTATTACATTTTGTTTCCGGCGCTTGTGCTCGCTGCCGCTTCCTGGACGGGAATTCGCAACCGGATTCTGTATGTGGCCCTCGCCGCGCTCCTTCTTTGGTTTATCGGCCCGCAGATCAGTCTTTACTTCGTGATCTGGTTGGCCGGGGCCCTGGTTGGACGCCTCCATCGCACCGTGCAATCCGGGCCGCCACATATGCAGGTGATCATCTCCGTGGCAGCGGGCTTGATCTTTTTCGGTGCGCTTGCTTGGAGCCGTATTCCTTCGCATTCTTCAGCTATCCTTGCGGACTACTTGATTGGGCTCAGCTTTGCGATCTGGCTGTACGCGTTGGTTCATGGTGCGCGCGAGGACGTATCCCCCGCCTACGCGCATGCAGCAAAGACCCTGTCCGGGTTTTCGTACACGCTCTATTTGACTCATTTCCCCGCGTTGCTGCTCTTGCGCGGATTGCTCGATCCGCAGGGAAACTGGCAGCCCAATCTGTTGCATCTGCTCTATGGATTGGGAATCGCGCTGCTCATGCTGACCTACGCCTTTGTCGTCGCTGAGTTTACCGAGGCGCGCACGGCCAGCGTAAGGCGACGCCTGCTTCAGCCGTGGATGTCACGTGCCAAGGAAGTTGCACGATGAGCCAGACCGTAAAACCTCACCTTGCTGCGTGTTCGCTGAAGGAGTTGATCGTTGCGTAGGCGATCAGATCGAAGCGAATATTGCCGAGTGCGCCGCCATCAAGCACCCCAATTGCGAGCGACTACGAGCAACTCGTCCCCGTCGGCGGGAATCGCGTTTTCGGATGTCTCGGCAAGCGACGCGATCGTATTCTCGTCAAAAGGACTCGATCCGAACTGGGGAGGTTGCAAGCCTGCGCGCGGGAACGCGCCTTTGAAGAATTCGATCGTGGGAGCAATCGGATGATCTTCCCCGATCCAGTTCAGCCACATCCCTGCTCGAGCATTTCTTCCCGTGAAGTTTGGGAGGACGTGGAAGGCGATCCCGTCGGTAGTGAGCAGACGAGTCAGAGAGGCAAGCGCGTCACCAATTGGCAGGATATGCTCGAGGACGTGATTGGAAAAAATGATATCGAAGCTGCCCGCAGGAAGCGAATTCAACTCGTCCAGCGAGTCAATCACTACCAAGGCGAGTTCTTTCCTGGCATACTTGGCCCGAGGTTTCGAGATCTCGAAACCTACGGCGTCATAGCCATGCTGCCGCAATTGGAATGTGCCATATCCCCAGGAACATCCAAAGTCCAGCACCCTGCCGGTCGCACGGAGAGATTTGAGGACTCGAATCTTCGGATTGAGGTCGAGGGCCGACCCAACGAAATTGCTCCGTGTCAGCGAACGCAATTCCTCGGAACCGGGAAGCACAATCTGCGGCGCGTCGACAGCATATTCGTCATGATAGTGAACGTCATGTTCCTGCGGAGTATCCACCGGCCAGCGGTAAACCAGGCGGCACCTTTCACATACAAGGATATCCATAATGAATTTCTTGCGCTGCAGAAACCGCACGGGAGAAGAGGGTCCGCAATACGGGCACGACCGAGACTGCCCCTCCAGGCGGTGGCGAATCATTCTCTTTGCAAAACGAAATTTAGAGGTTATGTAAAAGCTGACGCTTCCGGTGGACATTTACAGCCCCTCCGGGCCAACTGCCGTCGATTATACCCCAGCGGTTTTTTGACCGGTCGGTTTTCCCACCGTCACAGATGGTTGGTGAGAGTGGGTCACAGCGATTCTGGAGCACGCTTCCAGACGGCGGACACACAAAAATGAGTCGCGAAGCTGTAAGAAGAGGTGTGTTTGCGCGGGATGCCGGCTCACTCAGTGATCCGCCTGCAACCGAGCCCGAACTTGATAGCGCTGGCAAGCGACTTCAGTCTACCGGCTCGCCCCGCCACCTGCTTGTAGTTGCTTCGCACGTTGTGCAGTACTCTTCGCCGATCTTCCAGAAGTTGGCTCAAGACCCGCGCTTGGAAATCCTCGTTGCGTATTGCAGCATGCAGGGCGCCGAAGCACGCGTCGATCCGGAATTCGGTGTCGAGGTGGCTTGGGACACTCCGCTGTTCGAAGGGTATCCGTGGGTGCATGTGCCAAACCGCGCTCCCCGCCCAGGACTCGGACGCTTCTTCGGATTGTTCAATCCGGGCTTGTGGGGGCTGATTCGCGACGGCAAGTTCGACGCGATATTTGTCAGCGGCTACTTTTACGCCAGTGCGTGGCTTGCGATCATGGCTGCAAAGCGGCATGGGGTGGGCCTGATTTTCAGCACGGACGCGTACAGTTTGAGAAGCTTGAAGATCCGATCCGCCTGGAGACTGTGGCCCAAGAAATTCCTCGTACGAGGAATTTTTGGCCTGGGGAAGGCGGTTCTCGGCAGTTCCACCGGAAGCGTCGAGTATCTTAAGTCCCTCGGAATTCCTGGTAGCCGCATCGTCCTGGCCCCTTACACCGTCGATAATGCGTGGTGGACGGCCCGCGCGGCGGCCGTTGACCGGGATGAGGTCCGCGCCAGATGGGGAATTCCCCCGGCATCCCCGGTCGTTTTGTTTTGCGCAAAACTTCAGCCGTGGAAGCGTCCCTTGGATGTCTTGGAGGCATTCGCGAAAGCAAATGTCAGTAACGCGTACCTCGTTTACGCGGGGGATGGACCGCTGCGCAAGACCGTGGAGGCCCGGGCCGAGGAATTGGGCGTTATGGAACGTACGCGCATGCTTGGTTTCGTCAACCAAACTCAGCTTCCAGCCGTGTACGGATCTTCAGACTTGCTCGTTCTGCCTTCGGAGTACGATGCGTTCGGACTGGTCGTAAACGAGGCGATGCTCTGTGGATGCCCTGTGGCAGTCACGGAATACGTAGGGGCAAAATTTGACCTGGTTCGAGAGGGAGAGAACGGATTTGTATTTCCCTGCGCCGATGTGGGCGCCCTCGCTCGTATCTTTCATTCGTATTTTTTGGATCAGGATTCTCGAACGCGCATGGGAGCGGCTGCCCGCCGGAGGATGGAAACGTGGTCGCCGCGCGAGTTTGTGGAAAGTATTGTGAAAGCAGTGGAATTGGCCGCGCGAACCCGCCCCGGGCGGAAGAGGTAAGCCCGAACTGAGGCTGCCGTTTCCGAAATCGCCGGCGTTTCGCCATTGCGGCATTCGCACGGGTCCAGCATAATTCTTTGGGGAAAGTAGATAGAGGCTTGCGATGCAGCTGAGCATTGGGTCCGCGAGGGGCAAACGCCAGATTCAGGGCCTTATCATGGGCCTTATTGTCCTCGCGCTCATCTGGGAAATGGCAAGTTGGATCATTGCCGGCTCGGACCAGACCTTAATCATGTTTGGATTGGGAATTGTCGTAGTTGTCCTAGTTGTGCACATCCTGAATGATTGGCGGTCAGGGGTTCTCCTCTTTCTAGTCTGGTTGCTCTTCGAAGACCTCGCACGGAAGTACCTCGGCAACAGCATGACCGTTTATTTCGCCAAGGACTTTCTAATCGGGGTCGCTTATACATCGTATTACGTGGCCAGGCGCAAACGGCTAGTTGACGTTTTCAAGATTCCGTTCCTCCTGCCCCTCGCGATTTTCTTTTGGTTTGCTGTCGTTCAAGTTTTCAATACCTGGTCGCCGAGCATTCTGTACGGTTTGCTTGGATTGAAGGTCTACTTTTACTACGCGCCCTTGATGCTGCTCGGATACGCAATGCTCGAGCGCCCCAACGATTTGGAACGATTTCTGATCGTCAACGTTGTGGCAGGGATCGTGGTCGCTGGTCTTGGCATTGCTCAGTCCGTATTGGGAGTGAGTTTTCTGACTCCGGAGGACAGCGCGGCGGAATTGTATTCGCTGTCCCATGTGGTCCGCGTTTCGCCGATCACACATTTGGAGGTCCTTGCCACCAGTTCCGTATTTGTTAGCGCGGGCCGCTTTTCGACGTATCTGGTTTTCCTTTGGATACTGGCCATGGGTGCGCAAGGCTATTTGTTGTTGAGCCGGCGCAGCGGCGCCAAGTACGGATACCTTGCGATCGGTGTAGTAACCGTCGCCGTCATGACTACGGGGACGCGCACCCCCTTTGTTTTCGTGTTGGGCAGTGCTTTCGTGATGACTGGGGCGTTTCTCTGGGGTGCGCCCTGGAAATGGGGGCAAGGACATCGTCTCGTGAAAGCACTTCGCAGAACCTTGCTCGTCGGAGGAATTGGTTTGATCCTGATGGCTGAGGTCTTCCCTTTTGTACTCGGAAGTAACTGGGCGTTCCTTTCGGAAACCTTGGCTTACAAGGGCGAAGGATCGGAACTCCAATCGCGAAGCTGGGACTATCCCATCCGGAATCTGAAAATGGCTTTCGAGCATGAGCGCTGGGTCGCGGGTTACGGTACGGGAGTAACCTCCCTCGGCAGCCAATATGTTGCAAAATTCTTGGACGAGCCCGTCCCGGATATCGGCGTCGAAAGCGGCTACGGAGCCTTGGTTGTGGAAATGGGAATTGTCGGGCTTGTTTTGTGGATTGTGTGGGTTACGGCCTTGCTCTGGTCCGGTTGGCGGATCGTTAAGCAACTCCGCCAGACCGTTTATTTCCCGATTGGTTTTGCGATTTGGTGGTATGTAGTTATACTTTTGGTGTTGTTAACCTATTTTGGTATACAGCCGTATCAGAACTTTGTGAATAACGCTTACATGTGGCTGCTGATCGGTATTCTGTACCGCCTGCCAAAGCTCGCTCAAATGCCGCAACCAGTGCCGTTGCCGAAGCACGTGCGCGGTATGGCCCGCTGGCAACTGGCAACCGGGCGAAGATAGTTTTCATGGCCGGAATTGCCAGGGTCGACGCTAACAATGTCCTGTGCCGCGCCTTGACCTCGGGCGGTGACCCTCCTAATGCATCTCTAAGATTGTTCGCTGCTTAGCCTAAATATCAGGATCCAAAGGTGCAAACGATTAAAATTGGTAATATAAGGTCCCGTGCCAATCCATGCCTAAACCCCGCATAGCCGTTGTCTCTCCGTTCATTGATAAGCGACACGGCACTGAGCGCACTGTTGCCGAATGTTTGCAACGACTCGCGACCGACTTCGAGATCCATGTTTATAGCAATCGAGTGGAGGATGTGGATCTTGAAACGATCACGTGGCACTGGGTCCCCGCCCTGCCGGGACCGCACTTGCTTGGCTATTTCTGGTGGTTTGCCGCAAATCACCTGTGGCGCTGGAGCGATCGGTGGTTTCGCGGGATTGAACCCGACGTCACCTTCTCGCCTGGTATCAATTGTCTGGATGCCGACGCCATCCTCGTCCACGTCGTGTTCGCTCGATTTCGCGAACGGATGAAACAGCAACTGCTCTTCGGCATGAATCCCTGGAAAACTTGGCCCCAGATTCTTCATCGCCGAATTTATTACTGGCTGATCGCCACGCTGGAACGGCGTGTTTATCCGCGTCCCGAAGTCCCGATCGTGGCCGTCTCGGCCAAGACGGCGAATGATTTGTCCTGCTTTTATGCCCGCACCAGCAACGTGCAAATCGCTCATATCGGCCTGGACTTTGACCGATTCAATCCGGCGAATCGTGCAGCGCTCCGTGAGGGTGCCCGCCGTTCCTTAGGGCTGAGCGGAGATCAGTTTGTTTTGTTGCTGATAGGCAACGATTGGAAGAGCAAGGGGCTCCCATGCGTGCTTGAAGCTGCCGGTCAGTTGGGAGCAGCGTCTCTGCGCATCCTCGTCGCGGGAACCGGCAACCCAGCCCCATTTGAAAGCGCCATCCAAAGGCATGGATTGGCCGGACGCGTTCGTTTCTTGCCTCCGCGAGCCGATGTGGAATTCTACTATGCGGCCGCTGACCTTTATGTAAGTCCGACTCTTGAGGATGCGTTCGCGCTCCCGCCTGTGGAAGCAATGGCTTGCGGTCTACCCATCATCACCTCACGCAACAATGGAGGGGCGGAGATTGTCTCTTCAGGTGAAGACGGTTTCATTCTGGAGGATCCGTCGGACTTTATGGCGTTATCAGATATCGTGCAAAATCTAATGAATAATTCGGAATTGCGCCAACGCGTTGCGGCAAAAGCTGTCAGTACCGCGCAAAAACTCACTTGGGAAGACACGGCTGAGCTCATACGGGCGTCCTGGGAGCAGGCGCCTCGTTTGAAGCGGGACTCCAGCCTAAAAAAATGATTGTAGGCCTGTTCACGGAACTGCTTCCGGCCGGCGGGGTGCAGCGCGCCGGCCGCCACGTCGCTGCCGTTGCCGCCAAGTTTGCCGCCGAACGCGGGTTTGCATATCGGTTTCTGAGCCTCAACGATCCGCCTGGGCCGCACACCGTGCGTGTCGGTCCCGCTGAATTTCTGTTTTCCGGATACGCACGCAACAAACCGCAATTCGGGCTCGCAGCCTTGCGTGCGGCGGGCCGCCAGCCGCTGCTTGTGATCGCACTGCATCCCCACCTGGCTCCCGTCGTGGCGATGATGCGCTTGCGATCGGGAAAATTACGCTCGATCGTGTTTGCCCACGGGCTGGAAGTATGGCAGCCACTTGGTTGGTTGCGCGGCACTGCCCTTCGCAGCGCCGATCTGGTGATCGCGCCCAGCCGGGACACTGCCCACCATCT
>Ga0137415_10006171_pt1 | contig 11858 bp, 7 predicted proteins | sample CZODoug3_1_1_16f_FD_183082 | JGI IMG/M metagenome (GOLD analysis project Ga0137415, IMG submission 183082) | Vadose zone soil fungal communities from Angelo Coast Range Reserve, California, USA - CZODoug3_1_1_16fungal (Hybrid Assembly) | ecosystem: Environmental > Terrestrial > Soil > Vadose...
CTCAAACGATTGAATAAGCCGCCTTTTCTTCCACAGTTTTGCTCGACTCGAGCAAACTTGTATGTAATCCACACCATGGCACCCCGCCCGACCGTAATCGGGTCACAGGGTTATCGGCGTGGACTTGCCAGCCTTTCTGTTGTCAAAGAACTTTTATTCCGAGTCCATCGGAATGTCCCGAACAGCCGCATTGCGGCTGTCGCAATTCATTGCTTTGGGACTCTGTCTGGTGGGACTTATCCGGCCGGGTTGCCCGGCCTCGCCTTCCAGCTCTGCTTACCCCAGCTTCCGCTGAGTTTTTGCCTCGTGTTTTAGTTGCCCTGCGACTTGCTTCGAATTTCCTTGCGGAAATCCGCCCACTCGTCACTCGCTACTAATCACTGCCGCAAAATAAAAAACCCGGCGTCGAGCGCCGGGTACAGCCACTCACACTTGAGTGGCTCCACGCGATGCTCGACTTCTTTCTAGCCCGTGTTCGTAAAGAACCTCACTATAGGATCTACTTCTTGCCTTCGCTTGATCTTACGCTGGGAAGACTTCCTTCGACCCGACTGTGATGCCCCTAATCACGCCCGGCGATTCGTCGAACCTCCGGGCCATTTGCAACTATACCAGCTTTTCTTTATTCGTCAAGTCCCCGTAACAATTTTTTTGCCCCTTTTCCTCAGCCCTGTGGACGCTGTGCAAAAGGCTCTCCGCAAAGGTCCGTATTGCAAGTAGCGGCCTGACGCGGGCTTCGATAAGATCGCTGCCATGCCAACCTACGCCTACCTCATTCTTGTCCTGGGATGGGTCCTCTGGCTAACGCCATTCTTCCGGGCCAGGCAAGCCGAGAAGCCCGCCAAACAAGTGGATCGGCGCGCTCGCTGGGGCATACTGCTCGTCGCCATTGCCTATACGCTTATATGGCAGGGCCATTTTTGGGAAAGGTCCCCGCAGCCTTGGCAGGTTGCTCTATCCATTGTCCTTTTCGTCCTCGCCAGTCTTCTTTCCTGGAGCGGCGCCCGCGCTCTGGGCCGTCAATGGCGAATCGACGCTGGCCTCAGCGCCGATCACGAATTGGTCATGTCAGGACCTTATCGCTTCGTCCGCCATCCTATCTATACCTCCTTGCTCTGCATCTTGCTCGGCACGGGGTTTCTGATCACGCCCTGGCGGTTGCTGCTGCCCGCCATTCTCCTTTTTGTCATCGGCACGGAGATCCGCGTGCGCATTGAGGACAATTTGCTGGCTTCGCAGTTCGGCGATCGATTTTCGGAATATAAGAAACACGTTCCTGCTTACATCCCATTTCCCAAGTAGCAGGCAACGTGCCGAACTAAGCCCTCCTTCATTTATCCTCTGTTTAGATACCGAGGCGTAGCTTTGCTCAGCGGGGCTGTCTCCCGCGTTCAGGAGGGAACATGAATACAAAACATCTGGTAGCACTAGTGGCCGGCGCGTTACTTCTTGCAGGAACCGCATCCGCCCAGGAAAAGAAAATCAAGCGCTCCGACCTTCCGCCCGCGGTCGAAAAAACAGTCGCAGCGCAGAGTGCGGGAGCAACCATTCGCGGATTCTCGACAGAGAAAGAAAAGGGCCAAATCCTCTACGAAGTCGAAATGACCGTCAACGGCCATAGTAAAGACGTCTCGATGACCGCCGACGGTTCCATCGTCGAAATCGAAGAGCAGGTTGCGCTCGATTCCCTGTCGCCAGAAGTCAAAGCGGGATTGCAAGCCAAGGCCGGCAAAGGAAAAATCCTGAAAGTCGAGTCCCTCACCAAGAAAGAGAAGCTGGTGGCTTACGAGGCTCAAGTCGAAACGAACGGAAAGAAATCTGAAGTCCAGGTAGGCCCCGACGGCAAGCCACTCGATCACGAAGAGTAATCCGCCAAAACCCAGGCAAGCTCGCCCTCTTCTCTGCACCGCTATTCTCTTGCTGCCTTCTCGGCACGGCGGCGTTCCCGGAGTCGGCGGATGGCTCTTGTCAGGAACCACAGGCCTGGAACGATCACGATTAACCAGGGAATGATTGCCGCGACGGCGGTGATGAGAGCGGCGAGGCTGTCGCTAAGGACGGAGCCGAAATCGCGCAGCGCTTCGCCGACGGACGCGAAGGCGCCCCGCCTGGTAGTGCGCTGTTCGGAATGGAAGGCGATTTCGACATAGACCTTTTCGGTTTCGTTGGCGAGCATCTTGCGCTGCGTGGCTTCGCTGTCGAGCTCCGCCTGAGCATCCGCGAGTTTTTCCTGGATTTGCAGCAGATCGGCCACGCTGACGCCGGGCTTGGTAAGCATCCTGCGCAGACTGTCGCGGAAATCAGTTTGGTTTTTGAGTTTGGCCTCGACGTCAACGACCGCAGCGGTCTTGTCCTCCGATTCCGTGGAGTGCTGCGCAATTTTTCCTTGTTTCCCAACGAAGTCGAGGAATTTGTTCAGGTCTGGCGGCGCGACGCGAGCGGCGATGTTCCCTGAGGGAGACAATACGGCCGTTTCATTGGTGACGCTCGAAGAGAGCACCTCGCACTGTATCGTCCCGCAAAACGCAGTCACCTCCTCGACCGATTTTGCCACTCCAGAGCTCGGCTCCACCATTTCCAGCTTGTGCCGCACGGCGACAAAACGCGATGCCGCAAAGACTGTGCCTCCGCCAAATCCGACGCCTCGCCCGAGCCTTGCTTGAGGGGCGTAAAGCGCATAGGAAGCCTGCCCACTTACGCCCTCTGACAAGCCACTCGCCTTCCGGTACATCACAGCTTTTTTAGCGCAGCCGGCACAAAGGATTACAACAACACAGAAAAACCGCAGTGATTTGCGCAACACGGGCGTCCTCCAGAGCGAGCTATTCTCGCACAGCCTGCATTAGAACGCTTCAAGTCCTACACCTTGCAAGCTTAGACACCGGAGGGTTGCCGTGAGTTGCTGCGGGCAAATAGACCAGCCAACAAGGCCGGGGCTGGGGGTGCTTGCAATGCGCCTTTTTCGCTCGCCCCTTCTCTGCTGTAAACTTTGACCTGTCGGCTGTTGACCATTCAGGGAGCCCGTCCTTTTTGTAGCTGCTACAATCCATCCCGCCGCAGTCCACCAGCATGAAAGACCTGACCAACCCGGCCTGGATCAAAGCGAAAGGGATTCTCTTCCTGTTCTTGGGTGTGGTCTCGGCGGTCCTGTTGTTTTTCGAGCGGCCAACCCTTCGCGTAGCCGCCCTGCTCCTTATCGCCGTCTGGTCTTTCTGCCGCTTCTACTACTTCGCGTTCTACGTGCTGGAACACTACGTCGATCCCACCTATAAGTTCTCCGGCCTCTTCTCCCTCGCGCGCTATCTCCTTCGCAAACCTCCACAAGAGCTCTGAGGTAGGCAGTCTCACCTTTCCAAAACAGATGCTTCTGCCTATCCCGAAGCAAAGAAACCACTTAAAGTAATCATTGACAAACTGTACCAATATGCTATAATTGTTTAGCTAGGTCGGCAAGATTCACCCCCGCCTTTCCAGCCATGCCTGTCCGCCGCGCGGTACTTCTCATTCCCTCTTCAGGAGCACTCCGTCCGATCTCTCTTCAAATCCCTAATCCCTTTTCTTTCACACTCTTGCGCACTCTTTTGCGCTTTTTTGCACTGTTACAAAACCCAACCCGTTTCTTTTCATACGATTCCGCACTCTTTGCCCAAAAACACCGGGGTGGGGGGTACTCCCGCCCTGCCTTACCTTGCGACTCCCATCTTCCGTATATTCTTCCAAGTTCCGTATGCTCTAACCCCTTTGTTTGGCACTCTTACGAAAACCGCCGGGGTGTGGGCGTATTCTTCCCATTTCGGAACGGGCTCCATTCTGTCCTGGCCGCACGAGTCATCCCGAGCGGAGCGAGGGATCTGCTTTTTCTTTCGCCGCAGCTCGCTACCATCTCCTTCACTCCGGAAACGCCTTCGCGTCGATTCCCGGCACCAGCTTCAGCGCATTTTTGTAGTACACCTTCTTCAAGACTTCGTCCGGCACCTGGAAGCCGTAAATCCGCCAGAACGCGTGGCGCTTGCGGTAATACTCAAAATATTCGTCCCGCGTTTCGAGCGCCCGGAAATACCACTTGTATTCGTTCACGTCGTAGATGTCCTTGCCTATCAGCACACGGTCCTGATATTTCACCAGAAAATCGTGCGCCGAATAGGGTTGCCGCCCCAGTTCCGCCAGCACTGCGGCGATGTCCACATACATGTTCGGCAGCGAATCGAGAGTTTTCCCCAGCCGCTCCAGGTCGTTTCCATGAAACCCCAGATGCGCCGCGATGAAATTCGTTCTCGGATGCCTCGCGAAAAGGCGATTGCGCTCCGCCATCAGCGTCTCGAACGGCGGATACTTCGCCGGCGGCCGCGCGCGTCCCGGAAATTCTTTCAACTCCTCCCAGCGCTCGTTGTGATAGTCCCACGGATCGAAAAACGCCGAAGGTTCCGCCACGTGAATCAGCACGGGAAGCTTCAGCTCCGCGCATTTTTCAAAGATGGCGTCAAATTCCGGATCGTCCGCGTGCACGCGCTCTCCGCTGGCATATTTCAGATCCATTCCGAAATTCTTGAAGATTTTCAGTCCTTGCGCGCCGTTCTTGACGTCTTGTTCCAGGCGAGCCGTCACGCGTTTTCCAAATCCCGGCGTGTTCAAATCGTCGTAACTCATGTTCGCGAAAACGACGAATCGATCAGGGTAGCGCCCTTTCATCGCCGCCACAGTATTCTTGAGTTGTTCCCCGGTCCCTCCGCTGAGATTCACCATCACTCGCAAATTGATTGTGTCCATTTCCTTGACGAGCCGGTCCACTTCCTCCGCCGTGGGATTCCAGTGATGGCTATGAATATCAATGAACGGAAATTTCGCCCGCTCGATTTTGTGTTCTTTGGTGACGAGAGTGGACTTCGGCTGGTACTCGTCAATCGTTGGCGCCTGCTGCTTCTGTGGAGATTGGCCCTGCTGCGTCATTGCGGCGCGCGGCCAAACGATGAACGCAGCAGAAGCCACAACGAAAATAGTGGAAACGAGGAGGATGGTTCGCCGGGAATTCATAGTGCCCCTTGGATTTCGGTTTCCGGGTTATCTTCGCACAGGAAAGCGGACCAGTGACGTGGAATCCTCTGCTGGGATCAGCGGCAATGCCTCCGCGCAAGCTGTTCTCCTCATTTTGTTAGAGCAGCCGGGGTTGATTGGATGGAATTCGAGGGATGAAATGATGGTCGAGGCAACGTCAATTGACAGGCAAGGGAGCACAACTCTCCCAAGAGTGCCCCCGCCTGTCAGCAACCAGCCAATAGGTACAACAGCGGCTTGGCACAATGTCTTTAGTTGCGGCCGCTTGTTCCGATTGGGCTTGGCTGTTCAACTAGTGTCGGGACCCGGCCAACCGTTTCATACGCGGATCCTGGTTTTCAGCTATTTCGCACTCGCTTCCCATCAGCGTGCAGCGGAGAGCGACGCCCGCTTGGTTTTGGATTCCACTTCCGGGCGGCAAAAGCGGAGGACCTCGTTTGTATTCTGAACCGACTTTCCGTCGACGTTATTCTCGTCTGTGGGGAGAATGTCGAGGACATGCCCAAACTCGTGGAGGAGGACCAGGACTTGAGCGTGCATCGTATCGCCTGCGTACGGCCCCACGTCTGTCACGCGCGGGCCGCGACTGGTAACAGGACCGCCTTCCTTCCAAACCTCAACTACGTTGGCCATTGGGGAGAAAAAGGCCCCTTTTGCGTTGATGGTAATTGTCGCGTAGCGTCCGTCGCCCTGAAAAACCTTGGCGACATAAGGATACCGGAAGATGGTCACGTTGCCCGGGTCTTTGGATTCCAGGATGAGTTCCTCTCCCCGACGGTCTACGGCATAGTTGACGGTTCGAAAGGTGTCGGCTGGATTCGGGTCTTTTTCCCGGAACCACGCGGAACAGGCATTTTCGGTTTGCAGAATCTCCAGAACTTTTTCGCGGGCGCGCAGAATTTTTTGTCCTGGCTTCCCCATGGACACCAGATACTCTTGCACTCGGTCCTTGGGAGGATTGCACCCCGCTTGCGCCAGACTGGAGGGATTGCAAGGATTCACTGACGGCGCGATCATCGATGGCGCAATCACCGGCGGCATGTCGCAGGGTGAGTCTGCGTCGCCGCTCGCCGCATAGGCGGGGTGCGGAGTGACGGCTGCTCTTTCCAAGTCACTCAAGCAAGGCGCCCGGCCTACGGGCACGTTGGCGAGTGGCAGAGGTTTAGCAGCGTGGCGGATGAATTTGGCGGCCTGCGGGAACGCGACCGTTCCGGGAAGATTCGAAGCGAAAAATAGTGCGACGGCCAGAATGCTCCGATGGGCGGAGGACATTACTTTCTCCGGCCCGGACCTGTAACGCACCACAGTCCGCCCTCGGTAGCTCGCTTCCGGACGGCCGTCAACCGGAAGCAGCCCAAAGAACGGTAAAACCTTGATCCGGGACTAAAGGGAAAGACGAACTTCGGAGAGCAAAGCCACCTCAAACGTTTCTGGAAAGATTCTCAGCGGCATATGGAGCCCAGGATTCCGAACTGACGGGCTCTTACCTGTGCTGGATTCGGGAAATAACATTGCTAAATTTAGAAGACTTACCGTAAGGAAAGTCGCGCTCGAATGTGGCAGATCTTTTCTTGGCTCGCGCAGAAGGAAGTAGGGGGTACACCATGGCCTGTACTTGGTAGTACTAGCTATCCCCGATGGTGCCTGGCGGTGCTTCTCTTGCCCAGCATCCAGCTGTAAGTCAGGGAAAGATAAACGAGGAACACGACGGAGAAGAAGATCCAGCCTGCGGAGATATGGAAGCGCGAAACGACTTCCGCGAATCCGTGATTCCCAAGCACAACGAAGGAAGTGATTCGGATGGCGTTGCCGAGGAGCATGGCAAAGAGGCCGGCGCAGTAAACGAACAGGGCCCGGCCCTTCCTGAGGCGATTCCAATCGAGAACCGCCACGACACAAAAAAGGTAATCGAAGAGTTCGAGCCCGTTGATTCCAGAACACTCCGGAACGATGGTGACGTCCAGATCGGGACCACTCAGAGTCGGATTCGAACCGGCGAGATATGCGAGCTTCGGCACAAAGATCCGCGCCAGCGTGAGAACAAGACGGCCAAGGACCTGCCCGTACCATGGCCACATCGACTGCAGCGCGCGGCTGGGGAAAAAAGTGAGCAAAACTACGAGGCCGGCGATGGCTTCGGGAAAATAAATGGCAGAGATTCTTCTCCACGCGGCGAGCGGGAAAAGAAGCATCGTCGGGACCAATACACACAGTTTCGACGCTGCAACAAACATTCCTCCGACGGTCATCGCGCCGGAGGCAACTTGAAACGTGCTGCCCAGCCGTCGCGCTGAAAAAATTAACACGCCATGCGCTGCGAGGAAGCCGGCCAGACGCCAGATCGAGATGGAAAAGTCGAACCGTGGATCTTCGCGAGAGAGAGGGATTTTACCGCGTCGCCAAACAAGCAACAACCAAGCTGTGGTAGCCCAAAGCGGAGAACTGCTGTGGAGAATCGGAGCGGCGAACTGCTCCGCCGCAATCGCAACCAAGGTGAAAGCGAGAGCCAGCAAAAGGAACCGGGGAGCCGGGAAGCTCCCCAATCGTAAGAATCCGCGAGAAAGAAGGTTCGGGGCTGGTGTATTCGCCGGAGACACTTATCCCTGTCGAACCTCCGACGATACTTTAACCGACTACAGCGACGAGGAAAGTCGCGATTTAGGACGTGTGTCGCCGACGAAGCAAAAGATAGCCGACTGCCCCAACCAGGGCGGCCGCACCGACACCAACTCCGGCCATTTCGTTGGCTCGGATGTGATGCTTGTGGCCCGCAGATGCGCTATAGGGTGCCGCAAGAACAATCAGACACGCCAACAGGAATAGCTTTTTCAAGGGTTCTCTCCTGAACTTGACCCCTATTTAGAGCAATCCTGAGGCCAGATTTTTGGAGACTGTGAGAATCTTGTTAGTCGGAATTAACCTTCTATTTACAATGGGATAGAGGCTCGTCCCAAAGCGTTCAAAATGCGGCTTGGGCTAGTTTGTTTCAGATTGCCCCATTCTATTCCTATTGATGGCAAATTGTTGTAAAGCCATCACTTCCCTTTGGGTCGCTGTCCGCTCGCAGAATTCGTTGCTGCGTGCTCAGCCCTATTGATGAGCCTTGTAATATTGTGAACAATAAACTGTTTGGCCGCGGGAAAACGGACACATGAACGACGCCCCATCCAGGAGTTTCGGTTGGCGCCCTTAGTGAACGTTCACCGAGGTCAGGATACCGCCAGCCCTCGGAAAACTGCCGTGTCTCAGAAATAGAAGCGCAGCGAGAGCTGCAAATTGCGCTCGCCACCACCAACTCCGCCTCCTTTTGTGGTCACCTTTCCAAAATTCGAGCTAGTCGGGTCGAAGTTCACACCGCCGCCGCTCCCTCCACCCCAATTCGGATGATTGATGAAGTTGAACGCCTCGGCGCGGAACTGGAATCCTCTTTGCTCGTCAATGGGGAAAGACTTGAACAGTCCGAGATTCCAGTTCTGGAACCCGGGCTGATAGATGAGGTTGCGAACGCGGGCGTGATTGAACGTGCCATCCGCGGGCACAACAAAGATCGACGAACCATCAGGGTTCTTTGTAGAGAACCACTGGCCGGATGATCCAAACATGCCAATGATTTTGGGAACTCCGTTGACGGTCCAATACTGGCCGTTGACGCCGCAGCCAAAATTGGAATCGAGTCCGACGCGGGCATAGTCGGTGGCGTGTGCCGCGCCGCATGGCAGGCCTGTCTGAAACTGGGTGACGCCGCTGATTTGCCATCCGCCGAGCAGCTTGCCGCTTAAACTCGAGCGGTTCTTGAAAATGGGCAGGTCGTAAAGATAGCTGAACACCAGGATATGCCGAGCGTCGAACTCGGATGGCCCCCACATCATACGTGGGTCATAGGTGTTGGGAATGACGTCGCGCTGGTTCGAACCGTCATCCATGCTCTTGGACAACGTGTAGGAAACGCCGAACTGGAGGCCGTCAGCAAAACGGCGGTTCCAAGCGACTTGCAGCGAATTGTAAATGGAATTGGCAACGTTATCCGTTTCCCGAATCGAACCGTAACCGCTATAGGGCCGGAAAGCGTCTACCTTGCAAGGATTTGCCGCGTTCGGGAGAAGACATGGGTGTGCCGCAACCACGGCAGTAGTTGGTTGGTTGATATCCGCCTCGCGTTGCAGATGCACGCCGCGACGCGCCACATATCCGACGCTCAGGAGCGACTTCCAGAACATCTCGCGCTCGAAAGTGAAATTCCAAGCCCAGGCTTCCGGATTCTTAAAGTTCTTGCTCTGAGTCGTCACCACTAAAGGAGCCTGGTTACCGGAAACCCCAGACGTGCCAAGAGCATCAACGACGCCGTTGACCAAGCTGGCGTTTGGCTGGAACGGTGGATTTCCTCCCAAAAATATCGAGTCGCTTACCCCCAGACGTGTTACGAAACGTCCCGCGCCAGCGCGGAGCACAGTCTTGCGGTCCAACTGGTAGGCGACCCCGACACGCGGCTGAATGTCGCTCCACTGGATGTTCGAATAATGGTTCGAAACGTTGTGGAACAAGCGGCTGAAGTCGAACTGGCTCGGGTCAGCTTCCGGTACGCGGCCCTTCGCGGAAGACGGGAACCCGCTTCCAGGAATGACCATGCCGTTAAGTGTGTCTTTCCCGGTTCCGACAACAAGGCCGGTCTTGGGATCGACCGTGCCAACGATAAGACCGGTCGTGGGATCGACGGTTACTGCTTTGCTCGAATCGTACAGGGTGGGGTCGAACAGGATCATGTTTCCCCACAAAGCGTGATAGGGAACGATAACCGTGTACCGGACGCCGTAGTTGAAGGTCAGATTCTGCCGGAACTTCCAGGAGTCTTGAGCGAAACTCTCATACATGTTGGCGCGAAAGATGGTGTACGCGCGGTGTCCGATCTCCGAGTAGCTGTCATACAGTCCTAGAGCGGCGTTGGAGATAGCCACCCCGGTCCCACCTGATCGGAGATCAGTAAACGAGAATTGGCCGTTCTGGTTGTTCGTGCAAGTCGCGCAAGCCTGTACGTTAATCTCATCGTTGTCATTTTCGCCCGCGCGTTCCCAGAGGAAACCAAACTTCATAGTATGGTTGCTCTTGATCCAGGTGAAGCTGTCCGATGCGTCATAGATAGGGCCGGAAGAGTGCGAGGGATAGGGCCCGCCGCTTAGTGTAGAGAAGTTGGACAGGTTCACCGTTGCGATGCGGTTGGGTAGCAGCTTCTCGCTTACCGGGAACAGGTACTGGTAAAGGCCGCAGGGCACGGGTGAGCCCACGCAGGCCTGGGCGCGATTATAAAAGTTTGCCGTATCGACAGGGATTTTCACAATGTCCTCGCTGGCGGTCACGAGAACTTCGTTTACCTTAGTGGGGCTGATGGTCCAAACGTAGTTGAGCGAGCCAGTCTTGTTGGGACGATTGAAAAATTTGGGGGTGCGGTCGGTATTGCCGTCGAGCGGCTGATATTCGAGATAGGTGTAGTTCGTGAGCCGGAACCTCAGTCGCTGCTTGTCAGTGACGTTTACGTCGACGGCTCCGGTATCCTTGCGCTGGTCAAAGGTGTGCAATTTGGTGCCAAACCAGTTACCGTTACCTCCAACCAAGGTGTTGGGGACTGGCCACATATTCAGGATTCCTATTCCATCAGGGCTAAGCCGATTTACCGGAATGATGTTAAAACCTTGCGGGTTGCTCGGAGTCGCCCGTGAGAGGTCTTGCATACATCCACTTGTGCTGATGATTCCAGACCCAGGTGAGGTTTCTTTCCCACATTGAGAGGACGCGAGCGACGCTGGATCCGCGACGTACACAGGAATCTTGCCGCCGGCTGAATTCTTGCGCGTGACGAAAGGGTTGTTCGGGTCCAGCAGTTCGCTAAAGTCACCAGCGCGCATCTTGAGCGTTGGAACCGTCAGTAGGCCCGCCGATCCGACGGTGGAGCCGGACTCGACGAAGTGGTATTTCAGCCATTCCTGTCCGAAATAGAAGAAAACCTTGCTCTTGCTGGTGTTGAATTTGCCGGGAATGTAGATGGGGCCGCCGATATTGTATCCAAACTGGTTATAGTGAACTGGCGCAGCCGAAGAGGTGAGACCGTTGCTGTTGGCATTGCGCGCCCAGGTATTCGCGTTCAGCGCGGTATTGCGGAGATATTCGTAGGCGGCGCCGTGGAACTGGCTGGTACCGGTCCTGGTGGTAAAACGGATCTGCGCGCCGGAAGTGCGGCCGTACTCGGGGGCATAGTCGGTGGTAAGAATCTGCACCTCCTGCGTGGAGTCGACGTCTGCGGCCCCCAAACTGGTGCCGTTGGAGCGCGTGCGGGTAGCTGGGGCACCGTCGAACGTGATCAGATTCTCTGGATTGCGAGAGCCGTTAAAGTTCGCCGGACCCTGGGTGAAGCCAAAGTTGAGATTGGCCAGCGTGGTCCCGCGAGCGCCAGGAACCAAGGCGGCAAGCCAAATGGGGTTGCGGCCATTGAGCTCGAGCGAGTCAATCTGCTCACGCGTAACGAGTTTTTGAACGGATGCGGATTCCGTTTGCAGCTGCACGGTTGATGCTGAAACCTCAACGGTTTGCGTGGCAGCGCCCACGGTCAGCGTCGCGTCGATCACCAGGTCGGCGCTGGGATCAAGCTTGTTGTCTCGCGTCTCGTATTTCTGGAAGCCAGGGACCTCGGCCGTCATGGTGTACAGGCCGGGCGGCACATTCGTAACGACGTAATACCCTGAATCGTTCGTCGTCGTTTGGCGCTCGACGCCCGTATTGTTGCGAACCGTAACCTTGGCGTTGGCAATCGTGGCACC
>Ga0137415_10006172_pt1 | contig 11857 bp, 12 predicted proteins | sample CZODoug3_1_1_16f_FD_183082 | JGI IMG/M metagenome (GOLD analysis project Ga0137415, IMG submission 183082) | Vadose zone soil fungal communities from Angelo Coast Range Reserve, California, USA - CZODoug3_1_1_16fungal (Hybrid Assembly) | ecosystem: Environmental > Terrestrial > Soil > Vadose...
CACTTGATGGCTGCCCGCGGCCCCTACAGTCACGATGCGCCGCACGCCGCGCGCCTGCGCATCCGCGAGAATCCGCTCGAGCTTTCGAACTTTGTTGCCACCGTAGGTCGCATGGGTGAGATCGTCGCGCTTCACCCAAAGGTCACATGCGCCAGGACGGCTCAGGCGCGGGAGGAGCTCGACGGCGGTGGGGTAATTCGGGTTAACTTTCATCGGCGAAAACGCACGCGAAACGTTGACGAAACGAAAGACTGGCACACTCCCATCGTCACCGAAGGCGAAACGCCTTGCACGCCGCTAGCAGCCCCGAGATTCGATGCCATCGCTGCGGCACCTGCGGTAAGGGGTTCGTCCACGGACGCACCCAATCCTGCGAGAAAGGTCCAACGTGAAGAAGATCGAAGCCATCATCAAACCGTTCAAGCTCGACGAGGTCAAAGACGCCTTGAGCGAGGTCGGTGTGCAGGGAATGACCGTCACCGAAGTCAAAGGCTTCGGACGCACCGGCGGCAAAAAAGAAGTCTACCGAGGCTCGGCCTACGTCGTCGACTTCGTGCCCAAAGTGAAAATCGAGGTCGTGGTGCCCGACGAGCTGGTGCACGACGTGATCGACGCCGTGGAGAAGTCCGCCAAGACGGGCCGCATCGGCGACGGCAAGATCTTCATCACGCCAGTCGAAGAAGCCGTGCGTATCCGCACCGGCGAACGCGGAAAAGAAGCCATCTAGTCAGCCAAAGGTCCCTAGTCGCCCCGTCCCACGCGCTGGGAGGGTGAAAAAAACCGAGAGGAATTGCCGAAATGAATCCCAAGGAAGTCATTGAGCTCGCGAAAAACCACGACGTCAAATTCGTCGACCTGAAGTTCGTCGACTTTCCCGGGGTGTGGCAGCACACGACGATCCCTGCGCGGCGTCTCGACGAAGGGCTCTTCGAAGACGGCATCGGCTTCGACGGCTCGTCCATCCGCGGCTGGCAGCCCATCAACATGTCCGACATGCTGATCATCCCGGACCCCGAGACGGCGCGCATCGATCCCTTCTACGCGCAATCCACCTTGCACCTGGTCTGCTCGGTCTACGATCCCATCACCAAGCAGCCGTATTCGCGCGATCCGCGCCACATCGCCAAGAAGGCCGAGGCGTACCTGCGCCAGACCGGCGTGGCCGACACGTGTTTCATGGGCCCCGAGGCGGAGTTCTTCGTGTTCGACGACGTCCGCTTCGACCACTCGCAGCCGAACGCCGGCTACTACTTCCTCGATAGCATCGAGGGCGCGTGGAACTCGGGCCGCGAGGAGTTCCCGAACCTCGGCTACAAAGTCCGCCACAAGGAAGGCTACTTCCCCGTTCCACCGACCGACACGCTGGCGAACCTGCGCGCCGAGATGATGACCACGCTGATGGAGACCGGCGTCGAAATCGAGGTCGGCCACCACGAGGTGGCGAGCGGCGGTCAATGCGAGATCGGGATGAAGTTCGCCCGACTTCTGCCCGGCGCCGACCAGCTCCTTTGGTTCAAGTACGTCGTCAAGAACGTCGCGCGCAAGAACGGCAAGACGGCGACCTTCATGCCCAAGCCGCTCTTCGGAGACAACGGATCGGGCATGCACGTGCACCAGTCGCTGTGGAAGGAAGGCAAGCCGCTCTTCGGCGGCGACGGCTACGCGGGCCTGAGCGAGACCGGCCTCTATTACATCGGCGGCATCATCAAGCACGCGCGCGCCATCGCCGCGCTCACGAACCCGACGACCAACTCGTACCGGCGCCTGGTGCCGGGCTTCGAGGCCCCGGTGAATCTCGCCTACTCGAGCCGCAATCGTTCGGCGTCGGTGCGCATCCCCATCACCGGACCTTCGCCCAAGACCCGCCGCATCGAGGTTCGCTTCCCTGACCCGAGCTGCAATCCGTACCTCGCCTTCAGCGCGATGATGATGGCCGGCCTCGACGGGATCCAGAACAAGATCAACCCCGGCGATCCGCTCGACAAGGACATCTACGCTCTGTCGCCCGAGGAGCTGAAAGACATTCCGCACATGCCGGGAAGCCTGGAAGAGGCCCTCGACGCACTCGAGCGCGACAGCGAATTCCTGCTCCGCGGCGACGTCTTCACCCGCGACGCCATCCACGAGTGGCTCGATTACAAGCGCACCCGCGAGCTCAATCCGATCCGCATGCGCCCGACGCCGCACGAGTTCCATCTGTATTTCGACATCTGATTCCGTCGAATCAACGCCGGGGCGCGAGAAAACCTCGCACCTCGGTCATGAAGCGCTCGAACACCTCCATATGAGGAATGTGCCCGATCCCCGGGAGCTCGACCAACTTGCTCCCGGGAATCTTCATGGCGGTATCCTTTCCGAGTCGATCGTAGCGCCCGTGCTCGGCCACCACCTCGGGCTTCAATAGATTCTTTCCCACGATGGTGCGATCCGCAGTGCCCACGATGAGCAAGGTGGGCACGCGGATCCAGTTCCATTCATAGCAAACGGGCTGCTCGTAAATCATCGCGCTGGTCAGCGCCGACGCCTTGGCCGAAGCTTGCAAACTGGGAGCCTTCGCGGTCTTGAGCGCGTTGTCGACCAGAACTTCGTATTCCGACTTCCATTGCGGGAAGTACGAAGTCTGAAAATATTTGCGAATGGAATCGGGCGTCGCCGCGAGCTCGCCTTTGAGCTTTTGCTCCGCGGTCGTATAGGGAACGAACGTGCGATAGTCCTCGAGCCCGATGGGGTCCTCCAAAATGAGCTGGGTGACCTGCTCCGGATACATCAAGGTGAATCGCGTGGCGAGCATGCCGCCCATCGAGTGGCCCAACACGACGGTCCGCTCGATGCCGAGCGAATCCAAGAGCAGCTTCGTATTGTGCGCCAGCAAGTGGAAACTGTAGGCGATGTCTGGCTTGGACGATTTCCCAAAACCGACTTGATCGGGAACGATCACGCGAAATCCATCGCCGCGAAACGCCTCGATGAGCGAGTGGAAGTAGAACCCGTTGAAGTTTTTCCCGTGGAGCAACACGATGCTTCCGCGGTTCACAGCTCCGCTGGGCGCGATATCCATGTAGGCCATCGACACGTGCTGGCCCTCGATGTCGAGCGGGAATCCCTTGACGGGGAAACCGTAATCGACGCCGTCGTCGAGCACTGCCGGGGTTTCGGGCGTCGGCTCCCCCTCCCCAGCCCGGGGGAGGGGGGTAGGTGACGAGGATGCTGACGGTGTCACGGGTGCCGCGGGCGCCGTTTCGGCTGCTCCGCCGCACGCGAAGCCCGCACAAGAGAGAACAGCCACAGCGAAAGCCCATCGTGCATATCGATTGGGGAGCATCATCCGTCAAACCCCTTTCGCCGCGCGAGCGGCCAGTGCGTGGAGTGCTTGGCCATCGATACGCACGGTCCGCCAATCGCCGATGAGGCGTGCACCGAGACTCTCGTAAAACGCAATGGCATCGACGTTCCAATCGAGCACACTCCATTGAAAGCGTTTGCACGCGCGGTTCACAGCCTCCTGCGCGAGCCGCTGCAAGAGCGCGCGCCCGGCCCCCAGACGGCGAAATTCCGGGCGGACGAACAGATCTTCCAAGTAGAGCGAGGGCGCACCCTCCCACGTCGAATATTGAAAGAAGTAAAAGGCAAATCCCAACGGCTTCACCTCGTCTTCGGGCGCCACGCGTGCCTCCGCGAGAAGGACATGAAAGAGCGGCCGCTCGCCGAAGCCATCGCGCAGCAAGTCGTCCGCGGTCGCCTTGACCGCATCGGGCGCGCGCTCGTACACGGCGAGCTCCTTCACGAGGGACAGAATGAGCTGCACATCGTCGGCCACTGCGCGACGAATGGCGACCCCCGGCGAGGATCCCGAGAACGGTCCTGACGAAGTAAGTTCCGGCATGATGCCTCGCTTAGCGCACACGCGCGACGAAGGACAGAGCCAATCATGTAAGCTTTTCGTCATGAGGGCCGGCCTTCTTTCCTTTCTCGTTTTTCTCGTTCTGCCGTTGGTCCCGAGCGCACTCTCCATCGCTGCCTGCTCATCCTCGAGTGACACGAACACCTACGATACCCTCTTCGAGACACCGTCCAACGGCAACAACACCGCCAACGATGTGCACGGTCTCTGGGCGTCGTCGATCCCGCGCGACCCGCCAAGCGGCAACCCCGCCGACATGGCCATCCGAATGCTCGTCTCCGATTCGCAATTGCTCCTCGCCAATCGGTGCACCTTTGCCGATGGCACCGAGCTCACCGCCGGCGTCACCGTGGGTATTCAGCTCAATCTGCAAGCGATGAACTTGGTGACCACCACATCGGCAGAAGACTATCCCACCGCGGGTGACGACGTCTGCAGTCTCACAGTGGGCGCGGGCACCTTGGCCTACGTCATCTCCGAAGGACGAACGCTCACGTTCCAGGGCCACGATCTGCCTTACCCGACCTTCGGTATGGCCAAGTACTCGCCCGCATATAGTAAAGAGAGTGACGACTGAAGTTTCCTTTCGTCGGCGCTGCGCTAACGTGATGTCATGGATGAAGCGCACGATTACGATCAGGAGTCTGTCCTTCTTCACGAAAAACATCATGGCAAGCTGAGCGTCGCCAGCCGCGTGCCATTGGTGACGCGGCGCGACTTGAGTCTCGCCTATACGCCGGGCGTCGCCCAGGTCTGCCTGGAGATCGCGAAAGACCCGGCGCGGGCACATTCGCTCACGCTGAAGCACAACACGGTGGCCGTCGTCAGCGATGGCTCGGCCATCTTGGGCATCGGCAACCTCGGCGCCGCAGCGGCCATTCCGGTGATGGAGGGCAAGGCAGTCCTCTTCAAGGAATTCGCCAATGTCGACGCATTCCCCATCTGCCTCGCCACCCAGAAGACCGACGAGATCATCGCGGCCGTACGCGCCATTGCGCCCGTTTTCGGCGGCATCAACTTGGAAGACATCTCGTCGCCGCGCTGCTTCGAAGTCGAGGACGCGCTCAAAGACATCGGCATTCCCGTCTTTCACGACGACCAACACGGTACCGCCGTGGTCGTACTCGCCGCGCTCCTCAACGCGATTCGTCTGACGAAAAAAGATCTCGCCAAGTGTCGCGTGGTCTTCAACGGCAGCGGCGCATCGGCCCTCGCATGTGCGCGCCTCCTGCTCGCATGCGGCAAACGCGGCCTCTTGCCCAAGTTGGGCGATCTCATTTTGGTCGACTCCAAGGGCATCGTGAACAAGAACCGCACCGACCTTCACGCGCACAAACGCGAGCTCGCCGAAGCGGGAAATGTCGAAGGGCGTACCGGCACCTTGAGCGACGCCATGGCCGGCGCCGACGTCTTCATCGGCCTCTCCACCGGCAACTTGGTCACCCCCGAGATGATCCGCAGCATGAACAAGGATCCCATCGTGTTCGCCATGGCCAACCCCACGCCGGAGATCCTGCCCGACGTAGCCCGCGCCGCCGGCGCCGCGATCATCGGCACCGGACGAAGCGACTACCCGAACCAGATCAACAACGTGCTCGCGTTCCCCGGCATCTTCCGCGGTGCCCTCGATGCGGGCGCGATCACCATCAACGACGAGATGAAGGTCGAGGCGGCGCGCGCCCTCGCTTCGTACGTCGCCGAGGTCGGCGTGGAGAGGATCCTGCCCGATCCGCTCGACCGCAAGGTCGCTTATCATGTCGCCGAAGCCGTCGCCGGCGCGGCGCGACGCACCGGCGTTTGCCGGACATGAAGGAGAATCGACCCATGACGCGCCGTCTGGAGACAGAACTCATTCACGGCGGCGAAATTCGGCCGCGCATCGCGGGGGCGGTCAACGCCCCCATCTTTCAATCTTCGACCTACGAGTTCGGAGGTGAAGACAACTATCACGATGTCCGTTACATCCGGCTCAACAACACGCCCAACCACGTCATCCTTCACGGAAAGCTCGCGGCGCTCGAAGGGGGCGAGGGGGCGCTGGTCACCACCAGCGGCATGGCCGCCATCTCGACCACACTGCTCACCTTCCTCTCGCAGGGCGACCACCTGATCGCACATCGCACGCTCTACGGTGGAACCTACGACTTCGTCACCAAGGATCTCCCGAAGCTCGGCATCGAGACCACCTTCGTCGATGCCGACGATCGCAGCGCATGGGAAAAAGCGCTGCGCCCCACAACACGTGCATTCTACATTGAATCGTTCACCAATCCGATTTTGGAGGTGGGCGACTTCCCGGGGGTCGTGGAATTCAGCCGCGCGCACGGCCTCGTCTCCATCATCGACAACACGTGCGCGACCCCGGTCAACTTCCGGCCGCTCGACCTGGGCATGGACATCGCCCTTCACAGCGCCACCAAGTACCTCAATGGGCACTCGGACATCGTGGCCGGCGCCATCATCGGAAAGAGCGCGGCGCACGTGGATGCGATCAAGCACAAGCTCGATCACTTCGGCGGCTCCCTCGATCCGCACGCATGCTTCCTCTTGCACCGCGGGCTGAAGACCCTGGCCTTGCGCGTTCGCTATCAAAACGAGAGCGCCCTCGCGCTCGCGCGCTTTCTCGAGCAGCACCCGGAGGTCACCCGCGTCCACTATCCCGGCTTGGAGAGCCATCCCCGCCACGACCGCGCGCGCAAATGGTTCCGAGGCTGCGGCGGCCTTTTCAGCTTCGAGCTCAAAGGAGGCATCGCCGCCGCCGAACGATTCTTCAAACGCGTGGAGCTCCCCGCCATCGCGCCCAGCCTGGGCGGCCCCGAGACGTTGATCACCCGTCCCGCGACCACCTCCCACGCGGGCCTCGGCCCCGAAGAGCGCGCAAGACAGGGCATCTCGGAAAGCCTCGTTCGCGTCTCGGTTGGCCTCGAAGCGACCGAAGACCTCATCGACGACTTCGGCCGCGCACTCGAAGACGAAGTGCGCTCGGTCTAAGACCGCCGTCCAATCTTAGTCCTCTTCCTCGTCCTCGCTGCCCGCGGGGACGAGGCGCCCGCCGGGGCGCAAAGCCTGGTCCACGTCCAACGCGATGAAGAAAGGCGGCGGCGGGATGTCTCCACGCTCGCGCGCCGCAGAATCCGCGTGCTGCGCGACATCGAGCAAAATGCCTCGCTCGCGGCTCGAACGACCGGGCCCGCTGCGGTCGATCCAGAAGTAGCTGCGCTGGCGCACGTCCACGTGCACGAACGATCCAATCGGGTACACCCCCACGCCGACGAAGCCGGTCTCCCGCGCAAACCGCGCGACGTCGAGATCGTCGGCACCGGGAACGACGAAATCGATGGCCAGCCCGCGCCCGTGGTTGCCCTGCCCCGAGCCATCGGGCTTGGGCGTGCGATACCCCGAAACGATGCGGATTTCCTGCGCGTTGAAGTGCTTCTGAATGCGATAAATCACGTCGAGCGTGCGCGGCTCGAACGGATGCTCGTTGCCCGTTCCGGGATCGCGTAACACGTGCGATGCCTGGTCGACGTCCTCGGCTGAAAAGCCGCCTTCATCCGTCGCCGCCGTCAGCGCCACGCTCTCTTTGATAAACATCGCGTTCAAGACGAGCTTCACCCGCCCCGTCGCGTCGACCGGTGCCTTCCCGCCTTTGGTGGGTGAGTGCATCGCCCGCACGTTGTGAAAATAGCCCGCGGGCGCCGTCGGCCGCGCCGCACGGCCCGTATACGCGTGATGGGGACCCTGCGCCCAGGCCGCCCCCGAAACCCACACCGTCGCAAGGCCCACCAAAACAAATGTCGTTCGCATGAGTGCTTCCTGCTCGAGAATCGAAGCGTCAGGTTGGTTGAAACGTATCGACGACGCGAAGGAGCTCGCCCACCACCGGCGTCACCGATTCGCCCTGGTGCACGATCTCGACCAGATCGAACTGATGTTCACCGCGCATCACGAGCTCGCGGCTGAAATTGACGTAGGGCGCCTTCGAGGCTTTCACGCTGCGCTTCACCACGTATTCGCGCCCCTGGGCCGTGAGGCTGGCCACCGGAACGCGCCCGGTCACGACCTCGGCGCCCTTGCTCTTCGCATCTTCTTCGTAGCGCCCGAGCACGGTGTCCCACGAGTCGCCGGGGAAATCGAGGCGCTCGTAGACTGAAAAGAGGAACTGCCGCGGCGAGATGTACTCGATGAAGCGCTTCTGTGGGGTGAGGCTCGCGCGCCGGATGATCCAGTCCTTCGGACGCGAGAAATGGACGGTTCCCCCGAGAATGGACACGCCCACGTACTGCACCTTCCCATCGGTGTAATCGAGCGACGGATACGCCGTCTCGAACACGTTGTTCGAGCTCGTGCCCGGCGGCTCGTCGTATTGATAGAAGGTTCGATTTTCGAAGGCCGTTGTCGGCGGAGCGCCCGAGCATCCCGCGAGGGGCGCGGCCGAAAGAGCGACGAGGACCAAGGAGGCCAAAGGAGCGAAAATACGGGCGGGTCGGTTCACGGGATCGAGACTATCGATTTTGGGCGCCCGTGAACACTCTCGCCAGCCGAACCTGCCTGGGATATGAAACCGGCTATGGCGTTTCGCAACTGCGGGACCCGTGCGATGCGCGCGGGGGGTTGGTCGCTCGGGTGCGTGCTGCTCGCTTCGGGCGCGTTGGCATGGGAAGGCGGATGTGGGGGCGGCGGATATCGCGTACCCACCACCCCGCCGTCGGTCTGCTCCGGGGTCGATCTTCAACCGGCATCCACCGCCCTCGACGAGCAGTCGCTTTTGGACTTCCTCAAGGCCCAGGGGATTGCCACCCGAACCGCCCGTGAGCGTCCCGATCTGGTGTACGTCGAAGCGCAGCTCAACGGGAAAACGACGCGCCTGCGCGTGGCCATCCTCAATTCGTCCCCGGTCGCCGGGCGCGAGCTGCACGATGCGCTCCTTCAACACGGCAAAGGCTCGTGGGGCGTGCACCGGGGAAACCTGGCCGTGCTCGGTCCGGTCAACAGCCCCGAGAACGTCGTCGCGTTTGCGAACAAGACGAAACTCGCTTGCTGGGGCGTGCTCACCATCGCGGCAGCTGAGGAGGCGTACGTCGTTCCTGGCGGGTACCGCGAACTTTAGCCGCCGGGCCGCCCCTAGCGCTGCCCCCCCGGGAGCGCGCGGTGGCGCGTCGGGCGGACAAAAAATTTTCTCGACGCCGAGAAAATCGGAAACGTGGCCGAACGAGGGGCCGAACTACGAGAAAAGGGGAATCGAATCATGACTCCTTCTCATCTCGCGGTTCGTCAGGCTGTCGATCGAATGAACACCGCACTTCGCGAACGTTATGAAGAGCTTCAGAAACTGCTTGCCGAGGCGACGGGCAAAGACGTGCGCGCCCGCTATCGCATCGGCCGCCTCATTGCCGACGTCAAAGTATCCGAGCAACGTTACGGGGCACGCGCCGTCAAGAATCTGGCCATGGCCCTCGGCCGCGACGAAGCGACGCTCTATCGCTTTGCCTTGGTCGCCGAGGCTTGGAACGACCGCGAGCTCGAAGTCTTGCTCGCGCGCAAAACCCCGCACGGAGAACCCCTCTCATTTTCTCACTTGGTGGAGCTCGCCCAGGTATCGAACAAGACGGCCCGGGACGAGATGCTCGAATTTGCGCTCAATTACGGCGTTTCGGTCCGTGAGCTCATCGAAGCCATCGCGGACACCGGCGCCCAGAGGAGCGAACGGGCCGATGGCTCACCCTCCATCGACTCGCTCTTGCGTCGGGTCGCCACCACGTGTGACGCCGTGCAGCGTAAAATCGAAATCAGCGAGCGCCTCCTGTCCCAACTGGAGCGAACGGACCCGAAAGCCAACAATTCCTTGGAGGAGTTGCTCGTCCGGGCCGTCTCGTCGCAGCGCGCCATTTTGGAAGGGTGCGCGCGTTCCATCGAAAAACTGGAGCGTGCGCGAAAGCGGTTCTCGGGTGATTCCTATCTGAGCGCCGGCCTCGAAAGAGACGACATCGCGGCACCGACCGGCGCCGCGAGGAGCCCGAGCGCTCCCTCGGCGGCCCACGCGCTCCCCACATCCAGTGCAAAAATCGACGACCTCCGCGCCACGGGCGAAGTTTGGACCAATGCGCGAAACAATCGTCGATCAACTGGTGCGTTCCGAACCCCGCGCCTTCTGGCTGGGTTGGCGCGATAATCGGGATTTGTCGCCCGAATAAGCTAGATACCACTTCGAGGCCATCTAAATGCCGCCGACGCCACCCGGTCGGACCGGAATTCCACGATTCAATGAAACGCGACGCGTCAATTCTCACGGATATGCAGTAATATTCGTGAATTGAAATTGGACATTCATGTAGGTGCAAATGTCGCTAGACGCCGCTTCGATCCGTCTTTACATGGTATTAAAGTGGTAGTAAGCGTTAGGAGACATGTTGAGCTCGGGCGGGAGAGCGAAGTCGCCGGCCATGGAGCTGTCCCTATCGCCGGCGACACACTTCGGACGCATGCTCGGTGCGAGCGTTGCCATGCGAAGGCTCTATCCGCTGTGCGAGCGGCTCGCGATGACGAACGTTCCGGTCATCATCGAGGGCGAGACGGGAACCGGCAAGGAAGTTCTTGCCGAATCCCTGCATGATCAAGGGCCTCGTGCTCGGGAGCCGTTCACGGTTTTCGACTGTACGGCGGTGCCCCCCAATCTGGTGGAGGCTGCGCTCTTTGGACACGAGCGCGGCGCCTTCACTGGCGCGACCGAGCTCCGTCAGGGCGTTTTCGAACAGGCCCACGGCGGCACGCTCCTCATCGACGAGATTGGCGACCTCGAGCTCGAACTGCAAGCAAAGTTGCTGCGCGCCATCGAGCGTTCGGAGGTGCGCCGCATCGGCGGCAAGCAATGGATTCGCGTGGATGTGCGGATCATCGCCGCCACCCGGCGCCATTTGGACGAAGAGGTCGCGGCGTCGCGTTTCCGCGACGATCTCTTTTATCGATTGGCGGTGGCCCGACTCGAGCTACCGCCGTTGCGACATCGCCTGGGCGACATCGGGCTGCTCGCGAGCCATTTCTGGAATCGTCTCAACGGCTCGAAGCTCCCCATCGCCGATGATTTCGTCGCGCAACTGGAGGGCTACTCGTGGCCGGGCAACGTGCGCGAGCTGCAGAACACAGTCGCGCGCCGCGTGGTTTTGGGCGATTTGATGGGCGGAGAAGCGCTCTCGCCACCGTCGACGCGGACGCTTCGGCCGGTCGCATCCGCGGAGAGCGCCCCCTCCAGTTCGCGACCGACGCGCCCGTCCGATCCCGGAGACGTCATCGCAGACGTCATCGCTTGTGGCCTGCCTCTCCCGCGCGCCCGTGAGCGCGTTCTCGAAGCATTCGAACGCCGCTACGTGAAGCATTTGGTCGAAAAGCACCGTGGCAACGTCGCCCGTGCTGCCCAGGCGTCCGGCGTCGCCCTGCGCTATTTCCAGGTTCTGCGCGCCCGCACGAAAAGACGCGAAGAAGGTTCGTGACTCGCGCGCAGCGGCGCGATCACGTTCACGCGCAGAGCGCCGCTCATGGACGAGCGCTCCAATCGCGTCCGAAACCTCACGGCAACATCACCGCAATCCATTCGCAATTGCGGTAATCCGATAGGCCTTCGTCGCCGTGAGCAAAGAAAGGCATCTGCCGCCTTCGAGCGGGGGCGAAGCGACATGGTGAATTAATTCCTCTCGATTCGGGCGCCGCCGAAGCGGCGCTCGTCTTGCGCAGTGAATGTTCACGCCCCCACCCAGCCTCCTCCAGACGGAGGGAGGTCGGCGTGTCGGCTTCAAGTGCACCCACCATGCCGCGCACGATGCCACGAAATTTTCGCGTGTTCGTCACCCTGGATGATCCGATCGATCACGCTGCCATGATCGATGGGATCATCGAATGCGCACGATAAGACCCCGCCATCCGGGAGAAGCTCCAAAGCGTGGCGGCGCTTCGTGGGACACA
>Ga0137415_10006173_pt1 | contig 11855 bp, 9 predicted proteins | sample CZODoug3_1_1_16f_FD_183082 | JGI IMG/M metagenome (GOLD analysis project Ga0137415, IMG submission 183082) | Vadose zone soil fungal communities from Angelo Coast Range Reserve, California, USA - CZODoug3_1_1_16fungal (Hybrid Assembly) | ecosystem: Environmental > Terrestrial > Soil > Vadose...
AAGTCCGGCATTGGTGTGGAGTTTGATTGCTATCAGATTTCGTGGGCTAAGACAACTTGACGATCCGGGGGAAACAAATGGCCATTCCACTTCGCGCGCTGATCATTGAAGACTCTCAGAATGACTGCGACTTGCTGCTGGGTATGCTGTGCCGGGGCGGTTATGACGTGGCGCACAAACGTGTGTGTAACGCAGCGACTCTCGGCACACTTCTAGAAGACGGACAGTGGGACATCGTTATCTCCGATTACTCAATGCCCGGTTTCAAAGGCACTGATGCGCTTGCGATGGTAAGAGAAAAAAGATTAGACGTCCCCTTCGTTTTTCTCTCTGGCACCATCGGCGAAGAAATAGCAGTCAATGCCATGAGGGCCGGAGCCCAAGACTACGTGATAAAGGGCAATGCCGCACGGTTGCTTCCGGCAATCCAGAGAGAATTGCGAGAAGCAGAGGTCCGTCGCGAACGCAAGCAAATGGAGCAACGCGTGCGACAACTGGAAAAATTTGAGGCACTGGGAAAGCTTGCCGGCGGAGTATCCCATGATTTTAACAACGTAATCGGGGCCATCATGGGCTGGGCAGAACTTGGGGTTGATCGCGTGCCTTCCGAGAGTCCCGAAGCCAAGCTGTTTCGAAACATAGGCGAACAGGCAACACGGGCGGCGGGGTTAACCCGGCAGCTCCTCGCCTACGCTAGGCGCCAGGTCCTGGAACCCAAGAACATCAATTTGAATCACATGGTTAACGAGACGACGACGCTGCTCCAAAAGACTATCGGGGCACAGATTGAAGTAAAGATGATGCTCGCACCAGATCTTCAGATCACCCGAGCCGATCCTTCTCAGATCGAGCAGGTGATCATGAACCTTTGTTTTAACGCCCGGGACGCGATGCCGAAGGGCGGCCACCTGCTGATTGAGACGCGTAACATTGACTTGGATTTGTACTATTGCAGAACACATGCTGACGCTCAGCCAGGGCGATATATCCAGCTTTCGGTGAGCGATACGGGCGTCGGAATGGATGCGGCGACGACAGAACGGATTTTTGAACCTTTTTTTACAACCAAAGAAATTGGCAAGGGTACCGGGCTCGGTTTGGCGACGGTCATGGGGATTGTCAAACAACATGGAGGGTTCGTCGACGTTTACAGCGAACTGGGGAGGGGCGCAGCGTTTCGGGTCTATCTCCCGGCGAGCGAAGGTGCCGCGGAACCGTTACACGAGGTGGACGAAGCTCCGGTGCGAGGAGGGACGGAAACCATTCTGGTTGCCGAGGACCATGAAGGAATGCGCGAAATGGCGCGGGAGATTCTTGAGACGCTTGGTTATCACCTGCTTATTACCCAGGACGGAGAAGAGGCCGTTCGTCGATTCAAGGAACATCGAAATGACATTTCGCTGGTGCTGCTTGATGTGATCATGCCCACGCTGGATGGAATCGACGCTTACGAACAGATTTGCAAGTCCAAGGCGGGCATGCCTGTGATCTTCACTTCTGGCTATTCCGATCACGGGCCCGTGCTGGCGTCCTTGACTACGAGGGGCGCGACCGTTCTACAGAAGCCGTACGGCGCGAAGGTCCTGGCCCGAAGAGTGCGAGAACTCCTGGACGAGGCCAAGGTTCTGGAGCCAACTCACGGATGAGGCGTTCCGGATCATAGCGGGGCCCCCGGTCTGGAGGCCGGAATCGTGAAGTAAAAGGTGGCACCTTTGTCCACTGCACCGCTTGCCCAAATGCGTCCCCCGTGCCGATCGACAACGCGGTGCACGGTGGCAAGCCCAATTCCGGTTCCCGCAAATTCCGCTTCATTGTGAAGTCGTTGGAATGGGCGAAAGAGATTTTCGGCATAGTTCATGTCAAACCCCGCCCCGTTGTCACGAACGAAGAAGACGGCTCCTCCTTGTTGCTGGTCTGTTCCAACCTCAATCCGCGGCTCAGAGACTTTCGCGGTGAACTTCCATGCGTTCCCGAGCAAGTTGTCGAACAGTACCCGCATAAGCCCGTTGTCTGCTTGCGCCAAAAGGCGCTCCGCGACGCGCAGGTTCACGCGCCGCTCCGGATCTTTCTTCTGCAACTCGTCGAAGACCGCCCGCGCGATGCTGGTAAGGTCGACCGACTCACGCCTCAGGCCGGCGCGGCCAACGCGCGAGAGCGAGAGGAGGTCGTCGATGAGCTCGCCCATGCGCTGCGCCGATTCGCGTACACGGCGCAAGTAGTCTTGGCTTTGCGGATCGAGCTGGTCGGCGTTGTCCTGAAGCAACAATTGGCTGAATCCGTCGATGCTGCGAAGCGGGGCGCGGAGATCGTGCGAAACCGAGTAGCTGAACGCTTCCAGTTCGCCGTTCTTGCGCTCCAGCTCCTCGACGAAAGCAGCGCGCGTTTCAGCAAGCTCCCGAGCGGAGTTCGCCGCAACAACCTCCAACTCCTTTTTCAAGAGCTGTTCACGAATGTTGCGGTTTTCGTCTTCGAATTGCTTTCTACGCAACTGCGCGCGCACGCGCGCACAGAGAACCTCGAGATCGCTGGATTTCGCGATGTAGTCGTCCGCGCCGGCGTTGATGCCCTCGATCATCGCGCCCTGCTCTTCGAGGGCCGTGTGCATGATTAATGGAATGTCGCGCCACGCGACGGAGCCCTTGATGCGGCGGCAGGTTTCCTGTCCGGAGAGCCCTGGCATCACCAGATCCAAGAGAATGCAGTCCACGGTTTGAACCGAGAGCAGCTCCAGAGCCTCCTCCCCTGAACGCGCGGGAACCACGTCGTAACCTTCTTCCCGCAATTGAGCGGCAACTTCGTGGAGATAGGTAAGGCTGTCATCCACCGTCAAAATTCTTTTCGGTCCGAGCAAACTCGCGGTGGAAGCAACGGTCGAGGGAGCTCCTGCAGAGCGCAGGACGGCGGTCACGCGCGCGAGAATGATCTGCGTGTCCTCTTCCTTTCGCACGTATGCATCGGCTCCGGCCTCGAGCGCCCGAAGCTCGCCACTCCGCTCCTCGGAGGCGGTCAGCAAAATGCAGGGAGTGCTGCGCAGGACAGCGTCGGCCCGGATTCGGCGGATCACCGTCGAACCATCGATGCCGGGGAGTACGCCATCCACCACAATCACGGCCGGGCGGGCATCCAAGGCCGCCCGGAGGCCATCTTCTCCACTTCCCGCGGTGACCACCGAATACCCGGATGATTCCAGCACGAACTTCAGCTCTTCGCGAAACGTGGGACTATCGTCGATGACAAGGACGGTCTTTGATTTTGGGGATTCGTTTGCGGGCTCTCTTTTCCGCAACAGTTCGCGGGCACGAGCGACAACATAGGACTGGTCGTATGGCTTTCCAACGTACTCATCAGCACCCGTATTCAGTCCCCGGACGCGGTCCCTCACTTCCGCTTCGGAAGACAACAACATTACGGGAGCGCCCGCTGTGGAGGGAGTTGTTCTAATCTCTCGGAGGAATTCGATTCCGTCTCCGTCCGGGAGGAGCACATCGAGGATGATGAGGTCGAAGGAACCTTTCACCAGGGCCCCGCGCGCTTCCGACAAAGTCGAGCACAGCGTATTCGTGAATCCCGCCACCTCGAAAGCTTCACCGAGATCCATGCGAACGGTAAGGCTGTCGTCAACGATGAGAATGCGCGGCTTCAACCGTTTTTCCTCAACTCGGCTTCGCGCGCGACAGCGGTCAAGGCCAAGGCTATTTGGTCCAGGGCCAGAACGCGACCAGCTGCGCCCATCTGAGTGGCTTCCTTCGGCATGCCGAAAACCACGGATGAGGCCTCGTCCTGAGCGATCGTAAGCGCGCCGGCGTGCCGAAGGGCGAGCAGACCCGCAGCGCCGTCTCTGCCCATTCCGGTCAGAAGACAAGCAGCCGTTTGGCTGCCCAACTCTTTAGCGAGAGACTCGAAAAGAACATCGATGGAAGGCCGGCAGGAGTTCCTCTCCGGATCGCGGGTGAGCCTGAGTCTACCGTGCTGCACAATCATGTGAAGGCCCGGCGGAGCCATCACGATGCCCGCCTGCCCGAATGCCGGTAGGTTTTCCCCATCGTTGGCGTAGCGAACGCGCAGCGCTGAGAGGCCATCGAGCCACTCGGCAAACGAGGCGCTGAAGGGTTCTCCGATGTGGATGACGAGAAGAATGGGTATCGGAAAACCGACTGGTAGTCCGCGGAGTATTTCCATGATGGCGGCGGGACCACCAGTCGATCCGCCAATCGCAATGATGCTCTTTTGCGCCGATCCGTTGGAAGTTGCGAAGCTGGCGGGAGCAGTAGGAGTTTGTCCTAGTCGTCCTCGAATGTGCGTGATGACTCGTATCCGGGAAACGATCTTTACGGACGCTACAAGACCACGTTCCCAGACTCCGTCTGGGTCCTTACCGGACGGTTTCTCGAATACGTCCACTGCGCCCGCAGCCAATGCGTCATAGGTCTTGTAGAGTTCTCCGCGATTGGTCGATGCAGAGACGACAAGAATCGGCGTGGGAAAATAGGCCATGACATATTCGGTGACCGCCACGCCGCTCATCACGGGCAACATCATGTCGAGCGTGATCACATCGGGGCGCAAAGCCCGGCACAATTCAATCGCCCGTTTTCCGTCCTCGGCTTCTCCGGCGACCTCCAGCTCTGGATCAGCGCTCAAGACCTCGATCAAATGCTTGCGGGCTGTGAGCGAATCATCGACTACGAGTACGCGTGTCTTCTGCATGTTTTATCCCATTAACTCCCGGGTCATTCGAAGGAGATAGCCCTGGTCAAACTCGCCCTTCACGATATAGGCCCGCGCGCCCGCCTGCTCTCCGCGGCGCCGGTCTTCGACGGCGCTTCTCGATGTCACCAGGATCGACGGTACTGCGCTGAGACGCGCATCGGCCTGCGTACGTGTTACAAATTCAAAGCCGTCCATTCCCGGCATTTCCACGTCCACCAGGAAAAGCCCATATTGTTTCGCGCGCGCCTTTTCGAGGGCTTCTTCACCGGATGTCGCAACTTCAACTTCATATCCCGCTGACTCGAGAATGCTTTGCTCCAGCATGCGCGTTGTAAGCGAATCATCGATAACGAGCACGGGCGCGCGTTTCGCCGGGGACAGCTCAGGGAGACGCGCGCGCCCGAGGCATGCCGTGGCCACGAGCCCTTCCGGATCGAGAACGATCTGGGGATCGCCTTCGGCATTCAAGGAAGCCCCCGTGACACTCACATCGGCCACCGCCAATGGCGGGAGAGGTCTCACTACAACATTTGCCGTGCCCAACAACCGATCGACACCAATGGCGGCCACTCCGGAGGACCCTTCCAGAACGACTACGGACCAGAAGCGCCGCTTCTGGTCGTCCGCGTCTTTCTTGCGCAATACCCTGGGCAAACTCAGGAACGGGATGACGTTCCCTTCGTAGACAATGGAATCCTTTTCCGCCGAGTGGGCAATGTCGTGATCCGCGAGCCGCAATGTTTGGCGCACCGAATCCAGTGGCAGCGCGGCGACCATCCCGCCCGCATCCACTTCGAGCGCGGCCAGAGAGGAGAGCGAAACTGGGACACAGATTTCCAAGGTCGTGCCTTTTCCAGCCTCACTGCGGACAGAGACATCGCCTTTCAGTCGGGCGGCCGTCTCCCGCACTATGTCCAGCCCGATTCCTCGGCCCGAAACCTCATCCACGGTGCCGGTCGTGGTCACTCCCCCCTTCATGATGATCTTGACTGCCTCCTCCAAGCCGAGGGAGGTCACGTCCGAGGCCGCCACCAAGCCTTTGCGGACGGCGACCTGGCGAACTGCCTCCACATCAATGCCGCGCCCATCGTCGTGGCAGAGAAATGCGACACGCGTACCGCGCTGCTCCACGCGCAGTTCGACACGTCCCTGAGCAGGTTTCTTGGAAGCCAGACGTTCTTGCAGATGCTCAATGCCGTGAGCGACCGCGTTTCGAACCACATGCAGCAGGGCGTCACGCAGAGCCGCGAGCACGTGAGCGTCCAAGCGATTCGCGCCGCCAAACGACTCGAACATCACTTCCTTGTGAAGGGACTGGGCTGCATCGCGAACGGCGCGCTCCAACGAAGAGAACACAGTGGCTGCCGGTAAGAGCCGTAGGCGGTTGGTCGCATCGCGAACCTGCGCGAACTCCGCTTCCACCTGATCGAGTCCGATGGAGAGGTTGCGTCCGAGGCGCTCCACGTTAGTGCGAAGATCTTCCGCCATGGTGCGGACTTTCGAGGTGTTGCCCATCCACCGGTTCCCGTTTGTTTCGATCTTGAGTTGCAGCGACACGCTGTCTAGTAGATTGCCGGCCAGCTGGCGCGCTCGATCCAATGTACCCAGTTCCTGCCGAAGCGCCCGAAGCTGCACAGAGGCCTCGGAAACACCTTCAAGCAGCCTGTCCATCTCCTCGATTTCCACTCGCACTGTTTCGAAGAGCTCTTCGCCCGCTGGTCGCGACGTTTCTCCTTGCGGTTCAGCGAGCGTCATCTCCAGGGACGCAACTTTCCCGGCGATCGTGTCCAGCAGTCCCAATACTTGATTTGTGCGTTCCTGCGGAATTACCTCATGCCCGTCGCGATAGGCTGCGAAAGCATCTTCGACGGCATGGGCGCACTCGGCGATTCCAAGCTGCTTCACCACGCGCGAGGCGCCCTTCAGCGTGTGCGCCAGGCGTAGGAGGCGTGCAAGGATCTCCTTTCGGTTTCCGCCTCGCTCCAGTTCGAGCACGGCTTGGTTGAGTCCCTCCAAGAGTTCCCGTGCTTCGATTCGGAAGTACTTGTATTGGTCTTTCGCCATTCTTCAGGCACTCGCGTTTGCTTGAATAAGCCGGATCAGATCGCGCGACAATCCCGCCAGTTGTCCCGCAGTTTGCAGCGTCTGGCCGGAACTCACTTCGGTTTCCTTCGCCGCCTTCGCGACGTTGGAAACCGCTACGTTGACTTGTTCCACCGCTGTGGCTTGCTGCTTGGTACTGAGTTCGATCTCTCTTGCTGCCGCCGTGGTCGTTCCGAGCAACTCTGTGATTTGCTTGAGCGCGGAGGCCACTTCCATAAACTGCCGCGCGCCAAGGTCTACCGCTTTGGAGCCGCCTTCCGTGGCCATCACCGTCGTATTGACCGCCGCACGGATTTCTTCGATGAGCACCCGGATTTCCTTGGTCGAGCCTCCCACTCGGTCGGCAAGTTTGCGGATTTCGTCCGCCACAACCGCAAATCGCTTCCCTGCATCCCCGGCGCCAGAAGCTTCGATGGTGGCGTTGATCGCCAGAATGTTGGTCTGCTCGGCCAGCTCGTTGATGATTTCGAGGATGCCGCCGATCTGCTGGGACTTCTTTCCGAGATCCAGCATATGGGTCACAATGAGATCGACTTGCCGCTTGATGCTGTTCACCGATTCATGCGATTTCTGTACGGTCGTGTCGCCGGATCGCGCCGCCGAGGAGGTCTCTTCGGCAACGTGCGCAACGCGCTGAGCGCTCTCGGCGATTTGCCGCGAAGTCGCAAGAAGTTCGCTGATCGTTGTAGTGATCTCGTTCATGGCCGTCGATGATTCTTTCGCGCCTGACGCCTGTTGATTGGCCGCGGATTGGAGTTCGGCCGAGGAACTCTGCACGTGGCGGATGGCCGCTCCGATCTGTCCGGTGAGCGAACGGGTAATGAAAAACCCTGCCGCCATCACAAACACGAGGCAAAAAGCAGTGCCATAAATGATTGCCGATTTCGCGCCGCTGGAAGCGGTTGCCACTTCGTCGGCGCGTTGCTTCAGCAGATCCCGTTCCTCGCGTTCCATCTGAGTCAAGAGCAATCGAAGGTCGTCCATGAACTTCTTGCCCTCGCCCGAGCGGACAAGCTTAGTGGTTTCTTCAATATTTCCTTTCCTGCGCAAGTCGATGGTTTGTTTAAGCTCGGCCAGCTTCGCTGCGACGAGCGGTTCCATCTTGTCAATGCGTGATTGTTGATTTGGGTTATCCGCCGTGAGTTGCCGCAGATCTTTTACGACGTTATGGACGGTGCCGATTGCAGTCTGATACGGTTCGAGGAAAGCTTCGTCACCCGTGATCACGTAGCCCCGCTGCCCAGTTTCCGCGTCCTTTAACACGCTGAGCACATCCGCAATATGTTCCAGCACCTGATGGGTGTGGGTAACCAATTGGCTGGTGCTCGTGAGCGCACTTATGCTGCGATAGGAGACTCCACCGATTCCCAGTAGCAGTAAGAATGCAAGCGTGAATCCAGCAGCTATCTTTCGACCGAATGTCCACATGTCATCGCTCCTTCGAAACGCCATCGTTGCCGCAGCGTCTTTGAATCGTTTTTCTGATGAGAGAAATGCTGACGACCGCACGAACCATGTCCGTCGCGCGCACCACATGCTCTACATGCGTGCGAGACACATCCTTTTGTTCGGTCGCGTAGAGTTCTGTAAGAGGAACCCGGACGTAACCTTCGAAGTCGCTAAACACCAGGGCGACCGGATCCTCGGCTCCGCACAAGGCGAACCAACGAGTTCGCTCTGTTTCTGCGTTGTAGCCAAGGAGCATCGCCAGGCTGTAAACGGGAACGAGGGCACCGCGGACACCCGCTACTCCGAGCAGTTCAGGAATGGGAGACGGAAACGCAACGATTTTCCTGTCGGTGGTAAGACCTGAGATCTCGCTCACTCTGATTGCGTAAGCGTCCCGGGACACGCGGATGGCCAGGAGGTCTTCCGTCTGCTCTTCCTTGCCAGAGAAAAACGGGGCCGCTCGGGCTTGATCGAAGACGCTCCGCAGTTCCGCGGCCTTCGCGGTAATCGGCGATAGTAACGTCAAGAGGCACCTCCACAGGCGCGAAGTTCGGCGCGGCAAAACTCTACGAGGGCCTCGCGGGTAAAACCGCCGCCGAAAAGAAGAATTCGCGATGCGTCTTCGCGATCAAGAAGCGGTAGCGCTCGTCCAAGCTCCCGTCGAGCCGTCTCCACATCCGCCGAACGTTTGGCGACCAGTCCCAGGTGGAGATGCGGCATGGCGAACGCCGAGTCCAGGTAGGCGGCCGTCTGGTCGTGCTGCACAGCGCCGACCTGGTCGCCTGCATGCTCCCGACAGAGCGCTATCAGGTAATGGGCGCCGGCATTCAATTCATCCAGATTCAGGACATGCCGGCAGACCTTCTCTGCCTCTGGCAGCTCGCCACCGTTGGTGAGGAGCACGGCAATCAGTAGCTGCGCATCCGGATCGGCCCTCGACTCCGCTGGGAGAGTGCGAAGATGCTCCATGGCTTCGGAGAATTTTTCTCTGCGCAACAGTTCGATTGCCACTGTCCGATCCCATGCCGCTGGCCGTGAGTTCGCTATGGGCGGGATCGTGCTTGCGGGCGCGCTCACAGCCAATCCATTTCTTTCCTGAGTTAGGTTCGCGATGCGCTCGGACGCCCGGCGAATGGCGCTGAACCAGGAATCGCTGGGCTCGACCAACTCGGGAACGGGTCGCCGGAAGGAGCTGTACTCCGCCGTCTCCAGCGGAAGAGTCATCACACACTCTGTCTCATTTGCCTCCCGGCGCTGGTAGTAGAAGGTTTCGTGCGTGTGCCGCAGATGAAATTCATGAGAAACCGCGCGAAGCGTCTCCGCGTGCCCCAAGAAAAGAAAACCTCCGGGTGCAAGGGACTGAGCAATCCGCGCAATGACGGATCGTGTTACGTCAGTCGTGAAGTACATCGTCACGTTGCGGCAGAAAACAGCGTCGAAACTATCGCGCTGCCAAAACAAAGGGTCGTCCTCGACGAGGTTTCGTTCCTCAAATCGGACTGAGGACCGCACGGCCTCGTCCAACTGAAAATCGCGGCCGTGGCCACGAAAGTATTTCGATTGCAGATCGTGCGGAGTCTCTCGGAGAGACCAGGGGGAATACCGCGCTCGTTTGGCTTTTCCCACTATCGAGGCGTTGACATCGAAGCCGCGAATCTCAATATCCCAGGACGCGAGTTCCGGGAAGCGCTCGTGAATGAGGATCGCAAGAGAATACGGTTCTTCGCCTGACGCGCATCCGGCCGAGAGGATTCGGAGTCGGCGGTCACTGCCTCGCGCTTGAATGCGGTTTGGGATGACCACTTCGGCAAACGCCTGGAAGTGCTCCGCGTATCTGAAAAAGTAGGTTTCACCTACGGTCAGCTGCTCGGCGAGAGCGCAAGTTTCATTGCGTTCCTCGGCTAAGGAGGAAATACGTTTGCGATACTCTGAAAAGAGGTGGCAGCCCGTGTCTTCCATCCGCTTCCGCAAAACGTCTGCAAGGAAATCCAGCTTGGAGTCCTCGAAATGCAGGCCAAGGTGCTCGGCCACCAAGCCCCGAAAGTACTCGATCTCGGCGACGGCCGGTGCCACAATCACGAGACCGCCTCCTGTGCCGTCAGCGCCCGCCAAACCTCTTCCGGCAACTCCCAGCCCGCCCGCAAAACCATCAGCACTTGTTCGTCGAGTGTGCCAATCGCTTCAACTGCGTCTTTCGAGGCTCTTCGCAAGAGCGGTGGCAGCTCCCCGATGGTCATGATTGTGTCGAGGTCGCGAACACCGACCACGACGTTCACGGAAAGCGCAACTTGCCTGTCTCCGACGCGAAGCGTAACGAAGCGCTCTGGCCGCTCGCCGGGTGTGCCCAGAATTGCTCCCAAATCGACAACTGGCGTCGGAAGCCCCCGGATGATGGAAATGCCCTGCACGAACGACGGCACACCGGAAATCGGCTCTACAGGAAGTGGACGCATCGTCTCAATGACGTGCGTGATCGGCACGGCACAGAAGCAGCCTTCGAGTCCAACGATGAGAGCCTTTCTTATCCCTTCTGCGCGTTCGACCATGACTTCCTTTCTCCGCTCGCATCTTTAACCGCAAGGCAGACCGTATTCTTTGTCGAATCTTCAGAATCAACGCCACGCAGCTATCATTCGCGGCCACAGGCGCGACGCCATGCCGCAAGGTGCACTCATTCCAAAGCGCACGACGCAACAGGCACCGGTACGTACACAATCTTTTCTAACTGATAGCGATTCAGGGTTTCGGTGAAGGGGAAAAGCTGTCCGAACCCTCTTGAAGGAGCAGGTCGAAGCTCGACGCCAAGCTCCTATACCCAGAATATTACGCCCACGGCAAAAACGACACAACAGCAATGCATCTGATTAGTTAACTATTTAACACGCACGTTCCTAGACTTGCCGTGCCCTGACCGAGCGTTGTGAGACATGGAAATCTGCTTCTCCGGCAAGTGGGCTAAATACTGTGAGACACAATTAGTGGAGCATGTGAACGCGGCCCATCGCACTCCCGAAAGGTAGCACACCTGTTTGGCAGACAGACGCGCAACACACCTCCGAAGAAATTACGCCGGCCGACCATTCGGTCGCGAACCGATGGATCACTTTAATCACGTTTAGGCGCGCGTCGAAAACCCTGAAAACATTCATCTTCTGGTAAGAATTCTGGTCAACATCAATTAACAAATCTCCTGCCGTTATTACGTTTTCATGACGTTTTCGGTGGGCGGGGAATGGTCACACGATTAGATTCGCAAATCATTGACGGAAAGGGAGCTGGCTCCCCGGGGAGGATTCGAACCTCCAACATTTCGGTTAACAGCTGGGGGTTGCAAACTCTAAATGCCTTATTCGGTGTCGCTTACGACCTGGAACACTTAAGTCCCGACCCTCAGTTGGGCAACTTTTGGGCAACCAAGTGGGTGAAGAAAGTCAGCGGAGGATCGAAATAACAACTTAATTTAGCAAGCCTGGAATCGTCAAAGGTGCAGCGCTGCCGTACCATTACTTTACTTGTCCGGTTGGCGCGTTAATCAGGAGTCGGCCTAGAAAATGCGGCTATGCCTAAGCTTGAATGGAAAAGCCTTCCACGTT
>Ga0137415_10006175_pt1 | contig 11853 bp, 12 predicted proteins | sample CZODoug3_1_1_16f_FD_183082 | JGI IMG/M metagenome (GOLD analysis project Ga0137415, IMG submission 183082) | Vadose zone soil fungal communities from Angelo Coast Range Reserve, California, USA - CZODoug3_1_1_16fungal (Hybrid Assembly) | ecosystem: Environmental > Terrestrial > Soil > Vadose...
CGGATCGAACATCTGCTGGATCTCGGGCGTCATTATCCCGCCCGGCGAGACGCAGTTTACCGTGATGTTGTATTTCGCAAACTCGAAAGCGAGTCCCGTGGTAAGTCCGTTGACACCACCCTTTGCCGCGTTATATCCGGCGTGGGAATAAAGTCCCGTGTGCACCGAGTCGGCGCTGATATTGACGATACGCCCATATTTGCGTTCGATCATGTGGGGCAACACGGCCCGTGTACACCAGATCGTCGTCCAGAGATTGCGGTTGATGGTCTCCCGCAACGTCTCCGCCGTGTGCTCGAGGAAAGGCCGTATCAACCCGCCGCCGGCGTTATTCACAAGGACGTCGACCCGGCCCCAGCGGTCAAGCGCCGTCTTGACGGTAGCCGCTGCACCTTCTTCCTGGCTCAAGTCCTGCGCGATCCACGCGACGTCCGGCGCCCCGGCCTCGCGAGCCTTCGCCGCCACCTCGGGTAGGCCGTCGCCGTTCACGTCTACCAGCAGCAGCGCCGCACCATCCGACGCGAAGCGCTCGACCAGTGCGACACCCAATCCGCGTGCGGTGCCCGTGAGGATAGCAACCTGAGAAACCAGCTTCTTTGACACGCTGCAGCTCCATTGGCGATCGAACCTCATCCTATAGCATCAACTAGTGCGTATATCCACTAGTGCGCAAGTATACGATAAGTTACCCGTCTAGTTAAGCGAGCCGTCCCCCCATCTCCCCGTCATTGTGTTTTGTCTCAGGGCTGGTTTTCGGCGCTGACGGCGACGAAGACGCAGCAACCCACGCGCTCGGCGAGGGAGGCTCGTTGCTGCGGACCGGACCACCAGAAACCGCCCGCCGGCTGGGGGTAATGCCCGAGTACGATGAGATCGATCGCCAGTCGCTTCGCGTAGGCGGCGATCTGGTCGAGCGTGTTGCCGGTCGCCAAATACCCCGCGGCGACCACCCCACGCGCCTTCAGCCACTCGAGCGACTCATCCAGCAGCTTTCGATAGCCGCGCGAATCGTCCACCAGGCACGCGTGCCCGGTCGCACCCGCAATGACCGCGGCATCGGCGACACCGATGGGAATGATGGACAGCACATGCACTTGCGCGCCGAGAAGGATTGCGAGTTCCGCCCCACGCTTGAGCGCCCGACGCCCCGCCTCGGATCCGTCATAGCAAAGCAGCACACGCTTGAACATGTGCCCGATTGTAGCGCGCTTTTGCGTCTAGCCCCATTTAATTATCTTGCATAAGGTACGCTTGTATATCACGCTCTTCGGACGCACCGTGGGCATCGTCGGCGTCCATCGCGGCTGACTCCGCTCTCGCCCGCCGGCCAAATGCCCATGGACGGAGACAAATTGTTTTCATAGGGAATAACTCACTGTTAGAGTGCTGCGTTCTATGAGCGACATGCCCCAAGCCGCGCCCGCCGCGGCATTGCCTCCCCTGCGCGGATCGCAGCTTTTTCTGCTAACCGTGGCGATCGCGCTCGCCACGGTAATGGAATTGCTCGACATGACCATCGTCAACGTGTCGATCCCCTCCATCTCGGGCAGTCTCGGGGTCAGCGTTTCGGAGGGAACCTGGACTGTGAGCTCTTATATGCTGGCCTCCGCGGTCATGCAGCCGTTGACGGGTTGGCTCGCCAGGCGCTTCGGCGAGGTTCGCACCTTCACCACGTCCATCATGCTGTTCGTCGTTTTCTCGGCCCTGTGCGGACTCGCGGTCAGCATGCCGATGCTGGTGACTTGCCGCGTGCTGCAGGGATTGGTGTCCGGACCCTTGCTGGCCTTGGGACAGGCGCTGTTGCTGCGCAATTACCCGTCCGATAAGCGCGGATTGGCTTTGGGCCTTTGGGGCATGGTGATTATCACGGCGCCGATTTTCGGGCCGATCCTCGGCGGCTATATCACCGACAATCTCTCTTGGCCCTGGCTGTTCTATATCAATGTTCCGCTCGGGATACTATCGTGGTTCTTGGTCTCGAGTCTCCTGAGTAATCGGGAATCGACGCGGGTCAAACTGCCGATCGACGCGGTCGGTCTGATCCTGCTCGTGGTCGGGGTGGGCAGCCTGCAATACACCCTGGACAACGGCAACGAGTTGGACTGGTTCAGCTCGCCCGTCATCATCACGAGCTCGGTTGTCGCGCTCATCAGCCTGGCATTCCTGATCCCTTGGGAGCTCACCGACCGGTACCCCGTCATCGATTTGCATTTTTTTGGGCGGCGCAATTTCCTGATTGGAACGCTATGCGTCTCCTTCGCGTATTTCGCCTTCATGGGGGCCAACGTAATCTTTCCAATTTGGTTGCAGACTACAGCGGGCTTTACCGCCACATGGGCCGGCATCGCGGTAGCGCCCGTCGGCATCCTCTCGCTGTTCATTTCGCCGATTCTCGGCCGCAACATTCATCGGGTGAATTTGCGCTGGGCGCTGACCTTCGCGTTCTCTATATTCGTGTTTACTATGTATTGGACTTCGCACTTGAATGAGACCGCGACACTGATGCAATTGGCGAGCCCGCGCTTCTGGCAAGGTCTCGGGGTATCGTTCTTCTTTCTTTGCCTGAATCAAATCACCCTGTCCGCCGTCGCGCAGGACGAGCTCGCATCCGCCACGGGACTGAGCAGCTTCATGCGCACCATTTCAGGGAGCATTTCCACGGCGGTTACCATCTGGCTGTGGACCCGGCGGACGGACTTTCATCACGCCGTTCTGTCCGAGCACATCCGAAATTCGTCCCTGGCGTGGACGAATATCCAAACGAATTTGCAAACCCTGGGAATTTCGGGCAACGCCGCCCTTCAATATGCCGATCAGACGATCACTTCCCAGGCGATGACGCTGAGCTTCAACGACCTGTACCACGTGTTCTCCATCATGTTCATTTTCCTGATACCGTGGATCTGGCTCGCTAAGCCGCCCTTCACCGTGCGCGGAACGCCGGGCAGGCATTAGCCGCACCGGGGATTGTACCGCCGTAAACTATACCGCTTGCATATAAGTCTAATACGTACTAATTTACTGTGGGGTGCGATGTCGAGCCGTCGCGGATCCGTATGAGGGCACAGTAGTATCGGCATGAGGCCAGCGTACAATGACATCCCCAGACACCGTAGTGATCGTCGGCTCCGGACTTGCCGGCGTGACTGCGGCGGGCACCGTGCGCGAGTCGGGCTTCGCCGGACGAATCGTACTGATCGGCGAGGAGCCCGAGCTGCCGTATGACCGCCCTCCGCTGTCGAAAAGCGTACTGGTGCACGACAACCTGGAACCGCTCGTCGCCGCCCATCTTCCCAGCGACATCGCGCTCCGTTCGCCCGAGGGGATCGCCTTGCGTCCGAGGAAATGGTACTCGGATCATCGGATTGAGCTCATGCTCGGGCGGCGGGCCACGCGCCTCGATGTCGCCGCCCATGCGGTCGAACTCGACGGCGACCAGCGCGTCACCTATGACCGCGTTCTGCTCGCGCTGGGCTCGAGCCCACGCCGTCTGCCGGCCTTGGAATCGGGACCTGCGAATCACAAGTATTTACGCACATTGCAGGATGCACTCGAGATAAGGCATCGGCTCCAACCGGGCAGCAAGATCGTACTACTCGGCGGAGGCGTCATCGGAATGGAAGTCGCCGCGAGCGCGGCGCTGCGCGACTGCGACGTGACCGTCGTCGAGCTCGCGCCGCGCATCATGGCGCGTGCGCTCTGCCCCTCGATCGCGGAGCACGTGGCCGCATATCACCGCGCGAAAGGCGTCAAGCTCGAGCTCGATGCGCATGCCGTCGGGCAGGCATCGGATCCGAATCGGGGCCTCAAACTCAAGGACGGGACCGTCATTGCGGCGGACCTCATCGTCATCGGCATTGGCGTGACTCCCAACACGGAACTCGCGCGGGGCGCGGGCATCGAGTGCGACGATGGCATCCTCGTGGACGAGTTCGGCTCAACCAGCGCGCCGGATGTGTATGCCTCCGGTGATGCAGTGCGCTACCCGGACGAATTTTTCGGCCGTCGAATTCGCAGCGAAAACTGGATGCACGCCCAAAACCAATCGCTGGTCGTCGCGAAGAACTTATTGGGCTCGCGAGAACCCTATCGCCAGGTATCCCACATGTGGTCCGATCAATACGACCTCAAAATTCAGGTAGCCGGCGTGGCCGATACGCCGGACTCCGTGCTGCGAGGCGCACTCGAGGCCAACAAATTCCTGATGTTTCACCTGGCCGACGGAAAAATCGTCGGAGCGACGAGCATCAACGAGCCGCGCGACATGAAGTTCGCGCAGCGACTCATCGAGGCGCGGGTGCCGGTCGAGGCCGAGATGCTCAAGGATCCCGCCTTCAACCTGAAGAAGGCGGCGGCTCGCTGACCGAAGCGCGAGCAGCTAATCGCGACGCCAGCACACATTACAGTCGATTACGGTGCGCTAACGGTGAGGCCGCACCGTTTTGGACCTTTTGTTGGATCGCTGGCGAAAATATCGCTATTCTCGAGGGGCGCGGCGCGGCATGAGAATTGCATACTGCTCGGTAGAGCAGTATTCATCGCCAATCCAAGGAGCACAACACCACATGCGCAACTCGAGCGATTCGACACGAGCGAGACTACCATCTTCGCTCAGCGAACCGAGGACTGATAAGTTGCCTACACAAAGGCAGTCAACGATTTCGGAATCCGTGACGGTCGATGGCCGCCCCATGTCCATCGGCGCCCTGATTCACGATGTGGCACGCCTCCGGCGGCACGCCTTCGATGAGCAGGCCAAACCCATGGGGTTGACGCGATCCCAGTTTTCCGTGCTCGCCCATCTCGGACGACATCCCGGCGGGAGAATGAACCAAAGTGAAATTGCCTCCGCCCTCGAGGTGGGCAAAGTCACGTTGGGCGGACTCGTCGATCGACTCGAAGCAGGCGGGCTGGCACGCCGGGAACTCTCGGGCGAAGACCGGCGCGTCAAGCGCATTCGGCTCACGAGCAAGGGCCGCCGCGCCTTGGAGACCGCGCAGCGAATGCGGCCGAAGCTGGACGCGTTCATCATGCGCGATCTCCCGGAAACCACTCGCGGCCAATTGGCCGGCGCCCTGGCCGCGATGCGCGCGAATTTGCTCGCCATGGAGCGGCAGCGGCGTCCCCGCGCAAAGCGCAACTGATTCGTCGTCGTTACCGTGGAGACTCATGTTTTCGGCGTTAGGGCCGTGCCGGTCAAGCGCGCAGCGTAATTCGCGACAGACTTTTGGCCAGATCCGCTTGCAGCCGCGCGAAAGTGCTGAGTGCGATGGTCACGGGATCGATGTCATCCGCCTCTCCGTGGATGAGCGAGTGCAGCACCGTGCCGCAAAGAACGGCGTTTCGCAATGGCCGCCAGACCTCAAAGTAGTCTAGCTGGAAATCCGTGACGCGCTGTCCTCCGTGAGAATAATATTCCGCCAGAAAATCCGCCCAGGGCATGAACCGTTCCACCGCCGGCCGGCACGATGCGAGATCTTCGGCAGCATCGCCGAGGTGGGCGAACTCCCAATCCAGGAGGCATGCGTTGCCGCGCTCATCGAGGAGTAGGTTGTGAAATGCGGTGTCGGCGTGAACCACGGTCGCCTGCCCGAGTCCGGCATCGATGTTGCGCCGTAGCCAGATGAAGGCGGCCTCGATGATGATGGACGGAAACGGCTTTTTTGCGGTCCACCAATCGTAGTAGTGTTCGAGCATCTGTACGGTGTGCGGAACGGCGGATCCGCGCATCGACGGGTCCTCGATCATCTCCGCACCCGCGGCGTGGACGGCGGCTAACGCCCGAGCGAGTGCGTGACCGGTTGCCGGGACTTTCTTGAACGCACCGTCAATCAGATCGCCGGCCGTCTCTCCCGGCATGCAGCGAAAGACAATGAACGGAAATCCGAACACATCGACATTCGTTTCGAGCCACAAGGGTTCGGGGACCGGCAGCCCGCGCCTCGCGACGCGATCTAGCAGCGGGAATTCATCGCTGACATTCGTTCCCACGCCCCGGCCGGTATCCATCCGAAGCACCAAGGCGGGAGGAAGGTGAGCCGGCCGCTCGAGTTCCACCAGAATAGTGCGCTTCGATCGTCCCCCCGGAATATCGATGACCGATTTCACCCGTACTTCGCGCGAACTTCGCGGATGCGTCTGAAGATATCGCTCCAGCGCCGCTGGTGTCACCGCTTGCACTGACCGCATTCCCACCGGCTTGACCGCCGCTACCGCGGATTCGTAAGCGTCGCGCATGGCTGCCTCTGCGCCCACCACCTGCGCCAGCAACGAGTCGAAGCTTGCATCGGCCGCTTTACCTTCTTTCGCTCGGGCCAGCGCAACCAGCAATCCCTCGAGAGTCCCCGCGACTTCCGGGATGCCGACGAAGATGGGATTGTCATCGAGCGACGCGCAGTTCGCAGGAAGCTCGGCGACCCCGCCACGCTGCGCCAGTCGACGAGCTTCGACGAGTAAGCCGGCGTATTGCTCGGAAAATGCAGCGCGCAGTATGGGCAGTTGAACGTACCCCGCGACGAGCCGCAACAGGGCGGCATCGGATCGTTTGGCCCGATCCTTTGCAAGTGCGCTCGCGAGCTCCGGCTGCAGAGTGTTTCGCAGCGTGCTCCACAGGAGGAGCAGCGCGTTGCGTTCGAGAGACCGATCGTTCAACGGTATTTACCCCTAACGCAGCGACTTGGCGATGTTGACCTTTTGAATCTCCGACGTTCCGCCATAGATCGGCTCCACACGCGCATAAGAGTAAATGCGGGAGATTGCACTTTCAGTCATGTAGCCATAACCGCCGTGGAGCTGCAGGCAAGTGTCCGCAACCCGGTATTCCATCTCCGTGAGCCAGAGCTTCGCTATCGTCGCTGTCGTCGGATCGAGTTCCCCCGCAACTATCTTGCGCAGCACGCTGTCCAGAAAACCTTTGCCCACCGCGATTTCAGTCTTCATCTCGGCGAGCTTGAACTGAGTGTTTTGGAAATCGAACACGCGCTGTCCAAACACTTTGCGGTTCTTTACGTATTCGAGCGTCAGGCCGAAAGCGAGCTCGGCGACGGCCAGCGCGCGCGCCGCGATGATCGTGCGGTCCGCGATGAAGGTTCCCTTGAGCACGGTCTTCAGGGCCTCGCCCTCGGTGCCGAGAATGCAATCGGCGGGCACGCGTACGTCGTCGAAAAAACACTCGCCGACGCTGGAGGCGCGCATACCCAGCGTGTCCATCCGCTTGGCGACTACTCCCGGTAATTTACTATCGACCAAAAACATCGTCATGGCACCCCGCCCCTGCTCGATATCTCGGTCAGTCTTGGCAACCACGTAGAGCAGATCAGCCTTATCGCCGCTGCTCATGTAGCATTTATTGCCGCCGAGCAAGTAATCCCCGCCTTGCTTACGCGCGCGCGACTGCAGGCCGCTCACATCGCTGCCGCTTCCGGGTTCGGTCAAGCCCAGAGCCTGCACGACGTCGCCGCAGAGAATTCCCGGACACCAACGTTGTTTCTGTTCGTGGGTACCGTGCGCGACCAGCACGGTCGTCATGACGTCGGTCGCAATCGCCGCCCCGACGCTTGCTCCGCCCACGAAACGGCCCATTTCCTCGTTCTGGATGAGGTTATAGAGAAAATCGCCGCCCGGACCGCCGTATTCCTCGGGAATTGCCATTCCGACGAGACCCGCATGTGCGGCCTTTCTCCAGAACTCCTTGTCCGTTCCCTTGCCCTCCTTTTCCCAGCGTAGATAGTGCGGTTCGAGCTCTTTTTCGTAAAATCGCCGGCAGGTTTCCCGGAAAATCTCGTGCTCCGCAGTGAACACCGAACCGAGACGCGCGCCGTCAGCCTGCGCGTCGGATTGCATGCGTATTTCGGATGATTTCATGAGGGCTCCAAGTGTAAATCGACCCCTGTTGCCACGCCGATGTCAAGCCGCCGGTACTTTAGTCCGCGCCCTTTAACGCCGCACGAATCAGCCGGAAGCATCTGCGGACTTCCTCAATGAAGAGTTCCGGCTGCTCGAAGGCGGCGAAGTGGCCGCCTCGAGGCAGCTCGTTCCAATAGATCACCTTCGAGTAGCGCCGCTCGACCCATTCGCGCGGCGGCTGCGAAAGCTCTTTCGCGAAAAGGCTGCAGCCGGTCGGGATGCATACTGGCTCGGAGTTTGCCGCAAAAGCTCTGCGAAAACTCTCCCAATACAGCCGCGCTGAAGACGCGCCATTGGCAGGCAGCCAATACAACATGACGTTGTCGAGCAGTTCGTCGCGGCTCAAGACATTTTCGGGATGGCCGTTGCAATCCGTCCAGGACCGGAATTTCTCCAAGATCCATGCCGCTTGCCCGACGGGAGAGTCAGCCAGGCTGTATCCGAGAGTTTGGGGCCTGGTGGACTGAAGAATGGAGTAGCCGGATTCCGTTTCGCTGTAGTGTTTTCTCAGCGCCAACGCCTTCGCCTCGGCGGGAGTCGGGTTCTTCGCCGCATCCCGACGCGGGATTGCCAATGGCATGTTGAGATGGATCCCGCGACAGCGGCCGCGGTTTTGCATGCCGATTTGCGTCGTGATGGCGGCCCCCCAATCCCCACCCTGCGCGACGTAATGCGGGTAGCCGAGCCGCGCCATGAGCTCGTCCCACAATTCGGCGATTTTTTCCACGCCGTAGCCGCGGGCCGGTGGTTTGTCCGAGAAGCCATACCCCGGCAGCGACGGGCAGACGACGTGAAATGCGTCCATCTCGTGGCCGCCGTGCGCTCGGGGGTCCGTCAACGGCTCTAGGACCTTTTGAAACTCGACGACCGAACCCGGCCACCCATGAGTCATCAATAGGGGCAGCGCATGCTCATGAGCCGAGCGCACATGTATGAAGTGGATGTCGATATCGGCAAGACGCGTCTTGTATTGCGGGAAGCGATTGAGCTGCGCCTCGCGCGAACGCCAGTCGTAGTCTCGTGCCCAATAGTCGATGACATCCTTGAGATAGCTCAACGGCACGCCTTGCGACCAATCATCGACCGTTTCCGGCTCCGGCCATCGCGTGGCGAGCAGACGCCGCCTGAGATCCTCGAGTTCGGTCTCCGTTGCTTCAATTCGAAAAGGCCTGATGCCGCTCATGGTTCCGTTCCCGATTGCCTAGAATATCGTCAGCGAGTTAGGCAGCGCTTCGCCTTGTATCTGCAAGACGTCCCAATGCTCGATCATGCGACCTGATTGGTCCACGCGAAAAATGTCGACGTTCGTCGACCTCTCGCCGGCATTGCGGTTTATTCCCGCCATGAAGAGGCTCAAATGCAGGAACACGAGATCACCCTCTGCTCCGATGTGATGTATTTCGATGGGAAACGGAGCGCCGGTCGCCTGAATATGCCCGCGAATATCGTTGTCGAGTACTTCCTTGATTCGTGCGAAGCCGCCGGGCATGTCGGGATTATGTTGAACGTAGCTTTCCGCGTAATATTTTGCGACCAGCGACGAATCGCCCTTCGCCCACAACTCGTCCAGCATTTCGCGAACGCGCGCCTTGAGCTGCCCACGATCGAGCGTCACCGGCGCCGGCGCGGGCGGTGCTGCGGTGAACCATTCATCGATATCTCCGGCGGTGCGGCCAAGCGGTTGGCGCACGTTCCAGTGGGCGCAGATACGGCCCTCTTCATCGAACTGGAACACATCGCCCCCGGCAACGGGCACGGGATACTTGACATGGGTGAACACGAAATCGCCGTCGCAGATGATGCGCTTGACCTGGTTAGGCAACGGCCCCGACGCACGCAGGCGTTGAAGCAACGCTTCGCATCCTGCTGCCGGCGCCGGACCGCGTGCAAAGCGCGGAACGTGCGGGACGTAGGATCTCGCCACGAGCCGGTGCAGCAAGTCCATCCGTCCCTTCAGGAGGACATCCTCGTAAAAGATCAAAATCGCATCCCTATGAGATGCCTCTGCACCGCACATCGCTGTCATAGCCGCCAGCCGCCATCAACGGTGAGCGCATCCCCCGTGATGTAGCGGGCCGCCTGCGACGAGAGGAACGTCACTGCCGCTGCGACGTCGGCCGGGTCGCCGAGCGCGCCCATCGGAATCTGCGCCACGATGGCCTGCATCGCCTTCTCCTGAACCTGCCCACCGATGCCGTCAGCGAGCTTGCCGCCGGCGAGCCATCCGGATCTCACGCAATTGGCCCGCACGCCGTATCGGCCGTATTCTTTGGCCACGACCTGCATCATGCTTTCAATCGCGGCCTTCGGCGCCGACGAGAGCACGCTCATCGGAACGTGCCGGGCGAATTGGGTCGTGGTGACCGCCGTGAGGCTGCCGCCGCCCTGACCCTTCAAGATCGGCAGCGCCGCGTGCACGAGGTTGAAGCACGCATGCGTGTCCATGGCGAAAGTCTTGATCCAATCCTCTTCCCGGATCTGTCCCAAGAAGTTGATGGGCACCGAAGGGCCTGCCGCATAGATGACGCTATGGATCTTGCCGAATCGGCTCTGCGCGTCCGCGAGTGTGCGCTCCACGGAAGCGGAATCCTCGAGCGCCAGTTGTACGCACTCGACGCGCCGCCCATCACGGCCGGCGGCTTCTCGCAAGCGCATCGCTGCGTCGAAATTGCGGTAATAGGAAAACAATACGTCGCTTCCGGCAGCGACAAACGCCAGCGTGATCGCGGCGCCGATTCCGCCGCTGCCTCCCGCAACGAACGCCACACCCTCGGTGAAACTGAATGCGCGAACGCCGCTTTGCATGCACGTGCTCCCGAATCACGCCGGATGATGATTGATCTACCGGCCTCTGAGTTGGACTAAACCTCGATGAACACCTCGCCGTTGGCGATGGTGACAGGGAAGGTTCTGAGTGCCTCCGTACAGGGCAGCGCGCAAGGCTGGCCGCTTCGGATATCGAACTTACCCTCGTGCCAGCTACACTCGACAATGTAGCCCTGAAGATCGCCCTCATCGCTCAAGGACGCACTGCCGTGCGTGCACAGATCCTGCGTACAATAGAATTCTCCGTCCCCGATCCGGTATACGGCCAGGGCCGGCAGCCCCGGCGGCGACACCTGAAGCATCGAGCCGGTCTCGATGTCATCGACTCCACACAGGCGCACGCGGGATTTGGCCTCATTCATGTGACGAGATTTCCGATAAATGTATGTCGTATATTATACGCTTACTGGCCATATGCTAGCGATCCCCTAGGAGTGTTTTGTCCATGGCCGAGGAAAGCAGCGCCCGACTGTTGCGCGCGATTGCCGAGGAGCTCGCGCAGCGTTTAATGCCCGAGCTGAGCTCGGCGGATGCACGCGAACGGGCGGCTCTCGCCCGCCTCGTCCTCGAGCATTTGGCGGCGGACATCGATGTGCTGGCGGTGGTCGCGGCACAGTGGATACCGGCGTTTCGCGCAGCTCTCGAGGAGGTCCTTCAGACTTTGCCGCCTGCTCTCTTCGCCGAGCAATTACAGAGTTGGCGCGCCGATCTCGCCGGCATCCCGATTGAATACGGAGCGGCGCGGGAACGCGAGGTCAGGGCGCTGCGCACCATCGCGGCGGCCCTCGTGCGCCGCGCGACGGACCTCGCGGGACTCTCCGAGGCGGTCCATTCGAGGATCGGTGTCGCCGGAAAGTAAAGGGATCAGATCGTCAGCTGTGGGACGTCCCTTCTGAACCATGGGCTGAGGGCCGTTCGAAGCATTCCAACTCACGACCCTAAGGGGTGAAAAGCCAAGCGCCAACCAACCTTCCGCTTCCATCGGCCGACTGGGGATGCTGACTACCTCCGCCTCGGACAACATGTCCTTGGTGAGAATCTCGGTCACGTAGCCCGAGGGGTTTTGTTCCGTGATCAGAGTGATCCGGCCTCTCGTCTTACCGGCGCGAACCAAGCGAGAAG
>Ga0137415_10006177_pt1 | contig 11848 bp, 10 predicted proteins | sample CZODoug3_1_1_16f_FD_183082 | JGI IMG/M metagenome (GOLD analysis project Ga0137415, IMG submission 183082) | Vadose zone soil fungal communities from Angelo Coast Range Reserve, California, USA - CZODoug3_1_1_16fungal (Hybrid Assembly) | ecosystem: Environmental > Terrestrial > Soil > Vadose...
CTGTGCAAGGCGGCGTTCCGCGTGCTGCATGCCGCCGACATCGGCATCGGCCTGGCGCGCGCGATCCGCGCCGCCGTGTCCGGCCGTCCGGGCGGCGTCTATCTGGATCTGCCGGCCAAACTGTTCTCTCAGGTCATGGATGCGGACGCCGGCGCAAAGTCGCTGGTCAAGGTGATCGATCCGGCGCCGGCTCAGATCCCGGCCCCGAACGCGGTCACGCGCGCGCTCGATGTCCTGAAAAACGCAAAACGTCCGCTGATCATCCTCGGCAAGGGCGCAGCCTATGCGCAGGCCGATGACGATATCCGCGCGCTGATCGAGAAGAGCGGCATTCCTTTCCTGCCGATGAGCATGGCCAAGGGCCTGTTGCCTGACACCCATCCGCAGTGTGCGGGTGCCGCGCGCTCGACGGTGTTGAAGGACGCCGACGTGGTGATGCTGATCGGCGCGCGCCTCAACTGGCTATTGTCGCACGGCAAGGGCAAGACCTGGGGCGAGGCGCCGAAGAAATTCATCCAGATCGACATCGAGCCCAAGGAGATGGACTCAAATGTCGAGATCGCAGCTCCCGTGGTCGGCGACATCGGCTCCTGCGTAGCCGCGCTGCTTGAAGCGATGGGCAGGAACTGGCCCTCCCCGCCGGCTGACTGGGTCGGCGCCGTCAATGCGAAGAGGGAAGAAAACATCGCCAAGATGGCGCCGCGGCTGATGAACAACAAGTCGCCGATGGATTACCACGGCGCGCTCGGCGCATTGCGGACCATAATCAAGGAACGGCCGGACGCCATCCTCGTCAACGAAGGCGCCAACACGCTCGATCTCGCGCGCGGCGTCATCGACATGTACCAGCCGCGCAAGCGCCTGGACGTCGGCACCTGGGGCGTCATGGGCATCGGCATGGGCTTCGCCATCGCTGCTGCGATCGAGACCGGCAAGCCCGTGCTCGCGGTCGAAGGTGACAGCGCCTTTGGCTTCTGCGGCATGGAGGTCGAGACGATCTGCCGCTACAACCTGCCGGTCTGCGTCGTCATCTTCAACAACAACGGCATCTATCGCGGGACCGACGTCAACCCGACCGGCGGTTCGGATGTTGCGACGACCGTGTTCGTCAAGGACTCGCGCTACGACAAGATGATGGAGGCCTTCGGCGGTGTTGGCATGAACGCGACGACGCCTGACGAATTGAAACGCGCCGTGAACGAGGCCATGGACTCCGGCAAGCCCACACTGATCAACGCGTTGATCGACCCGGCGTCCGGCTCCGAGAGCGGCCGCATCGGCAACCTCAACCCGCAAAGCGTGCTTCGCAGGAAATAGATTGGCCACATCCGGAGCGGGGCCGCGAGCGGCCCCTCCCCTCTTCCTTCCTGCGGTTGCAGGAGCAGATACGATACGGAGCAAGACGATGACAAAGGCACTCAAGGGCATTCGCATTCTCGATTTTACGCACGTCCAGTCAGGACCGACTTGCACGCAATTGCTAGCATGGTTCGGCGCCGACGTGATCAAGGTCGAACGCCCCGGGGTTGGCGATATTACGCGCGGTCAATTGCAGGACAAGCCCAATGTCGACAGCCTGTATTTCACCATGCTCAACCACAACAAGCGCTCGATCACGCTCGACACCAAGAACCCCAAGGGCAAGGAAGTCCTGACCGCGCTGATCAAGACCTGCGACGTGCTGGTGGAGAATTTCGGGCCCGGCGTGCTCGACCGCATGGGATTTCCCTGGGAAAAGATCCAGAGCATCAATCCGAAGATGATCGTAGCCTCGATCAAGGGTTTCGGCCCCGGGCCTTACGAAGACTGCAAGGTCTATGAGAACGTCGCGCAGTGCACCGGCGGCGCGGCGTCGACCACGGGCTTCCGCGATGGACTGCCGCTGGTCACCGGCGCGCAGATCGGCGACAGCGGCACCGGCCTGCATCTGGCGCTCGGCATCGTCACCGCGCTCTACCAGCGCACCGTGACCGGACGCGGCCAGAAGGTCACCGCCGCGATGCAGGACGGGGTATTGAATCTCGCGCGTGTAAAGCTGCGCGATCAGCAGCGCCTCGCCCGTGGCCCGCTCAAGGAGTATAGCCAGTACGGCGAGGGCATTCCGTTCGGCGACGCGGTGCCGCGCGCCGGCAATGATTCCGGCGGCGGCCAGCCGGGCCGCATTCTCAGGTGCAAGGGCTGGGAGACCGATCCCAACGCCTACATCTACTTCATCACCCAGGCGCCGGTCTGGGAGAAGATCTGCGACGTGATCGGCGAGCCCGGCTGGAAGACCCATCCCGACTACGCCAAGCCGCCTGCCCGGCTGTCGCGCCTCAACGAGATCTTCGCGCGCATCGAGCAGTGGACCATGACCAAGACCAAGTTCGAGGCGATGGAAATCCTCAACAAGGACGACATTCCCTGCGGCCCGATCCTGTCGATGAAGGAACTGGCGGAAGACCAGTCGTTGCGTGCCACCGGCACCGTGGTCGAGGTCGACCACCCCACCCGCGGCAAGTACCTGTCGGTCGGCAACCCGATCAAGCTGTCGGACAGCCCGTCCGACGTGTTGCGCTCGCCGCTGCTGGGCGAACATACCGACGAGATCCTGCGCCAGGTGCTGGGCTTCAGCGACCATCAGGTCGCCGAGATCCACGATTCCGGCGCGCTCGACCCGCCGCGTAAGGTGGTGGTTCAGGTGGCGGCTCCAGCCTACGCAAGATTCGAACATTAGCGACTTTGGAATCTGGCATACCAAGCCCTAATTAAGACGCCTACTTAGGAAGGCCCGCGCTTTGGACATCGATTGCTAAATCTGGCAAATTTCGCGTGGCCTGCGCCCTCTAATCTTCGATTTCTCCCTACTTGGCCCCGGCTTTCCGGGGCCTTTTTCTTATGGAACAATATTTCGAACGTAAAAGGTGCAGCGCAATAAACGCAACTTTTTGTATGTCCGCGCAAAATAACAACTTGCCTTTCTGGCATACTGCATACCAGAATAGACAAAAGCGGGCATCTACCAAGCGTGTCTCGGGAGGAAACAATGTCAGTCACGACTCAACCATCCGCGCAGACGGTTACTGAGGGTGCTTATTTCCGCTGGCTGCAGCTCGCGATGGGCATCGTCTGCATGGCCATGATCGCCAACCTTCAATACGGATGGACGCTGTTCGTCGATCCAATCGACGCGAAGTACCATTGGGGCCGGGCTGCGATCCAGCTGGCCTTTACGCTTTTCGTCGTGACAGAAACCTGGCTCGTCCCGGTCGAAGCGTGGTTCGTCGATAGATATGGTCCGCAGGTCGTAGTCATGTTCGGCGGAGTCATGATTGCCCTCGCCTGGGTGTTGAATTCCTACGCGGACTCGCTGGTGCTGCTTTACATCGCAGCAATCATCGCCGGAATCGGAGCCGGCTCGGTGTACGGCACCTGCGTCGGCAACGCGCTGAAATGGTTTCCGGACCGCCGCGGCCTCGCGGCAGGTGCGACGGCTGCGGGCTTCGGCGCCGGCGCGGCAATCACCGTGGTGCCGATCGCAAATATGATCGTCACCAGCGGCTATCAGCACGCGTTCCTGACTTTTGGCATCGGGCAAGGCGTGATCGTGTTCATCCTGGCATTTTTCCTGCGTAAGCCTTCGCGGGCGATGCCGGCGAAGAAGAAACAGCTCAACCTGCCGCAGACCAAGATCGACTTCACGCCGCCGCAGGTGTTACGCAGTCCGATTTTCTGGGTGATGTATCTGGTGTTCGTAATGGTTGCAGCGGGCGGTCTGATGACCGCGGCGCAGATTGCGCCGATCGCACATGATTTCAAAATAGCGAATGAACCGGTGAGTCTTCTGGGCTTTCAAATGGCCGCATTGACCTTCGCCATTTCGCTCGACCGGATTTTCGACGGCTTCGGCAGGCCGTTCTTCGGTTGGGTCTCCGACACCATCGGGCGCGAGCACACCATGTTCATCGCGTTCGGAACCGCGGCACTCATGTTGCTCACGCTTTCGGCCTATGGCCACATCCCGGTCGTCTTCGTGCTTGCGACCGCGGTATATTTCGGCGTGTTTGGCGAAATTTACAGCCTGTTCCCCGCGACCAGTGGCGACACCTTCGGTGCCAAGTATGCAACCACCAATAACGGCATCCTTTACACCGCCAAGGGGACAGCGGCGTTGCTAGTGCCGATTGCGAGCATTGTCGCTGCTAGCTACGGCTGGCAGGCTGTCTTCGTGATGGCCGTCGGCCTGAACGTTACTGCGGCGCTGCTTGCATTGTTTGTCATCAAACCGATGCGGCGCGCTTTCATTCTGGGCAATGAAACCGCTCGGCCCGGCGCCAATGCGCGAACAGTCGGCACAGCTTGAGCGCGACTATCTGAAAATCCAAACGAGGTGAACTTCGGTGCGCCTCTTCTTTTTGTCTCCGAAGTACTGGCATACAAAATAAAACGGTAGAGGAAAGCATGAATATCCATGAATATCAGGGCAAGGCTGTTCTAAAGGGCTTCGGCGCACCGGTTTCCGAAGGTCGGCCGGCGCTCACGGTTGAGGAAGCGGTGGCCGCGGCGAAGGCGCTGCCGGGACCCGTATACGTCGTGAAATCTCAAATCCATGCGGGCGGCCGCGGCAAAGGCAAATTCAAGGAATTGCCCGCCGATGCGAAGGGCGGCGTACGGCTTGCCACGTCCATCGACGAAGTGGCCGCGTTCGCCAGGGAAATGCTCGGCAATACACTTGTCACCGCTCAGACCGGCCCCGCCGGCAAGCAGGTCAACCGCCTGTATATCGAGGACGGCTGCGACATCGAGAAGGAATTCTATCTCTCGATGCTGGTCGATCGCGAGACATCGCGGGTCGCTTTTGTTGTCTCGACCGAAGGTGGGATGGACATCGAAAAGGTCGCGCATGATACGCCCGACAAGATCGTGACTTTCTCGGTCGATCCCGCGACTGGCGTTATGGCGCATCACGGACGCGCCGTCGCCCGCGCACTGGGCCTCAAGGGCAATTCCGCAAAGCTGGCGGAGAAGCTGACGGCGCAGCTCTATAACGCCTTTGTCGGCACCGACATGGCGATGCTTGAGATCAACCCGCTGGTTGTCACCAGGCAGGGAGACCTCAAATGTCTCGACGCCAAGATCAGCTTCGATTCCAACGCGCTGTACCGGCATCCGGAAATAGTCGCCCTGCGCGACCTGACGGAAGAAGACGAGAAGGAGATCGAAGCGTCAAAATACGATCTCAACTATATCGCGCTTGAGGGCACGATCGGTTGCATGGTCAACGGCGCCGGTCTGGCCATGGCGACCATGGACATTATCAAGCTCTACGGTGCGACGCCGGCAAACTTCCTCGATGTCGGCGGCGGCGCGACCAAGGAGAAGGTCGCAGCAGCATTCAAGATCATCACATCCGATCCGCACGTGAAGGGAATTCTGGTCAATATTTTCGGCGGCATCATGCGCTGCGATGTCGTTGCCGACGGCGTGGTCGCGGCCGTGCGGGAAGTCGGCTTGACGGTTCCGCTGGTGGTGAGACTCGAAGGCACCAATGTCGAACTCGGCAAAAAGGTCATCAGGCAATCAGGTCTCAATGTCGTGTCGGCGGATGACCTCGACGATGCCGCACAGAAGATTGTCAGAGCCACCCGAAAGGAAGCCGCGTAATGGCCATACTGATCGACAGCAATACCAAGGTCATCTGCCAGGGTTTTACCGGCAAGAACGGCACCTTTCATTCCGAGCAGGCGGTGCTTTACGGCACCAGAATGGTCGGCGGCATATCGCCTGGAAAGGGAAGCACAAGGCATTTCGATTTGCCGGTGTTCGATACGGTGGCGGAAGCGTGCGAAAAGACCGGCGCCGATGCCAGCGTGATTTATGTGCCGCCGCCGGGCGCGGCGGACGCGATTTGCGAAGCGATCGATGCCGAGATCCCGCTGATCGTCTGCATCACCGAAGGCATTCCGGTGGCCGACATGATCAAGGTCAGCCGCGCGCTCGACGATTCGAAATCGCGGCTGATCGGTCCGAATTGCCCCGGCGTGATGACGGCCGGAGAGTGCAAGATCGGAATCATGCCCGGCAACATCTTCAAAAAAGGCAGCGTCGGAATTGTTTCTCGCTCGGGAACGCTGACCTACGAGGCGGTGTATCAGACCACTGCAGAAGGGCTCGGGCAGACCACCGCGGTCGGTATCGGCGGCGATCCGGTCAAGGGCACCGATTTCATCGCAATGCTTGAATTATTCCTGGCCGATCCTGCGACCAAATCCATCGTCATGATTGGCGAGATCGGCGGCTCCTCGGAAGAAGACGCAGCGCAATTCATCAAGGACGAGGCCAAGCGTGGCCGCAAGAAGCCGATGGTTGGCTTTATCGCGGGACGTACCGCCCCGCCCGGCCGACGCATGGGCCACGCCGGAGCGATCATCTCTGGCGGAAAGGGAGATGCCGAATCCAAGATCGCTGCGATGGAAGCCGCCGGCATTCGCGTTTCTGCTTCGCCGGCACGGCTTGGAAAGACGCTGATCGACGTGCTGAAGGGATGACCGCGTCCATGAACGACGCAGTCCCCGGCCAATCGTCCTGGAGAACGGCATGAAAATCTGTATCTACGGCGCCGGCGCGATCGGCGGCTATCTCGGCGTGCAGCTGGCGCTGGCGGGAGCGGATGTCAGCCTGGTCGCGCGCGGCGCTCACCTGGCCGCGATGCGTGCCGACGGGCTCAAACTGCTGATTGGTGATGAAGAGCGCGTCGTGCATCCCCGCTGCACCGACAACCCCGCCGAACTGGGACCGCAGGATTTCGTCATCATTTGCCTGAAGGCGCATTCGATCACCGGCGTCATCGAAGCAATCCAGCCGCTGCTGGGCCCGCACACCCGGATTGTCACGGCGGTCAACGGGATTCCTTACTGGTACTTCTACAAGCACGGCAATGAGTGCGAGGGATCGACACTTGAGAGTATCGACCCAGGCGGACGGCAATGGCGCGAATTGGGTCCGGAGCGCGCCATCGGGTGCATCGTTTATCCCGCGACGGAGATCGAGGCGCCCGGCGTCATCCGCCATATCTATGGCGACCGCTTTCCTCTCGGCGAAGCCTCCGGAGAAAAAAGCGCGGATGTCGAACGGCTCGCCGCGCTGTTCGTCAAGGCCGGCTTGCAAGCGCCCGTGCTCGATCGGATCCGTGACGAAATATGGCTCAAATTGTGGGGCAATGTCTGTTTCAATCCGATCAGCGCGCTGACCCACGCAACGCTGGACAAGATCTGCACCGATCCGGCAACGCGCGCCCTGTCGAAGGCCATGATGCTGGAGACCCAGAGCATCGCCGAGACATTCGGCGTGAAATTCCGCGTTGACGTCGAGCGGCGGATCGAAGGCGCGCGCAAGGTTGGTGCGCACAAGACGTCGATGCTGCAGGATCTTGAGCGCGGACGCCCGATGGAGATCGATCCGCTGGTGACCGTGGTCCAGGAAATGGGACGTCTCACGCAGATCCCGACACCGACGATCGACGCAGTTCTGGCGCTGGTAAGCCAGCGCGCCAGAATCGCAGGTCTTTACTGAACGCGTCTTTATTGAACGCGGCTCTCGACCGGGCAGCAGAATTGATCATCGGCGTGGCGGCTTTGTTCTTCGACCTTGGGGATTTTTATTGTGACTTATTGGGTTCGTTTTCGCCACCACAACACAACCGGCTTTGGAACGATTTCGCAATCCAAGATCAGCGTTCATGACGGCGAGATGTTTGGGGAATCATGGGACAACGGCGGGCGCGTCGCTTTGTCCGATGTCGAACTCATGGCGCCGAGCGAGCCATCCAAGATCATCGCGCTGTGGAACAATTTTCATGCCCTCGCTGCGAAATTGAACGTCAGGGAACCCGACGAGCCGCTCTACCTTCTGAAGGCACCGACAACGGCCGCTCCGCCGAATGCGGCCGTCAAACGCCCGGCGTCCTATGACGGCAAGGTCGTCTACGAAGGCGAACTCGCCATCGTCATTGGGCGCCCGTGCAGCGGCGTCTCGGTCGATCAGGCCGACGCCTTTATCCACGGCTATACCTGCGTCAACGACATAACGGCCGCCGACATCATCAGCAGGGATGCCACGTTCGCGCAATGGGCACGCGCCAAGGGCTTCGATGATTTTTGCCCGTTCGGGCCTGTCATCGCGTCGGGGATCGACCCCGCCAAACTCGTTGTCCGGACCATACTGAATGGCGAAGAGCGCCAATCGTATCCGATATCGGACATGATCTTCAGCGCGCAACAGCTTGTCAGCAAGATTTCGCACGACATGACGTTGTTGCCGGGCGACCTGATCTGCTGCGGAACATCGCTTGGCGTTGGATCAATGAAGGATCCGATCAACAAGGTCACGGTCGCGATCGACGGCATCGGCGAACTGACCAACGAATTCAGGCAGTGACACGGTCACAAGAACCGGAGGAAATATGATGTCAATTGCATATGATTATTCCCGTGAGATGACGTCCCCGGCTTCGGCCTCCACGCCCAGGCTGCTGCTGATCGACGGCCAGCGCGTGCCGTCGGCCTCGGGGCGCACTTTCAAAACCCTGAATCCGGCCACCGAACAGGTCATCGCGACGATCGCGGAGGGCAACGAGGTCGATGTCGACCGCGCCGTCGCTGCCGCGCGCCGTGCCTTTGAAGGTCCTTGGCGCACGATGCGCGCCGCCGAGCGCGGCCATATCCTGCTCAGGCTTGTGGATTTGATGAAAGAGCACGGAGATGAAATCGCCGCGCTGGAGAGCCTTGATGCGGGCAAACCGATCTCGGGTGTCCTGCGCCAAGATCTCCCGGCTGCTATCGATACGCTGACCTATTACGCGGGCTGGGCTGACAAGATTAGTGGCGAGGTCGTGGCCACGCGGGACGACGCGCTCACCTACACGGTCCGTGAGCCGGTCGGCGTGGTCGCTGTTATCGTGTCCTGGAACTTCCCGCTGATGATCGGGATGTGGAAACTTGCTCCGGCCTTGGCCTGCGGCTGCACGATCGTCATGAAGCCTGCCGAGCTGACGTCGCTATCTGCGCTGCGCATCGGCGAATTGGCGCTCGAGGCCGGTCTGCCACCGGGAGTACTCAATATCGTCACCGGTCCCGGCCGGGTTGTCGGCGATGCACTTGTCAATCATCCTGATGTGGACAAGGTTACCTTCACGGGATCGCCGGGTGTTGGCCGCGGAATTCTGCGCGGCGCGGCGGGTAACTTCAAACGCGTTTCGCTCGAACTCGGCGGCAAGTCCGCCAATGTCATCTTTGACGACGCCGATATTGAGGCCGCGACCAAGGCCGCCGCATCCGGAATCTTCTCAACGCCGGACAAGTATGTTCGGCGGGTTCACGTGTGCTCGTACACGAGAAGGTTTACGACGAGGTGGTCGAGCGGCTGACGCAACGCGCGAAGACGATTCGGATCGGCGATCCGGCCGATCGCGCCACGGCGCTCGGCCCGGTGATCTCCGAAAAGCAGATGAAGAGCATCCTCGACTATGTGGATATCGGCCAGACGGAAGGTGCTTTGCTGACCACCGGCGGCAAACGTGTCGGCAATCGCGGTTATTTCATCAGCCCTGCGGTTTTTGCCAACGTTGAACATGAGATGCGGATCTCGCAGGAGGAAATCTTTGGTCCCGTGGTGAGTGTCATCAGGTTTCGCGACGAGACTGATGCGCTGCGGATCGCCAACGGCACCGCCTACAGTCTCGCCGCAGGCGTCTGGAGCCGCGACATCGCCCGGGTGCAACGCTTCGCCAAGAAAGCGAATGCCGGTACCGTCAGGATCAACACCTACGGCTATACCGATGTGCGGTTGCCCTGGGGCGGCGTGCGGGATTCCGGCTTCGGCCGCGAACATGGCACGGCGGCGATTGACAATTTCACCGAGTCGAAAGCGGTTTGGATGAACCTGAACGTCTAAGAAAGCCTGGAGAACGCGTCTGGTGCTGTGGCAACAACACTTGAAAGCACGGAGGGTCTCGAACGACATGGCCAAGGCTGGCCGTCGAGCTTCGGCCGTCTGGCCAGGGCACAGGCGCTGTCGGTTCCGACGTTTATGGTGATGGTTGGGATGACGATGCTCGTGGCAGACAGACTGGAAGCGATTGGCATTGCCCCACTTCGCCACCTGCTGCTACTGCAGTTGCTGTTGCTCGTCGGCTTCCTCATCCTCTGTATCGCGGCTGGACCACACGTCGAACCGGACACGACAACTGGGATCCTCGCGGGCATGCTTGGCGTCTCGGCGACGGCCGTCAGAACGCCTCCATACAGGTCTCCGTCTACGGCGGTAATGACGACCAATGTCACTCGCTTCGCGATGAATGTCAGCAAGGTACTGCTTGAGCGCGATCCGGGCAAAGTGACCAAGGCGCGCAGTCAAGCGGCGGTTGATCTAACGGTGATGGTTGGCCTCACGACTGGCTGCGGCCTTGGCGCGGCTTGCGAGGCTGCAGTTGTCTCGTGGTCCCTGACACTGCCCGCCGGCCTCGCTCTGCTGGCGTTTGCAGTGGCATTTGCGGCCGATTTCGATGCAGAAGGGCGCTCTTGAACTAAACTATTCTTTGGATTACCGCGGCTTCCTCACCTAAGAACTGAAGAATACGACAAAACCTATGGTGTGCATTGCGCGGCGAAACGGCGTTCTTCGCCGGCGATGTGATGCGTCATCCGGACACAGGTCTATCAGACGGCGTGGGGTTCAATCTTCTGTGCCTCAACGGAAGACGCGCAAAAATCGCGCATGTTAGCCTGCAATTCGCGGCGGACAACGACACACTGGTTTTCAGCTCTCCCCTTCCCGAAAGTCTGACCAAAAGTTATGGCGATTGAGCCTGCGGTCCGAAATGCGCTGGATAAAATGGTCATCGAAAAAGCAATTCGAATGTTCCTCGGTCGGTACCGGATCACCCAGGATACGCAATGAGCCTTTGTTGGCGTAACTGCTGGAAAAGCGTTTGTCGTGCGACCTTCACTGAGATTTTGGTATACGTCCCATCTGCCGCCGCCGATTCCACGCTGCGACTTTCCTCCGGTCGATTCCTCGAGCCCTTGCGTGGCCCCGCGGATCTCAGGTCGCGGGCAACCGCGATGGAGTTCGTCGCACGTCCAATGCGGCAGTGGAAACTCTCCCAATTCTGGGAATCTAAATCTTGTCGCAACCTCTTGCTGCACATTTTTCGAAAAGATCGTTCCGAATGGCAAAGCGGCCCGGTCTCGCCTTCATCCTCCGTAATTCCTACTCCAGTTCACTGGACAGCTTTCGCATTCGCTTTGCGGCATCGCAGGTCGCTGTCACGAGATTCACATATCCGGTGCAGCGGCAAAGGTTTCCGATGAGAGCGTCGCGAACGTCAGGGGTCTCGCGAGCGGCGCACTCAAGCCGGCTATCGATCGCACATTCACCTTCGACAATATGGTGGAAGTGCACCGAAGCTCGCACTTCGCCCCGGTTTAGGTGGGCGCCCCTTGGATCGTTAAAGGACAACGAATTTGAAGAAGCTCTTAGTCATCCTTGGCGCCGGAAGGCCAGGCATTTCTCAAAACCCTCCTCGCGGACACGAAGGAATACGCCATCATCGCCGTTCGCCCACTGCGCTTATGCATTCCGCAATTGGTTGCGGGTGATTGGAACCTACGAAACTAAGCCATTGATTTTGTTGGGGCGACGGTTCGACGCAAAAACAAAAACCCAGCAATCCATTGAGATTGCTGAGTTTTTGGTATCGATCTTGGTTGCGGGGATAGGATTTGAACCTATGACCTTCAGGTTATGGGCCTGATTTTTTTCGAGCTAGTATTTGATATCGCTAAAGTTATTGATTGAATGTGACCTTGGT
>Ga0137415_10006179_pt1 | contig 11847 bp, 12 predicted proteins | sample CZODoug3_1_1_16f_FD_183082 | JGI IMG/M metagenome (GOLD analysis project Ga0137415, IMG submission 183082) | Vadose zone soil fungal communities from Angelo Coast Range Reserve, California, USA - CZODoug3_1_1_16fungal (Hybrid Assembly) | ecosystem: Environmental > Terrestrial > Soil > Vadose...
TTGCCACCGCACTCGCTGATCACGCGCGTCAGCTCGTGAACCATCCCCGTGCGGTCGCCACCGATCGCCGAAACGGCCAGGTGCTGCTTCATCTGCGTGTGATTTTCATTCCGTCGTCTGCAATCCCCATTGTACCAGTTAAGGCTCTCAGCTACAGCTCGTACAGCTTGCTTAGCCGGAGCGTCGGCTCGTAACATGCGGGCCGCGAACACCTAGGAAGATCAATGTTTTCAGGCAGTCTGGTCGCGATAGTGACGCCGATGCGGCCCGATGGCGCCGTCGATTTTGGTGCGTGGGAGCGGCTTCTGGACTTTCATGCAGCGAGCGGCACGAGCGGGGTCGTAGTGGGGGGGACCACTGGCGAGTCCGCCACCTTGAGCGATTCCGAATTGTGGGAGCTCACTGAGCGAGCGTGCGCGCATGTCCGTAAGCGGATGCAGGTCATTGCGGGTGCTGGCACGAGCAGCACCGCAAGCACCGTGGAGCGTGCGCGTCGGCTGTCGGAGTTACCAATCGACGGGCTGCTAATCGTGACGCCCGCGTACAACCGTCCCACCCAGGAAGGTCTGTATCAGCACTTCGCCGCGGTTTCCCGCGCGGCACGCGTGCCTCTGATTCTGTATAACGTGCCGGCGCGCACGGCAGTCGACATGCTTCCGGCTACGGTGCAGCGGCTCTCGCAACTTCCCGGAATCGTCGCGGTCAAAGAGGCCGTGCCTGACCTGGAGCGCGTGCGGGAGCTCGTTGACGTCTGCCCGAGGGATTTCGCGATTCTGAGTGGTGATGACGCCAGCGCACGCCGTTCTGTTCTAGCTGGGGCAAAGGGGCTGATCTCCGTGACCGCCAACGTTGCGCCGCGCGCGATGTCGGACATGGTCGCTGCCGCGATGATTGGAGACGCCGCCGCCGCTGCACAGCTCGATGAGCCGATTGCGGCGTTACACCGCGACCTGTTTCTCGAAGCGAATCCGATCCCCGCTAAGTGGGCATTGATGCGGATGCGAATGATTGGGAGCGGCATACGGTTGCCGCTGACGGAGTTGTCCGCGCAGTACCAGCCGGCGGTGCTGGCTGCATTGAGTACCGCGGGAGTTTTGGATTGATTTTCTTGTCAGCGCGTCCCGCGCTGCTGCTCGTTCGAGGTTCGCCTTGCGAACCTCGTTGAACCCCCGGCCGCAGGCCGTAAGGAGAATTGATGAGGCATCGCCTGGCGCTGATCGGAATTGTGGCTGCCCTTGTGGGTCTTGCGGGGTGCCATCCGCTGCAGCATCTGCGAAACATCGGGGGGTCGTGCCACGACGTTAAGCCTTACATGAAGGCCGGAAGCATTTCGCCGCTGAAGATACCTCCCGGGCTCGATTCGCCGGATACAACGAACGCCTTGAAGATACCGGCGCTCAACACACCGGCTCCGCCGCGTCGGACCAAGACGCAACCGTGCTTGGACGAGCCACCTCCGTTCAATGTGCCGAAGCAGGCGCCTCCTCAGGCGTGACGGTGTATCATTCGCGCCGCTCGTTTATTGGCGGCGGCACTGGCCGCCGCGGAAGTCACGGCAGTGCCCCGATGGACCCGCGGCAAAAGCGTGGTTTTTGCCGCTCCGTGGTGACATCAGGCACCCAGAACTGACTTTAGCAAGGCGCTATAACTGATTGATTGGAGAGATGGCCGAGCGGTCGAAGGCGCTGGACTGGAATTCCAGTAACATCTTCACGGGTGTTCGTGGGTTCGAATCCCACTCTCTCCGCCAAATTAAGCACGGCGCATCGCATACCTCATGCGATGGTCGGGGCACTGCGTTCAGGGATTCGAACCCACGAACAGACAAACGAGCGGGTTCGACAAAATTGCCGGGAGCAATTTTGGACGACGCGCGCTTTGGCGCGTCGGGCCCGAAGGGCCTGGGACCAGGACGGTCCCAGCAATCCCACTCTCTCCGCCACCCTCCGCCGTAGTCCCTACGGTCCACGGAGCGGTAGCGCGCTGGCCCGGGAATTTCCGAATTCGGCCAGACTCGCTCAGGTGCTCGTCGCCGGTGGCCAGGACGAAGCTGTCCAAACCCTGACGGACTAGTTCGGCCCGCAGGCGTGTTAGTCGGTTGTGAAAATCGGTCATAACTCCTTCAGTGCGCGATAGACGATCTCCTGCGCGATCACCTCAGGCGGGCGCATCTCTGTCCGGCTGCGCTGGCGATTCATCATGCCGACGAACAGGAGATCGTTCTGCGGATCGACCCAGAAGAAGGTGCTGAAGGCGCCGCCCCATTCGTAGGTCCCGCGGCCCACAGGGCGACCGGCCCGCTCAGGATCCAGGCAGACCAAGCCGTTCATGGCATGACCGTTGCCATGTCCGACCACGTAATGCAAAACGCCACGCCGGGTCTGCAGGAAGTCGTCGGAGAGTAGGTTCGATAGCATCAGGTCGACCGACTCAGGCTTCAACACTTGCGCTTCGCCCAGGCTGCCGCGGTTCAGAAGCATGCGGCCGAACCGGGCAAAGTCCAGCGCCGTTGACTTGAACGAAGTCCCGCCCATCGGGAAGATCGACTCTAGCCGTTCCTCACTCGTCGCGCCGCGCAGGCGGCCGGTCTGCGCATCCAACACGTGACCACGGACCAGCCGGCGGCTCTGTTCGTCGCTGAGAGCGAAGGCGGTGTCGCGCATGCCCAGCGGTTCAAACACTCGCCGCTTCATGAACAGGTCGAACCGCTCGCCAGTCAGCCGCTCGACGATCTCGGCCTGCAGGTCGGTCGCGACGCTGTACTCCCAGTCCTGGCCCGGCTCGTAGCCGAGCGGCAGACGAGCGTAGCGCCCGATCAGTTCGGTCAGGGACCGTGCGCTGGACCAGTCCGTGGTCTTGAGAAACCGCATCATCTCCTCGGGCGCCTTACCGAAGGAGAAGCCGGCCGTGTGGGTGAACAGCTCACGGATCGTCGGCTCGCGCGTCGCGCCGCTGCCCGGCAGCCGGGCGACGTCCTTGAACTCGGGCAGATAGAGCGAGACCGGATCGTCCAGGTTCCACTTGCGCTCCTCGTGCAACAGCAGCATGCCGACCGCGGTCAGGGGCTTGGTCATGGAGAACAGGGTGAAGATCGAGTCCGCGTGTAGCGGAGTCTTGGTCTCGATGTCGGCGTAGCCGACAGTGTGGCCCATCACCAGCCGGTCGCCGCGGGCCAACAGCGCGACCACGCCGGGGAACGCGCCGCCTGCGACCAGGGCGTCAAAGTAAAGCCGCAGTGCCTGCAACGGCTCGGCCGAGAACCCGGCCTCGTCAGCCGGGACTGGCTTGAACATGAAATCAACCACGGTCTGTTCTCCTTTGAGCCTGGATCGGCTCCGCGCGAGGCTCAAGTTGGCTCAGCCAGGCGTCGAGAAGGCGCACTCCGAATCCGGTCGCGCCCTTGCTGGATAGCGACGTGCGCCGACTCGACATGGCCGTACCGGCGATGTCGAGGTGAGCCCAGCGAGCCGCACCGACGAATCGTTGCAAGAACTTCGCACCGGCCGTGGGAGATCGCCCACCGAGGCCCAGGAATCCGCCCGCGCCAAGGTTGGCAACGTCAGCAACCGCGGAGTCCACGAGATAGTCTTGGGATGGGTCCAGCGGCAAGCGCCAAATGCGCTCGCCCGTCATCTCTCCGGCCTCTCTCAGCGCATCCGCGAGCAGATCATCAGTCGCGTAGCACCCCGCGAACTCCTCGTGCAGAATCGAAGTCATGGCGCCGGTGAGTGTCGCCACGTCGACAATAAAGCGCGGGTGGTAGTTGGTTAGCCCATAGGTCAATGCGTCCGCCACTACGATTCGGCCTTCGGCGTCGGTGTTGATCACTTCGATTGTCAGCCCGGACAGCGAGGTGATAACGTCACCTGGACGATAGGCCAGCGCATCAATCGCGTTCTCGACCAGGGGAACGACGGCAGCAACGTTGCACTTCGCCTTGCGTGCGGCTGCAAGCTCGACCGCTCCCAATACCGCTGCGGCGCCGGCCATGTCGAACTTCATCTTCTCTATGACGGGAGGGGTCTTCAGGTTGAGCCCTCCACCGTCGTACGTAAGCCCCTTTCCTACCAACACCGCATCCCATGCGTCTGTGGTAGTGTTTCCCCGCCATTCGGCGACCACTAGGTTGGGCCCGTGCTCCGCCCCTCGGCCGACGGCAATGATTCCGCCCGCACCCAGCCTTTCCAACTCGTTGGCGTCGAGCACGCGTACCCGTGCACCGCTTTGCTCGAGGACCTGACACTCCGCGGCGAACACCGGTGGAGTAAGAAGGTTCGCTGGTCGCTCAACCCATGCGCGTGCGCGGTTGACCACGTTGGCGACGCGCTGCGCGCGCTCTACGAGCGGCGCATCGTTCGTATCGATGACGAGAGTTAGAGGCTCAAAGTCCGCTTTCGGTCGTGCTCGCCTGTGCTCAGGTCGGAAGCTGTGCAGCAGCGCGCCGAGCACGATTTGCCCCAGTCGCTCCTCGCTTCCGATGCTGGCCGCGCTTGGGAGTTGGATGCTCGGTAGGCGCAATGCCTGCATCGCGTCGAACAAAAATCCTCCCACTGCAATCCAGCGGTAGGGCTCTCCCGGCCGCGATGTGCCCACCCCCAGAACTAGAGAGCGTTGTGGTCCTTGGAGATCGCCAATCACATCGAGCCAGCGGCCGCATTCCGCGCTGAAACTCGAGACCTCGTATGCCGCCAGCAGCCGATCAATGCCTGGACTTTGTTTATCCGCAATGCCCGTATCTGAGTAAGCAAGAGCGAGAACGGCCGCCGGGTTTGCAGGCGATGTCAGCACGCGTAACTGACTCCACGGTGTCATCAATGGGCTCCTTCGGAACACGCGGATGGGGCAAACGAAGTCCCAATAGGCCGGGCGGACATTGCGGTGGCGCTGACGGGCGAGGACGAGTGCTCATCGAATCCGTCCAGCGGCATTTGGGTAGCCGTGTCGCGCACGTGCCGCCGGCTCAACATGTCGAGGCTGGTGCATCCCATCAGGGCCATGTCGCGCTCGATCTCCTCCCGGAATATCTCGATCGCTCGTGTGACGCCCCGTTCACCGCCGGCGGCAAGACCGAACAGATACGGTCGACCGATCGCGCATGCGTTTGCCCCGAGAGCGATTGCCTTCAGCACGTGAGTACCACGGCGCACACCCCCGTCGAGGATCAGACAGAGCGAACGGCCCACGGCATCGCGAATCGATGCCAGTTGTTCGATCGGTGTAATGGCTCCGTCGAGCTGCCTGCCGCCGTGATTCGAGATCATCACTGCCTCACAGCCCAACTCGGCGGCGCGCCGCGCATCGGCCGCCGACAATACGCCCTTCACGACGAGCGCTCCCTTCCAGTTGGACCTCAGCCATTCCAGGTCTTTCCAACCGATCGAGCGGTCCATCTGGCTGTTGACATACTCCATGACGCCGGTTCGCCGGCGGCTGACGGACGGCGCGTACCGGGTCACATTGGCCAGATCGAACGGTCTACCGAAAAGCTTCGGCAAAACCCAGCGTGGATGAGCCGCGAATTCGAGCAGAGTGCGCAGCGTGAACCTCGGCGGCAACGTCATGCCCGTGGCGATGTCACGTTCGCGGTTTCCCGCCACCGGGGTGTCGACCGTCAAACAGATCGCGACATAGCCGGCCGCCTGCGCCCTCGAAAGTAACTCGAGGGTCAGTCCGCGGTCCCGAAAACAGTAGAGTTGGAACATTCGGGGACCGCCCGCCGTTGCGACGTCCTCGATCGTCGCGGTTGCCATGGTCGACAGGCTGTAGAGGATCTGACTGGCCGCCGCGGCTCTCGCGACCGCCATTTCACCGTCGGCATGAAAGAGCTGCGACATTCCGGTCGGTGACAGCAGCAGAGGCAGCGGGTATCTGTGCCCTAGCAGTTCCACCGAAGCATCGATGCGCGTGACATCGCTCAGTACATCGGGAACCAGGGCGTACCGTTCAAACGCAGAGGTGTTTCGCGCCGCCGTCCACTCGTCGTCGGCACCTCCCTCGAGGTAGTGCCGGATGGGAGCGGGCAGGCACTTGGCCGCCCGGACCTCGAGATCCGCGATATTGCGGGCCGCGATTGTCGACCGACGCAGCGCCGACTTGGAATGCGGCAAGTTGAGATCTCCCGAGCAGGTGATTTCCCCTATTGAAAACTTTTCCTAATGGGAAATCAAGATCTCTTCCCGGGGCGCCGCGGCGGGCGGCCAACCGGTTCGCGGGCGGCACCCGCAGTCCGGGTCACCTCGAGCACCGGTGCGGTGTTGTTCTTGACCATCTCGGAGGAACGGGGAATCAGCACGCTCAGAATTGTGCACTTGGCATTGCCGACCCTGGTGTGGGCATGACCCATTTCGGCATCAAAGTAGACGCTGTCGCCCACCTTGAGACGCACTGGAGCGTATACGTCCGTATGGAAATCCATTTCGCCCGACAGCACGTAGTTGAATTCCTCTCCCGGATGTCGCGTATAGGGACCGTATTCCTTGATGTCCGTAACGTGGATTTCGGCGACGAGCGGCTGCACGTGTTTTTCCAGCAAATCCGCTCCGTGGAAGTGGAGCGTGTATGCGCCGCCGTCTACGGGAACGGCATTTTGTGCGCGCGTAACGCTCTTGCGAACGCCAAACTTCTCGCGCCTCGAGCCGCCCGATTCCGCCAGTGATGACGTTGTGTCCTGCGGCGCCTCTGCCAGCAGCGCCGCCATATCCACCTTCAATAGCCGGCTGATGGCGTCCAAGCGCTCGAAAGTGATTGGAACCAGGCCGTTCTCGAGCTTGGAAAGCGTCGAGATAGCCACGCCCAGCTGCGCTGCCGTTTCCCCCAATGACAGTCCCAACCCCTGGCGGCGCTGCCGAATGGCGCGGCCGATACGGGCTTGAGCAGGACTTGCCGGGCTGAGACTCATGATTTCTCTCTGCGAAAAGCTACCGCATCGTAACTGGCCGAGCGCTGCGTAACCAGCAGGACCGCGCCGATCGACCATCGGAGTCTGTCGGCTTTTTCGGGTGCTTGCGCCATGAAGGCTTGCGCATCGACAACTTTTGTGCTCCCATTTGCTCCACGGGAAATAGTTTCTTAAAACGAAAAGAGAGGGTCGTATGTCCTGGGCAGCTTGCATCTCGCGCGCCGTCGTTGGATCGGTCACCGCCCTGACGGGTTGTTTGATGTCGGTGCCAGGATTGGCTCAGATTGCAGGCTCTGCCCAGGAGAATCAGGGAGCCCCTTCGGCTACTACCGTGGCAGAGCGTCAGGCAGCATCGGGAGCGGGCTCGTTGGCTGACCGAGTTCAGCTTCAAGAGGTCGTCGTGACGGCGAGCCGCCGCGAAGAGGCGGCCCTCCAGGTGCCGGCATCACTCACTGTTCTCGGCGGGGATACTCTGGACCAACTTGGCGCAAAATCCATTCAGGACTATGCGCAGCTGGTGCCGGGTCTGCAGATCGCCCAAGTGGAGCCGGGCTACAACCTGCAAATCCTCCGGGGCATCTCGACCGGCGTCAATGCTACCGGAGCGACGGTAGCAACCTATCTCGATGACACGCCCACCACCGGAGCCTCGGTAGCGAGTATCGGTTCGACGAGCACTCCCGATCCCGACTTGTTCGACGTACAGCGGATCGAAGTGCTGAAGGGTCCCCAAGGGACTTTGTACGGCGCGAGCTCGATGGGTGGCTTGATCAAGTATGTGACCAACCCCCCGAATCTGAGGGAATTCCAAGGGAAGGCGGAAGTGGGTTATGAGGGCGTTTCGGGCGGCGGCAGCGGGAATTCCGTGCGCGCGCTCGTGAATGTCCCATTGCTCTCGGACGTACTCGCGGTCCGGGCCGATGTGTTCAGAATCGCGTATCCCGGATACATCGACAACGTTTTCCGCCATGAGACCGATGTCAATACGGCACTGTCGGTGGGTGGGCGCGTCTCGGCGCTCTGGAAGCCTGTGGATGCGTTCAGTCTGCGCCTGACTTCGTACTATCAGCGGCTCACCTCGGACAATCCAGGAGCCATGGATGTTCAACCGCTGACCCTGCAACCAACGTCCGGAGATCTGAAGACGGCGGAAAAGCTGCCGCAGCCCATGTACTCGAAGTGGTTCGTCAACAACCTCGTGTTGAGCTACGACTTCCCGTGGGCGAATCTTTCTTCGTCGACCAGCGTTGAAAAGCAGCACACCCGCGTTTCGCTCGACGGGAGCAATAACAACGCGATTCTCTATCAGGGGCTGGTGGGTGGCAATGCAGCTCTCGTCAACTCATTCGTTGACACGAAGAAGACCACGGAGGAGGTCCGCTTCGTTTCACCGAGCGGCGGCACGTTCGAGTGGATCGCCGGCTTTTACTACACCCATGAGCGCGCGACCAACCCGGAATTCATCGGCCAGTATGACGCCGTTGGCGCGACCGTCACTCCCGTATATCCCAACCTCGTGACGGTGAATCTCAACTCATTGCTGCGTGAGACCGCGGCGTACGGCGATCTGACCTACCGCTTGAGTCCGTCCTTCGATTTGCAGGCGGGCATTCGCTACGCCCATGTTGCGCAGGACTATGACCAGACGAACTTCACGTTCGCGGGCGCGCCGCTGGTTCCCGATCTGGCCGGCAAGGCGACGCTGTCGAAGAATACTTATCTGGGCGTCGCGCGCTACCACTTCAATCAGGACACCATGCTGTACGCTCGAGTCGCCACCGGTTATCGCCCCGGCGGTCCCAACGACGTCATTCCGGGGGTATCCACGGCCTCGGCGACCTATCAGTCGGACAGCTTGATCAGCTACGAATTCGGCATCAAAGGGGCGCTCGCCTCCGGTCGGCTCGACTACACGGTCGACGCCTTTCGAATTGACTGGAAGAATATTCAGGTTCAGGGAGTCGATCCCGTCACCAGCTTCCTGTTTTTCGACAACGGCGGCAAGGCGCACAGTCAGGGGTTTGAATTGGAGCTCGGCTACCACCCCGTGCGAGGACTGCGCGTTGGTGTCAGCGGATCGTTCGACGACGCCAAGCTCGACCAGGACATTCCCGTGGCCGGTATCACTGCCAAGTCGGGCAATGAGTTGCCGTACGCGCCCAAGTTGTCCTATGCGGGGACCGTCGATTACGAGCATCCCTTGACCAACACGGTGCGCGGATTTGCGGGTCTCACCGCCGCTGGCGTCGGATCGCGCCGCGCATACTTCGCGGATCAGACAGTGGGGCTCGCAGCTCTGGGCCTCGTGAGCAAAACTGGGGATTTACCGGCCTACGCAACCCTGGACCTCCGGGGTGGCGTCACTTGGAATAGCGTCACGCTGACCGCGTACCTTCGAAATGCGACCGACAAGCGCGGAGCGGTCGCACTCTTCGGGCTCGAAGCCGGGGGTGACCTCGTCAACGGTACGGCCGGTCCCGCGGCCCTTACAGTTATCCAACCGCGTACAGTTGGTGTCACCGCTCGATTCGAGTTTTGACCGGTGGCGCCCATCATGCCTACCTGAAACCGACGTTCTCAATCGCGCTCCTGGATCAATCCACTTGCTGCAGCTTCTCAGTCGCTTCTTCTACCATCTTTTCGGACCCATAGAATCGGCATTGCCGCGGCTGAGGCGTTACGCCGTTACCGGTGGAGCGGCGACCATGCGCAGGCCGCCCTCGTAGGTCGGGGAATCACCCAGTTATCCCCCGCCGCCATCGCGAAGGCGCCCGGGAAAGTGCACTGCCGAAGTTGAGGGCATATATAATGCGTCCAGGTGACCGTCACCTGCCGCACGCGCCCAAAGGGCTCGACGAAGACGGTATTCTTGGAGCAGACCGAACCCAGTTCATTGTTTTCCATGGGCGGCCCGCAAATGCGTGCACCGGATACATCGCCCAGGAGAGATCAATGGACATTCAACAGCTTCAGCTGTTGGCCGGCCGTATTCGGGACCTGGTCCAGCAGCAATCAAACCAACCAATTGGCCATAGCCAGGCGCTCGACCTGATCGCGGCCCTACCTGGGCTTCGAAATTGGCCGGAGGTTCGCGCGTTTCCAAAACGGGTATCGAGCTGCGAGCTCGACGAGTCCGCCGTCAGCCGCTTGGCCTTCAGACTCAAGAAGAAGCTCGGCCTCGATCTGTCTGTACCGGACGTACTCGATGTGTTGAGGCCGGAGTCTGCTGAAGGCCGAGATGAGGTCACCGAGATTTGGCCTTCGGGGCCCGAGCCTGGCGTGTACGTCACGACCTCGCAAAAGGCCATTGATGCCCTGCTTGCGAAGTATGAAGAGGCCACCGATGGGGCCCTGATCTACGCCGAGCGCGCAGGGAGTGGCTGGGAAGGCGCCATCGATCTTGGCGAGGGCCCTGTATGGGGCTCACGGCAACGCCGGAATCGGTGCAGCGCCTCTCACGGGCCGGTTTTCTGACGACGACGCGCGCTGCCGACGGTGGCGAGGTATTGTTGTTGACGGAAGTGGGCCGTGACTACTGCCTCTCCATGATTGCTGCTACGAAAGCCTGCGAGGCTGACGCCGCGATGCAGTTGGGACCTCAGGCCCAAGTACTCGAGCACTTGCTCTCCCGCGTCATCGCCACCAATGCCGGCAAATACGACCGCATCAATCGGCACATGGAAACGATCGCACGCAACCTCGAGACATTCGCGGCCTGCGGAACGCCGCTCGATGCCGCGAGGTAAACACGTACTGCTCAAAGCCGCAGACCTGATTGGATACACAGCCGAAGCACAAACATTCTGCCTGGGGGAGCGTGACTAACTGCTGTACGCAGTGGCTCTCGGGATGGGAAGCAACCCGCTCACTGAGGCGACAGTCCCCTTCGTGTATGAAAAGTGCCTGAAGGTGGTGCCGACATTTCGGTAGGCGGAGCAAAAGATCGAGTTACATCGGGCAGTCTCATCGTTATGATCGCCAGAATAGAGTGCGTCGATCGGTGTTCCGCGAATTGGCTGCGGCGATTAAAACAAGTGTGACGGAAAGTCTGCAGTCGCATCCGGTAAATATCTGATTTCAAACGGTCGGAAACGGACGCAAGGGACGAATCGGTCAGTCTAACTCCTTGCATTCATTTGACTTTCTTGGAGGGCATAGGACTCATAATGCCGGGGTCGTTCGAGTCCCTCCCTTTCCACCAAAGTTTTCCTGAATTTTCAGTGCCTTGCGAAGTGACGGCACTCCGCTACTGGCAAATCGGCTGCCAAATCGAATTTCGTCGGTCTGGTCGACCTCGCTGACGTTGAACTGTCCGCGGTCGGGGCGCCGGCGACCATCGATGCGGCAAGGGACGGCCGAGTTCGTGGCACCCTCGCGACCAGATTTCGGCGTCACATCTTGCTTGCCGTCGTCCGTGCGGTTCATGGCGTCGCGAATAGCGACGACGTCCGCTTCTACCGCGCCTTCCGTCCACGCCGCGTAGACCGACAGCATCGTGGTGAGCCGGTGGCCGTGCTGCTTGGCGACCAATAGCGGGTTGCGTCCCAGCATCAAATTCCAACTCACCGACGTGTGGCGCGCCATTTCTCGATCGTGGCGCTCGACGATCTTGAAGATATTCAGGTAGCGCTCATGAAAATCCCGAGCGTCATCATTCTTGACACTTCCGATCTCCGTAAGCACACGCTCGCAGAAGCGTTCGAGGGCGACCGGATGCAAGCGCCTCAGAACTTTCCAGTCGGATTCATTGATCTCGTGCGGCATGGTCACTGATACACAAGGGTCCCTGCCAGATCATCTCAGAGCCTCAAGCATGCTGGGCCTCGCGCTCCTGCATTTCGTCCCAGCTTCGGCCGCTGTGAACATCGTCCCAACAGAATCGCACACCCTGGTTGTCGTTTGGATTGAGCGACAGGATGCGCTCAAATACCTGTCGGGCGTGCGGAAGT
>Ga0137415_10006180_pt1 | contig 11847 bp, 16 predicted proteins | sample CZODoug3_1_1_16f_FD_183082 | JGI IMG/M metagenome (GOLD analysis project Ga0137415, IMG submission 183082) | Vadose zone soil fungal communities from Angelo Coast Range Reserve, California, USA - CZODoug3_1_1_16fungal (Hybrid Assembly) | ecosystem: Environmental > Terrestrial > Soil > Vadose...
TTGGATGTGGGCCGGGAGAAGCGGTGTGTCACCCCCGCGCAACGCAAAGCCATCGCCGCCCGCGACCGCGGCTGTGCCCATCCCGGCTGTGACCGAACCCCACTCTGGTGCCAAATACACCGTGTGTCCCGAATGCGATCGAGAGGTTCTGATGTAGAAGCCAGAGTCGCTTGAGAGCAATGCTGTGTTGTTGATGAAGGTAGGCCCTTCGGGATCGTTGTTCAGGCGATGGTTCCAAACCGCCATGGGCTGCTGCGTTGAATGAGGCGTGGTGGTGAGCGTCATGGAAAAGTCACACAATGATGTGGCAGGTGCGGCCCGGGAAGGCGAACGTGAGTGAACCACTGATGACGTGTCGTAAGGCAACAGATGACATCAAAACCGGGGTCTGGTGCATTCCTCGGGATGAGTCAGGCGGGGTCCTGTTTATTGGCCTGGCGGTGTCCGGCATATAGGTGGCGCGAGCTCGGGACAGGCTTCAACACGGAACGGGAGAACCCCTCGTCCGGAAAATGAGACCGGTCGGTTGAGGCCGGAGTCGAGAGGGAGTAGGCCAAGCGGTGAAGAATCGCGAGGCTGGAGTACCGGTTGCTGGGCAGGGGGGCGGACCGGCCCGTAGTAGTGGGGAAGCTCCTGTAATGGGAGTGGAGCGAAGGGGTCGGGTTGTCAGGTTTGATGCTGTTGGTCAACCGCGAGGAGTGGGATGAGCCAAAGTGGCAAACCAGGGTTGTCGGGGAAGTCGTTTGACATTCCGAAACGGCTGGTCTGGGAAGCATATCTGAAGGTGAGGGCCAACAACGGGGCCGCTGGGGTCGACCAGCAGTCGCTGGCTGATTTTGCGCAGGATGAGAAGAAGAACCTGTACAAAATTTGGAACCGGATGTCGGCGGGAAGTTATTTTCCGCCGCCGGTGCGGGCCGTGGAAATCCCCAAGGCTGGTGGAGGCGTGCGGCTTCTTGGCGTGCCCACGGTCGCGGACAGGATCGCGCAGACCGCGGTAGCCATGATGTTGGAGCCAGATGTGGAATGTGTGTTCCATCCTGACTCGTACGGTTACCGTCCTGGGCGATCAGCGTTGGACGCGGTGGCGGTGTGTCGGGAGCGGTGCTGGAGGGAGGCTTGGGTGATCGATCTGGACATTCAAGGTTTCTTCGATAATGTGCCACACAAACAAATCTTGGCGGCGGTGGATAAACACACGGATAAGTCGTGGGTGCTGCTGTATGTGCGGCGGTGGCTCACGGCTCCCGTCCAGTCGAAGACTGGTGAGCTAGAGGCTCGGGATCGTGGTACTCCGCAGGGATCCGCGATCTCCCCGTTGTTGACGAACTTGTTCATGCACTATGCGTTCGATGCGTGGTTAGCGCGAAGGTATCCGATGATCAGGTTCGAAAGGTACTGTGACGACGCGATCGTACACTGCGTCAGCGAGGAACAGGCCGGTGAAATACGGCAGGCAATCGCTGAGCGACTCGGGCAATTCGAACTCCGGTTGCATCCGGAGAAAACGAAGATCGTGTACTGCTACCAAGACAGCAGGAAGGACACCCGTACCGCGTTGGTGGAGTTCACCTTCCTGGGGTATACGTTCCGTCCTCGACGGGTGGTCACACGACATGGCCGCCTCAGAACCAGTTTCGTGCCTGCGGTGAGTAAATCCGCCAAGAAACATATGGCGGAAGAAATCCGGGGATGGCGTCTGGGGCGTCGTACCGACCTCAGTTTCGGCGAGGTCGCCACGAAAGTCAATCGTATCGTGGCGGGCTGGATCAACTACTATGGGCGCTTCTACAAAGCCGAGTTGGTTGCTTTTCTAGCGAACCGGATCAATCAACATCTGGTTCGATGGGCCATGCGGAAGTTCAAACACTTGCACCGTTCGCCAGCAAAAGCCCGGGCGCGACTCGCCCAGATAGCGACAGATCACCGAGGCATCTTTGTTCACTGGCGACACGGCGCACTCCCGGTCGGCTCGACAATGGGAGCCGTGTGACGCGAGAGTGTCACGCACGGTTCTAGGAGCGGCGGCGGGTGAAATTCCCGCCGCCGACTCACCATATCCGACATTGGTTGCACGGCGGCAGAACCGATATCGACAATCTCGTGATGCTCTGCCGCGCTCACCACCGCACCATCCACGACTCATACTGGGCCGTACGAATACGTGACGGCCAACCCGAGTTCATTCCGCCTCGATGGCTCGATTTCAGTCAAACACCCCGTCGCAACGCCCGGGCATTGGTATCCGCGAGCTAGTGCGCCTTTCCGGCGCTGCCTCGGCGCGCCCGATTGTCCCATTGGCCGGCTCGGGAAAAGGTGTGCTCCTGACGCAACCAGTCGATGATCCGGCAGACACTCCTTGGCTGGGCACGGTGAGGCCGACCATGGCCGTCGAGAGCAGCCGGCACATCAGGTCGGACGACCCGCCCGGCTGCTGCGCGGCCCACGCAAGGCCGAGGGCCAGCGAGATCACCTCGTAGACCGAGACGTCGGCGCGCACCTGCCCGGTGTCCTGGGCGCGCCGCAGCAGCCGTGCGCCGGCGGCCTGCATGGCGGCGCAGGAGACGTGCAGCTCCGACCGCTCATCGTCCAGCGCGGCCAGGATCGACTCGGGCAGTCCGTGGTACGTCCGCGCCTCGGCGGCCAGCTCGCCGAGCCAGGTCAGCAACGCCTCGTGCGGCTCGGGCGAAGGCTCGGTGAGCAGCCGCTCGGCCCGCTCCCGCAGGTCGTCGAAGTTGCAGTCCAACAGCGCCTCGACGAGCGCCTCCCGCGTCGGGAAGTGCCGGTACAGCGTGCCGATGCCCACGCCGGCCCGGCGCGCAACATCGCGCAGGGACGCCTCGGTGCCGTGCACCGCGAACGCTTCCCGGGCGGCTCCGAGCAGCAGCTCCCGGTTGCGTTGCGAGTCAGCTCGGGGTGCCACCGTCACGTCGCCTCCCTGCGTCTTTGACAAACGGAGCACTGCTCCGTACGTTCGAAAGAGTAACCGGAGCACTGCTCCGAAGCCAGTAGCGGAGCGGTGCTCCGCAGGTGCCGAGCATAACTGAGGAGACCCGTAGCAGTGCGCGACCAACCGATCCTGGTCACCGGCGCCACGGGGCAGCAGGGCGGCGCGACGGCCCGGCGCCTGCTCGCCGGGGGCTGGCCGGTCCGGGCCCTGGTCCGCGACCCGGGCGGCCAGGCGGCCACCGCGCTGGCCCGCGCCGGCGCCGAGCTGGTCGTCGGCGACATGGACGACCGGGCGAGCCTGGACCGGGCCGCGCGCGGCGCGCACGGGGTGTTCAGTGTCCAGCCGGCGTTCATCGCACCGGACTTCGCCGAGCACGAGCTGCAGCGTGGCCGCAACCTCGCCGACGCCGCGCGGGCCGCCGACGTCCGCCACCTCGTCTACGCCTCCGTCGCCAGCGCCGATCGTGCCACCGGAATCCCGCACTGGGAGCTCAAGTGGTAGATCGAGCAGCACATCAGGGAGCTCGGCGTGCCGGCCACGGTGTTGCGGCCGGTCATGTTCATGGAGGTCCTCGCCGACCCCACCTACGGCATCGAGGGCACGGCCCCCGTCATCCAGACCATTCCGCCGGACGCGACGGTCCAGCTCATCGCCCTCGACGACATCGGCGCACTCGCCGCGCTGAGCTTCGCCGAGCCCGAGCGCTTCCTCGGCCGCGTGATCGAGCTGGCCGGTGACGAGCTGACCCAGTACCAGCTGCTCGCCGCGCTCGCCCGGACGACCGGCCGGGAGATCACCGGCACACACCCCGCGCCGGCAGGCGGGCCGACGTCCTCGTTCTGTGGCTGGCAGGCCGACATACCCGCGCTCCGGTCCGTCCACCCGGCGTTGCTGGACCTCGACGCCTGGCTGACCCGGCAGGGACGCGCGTTGCTGGCGAAGCACCTCAGCGCGGCCGGGGCTCGATAGCCACCGTGCCGGACCAGACCCTGACGAGAGAGGTAAACATGCAGGTCGGAGCGGTATTTCCGCAGACCGCGATCGGTGCGGACGTCGGCGCGCTGCGCGCATACGCCCAGGCGGTCGAAGAGCTCGGCTACGCCCATCTGCTCGCCTATGACCACGTGGTCGGCGCGGACCCGGAGGTCCACGCGCCGTGGCAGTGGCCCTACGACGTGCACACGACCTTCCACGAGCCGCTCGTAATGTTCGGCTACCTCGCGGCCGTCTCGTCGCTGGAGCTCGTCACCGGCGTGCTCATCCTGCCGCAGCGCCAGACCGTCCTCGTCGCCAAACAGGCCGCCGAACTGGACATACTCAGCGAAGGGCGGCTCAGGTTGGGCGTGGCGCTCGGCTGGAACGCCGTCGAGTACCAGGCCCTCGGCAAGGACTTCAGCACGCGCGGCCGCCGCATCGACGACCAGATCGCGCTGCTGCGCACGCTCTGGACGCAGTCGAGCGTGACCTTCGAACGGGGTGACGAGCACGTCGTCGGGGCCGGGATCAACCCGCCGCCCGTCCAGCGGCCGATCCCGATCTGGCTCGGCGGCGTCTCCCCCGCCGCATACCGCCGCATCGGACGGCTCGCGGACGGCTGGTTCCCTCGCGTGGCCGTCGGTCCGGAGCTCGACGAGGCCAGCGCCGTGATCACCGTCGCCGCGCGGGAGGCCGGCCGCGACCCGGCGGCCATCCGGATGGAGAGCCAGCTCGACTGGACCGGCGACCCCGACGAGATGGCGTCCCGGGCAGCCGAGTGGCAGCGGGCGGGGGCCAGCCACACCGCCGTCAACACCATACGCGCCGGCCTGGCCACGGTCGACGACCACATCCGGGCGCTCGCCGCCGCGGCGGACACGCTCAGCCTGCGTGCGTAGCGCGGCACTGACCAGGGTCGGGGGCGCGGAGCTGATCACCGCGGTCGAGCAGGCCACCGAGATGGACGTCGTGTTCGACGCCGGGCTGCTGAACGGGGCCGCCGTGGCCTCGGTCTGCGATCACGGCACCTAGCTGGACGTGTTTCCCAGCTCCCTGACCTCGCGCGCGGCGACCCTGCCGAGGACCTATCCGGCCCCCTCGTCGCGCCGGCGGTCCCGGTGGTGCGGGATGCCGCGCACGCCGTGGTCGGCGTAGCCCAGTGCCTCGGTGACCAGGGCGGCCAGGTGGTCGCTGGTGATCCGGTAGAGCATTCGGCGCCCGTCCCGTCGGGCGTGTACCAGCCCGGCCAGGCGCAGCCGCCCCAGGTGCTGGGACACCGAGGACCGGGAGGCCGCGACCTGCGCGGTCAACGTGGTGACGTCCTGCTCGGTGCTCAACAGTTGCAGCAGGTGCAGCCGGGTCGGATCGGCCAGGTGCCCGAGTACCTCGGCCGCGACGGCGTAGCGCTCGCCGTCCAGCCGGTCGCCGTCGGTCCGATGCTGCACATCACCGGCTACTGCCGGGTCGTTGTTATGCGCGCGCATGGTTGCATGATGGTCCTGAGCAGGGCATTCTGGCAAGGTCCTGCCACGCGAGCAGAGGATCCGACGCCATGTCCGAGCACGAGCACCCGCCCGCGCCGCAAGCCCAAGCCCACGGCCACGGCCACGGCCACGGCCACGGCCACGGGCACGGGCACGGACATGGGCACCGGCGCGGCGGTGCCGGACCGGGGAGGTTGGCGACGCTGCTGGCACGGGTGCGGCACGTACTGACCCCGCACAGCCACGACAGCGCGGATCGGTTGGACACCGCGTTGGAGACGAGCCGGCGCGGCATGCGCACCTTGGCGTGGTCGTTCGCGGTGCTGTTGCTGACCGCGCTGGCCCAGTTGGGGATCGTGCTGTACACGGCGTCGGTCGCGCTGTTGGGCGACACGATCCACAACTTCGCCGACGCGTTGACCGCGGTGCCGATCGGGATCGCGTTCCTGCTCGCGCGCCGCGTCGCCACCCGCCGGTACACCTACGGCCTCGGTCGCGCCGAGGACCTCGCCGGGGTGATGGTGGTGCTGATCATCGCCGGGTCCGCCGCCGTCGCCGGCTACGAGGCGGTACTGCGGCTGATCCACCCGCAACCGGTGACCCACCTCTGGGTGGTCGCGGCCGCCGGGGTCGTCGGGTTCGCCGGCAACGAGCTGGTCGCCCGGTGGCGGATCACGGTGGGCCGCCAGATCGGCTCAGCGGCCCTGGTCGCGGACGGCCTGCACGCCCGGACGGACGGGTTCACGTCGCTGGCCGTGGTGCTCGGGGCCGGCGGGGTCGCGCTCGGCTTCCCCCGCGCCGACCCGATCATCGGGCTGCTGATCACCGTGGCGATCCTGCTCGTGCTGCGCGACGCCGCGCGGGAGGTGTTCCGCCGACTGATGGACGCCGTCGATCCCGCCGACGTGGCACTGGCCGAACGGACCGCGACCACGATCGACGGGGTGCTGGCCGCCGGGCAGGTCCGGATGCGCTGGATCGGACACAGCCTGCGCGCCGAGCTCGCGGTCACCGTGGATGGGGCACTCACCGTCGAACAGGCCCACCGCATCGCCCACGACGTCGAGCATCGGCTCGTGCACGCGGTGCCCCGCCTCACCGCCGCCGTCGTCCACACCGAGCCGGCCACCGACGCCGACCGGGCCCACAACACCCTGGCCCACCACCGGTAGCTGCCCGAGATCACCGCTGCTCGGGGCCGTCGGCGGCGCTGGGGGACTCCCAGGAGTCGTCCATCGGCCAGCCGGTGTACTCATCGTCGAAGAGCCGAAACAGCTTCTCCCCGATCGCCGAGCCGAGCGCCATCCCGAACGGGACCAGCACCACCACGCCGACAAAAATCAGGGCTATCCATGTCCACGGCTGAGTCATCGCGCCTGTCACATCTCATCGCTGGGAACTGTCACGGGGGTCGACGGGCTCCTGTCGAACGCAGCACGAGCCAGGTGGTTCGTCGAGGTCAGGGACCGTCACAAGGCGGCCGCGCCGGAAGACCGGCCGGCAAACAACGCGCCCCGGGCAGCCGGAACGGGCGGACCGGGATCAGGTCCGCGACCGCTCGGCGAGGTACCGCCGCGACTCATGGGCGGCGCCCCGGGAGCGCGCGTCGGGCCGACACGAGCGGCCCGGGGCTCGGCGGACTCAGCTCCGCGCGACGCCCAGCGTGACCAACAGCGTCCTACCCGAGGACGTCAGTGGTGGCGCGCTCAACACGGCCCCCGGATGTCCCCGCATAAGACCGGGCAGCGCCACCGAGTCGGTGCCGCAGCCGTGTGTGGTGTCCCCGGCGGTGGGAGCGGGCCGCTGGTTCGGTGACGAGGACAGCTGCTCAGCCGCGACGACGTGACACAGGGGGCCACCCCGGTGTCTGGGGCTGTCATCAGCGCTGGTCAGGACAACCGAGGCGGCGGCCGATACCGACTCCGAATGGTGGTGCCGGACCCCGCAGTGGCCCAGCTGGGTCACCACCATGAGCAGCAGCAGGACGGCGGACACGCCAGCCAGGCGTACCGCCGCGCGCGGCATGAACCTTTCGTTTCCACTGCTCACAACGGTCCGACGTTAGCAGCACGCCGGTGCGCGTCCCCGGCGCGCTCCACCCGGGCGCGCCCGGGCCCGGCTGTGTCGAGGAGCGGGTCAGGGGGTCAGCAGGAGGCGGCCGCCCACCTGGCCGCGCTCGATGCGGCGGTGCGCCTCGGCGGCCTCGGCCAGCGGCAGGGTGTGGGTGCGCACGTCGACCAGTCCCTCGCCGACGGCCCGCAGGGCGGCCTGGGCGGCGGGGCGGGCCAGCTCGGGGTAGGCCGGCAGGTAGGAGCCGATGTTGAAGCCCAGCATGGCGAGGTTGCCGAACCAGAGGGAGTTGGTCGGCACGGTGTGCGACCAGTCGCCGCTGGCGTTGCCCACCAGCAGCATGCGGCCCATCGGGGCCAGCACGGCCAGGGTGTCCGTGCGCAGCTGACCGCCGACCGGGTCGACCACCACGTCGAAGCGTCGCCCACCGACGGCCTCGGCCAGGTCCTCGCCGGCCACCACCTCGTCGTAGGGCAGGGCGGAGGCTCGCGCTTCGGCCAGCGAGGAGCGGCGCGCGGTGCCGACCACGCCGGCGGCACCGAGCGTGCGGGCCATGCCGGGGAAGGTGGCGGCCAACCCACCCAGGGCACCGTGCACCAGCACCCACTCGCCCGGCCGCAGGTGCGCCGCGCCGGTGAGGGCCAGGTACGCGGTGGCGGCGTTGGGCACGGCCGCGACCGCCAGCGCCGGGTCCACCCCGGTGCCCTCCAGGCTCGCGACCATCGCGGCGGCCACCACGCTGACCGAGGCGTAGCCGCCCTCCGGCCCGGTACCCGTCAGCGTCACCACCGGCTCGCCGACCCGCAGGTCCCGCACGCCTTCGCCCAGCGCGCGGACGGTGCCGGCCACCTCGAGGCCCGGCACGAACGGCGGCTGGGGCAGGCCCTCCCGATCCCGGTACAGGCCCTGGCGGAGGTAGGCGTCGATCAGGCCGACGGCGGCGTGGCTGACGTCGATCGCCACCTGCCCCGGACCCGGGACCGGGTCCGGCAGCTCGGTGAGCTCGAAGACCTCGGGATCCCCGAAGCGAGTGACGACCGCTGCATGCATGACCTGACTCCCTGCTCGACGGTAGAACGCACTTCATAACGCAATCTGATTGCGTTATAGGTCAAGCGTACCGATTTTTAACGCAACTTGCGAGCGTTATATTGGGAGGATGCACAGCCGAGCCCGCTCGGAGGAGGCCAAGCTCCGCCGCGCCGAAGACCTGCTGGATGCCGCCCGGGCCCTGGCCGCCGAGCGCGGCGGGGTCCGCCACGTCACCCTCGCGGCCGTCACCAAGGCCGCCGGCCTGCACCCCTCCGCCGTCCGGCGCTACTTCGCCAGCAAGGAGGAGCTGCTGCTGGAGCTCGCCGAGCGCGGCTGGCGGGACTGGAGCCACGGCCTGACCACCCACCTCGCCGGCGCCCGGGGTCTCAGCCCGCGCGAGACGGCCGCCGCGGTGAGCAGCACCCTCGCCGCGCGGCCGCTGTTGTGCGACCTGCTCACGCACGTGCCGCTCAGCCTCGAGGGCGAGGTCGACCTCGAACGGGCCCGCCGTTACAAGGCCAACGCGTTCGCGGCCTACGACACCATCATCGACACCCTGGCGGCCACCGGCACCATGACCACCGACCAGCTGCACGACCTCATCGCGACGGCACTGGGCGTGACCGCCAACCTCTGGCAGCTTGCCAACCCCACGCCCACCCTCGCCCGGCTCTACGCCCAGGAACCCCGCTGGGGCCACGCCGCGCTCGACTTCGAACCGCGGTTGACCCGCCTCCTCGAGGCCACCGCCACCGGCCTCGCCGCGCCCTCGAGTGCCCCGACTACCAGGGCAGCGGGCCCTCGACGTTGACGTAGCTCCCGGTGGGACCGTCGGGGCCGACCTGCGCCATCCGCACGATGATCTCGGCGCCCTGCTCGACGGTCTGGGTGCCGGAGCCTCGGTTCAGGTAGGTCGCGGTGAAGCCCGGCTCCACCGCGTTGATCCGCATGTTCGGGAACGCCTTCGCGTACTGCACAGTGATCATGTTGACCGCGGCCTTCGACGCCGGGTACGCGACGCCGGGGTAGGGATGCGTGGCGATCCGGGAGAGCGAGGCCAGGCCGCTGCTGACGTTGACCACGACCGGCGCGGCGGACCGGCGCAGCAGCGGGAGAAAGGCATGGGTGACCCGCACCGTGCCGAAGACATTCGTCTCGAACGTCAGCCGCATCACCTCCGCCGTCACGTCCTCGGCGCCGATCACCTCGTTGTCGTCGTTCCACTCCGCCGCGATGCCGGCGTTGTTGACCAGCACGTCCAACCCGCCGTCGGCCTCGATGGTCTTGGCGGCTGCCGCCACGGACGCGTCGTCGGTGACGTCGAGCTGGACGGCCCGCGCGCCCAGCTGCTCGGCGGCCCGGTGTCCGCGTTCGGCGTCCCGGCTGCCGAGGTAGACGGTGTGGCCCTCGGCGACGAGTCGGCGGGCGGCCTCGAAGCCGAGTCCCGTGTTTGCTCCGGTGATCAGCGTTGTTGTCATATTTCGACGCTAAGATTTAGAGCGTGCTCGAAGTCAAGCCACCGCCGGCAGCTGGGCCGGCCCGCCCCGTCCCAGGCCCCGACCCAGCCCCCGACGCAGCCCCCGACGCGGAGCTCGAGGCGGGCCTGAGCATCGCCGAGGCCGCCCGCCGCACCGGGGTCAGCGCACACACCCTGCGCTACTACGAACGCGCCGGCCTGGTCGTCACCACCGTCGACCGCACCCCGGGCGGGCGGCGGCGCTACCACCAGCTCGACCTGGCCTGGATCACCGTGTGCACCAAGCTGCGGGCCACCGGCATGCCGATCAGGGCCATCCGGCGCTACGCGCAGCTCGTCGCCGCGGGGCCGGGCAACGAGCCCGAGCGGCTGGCCCTGTTGGAGGCCCACCGGGTCGACGTGCTCGCCAAGCTGGCCGAGATCGGGAAGAACCTCGAGACCATCGACCACAAGATCGACGTCTACCGGGGCCGGCTCGCCGCCGGCGACGCCGACCGACTGTGGGCCCCCAACCGCCTCACGGTCGCCGCCGAAACCCGGCAGGCGGCCACGTAACACCGGGCGGCAGTCACGCGGCAGTCCCCGAACGGCCACTGACCGCCGCGCACCTTCCGGGCTTCCCGCGCACCTTCCGGGGCCACGCCGCGCACCTGTCAGGGTTCCCGCGCACCTCGCACCATGCGCGAGAACCACGCGAGGTGCGCGAACCGCGGCGCGAACCACGGCCGGCCAGCGATCGGGCCGCTCAGGACAGGGTCTGGCTGTACATGATGAAGCCGGGCAGGTCGGCGACCTTGTCGTAGAGCGGCCGCGCGGTCGCGTTGGTCTCGTGGGTGTGCCAGTAGACGCGGCCCACGCCGTCCGCGCTGGCCCGCTCGCCCACCGCCGCGATCAGCGCCCGGCCGACACCGGTACCCCGCGCGGCCGAGGTCGTGAAGAGATCCTGCAGGTAGCAGACGAGGCCGAGCACCGCGGTGGGGCCAGACCGGCCGTAGAAGGCGTTGTAGCCGTCCCACAGCGGCAGCCAGGCGGCGAAGTCCTCGCTCCCGACGGGTCGGATGATCATGCGTTCTCCCCCAGCGGCGGCGGGACCAACGTAGCCGGCACCGGCGCCGCGTTCAGCGCGCGGCGCAGGCGCGCAGGTGCGAGCGCCGCGTTCAGCGCGCGGCGTAGGCGCGCAGGTGCGCGAGTGTCCCGTCGAGCGCCTGCTCCAGCGGCCGCAAGGTGCCCTCGGCCCGCGAGAGCAGCAGGCCGCCCTGCACCGCGGCCAGCAGCTCGGTCGCCAGCTGCTCGGGGTCGACGCGGTCGTCGACCAGCCCTCGGGCCCGTAGGCGGCGCAGGCCATCGGCCAGCAGCCCGGCCCAGCGCTGGAAGTACGCGTTCAGCTCGGCGGCCAGCACCGGGTCCAGTGGCGCCGCCTCGTTAGTCAGGGCGCCGATCGGGCAGCCCGTGACCCCGTCGGTCCGGGCGTAGTAGGTCACGACGGCGTCGCGCCACCGCGCCCAGGACGCCCAGGACCCCAGGTCGTCGATCGTCGGGCGCTGCGCGGCGAGCACCCGCTCACCCTGACACTCGGCGATGGCTCGGACGAGCTCGTGCTTGCCACCCGGGAAGTAGTGGAAGAGCTGGCTCTTGCTGGTCTTCGTGGCGGCACCGACGTCGTCGAGGCTGGTGCCGCCGACGCCCCGGGCGAGCACCTGGTCGGCGGCGCTCTCCACGATCCGCCGGCGCGTCGCGGCGCCCTTGGCCGTCAACGCCCGGGTCTCGGTCATACCCCTATTGTACCGAATTTCTGGACCAGCTAGTTCACTCCTCTGTTAGTCTGGACCCAACAGTCCAAACACTCTTGGGGGGAAGCC
>Ga0137415_10006181_pt1 | contig 11847 bp, 10 predicted proteins | sample CZODoug3_1_1_16f_FD_183082 | JGI IMG/M metagenome (GOLD analysis project Ga0137415, IMG submission 183082) | Vadose zone soil fungal communities from Angelo Coast Range Reserve, California, USA - CZODoug3_1_1_16fungal (Hybrid Assembly) | ecosystem: Environmental > Terrestrial > Soil > Vadose...
ATAGAGGCCGATCTCGGTCCCCACGTAGAGGGTCTGGTTGTCTCCCGGATCGACCTTCACCACGTTGATCGGGACGTTTGGCAGCGCGGTCGCGCCGGAGCCGTGGACTGCAGTCAAGACGGACGATCCAAGTGCGTGCGCGGTTGTGCTCTTGAAGAGGTGACCGACGGCGTCCGGGATCGGGATCGTCGTCGCGCTGCAGGTTGCACTCGTGCGCGTCGCTTTCGAGCTGACCCAGACGGTGTTCCCGATGGTATCGGCGGGATCGAACGCGATGCTGCTCGGCTGTACGCAGGCTCCTGAGGTGTCAGGGTAGACCTTGACCGTTTCGTCCCAGTGCGTGCCGCCGTCCGTGGTGACGTACGCGCGGGAAAGGCTGACGGTTGCGTAATTGCCGGCCGCCTTCGGGTGCGCGGACGCGTTCATCAGCGGAAGCGGGAACACCGTGGAGGTGGGATTGCAGCCCGGGCGGGCTGTGGCACAGTTGATGGTCCCGTTGATCGAGCTCCAGCTTGCTGCTCCGTTCGTGGTGCGGAAGACGTGCCCGACCTGGGTCCCTGCCTCCGTCAAGGGCGTGAGGAACGTCATGCCGTTCGCGTCCGTGATGTCCGTCGCGATCTTCATGATGAACGTGAACTGCGGGTCGAGGGTGATACCGATCCCGGTCATCGCCAGCTGGAAAGTGCCTCCGCCGTCCGTCGAGCGGTTGATTTGACTCACGTAGCTCTCGAGCAAGAGAGAGCCGGCCTGATCGGAACCCGGCGACGGTCCGCCTGTGCATCCGATGCCCACCCCGAAGCCGTCGCCTCCCACGATCTGATCGAAGATCGTCGGATCTCCCGCTGCGGGAAGCACGCGCAGCCGCGCCCCGTCGTCCTGGAAGCCTCCGAAGACGATGTCCGCGGTGGCTGCCGGAACCTTGCACGTCGTCGTGTTCGGGCGCTCGGCGGCGGTCGCTACCGTGAAGATCAGGTGCGAGACGATGCCGCGGTTCATCCGGTCTTCGAAGTGCGCGGCGCCGTTGGAGGCGGTAAAGACGTCGCTGCTGCGGAAGATGCCGCCGTCGGTGCCCGCGTAGAACACCAGCGACCCGCTGGCGTAGGAGATCGCCCCGGCGTGGTAGTCGGCGTGGACGTAGGTGTAATCGGGCATCGAGACCGCCTGCGGGAGCCAGTCGGCCATCACCGCCCAGCTCGCGCCACCGTCGACACTGCGCACCAAGCAGAGGTCCCCGCCCACCAGCACGCGGTCATGGTTCTGCGGGTCGACGACGATCATGTGGTTGTAGAACGCCTGCCCGTGCATCACGTCCAGGTTGGACTGGTCGGCGTTGGGGTTCACCGGCGCACCGCTCGAGTTGACCCCGAGCCCGCCCCAGGTCTGGCCACCGTCATTCGAGCGGAACACGTCCTTCTGGGCGGTGCCCGCGCCGTTCTCCGCCAGTATGTAGACGCGCGCCGTGCCCGGGTTCGCCACGTCGCCCGGCGAAACCGCCACCGTCATTCGCCGGACGTCGGTGACGCTGGAGATCTCCCCCCAGCTGATCCCGTCGTCGATGCTGCGCCAGACGCGCCCACCCCGGTTCGGGTCGGTCAGGTCTTGCGAGGTGGCGATCCAGACCTGCGCGCCGACGCGGCCGACGCTCCAGAACTCCTGCGGAGCGTGCCCGACGTCCGGGTCGATCAGCGTCCATCCGGTGCCCACGCCGCCTTCGGCCGAACGGAAGAGCCCGACGTCCGTCGCGGCCAGCACCACCTGGCCCGTGGCGTCGTAGGCGATGTTGCGCACGGACGAGGCTTGCAGCGGGGCGAACCCCGGATAGGTGCCGGAGAGCACCACCGGTCCCTGCCAGGACGCGCCGCCGTCGTCGGAATGGAACAAGCCGGGGACCTGCACGTCGAATGGATCGCCGAGGCCAACGAGGAGGCTGTCGGGGTTCACCGGGCTCATCGCGAGGGCGCCGATGGAAAGCGAGTCGAGCGTCTCGGCGATCGGGGTCCAGTGCGGCCCGTTGGTCGCGTCGATCGCGGCAGTCGCGTCGAACGTCTTCCACACCCCGCCGCCCGAGCTAGCGAGGTAAACGATGTCCGGATTCGTCGGGTGGACGAGGATCGTTCGTGGCCGCCCGGAGTCCACCTTGAGGTAGGTGACGCCGTTCTTCTCAAAGTTCGCAGTGCGCGGCCCCAAGTTCACCCAGGCGTTGCCGGGGACACGCGCGGCCTGGAGCGGCCCTGCGCCGAGGTTCGAGATGCCCCAGCGGCGGCCCTCCGAGCGCGCGATCTCGAGGATACGCAAGCGGTCGTCGGGTGTGCGCACACCCTGCTCAAGCGCGCGCGCCGCCTGCCTACCGCGGGGATCGTCGCGCACGGGCCCCTCCACTTCCGCGCGGCCAGCAAGTGCGGCCCACGACAGGGCGAGGCAAAGAACGTAGCCGATTCGTTTCATGGCGCCCCCTGGCGACGGGACGCCGGGACGAAGAGCACGTCGCGGGGCCATCGAAGCCGGCAAGAGAATACCTTTGAAGGGCCGCAGGCTCCCAACCCGAAAGTCGTGGGGCCTTCAGTCTTGTGGAGCAGCGGTGGTGCGGCCGACGCAGCGGCCTGCTTCACACTTCGGCTCGATGCTGTGGGAGATCGGCCGACACAACGGCTGCGGGCACCCCTGCCCCCGGTTGCAGCCGGCGACGTTCGCCGCCAGTTCCCCCGCGCGCTTGCGCGTGACCACACGCGGGGTGCACAGCATGGGGCAGCAAGCTCCGGGCGCGACTCGGGTGAAGGCGCAGCCCTCGTTCGTCTCGCAGGGCCGGTCTTCCGCGACCCCGCCGTCGAGCGGCAGATCGATGCCGGCGCCCTTTGCGGCAGGGTCCGCGGACCCGCCGCTCTCGCGCGTGGACGCGCAGGCGAGGACCGCGATGCAGAGAATCACGAACGCCTTCACTGACCGACCATGCAGCGGCCCGATCCCGTCAGTCAACTCCGGAGCCGTTTCAACTCGACGCTTCCTTCCTGCACTTGACCGAGCCTAGCAGGTCCGGCGCGTTTCCGATGGACCATAAGGACTGATAAGGCGCGTTCTGCCCAGTGCAGCCCGCGGCTGTGCCATGCACCGGCCCGCGCAGGGGGAATTCAAGGCGTTCAGAGCGGAAAGACCAACATTTCGTTGCCGCAGGAGGGCAGCATACGCGAGCAAAGCCGTCGGCGAGGACGCCGCAAGCGAGGTACCGGTCGAACTCCGAAATTGACGAAGCCGGGTAAACCCGCGTCGTAGCCTCGCTGCTCCATATCGGTCGTCGGTCGGGCCCGCTGCTGCCTGACACAGCCGTGGCGCCAAGGGCCACATCAACAACGCTGCGGGAGGTTCATCAGGACGATCCTCCGCGATGCGACGGTCAAGCCGCTTTCCCACGGCGCTCGGCCGCTCGCCATTGACAAGTGCGCCGGGCGGTCCAGACTGCGCGGCCATGAAATTCCTCCGCAGCGTCGCGGTCGCCGCCGCGCTGCTCGCGGCGTGTAGCCAGCCGTCTGCGCCGCAGGGCCCGGCCGAAGTGCAGCTCTCCACGGACCTGAATCCCGGCATGGTCGATGCCGCGCTCACGATGATCGCGCGCAGCGGCGGCCCGCGCGGGGAGCGAATCGCGGGCATGCACGCCGGGGTCTCCGCGTTGCCGGGCGCCGCCGGCGCGCCGGTCCCAGGTGGGGAGCAGACGCCGAAGCCCGCCGAGAGCGGCGACGTACGCTGGGACAGCGAGCCATTCGGCGCCATCGCCGCGGCCGCCAGAGGAGAGCTGCTCCCCGCGCCGCAGACCGGCAGCGACGTTCCTCCCTTGTGGAGGGATCCGGGCGGCACCTGGGTGGCGGTGGGAGGTCGTGCGGTCGTGCTGCTCATCGCCACGGACGAGCTCGGCGAGCACGGCGCACCGGTGCGGTTCACCGCGCTCACCGAGCCATGGCTGAAGGGAAGGGTTGCCGTCCCCTCGCCGACCGGCGGCATGGCGCTGGCGCACTTCGCCGCGCTCTACGCCGCCTGGGGCCCGGAGCGAATGGAAGCCTGGCTCAAGCAGCTCAAGGCGAATGAACCGCAGCTCTACGCCAACGATGACCAGGTCCGGCAAGCGGTGGTCAGCGGCCGCGCCATCGTCGGAATGGTCGCGAGCGACGAGGCCGCCAAGGCCGCAGCCAGCGCCGCGCACGTGCTGCCCGTCTATCCGAACCAGAAGAGCATCGGCACCTTCGTCTGGCCGACCGCACTTTCGATCGCGAAGTCCGCGCGCACTCCCGAGGCGGCGCGCAAGCTCGCCGAGCGCCTCGCGGATCGCAACACCGAGCAGCTCCTCGTCGCCCGCGTGCCCGGTTATCTGCCCCTGCGAAGCGACATCCCGGTGCCACCGGGGGTCCGCTCCGCCGCCAATCTGGTGGTCGTCTCGGTCGATCCGGCCCGGATCGTGTCGGAGATCGGGCAGCGCAAGGCCGCGCTCGCGTCCTGGGCCGAGTCGATCCCCAAGCCGCTTCCGACCGGCACCCAGGCACAGACGCGATAGTTCGCTACACCCGAAACACCCTCGGCGTGCTCGGCGTTTGATCTGAAGCGCCCTCCTCCGGAAACCCGAGCAGCTCCCGGAGCGGAAGCGTCGCGTCGAGCTCGCGCCGCGGCCGTCCCTCGCGAAGCACGTACCGGTTGCGCCGGCCGTCACGTTGGCGCAGGAGGTAGCCGCCCTCCTCCAGCTCGGAGACGATCCGCTGCACGGCGCGCTCGGTGATCCCGATCCGCTCCGCAACCTCGCGCAACGTCAGCGAGGGCTCCTGCGCGATGCAGCGCAGGACGTAGAAGTGGTTCGTGAGAAACCCCCAGTTCGGACCGCTCATGAGCGCCATCCTGCACGGCCTGACGATCCCGTCCAGAAAACGGGCTATTCAGGCTTCATCGATCGGCCGGCAACCTCCGGCAGATCGAGCGGCAGGTCGATCGAGGACAGCACGATCTTCGGCAGCTCCGGCAACGGGGGCGGAGGTCGCTGCGCCACGACCAGCGCGGCGCGCTTGCCGATGTCGTCTTCGCGCGGGATCAAGCCGCTGATGCGCGTGACGATCTTCTCCAGGGTCTGGAAAAAGCGCAGCCGGAACAACGCTTCGTTCAGCCAGCCGACCGTAATGCAGTAGTACTTGGCAAACGGCGCCGTGTGGTGCACGGCGTGATGCTCGGGCGGCAGGATCAGGTTCGCCAGCTGCAGGACCCGCGCGTAGCGTGGCGGCGCGTCCATGTGCGCCCACTTGTGGAACTGGTTGGTGCCGAAGATCGCCAGGCACATCGCGAAGGTCATCGCGGCGAGGAAGAAGCAGACGGTGCCGTCCGGAAGGAGCGCGGCGATCGCCGCGACGGGGCTCGAGATGAAGCAGTTGTTTCCGTTCGTCTCGATGAAGTCATGGCGCGTGATCTCTTTGTCGTCGACGTGATGCTCGCGGAAGGGCCGGATCAGGGCCTTGCCGATGATCGGCCATTCCGCCGTGCCCCAGGTATCCGCCATCCAGTGCACGAATCCGGAGCCGAAATCGGCGGCGATGAACCCGACCATGAAGGCCGCCATGGCGAGGAACGGATTGTCGGCGATGCGCGGCGCGATGGTCACCAGGAGCCACGCCATCACGACTGCCAATCCCGCGATGCTGGCGATCTCGAAGTTCCGCACCGCGCGGCTGTACCCTGCGCGCAAGGCGCGCCGGTCGCGCTGCCGGATCTCCAGGTCGCTCATCAAGCGGCGCTTCCCCTCCGGACTCCTCGAGTCTGGCACAGAAGATCGACGTTGAAGAATTCGTGGCGCTCCGGACCCCGCCTGCCGAAAGGATTGCGGCAGGTGTGGATTTGGATGACAAGTACACATGCGCGTCACTCTGATCGCCATGCTTCTCGCGGCCTCTTGCAAGCAACAAGCGCAACCGGCGCGGCAATCCGGGGCCGGCGGCGTCAGTGAGATCGCGGTGACGGAGAAAGGGTTCGAACCCGATCGGATCCAGACCGTGCCCGGGCAGCAAGTGACACTGCGGTTCACCCGGAAAGTGGCGCCGACCTGCGCGGACGCCGTCGAAGTCCAAGGCGATCCCGTGCGCCACATGCTCCCGCTGAACGCGCCAGTGGACGTGAAGGTGACTGCGCCGCAATCGGGCCAGCTCGCCTTTGCCTGCCCGATGAACATGTACCGCGGCGCGATCGTGGTGGTCGCGGAGTAGAGGAGGTCCGGATGCATCTCGCGCTGCTGCACGACGGCCGCCCGGCGCTTCTGCGCGTGGAGGGACCGATCGGGGCGCCGGCCGCGCTCTTCTTTCATCCTTTTCCGCTCCACGCCGACGCCTGGGAGGAGATGCTCGCCGCGTGCGCCAGTTCGGGAATCTGCGCGGCGGCGCTGGACGCGCCGGGGTTCGGCGGGACGCCCCCGCTCGGACACCCGCTGACGATGGACTACCTGGCGGAGCTCGGCGCCGCGGCGCTCGACGCGCTCGGGGCGAAGCGAGCCGCCCTGGTGGGGTGCTCGATGGGCGGCTACGCGACGATGGCATTCGCGCGCAGGTTCCCGAGCCGGATGACGAAGGCCGTGCTGATCGCGACGAAGGCAACCCCCGACACGGACGAAGCGCGCAAGAACCGCGAGCGACAGGCGGCGCTGGCGCTGGACAAAGGCGCGCAAGCGGTGATCGCGGAGTTCGCGCCGAAGCTCGTCGCTCCGAACGCGGCACCCGCCGTGCGCCGCCGCGTCGAAGAGCTGGCGTCACGGGCGACGGCGCAGGGGATCGCGGATGCGCTCCACGGCATGGCGCAGCGGCCGGACTCGACGCCGGACCTGCCGCGCTGGAGCGCTCCGACGCTGGTGATCGCGGGCGAGCAGGATCAGCTCATGCCCCGCGCGGAGATGGAGAAGATCGCCGCCTCGGTCCCGGGGGCGCGGCTGGAAGTGATCCCTGGCGCCGGCCACCTGCCGTTCCTCGAGGACCCGAAGACAGTCTCGCAGCTGCTCACGGCGCACTTGCGATTCCGTTGAGTCGCTCGGCAATCGAGCTGCCGAAGGGTATCGCCGCTGTACGGAGAGGCGATCCCCGTCCCGCTCGCGCCTTGTGGGGCGCCGACCAAGGTCACACCATTACGCATCATGTCACGACAACGGAGAGTGAATGGCGACTCACGACACTTCTTATGAAACCGGCTCGCAATTCCAGGGCCATTCCATCAATCGTATCGACCGTCCGCTGCGCATCAGCTGGAGCGGAATCGTCGGCGGCACCGCGATCGGCTGGGGGCTCTTCTCCCTGCTTTCGCTGATCGGCGCCGCAATCGGGTTCGCGAAGTTCGATCCGTATTCGCCGCAGCCGGCCAACGGACTGGGCGCCGGTTCCGGCATCTTCGGATTCATCGTTCTGGTCTTGTCGTCGTTCCTCGGAGCGTATTTCGCCGTCCGCATCGCCGGCGACCGGCGACGCAGCGAGGCGCTGATGCACGGCGGCATCTGTTGGGCCTTCTCGGTGCTGATCGGAGCGTTGCTCGCGCTGGGGGCGGCGCGCACAGCGGCCGAGAGCACGGCGATGGTCGCCTCCGGCCCACGCGCGCAAGCCAAGGCGCAGCGGGAGGGCAACGTGCGCGAGCGGAACGGCGGGCCGACCGTCCAGGACCGCAACCGTGCGTCGGACGCAGCGGATACGGCCGCGAAGACGAGCGGCGCGGCCGCTGGAGGCGCCTTCCTCGCATTGATCGCGGCGCTGTTCGGTGCGATGGCGGCGGCGCGCTCGTCGAAAAGGGCGTTGACAGAAGAGTTCCGCTTCAGCAGGACGAACCAGAAGGTGACGGGCCGGCCCGCCGAGACGATGGAGTCGTCCCGGACGGACGATTCACTGCATTCGCCCGTGTAGCCCCGTCGGAAGGCCCGTCTTCTCCGCGGAAGACGGGCCTTCCCCATCCTGCGGACTTCATCGCACCACGAAGGCGCCCATCCTACCCGCCCGCCTTGTAGGCGCACATTGCGCGAATGCGAGACTTCCGGGTCGAAATTGATCGACGGAAGGAGGCTCGCACATGCCGGAGACGAGTTTCTCGGATGACCTGAAGCACATGGTGCGCCACACTGCCGACCGCGCGCGCGAGCGTCTCGCTTCCGTGCAGAACGGCCTGCCGGCGCTGGGCAACATACGCGCGTGGCCGCGGGCGACCAAGATCAAGGTGGGCGCGTCGGTGGCCGCGATCGCGCTGTTCGTCGGCGGTGTGGCGGTCCGCGGAAAGACGGCCGCGCCCGCGCCGGAACGTCCGGTGGTGCGCACCGCCGACGTCCGCCCTGCTCCTGCCGAAACGCGGCAGGCTGCGCGCAGCTACGCGACGGGCAAGGCGGAGGAATCGAGCGGTTCGTACCGGGCCGCTGCCGAGAGCTACGCGGCCTCCGCGCGGCAGGGAAACAAGCGCGCCCTGAACAAGCTCGTCGCCATGACGCACGCGAGGAAGTGCGAGGCCCGTTCCGAGGCCGCCGATGCGCTCGGTACGCTGCGCGGCAAGAAAGCGAAGACGGCGCTGAAGAAACTGGCCCACGGCCGCTTCAAGGACGAGCCGAAGACTCCGGGGATCTTCTCCTGCAGCAGCCGTCGCGCTGCCCAGAAGGCCCTCGAGCGGCAGACGCGCGGGTAGCCGCTCCCGCGCCGGAGGCGCGGGTCTGCGGCTATGTCTTGAACTCGCCGCGCGTCACTTCCAGCCCGGGAACGGCCAGAGCGGCTTCCCCGTCTGCAGCTCCTTGGGCCAGACGGTGACGAACTTGCCGTCCTGGATCTGCTCGACCAGCATCTGGTGCTTGTTCTGGTTCGTGTAGCCCTCGTAGTCGGCGAACTTCACCGTGCCATCGATGGTCTCCCAGGATCCGCCGTCGAGCACTTCCCGCGTCTTCTCGCGGTCGCCGTTCGCTTGTGCGACGGCCTGGCCGAGAATCCACATCGCCGTGTACGCGGTCGCCGCGTGGTAGCTGGCCTGCTTCCCGTACTTGTCCTGGTAGGTCTTGGCGAACTCCTTTGCTCCCAGCCAGGAGACCGCCGGCGTCCACTGCGTGCTGGAGAAGATGCCGTGCGACACGGCTGTCTCCTTCGCGAACTGCGCATTGGAGAATCCGGCGCCCGCGCCGAGGAAGGCCGTCGGCGAGAGGCCGATCTCGCGCGACTGCCGCATCAACAGGATGGCGTCGGCGACGTACGAGACCATGAAGACGATGTCCGGATTCGAGTTCTTCACGTTGACCAGCGTGGAGCGGTAGTCGGGTGAGCCCTTCGAATACGCTTCGTTGAACACGATCTTCAGGCCCTTCTTCTCGCCGTACTCCTTGGCGCTCCTGGCGCCGGAGACGCCGAAGTCGGTGTTCTCGTTCAGGATGGCCATGGTCTTGGGCTGCCCGATGGTGGTGGCCATGTCGAGCAGGACCTGGGCGTAATCGTTGGTCGTGGCCGAAACGCGGAAGACGTACTTGTAGCCCTGCCGGGTGATCTCCTCTTTCGAGGCGACCGGGTTCACCAGCGGCACCTTGTATCGCTCGGCGGTCTTCGCCGCCACGCTGGTCACGGCCGAGGTGTACGCGCCGACCACGCCGGCGACGTTGTCGCGGGTGGCCAGCTTCTCCATCGCGCTGATGCCGATCTGGGGCTTCCCGGTGTCGTCCTCCCAGACCGCCTGCACCTCGATGTTCTTCTTCTTCAGGTCCTCGATCGCGAGCTTGATCCCGTTGCTCAAGTCCTCGCCGATGGGGGCCTCGGGCCCGGTGAGCGAGTTGATGACGCCGATCTTCACCGGGGCCGCGGCCGCCGATGTCGCGAAGATGGTCGCGCCGGCGAGTGCGATTCGGGCAAATTGCATGTGCGCTCCAGCGTTGGTCGGAGGGCATTAAGCATAGGGCGCCGAAGTTTTCCAGTGGGACCGGCCTCGCGGTCCAGCGCTTGACCGTCTGCTCCCGCAAGGGTTACGACACGCCGACTGCTGCATCCGGGGGTGCTCGCGTGGCCGCGTCGATCGAGATCCTCTACCTGCGCTTCCCGGTGCATCCGAACATCACCGTCATCCAGATCGGCCCCGGCATCCAGCGGATCGACAAGGAAGGGGACAGCTACTTCGTGATCGGCACCGAGGATGGACCGCTGGCGGGGAAGAAAGTGGAGATCCCTGGCGACAACGTCGCCGCGATCCAGTGGGCGCTGGACGAGCCTGCGATCAAGACGAGCTGATGGAGAAGACGGAGCGCCTTCTGGACCTCGTCGCGCTCTTGCTCGACGCGCGGGAGCCCGTCTCGTTCGCGGAGCTGCGCGATCTGTTTCCCGACGAGTATGGCGGCCCCCGCGGAGCGGCCGAGCGCAAGCTCGAGCGCGACAAGGCCGAGCTTCTCGAGCTGGGCGTGCCGCTCGAGTACGTCGATCCGCAGCGGCTCGACGAGCGGGAGCTTGGCGGGTACCGGATCGATCGCAAGTCGTTCTTCCTGCCCGACCCGAAGCTGATGCCGGAAGAGTCGGCGGCGCTCTACGCGGCGGGGGCGGCGGCGCTGGCCCCACGCGACTTCCCCTTCTCGCAGGACTTGCAGCATGCGCTGCGGAAGATCTCGCTCGCGGGAGACACGCACGCGGTCGGCAGCGCGGCCGCCCGCCGGCTCCTGGTCGTTCGTCCCGGCGATCCGGGGCGGGCGCAGAAACTGCGCGCGCTTGCCGACGCCGTCGCGCGGAGGAAGCGGATCCACATCCGGTACGAATCGCCGCCGAACCTGGAAGGAAAGCCGGGCAAGCGCAGCGAACGCGATGTCGATCCCTGGGGGCTTGCCTTCCGCGGCCGCGCCTGGCGCCTGGTCGGCTGGTGCCACGAGAAGCGCGAGCAGCGCGTCTTTCTCGTCGACCGCATCGAGTCGGTCGAGATCAACGCGCAGAAGCCGCACACGCCCGACTTCGAGCCGGCGGAAGGCTTCGATGCGGCCGTCGAGGCGGACCGTTCGAGCAAGCCTTGGCGGTGGGCCCACTACGCCCCGGAAGAAGTGACTCTCCGCTTCGCGCCGGGCAGCGAGGCGATCGCCGAGCGCGTCTTCGGCATCGAGGGCCGGACGCTGACCGTCACCAACGTCGACGGGCTGCTGCCGGAGATCCTCTCGCTCGGCGATCGCGTCCAGATCGAGTCGCCCCCCGCTGCTCGCGACAAAGTCCGCCGCGCTCTCGAGCGCATCCTGCAGGCGCTGCAGCATCCCGTCGAGCCGGAGCCGGAACCGGCGCGGCCGCCCGCGCAGGATGCACCCGCCGAGCCGCGGCAGTCCGCCGAGCAGGACGGCAAGCGCGAACGCCTGCGCCGGCTCCTGCTCATCGTTCCCGCCGCGCGGCGCAAGCCCGGGATCAAGTTGCCCGAGCTCGCCTCCGAGCTGGACCTCGACGCGCAGGAGCTGCGCGAGGACATCGACCTGCTCGGCCTCGTGGGCCGGCCGCCCTTCTCGCCCGACGATCTCATCGACATCAGCGTGGACGAGCGCGATCGGGTCACGGTGACGCTCGATCAGAGCTTTTCGCGGCCGCCGCAGCTGACGCCGCTCGAGGCGCTGGCGCTGGCGGCCGCCGCGCTGGAGGCGGCGCCCGCCGATCCTGCGGTCGCGTCTGCGCTGGCGAAGCTCACCCGGAACCTGACGCCGAAAGCGCGACAGCTCTACGCGCAGCTCGCCCAGAGGATCGCGGGTTCCACGCCGGCGCCGCGGGGCGTGCAGAGCATCCTTGCGCAGCTGCGCAGCGCCGCGGAGCAGCACCGTGAGCTGGCGCTCGAATACGACAAGGAAGGGCGCGGCGCCGCGGGCGAGCGCGTCTTCCGCCCGCAGGGCGTCATCGATCA